>WNFR01003247.1_pt1 | contig 16881 bp, 10 predicted proteins | sample 5400221 | NCBI WGS metagenome assembly WNFR01 (sample SAMN13153357, study PRJNA577476) | soil metagenome | isolation source: 40 cm soil under Madrone tree | place: USA:California | collected 2016-06-14
CAGCAGATACTTTTCGCAGGCTTGTGATTTCAGCGCCAGGTCGTGGTTCATTGAGTGTGAATCCATCTCACTAGAGTAGTGTCAAATTGAGCCGATTCGTTTCTCATTCCCATAAAAAGCATCTAACGCGTTTATTCTATGTAAGTTACAGGCCCATCGCGATCCGGAATTTTTCTTTTGCTCGATATAGCAGCACCCGAAAGTAGTCCCGGCCAACGGCAAACTGCTTGCACACCTCATCCTTATCCATCTCCTCCATGAAAACCGCGCGAAGAATCGCCTGATCGCGGCCCGGCAACTGCGACAATATCTTGCGAACGGTTCGCCGGGTCTCTTCCGAAATCGCCAAATTCTCTAGATTCAGCGCCTTATCGGGCAATTCCAGGTGGTCGGATGCCAATGGAACGTCCTTTGAGCCTGACCGGTAATGTTCCGACAGCACGTGATTGCAAACCGAGTTCACAAATGGACCGAGCCGATCACCTTGCCGAATGCCGCCCTCCGAACGCAATGAGCGAATCACTCGGGTGAAGGTTTCTTGCCTTAGATCGTCCACGACTTCAGGAGAAAGATAGCGTGCGCGCAGTTTTATTTGAATTAGTTTAGTAAAATAGCCAACAAAATGACTTTCCGTGGAAGGATCACCCTCCCGGAGCCGACCGACGTAAGCTTCGTCAAACGCGAAAAAGTCCAACACTTCCCCCGAAGTGCTGGAAAGTATAGCTGCGGTAGGGGAACGGAGCAATCTGTCGACAGTCGTAGTTAAGTTCGATTAATGGCTAAGGTCGATTAAGGTTTGCTTGAGCTGCACCAATTTCGTTCCCGAAATGAAACGGTTCCTGCATTCGAATCACTACTGGCTATAGGAATCCTGCAGGTCAAGGAAACCTAACACGCTGGGACGACCAACCGTCCCCTGGCGTGCCCCTGAAGCGGCGTCCGGCGCTGATCGTTAGAGCTCAGCGCCCGGCGCTGAATTTTGCAGATTGTGAGTAAAGGATGGTGGAGTCTTGTATCTGAACCCAGAGTTGCGACGGCAGACCACTTCAACATCGAAGCGTCTTTCGGAAGGAACGCTAGAGCAAACAACGTCTGGAGTCATCATCCTGCGCGTCGACTTTGTGAACAAACCCAGTAACAAGAGTGAGATCGCTGCTGAAGTGGGGGACCTTTTGGCAGAGGCTGGCTTGCATCAGAAAGGGCTGAAAGCAAGCATGCTGCTGGTTTCGGATCGCGAGGCGCGGGTCGTGACGTTGCTAACGCTGTGGGACGCCGAACGATTTAATTCAGCCCGGGAACGCCTTACGTCCTGGACGCTGAAGACTGTCGCGCAATTCGCGGACGGCCCACTGCGCGCGAGTACGAGCGTCGCGCATTTCTTGCTCCCAAAAGAATCCACGAAGCTCACGCTTTCCGACCTTCGACCAGCCGAGATTGCTGAACTGGTTGAAATCATGACTGCAGGATGATGCTGTTTCGACCGAAGAGGAATTGACGCGGCAGCGAAAGAATCCATGGGTACCAGGGGGAAAAGACTGCAATGCGTGATCCGGAATCTTGCGATCGGCGCGGTTGCTCGCGGCCTGTCACTACTACCCTTGGTGAGGAAGCTCTTTGTCTTGATCATTTCTGTAGCCGCAGTTACGAAATGCTGAATGCCATGGACCGGCGCAATCAGTGGAATGCGGCCTTGCAGTCGCCGACCGCCGAACAAATTAAAATAGCGGATGAGTGCGCTCGCAAGACGCTCGATATCTGTATGAGCAAAATGCTGCTGAACAACCTGGAGCGCGCGCGGCTGTTGGATATTCTGCTGTGGTGCGGCGACGTCGTGAATTCCTCCGGACCCAGGACGCCCGCCGCCCGACCCGCTGAGGTAGGCGGGCGATATGAAAAACCAACTCTGCGTCGGCAAACATCCAGCGGCACATCATCAAGCGATACATCATCGAGCGGTACATCGGGATAGTAGGTTTCAGCCGAGCTGCACGTCTTCGCTTCTTCGTCGCCAGCCCAAAAATTTGAATAATCGGTGGCAAGAGTTACAAGGCCAGCGAAGAAACGACAGGCTGGTGCCAAAACTCGGTGCGCCTAAAGATAACAAAACAAGCCGCTTGAACTTTCCGTTTCCTTGGTACTACGGATGCATATATATGAAGACGTCGCAGAGGTTGGTTATAGTACCGCTAGGTGTTTTGATACCCCGCTAGCTTTTCGTCCTTGGCATGGTGTAAGGCGACTAAAGCAGGGCATTTTTGGGCCTCTGTTGCCAGCTAATGGTGTAGACAGTTGCGACCGGTAAGCAAAGTGCAACAAGATTTTTCGGGGATAGATTTTTCAGGGATGGACAGTTGGAGCCACAAATAGCCAATCCGGTGCCACGCTGGAAAGATCGCCTCGCCGCGCTGCGCAACACGTTGCCAATTTTTCGAATGGTTTGGGAAGCGTCGCCGCGCATCGTCGTCGCGAACATCGGCGTGCGCCTGATTGTTTCTTTGCTTCCGCTGGCCATGTTGGCGGTCACCAAGGTAATCATCGATTCGATCTACCGCTACACTGCGAACCACACGGCGCTGCCAACTTATTTCTGGTGGCTGGTGGCAGTGGAATTCGCACTGGCTTGCATTTCGACAATTCTGGTTCGCGTAACGGATTATTGCGACACGGTGCTGGCCGACAAGTACGCCAAGTACGTCAGCGTGCGCATTATGCAACACGCTTCGCGCTTGGACCTCACGACATACGAAGATTCTACATCTCAAGACAAGCTGGAGCGCGCCCGGGTACAAGGCACTGACCGCGTGCTGATGATCCAAGCAGCCGGCCGTTTGATTCAGCAGGTCGTGACCACCGCCAGCTTGGCCTTCAGCATTTGTCTATTTTCGCCGTGGCTTCTGGTGGCGCTGATCGTGTGCGTCGTGCCGGCGTTCCTCGGCGAGACCCACTTTGCGTTTCTTGGCTATTCGTTGAGTTTTACGCAAACGCCAGCGCGGCGCGAGATGGAATATCTGCGCGTGCTGGGCGGCAGCAAGGAAAGCGCAAAGGAACTGAAGCTCTTTGGCATCGGCCCGTATCTGGTCGAACGATTCACAAACTTGGCCATGCGACTGCACGGAGAGACGGCGCGGCTTGCTCGCAAGCGTCTGCTCATCGGCTCGCTTTTGACGTTGCTTGGCACGTTGGGATACTACGGCACGTATGCGTACGTGATTTACCAGACCGTTGCTGGCGTTCTTACGATCGGCATGTTGACATTTCTGGCGGGCGCCATTGCCGGCGCCAGCTCCAACATTCAACTGGTGTTTTCGACATTTTCGACCATCGCCGACCAAGCGCTGTTTGTCGGCGATCTGTTGGATTTCTTCGCGGTGAAACCTGTGGTTTCGTCAAACCCCGGAGCCATCAAGGTGCCGCGGCCGATTCGTCAGGGATTCGAATTTCGCAATGTTTCCTTTGCTTATCCGAATGGACGCGAGGTGCTGAGCGGCGTCAGTTTCAAACTTTCCCCAGGAGAGCGCATCGCCCTGGTCGGAGAAAACGGCCAGGGAAAAACCACCATCGTAAAATTGCTCACCCGGCTCTACGACCCTACCGCCGGACAGATTCTGCTGGATGGCAAGGATCTACGCAGCTATGACCTGGACGACTTGTGGGGCGAAATCGGCGTCATTTTCCAAGACTTCATGCGCTACGACATGACCGCCTCGGAAAACATCGCCATGGGTCGCATTGAGGAGCGAGACAACATATTTCGCATCCGCTCGGCGGCGCAAAAAAGTCTGGCGGAGGAGGTCATTCGCAAATTACCAAACGGATATGTCCAGCAACTCGGAACACGATTCGACGGCGGCACCGATCTTTCCGGCGGCGAATGGCAAAAGCTTGCACTGGCCCGCGCGTATCTGCGCGAAGCGCAAGTGCTGGTGCTGGATGAGCCGACCGCGTCGCTCGACGCCCGGTCCGAGCACGAGGTTTTTGAACGATTCGCCGAACTTACCCGCGGGAAAATGGCTATGTTGATCTCGCACCGGTTTTCAACGGTGCGCATGGCGGACCGAATCTTTGTATTGCAAGGCGGCAGAATCGCCGAAGAAGGACCGCACGACGAACTTATGCAGAGTGGCGGGCGGTATGCGGAAATGTTTGAAATGCAAGCTGCGAGCTACCGGTAGTCCAGGGGAAAGACGGTCATGGCGACCAATGTTGATTTGATATTGAACCTGCGAAGCGCACGCGAGTGGAGTACCCGCTTGGAAGAAGCGGATGAAATGGTGCATTGGAAAAATTCCGCGGGAGCTGAGGAACCCTGTTTACGCAAGGAGCGTATCCTGGCCGCCGCGCACGCCGACGGCTTAAGAGCACAAGCAAATTCTCGCCGTACGATCATTTCGCCGCTTCGCGAAGACCTGGCGTTGCAGGAAGCGCTGATCGCTCGCGCAGTACAATTCCTGCAACGCAGGCAGGCTTCGGGCGCATTTTTGGAACACGATTGGCGAGCCCTTACTTCAAATACCAAAATTCTGGAAGAAAGCATTGAGGAGAGCCGCGCAGCGCTGAAACTCGCCGGCGAACTACCTGTTGTCGCGAACGGAAGCAGCGAAGGGCGGCTACGCGTGCGTGCTGTCGCCGAGCGCTATTTGCAAGCCGCGAGATTTCTCTTCGATCGCGCGGAATTCGCGGCGTATCTTGCAGCTTTGCAAGAGGACGTCGAACTGACCAACGCGGAAATCACCGCGTTAAAAGGTTTCTTGAATCAAGTGTTGTTGGAACAAGTCGCTGCGCACGCGCGAAAACTGGCGATGCCGGGCCGAACTTCCGCGTCCATACAAAATGATTCCACTCCGGCGCCGACGCTGCCCGCGCTGATCGCGAGTTTGCGCACGCTCGGACTGACGGATTGGGATGAGCTCTTTGTCGAAGCAAGTTTGTGCGAGCAGGCCCTGGCGCAGGATCCCGCGGGCGCCTACGACAAAATGGAAAAAGCCGCCAAGTCTGATTATCGCGCCGCAGTTGCAGAACTGGCGAAGAAATCCGGTGAAAGTGAAGCTGAAGTCGCGCGGCGCACTGTGAAATTGGCAAACCAGCCGCAGCGCGGAAGCAATGTGCGCGCCAACGAGCGCCGCGCTCACGTGGGTTTCTATTTGCACGCCGAGGGCCGGCAAGAGCTGGAACAGGTGCTCGGAATCAAGGACTCCTGGCTGGTGAGATCCGCGAAGTTTCTGAAGCGCTGGCCGGACGGCTTGTACGTGATTGGAATCGAGTTGCTGATGGTAGCGTTGCTGACTGCCGTCGTCGTGGGAGCTGAAGTTAGTGTGCCGATTTTCCTGGTAGTAGCGCTGTTTCTGCTGCCGGCCGCCGAAAGCGCTGTGGCCATCGCCAATCAGCTGGCTATGATGTTCGTGAAGCCGCGCGCGCTGCCCAAAATGGATTACTCTGAGGGAATTCCGGCCGAGAGCAAAACACTGGTGGTTGTTCCCACTCTGTTGACGAACCGCGAACAGATGGAGCGCGCGGTCCGCGATCTGGAAATCCGATTTTTGGGAAATCGCGACGGCAATCTTCATTTTGCATTGCTCACCGACCCTCCCGATGCGGCGGCGCAGTTTGATAAACGCGATGAACTGGCTCCGGAATGCGCGCGGTTGATCCAGGAGCTGAATAGCCGCTACGCCCTCGAGGGGAAAGGCACATTTTTTCTGTTTCACCGCGATCGCAGCTTCAACTCCAGCGAAAAAGTATGGATGGGCTGGGAGCGCAAACGCGGCAAGCTTCTGGACCTGAATAATCTGCTGCTCGGAAGAAATAATAGGTTTTCCACGATTGCTGGTGACCAGAACCAGTTGCGCGGAATAAAATATGTGATCACTCTCGACGCGGACACGCAATTGCCGCGCGACTGCGGACGAAAGCTGGTAGGAGCAATCGCGCATCCGCTGCAGCGGGCGGTCGTGCATCCAGTTTCAAATGTAGTGGTGGAAGGTTACGGAATTTTGCAGCCTCGTGTCGGCGTAAGCGTTCACTCCGCCAACCGTTCGCGCCTGGCGGCGCTTTTTTCCGGCGATTCGAGTTTCGACGTCTACACTCGCGCGGTTTCCGATGTGTACCAGGATCTTTTCGGCGAAGGAAGCTTTACCGGCAAAGGAATTTACGAGGTCGAGATTTTCCAGCAAGTGGTCGAGCGGCGATTCCCTTCAAACGCGATTCTCAGTCACGATATGATCGAAGGCGCGTACGCGCGCGCGGGTCTACTTTCCGATGTTGAAGTGATCGACGATTATCCATCGCGCATCGCCGCGTATAGCAAGCGCAAACATCGCTGGGTTCGCGGGGACTGGCAAATTCTTTTCTGGCTGTTCCCTCGCGTGCCGGATTATTCCGGAAATGTGGTGCGCAATCCGATCAATCTGATTTCGCGCTGGAAAATCCTGGACAATCTTCGCCGCAGCCTGACGGAGATTTCGATGCTGGCGATCCTGATCAGCGGATGGCTGTTTCTGCCTGGCAAAGCTCTCTATTGGACGCTCGCCACTCTGGGAATGTTCGTGCTTCCCAGTTATTTGCAATCCGCGATGGCATTTTTGTGCAGCGGCAGCGGCAAATTTACCGCGCGCTTCTGGAAAGAATGGTTTTCCGATTTCGCCGCGGCCAACGCACATCTGCTGATGCGACTGGTGTGTCTGCCACAACAGAGCATGGTGACGCTGGACGCAATCATCCGCGCCGGCGTTCGCATGGCCGTGACGCGCCATAAACTTCTTGAATGGGAAACCGCGGCCGAAGCGGAATCGAGCGGCAAAAGGACCAGTCCCGTCGATCTATATTTGAAGCTGACACCGTGGCTCGCGATCGTTGGCGGTGTGTTCCTGGCAGTGAAGCATCCGGAGTCTTTTGTAGTGGCCTGGCCGTTACTTTTTCTGTGGGGCGCATCGGAGGCATTTTCCAATTGGCTCGATCAACCGTTGCCGGAAGACGGTTTGCGCATCGGGCCGCGCGACGAAGCACTGCTGCGGAGCGCAGCGTTGCGCACCTGGAGATTCTTCCGCGAGTTCAGCAACGAAAATGAGAATTACCTGATTCCGGATATTTTGAAAGAGGAAGGCGGCCTGATCGCGCATCGCGTTTCAACCACCAACCTTGGCTTGCTTTTGAACGCGCGTATCGCGGCGCTTGATCTCGGGCACCTGACGGTGGAGGAATTCATCGCTGGCACGGAAAATACTTTGGCGACAGTGCGACGGCTGGCGAAATCGCACGGGCATCTTTACAACTGGTATGACACGCGAACGCTCGAACCGGTTGGAGATCCTTTTCTTTCCACCGTCGACAACGGCAACCTGGTGTGCTGCCTGTGGACCTTGAAGCAAGCCTGCCTGGAAGAATGGAAACGTCCGATTTTCCGGAAGGAATTATGGACGGGAATTCGCGATCACGCGCGGCTTCTCCATCAGATTGTGCGAACCAGGGAAGCGCGCAAGGCTTTTCGTTCGATTGAAGACAGCATTGCGAACACGGGCAAATCTCCGCTGGAGTGGCTCGGCGCTCTGCCGGCACTTGAACAATTTGTTGCTTCGCTGATCGAATCGGCCCGCTCTTCCGGCGAATCATCCGACGATCTCCGCTGGTGGATGGCGGAACTGAATCTTCGCCTTTGCGAACTGGAAAAGTTGACAGTGCGTTTCGCTCCGTGGGCCTCGACGAAGTTCCGGATGTTGCGCGCGACAAAGGAACAGCAGACCAAATGGATTGCGGACTTGAGTCTGGCCAGCGCCGACCACATCTATTCAGAAATTGCCGATTCGTTGAACGATGAGAGCGAATCTTCTTCGCATGAAGGCACCGCAGAAAATATTTCGCGCGAACTTCTTCGCGAAGCTCTTGCTGCAAGCCGCGAAAGCGCCGCGAAAGCGACCGCGGCACTAAATAGCATCGCCGCGTACGCCAACGAACTGGCGTCGGGAATGGATTTTTCGTTGGTTTACGACGAGCCGCGCAAACTGATCACCATCGGTTTTGACGCTGCAAAAGGTGCTGCCAGCGAACATCACTATGATTTGCTGGCATCTGAAGCGCGCGCGGCAGTGTTCGCGGGAGTAGCCAAGGGCGAAATTCCGCAGGAATGCTGGTTTCATCTGGATCGCTCGCATGTCCAATACAAGGGCACCAGAGTTCTGCAGTCATGGACCGGCACCATGTTCGAATACCTGATGCCATCGCTGTGGATGAAGTCTTCGCCCGGCACTCTTCTGGAGCGAAATATGCGCAGCGCCGTTGCTGCACAGCAAAAATACGCGCGGCGTTTTTCAATTCCTTGGGGAATTTCCGAATCCGGATGCAGCTTGATCAGCGGCGATGGACATTATCACTATTTCGCATTCGGAGTTCCGGCGCTGGCGCTGCACCGCCCGGACGAGGATCGCGTGGTGATTTCTCCATACTCAACGTTTATGAGCCTGATGACCGGCTCATATGATGCGCTGAAGAACCTGCAGCGTCTGAAGAAACTGGGTGGCGTCGGGCCGTATGGTTTTTACGAAGCTCTGGATTATGGGCCGAAGATGACGCTCAACCGCAAAAAATTCACGTTGGTACGCTCCTGGATGGCGCATCACCAGGGCATGTGCCTGCTTTCAGTTGCCAATGTTTTGTGTGATTCGTCGATTCAGCGGCGGTTCCATGCGGAGCCGCTAGTCGCCGCGACGGAACGCATCCTGCACGAACGCGCAATCGTTCCCGAATCTCCCGATTCATCAAAAGCGAAGCGTCAACTGAAGATAGAAGCGCTGCTCACGGAAGGACAGAGCGTGCTCAGCCCCAGCTACTGGGGTAAAGACCGCGCGGAGACCACGGCATAGGCTGCGCTGGCGGTTTCGTTCGCGCGTATTAGAAAAATACCACGCATCATAATTTCGAATTTACGACGAATTTTTTCTTCATTCGATATTTCATTTATTCCATCAGCTGTTAAATGTGAAGATAAATTGAAATGAGCGTTGACAAACGCGGCGCGCCACGCCAAAATCTCTATGGCGAACAAAAAGCGAATTACCCGAAACCTCCTGCCTCGCCTTTTACGCCATGCTTGCCACTTCCAACGCTCTTCGTCTCCATGTCGAGTCGGCGCTTGCCGGACGTATCGCTTCACCGTTCCGTTTTCAGGAGCCGCAGCCCATCACGGCTTCGGTGGGAATTTCCGCCGTGGACCAACTTGCCGGCGGCTTGCCGCGCGGCTGCCTCACCGAAGTTTTTGGCGGGATTTCGTCGGGAATCACTTCCCTGCTGCAAGCTGCTTTGGCCGCGCGCACCGCGAATGCGGAAGTCTGCGCGCTGGTGGATGCACAAGATTCGTTTGCTCCTGGCTGCGCGCAATTCGCCGGCGTCTCCTTGCAGCAACTGCTTTGGGTACGTTGCCGCAATGTGAATCAGGCGTTACGCTCCGTGGATTTGCTTCTGCATGGCGGTGGCTTCAGCCTGGTCGCAGTGGACTTAAGCGGCGCACCGGCGCGTCTGGTTCGCCAGATTCCGCTGAGCTTCTGGTTCCGCTTGCGGCGCACGGTAGAAAATACTTCGACGATTCTGCTGGTTCTTTCTCGCGAGTCGAATGCAAAAACTTGCGCTTCCCTGGTGCTGCGCATGGAAAGAGAAGCCGTGCGCTGGTCACTGCAGGATCGCCAGTATCCATCGCCAGATTTTCACACCCCGGCATCCTTGCTGGATGGATGGACAACCGCAGCCGAGATGATTCGTTCCAAAGCGCGACGCAAAAATAATGTTGCGATGATCGGCTGCGCAAAAACTTTTGCAAATCAGGACGCGGAGACCGCCCGCTTCGATCTGCGGTCGAATTATTTTCTTTCTGTTGACTCTGCCGGCGGCAATCCCTTGCTGCCATCACAACCAAATCATTTGGAAAACGAAAGGACGCAGAACTTTGGCTGAGCCTTCCTAACTCGCCGTGTTCGCCGCAAGTTGCCATGTTGCCTGCTGCTTTATTTGGCGCTGTTTACGTTCCCAATTTTATTTTGCAAGCGATCGGGCGCTCGGAGCCAGAACTTCGCACCCAGCCACTCGCCATCATCGATGGGCCACCGCCCACCTATCAGGTTGTGGCGTTAAACCGGCTGGCGGAGATTCTCGGTGTCGCGCGTGGGATGACCAAGGCCGCCGTCAGCCAGTTCGCGCAAGTCACGATTCGAACGCGTTGCAGAGTTCGCGAAGAAGCGGCGCACGCCGCGTTGCTCGATGTGGCCTGGTCAATCACACCGCGCGTGGAAGATGCTGCGCTGGACACCTTGCTGATCGATATCTCCGGCCTGACATCGCTTTTCGGCGATGCGCGAACCATTGCGCGCGAGATCGCTTCGCGCGCTTCCACATTCGGCATGCATGTCCATGTGGCAATTTCCGCGAACGTGGAGACGGCACGCATCGTCGCTCGCGCCTTGCCGGGACCCACCATCGTTCCCGCAGGTGAAGAGCGCCGTTTCTTGGAGACGCTGCCGGTCAGAATGTTGTCTCCGAGCCAGGAACTTTCTGACATTTTCGATCGCTGGGGTGTGACCACCTGCAAAGCTCTCGCTTCTCTGCCGGTGCTTTCTCTTTCCGAATGTGTGGGGCAGGAAGGAGTCCGCCTTCAGGCCATCGCCAGCGGAAAAGGCATGCGCCCGTTGCTGCTCGCCGAACCTGCGCAGCACTTCGAAGAATGGTTCGAATTGGACGAGGCGGTTGACGATCTTGAAGCACTTTCGTTTCTTCTCGGCCGGTTGCTCGACCAACTGAGCGCACGGCTTTCCGCGCGCGCGCTTTCCATCGCCGCGGTGCAGATAAATTTCGAATTGCAGCCCTCTTTTGACAAAGCGTTCGACACCTCGCGCGAATTGCTGCGGGTGAAGCCGACTGCTCGCACCTTTTCCTGCAATTTGGAACTGCCGGTACCTACGCGCGACAGCAAACTCTTGCTGAAACTGCTTCGCTTGCGGTTGCAATCCCGTCCGCCGGATGCGCCCATCCAGAAAATTAACATGGCGGCGCAGTCTTCGCTGGCACGCGTCACGCAAGGCTCGCTTTTCGTTCCCACCGCGCCCGATCCGGACAAACTCGAACTGACCATCGCGCGAATCGCGGCCGTGGTTGGAGAAGGAAATGTCGGTTCGCCGCAATTGCTTGATTCGCACCGGCCTGACGCGTTTCATATGCAGAAGTTTTCCATTGCTACCGCCGAGGTACACGCTTCGGGAAGAGCTTCAAAACGCTTTACGAAAAACAATTTACAAAACGGTTCGAATTATCATTCGCCAACAGAAACTCCTGCCATCGCTCTGCACGTTTTTCGCCCGCCCGTACCCGCGCGCGTTCGCTTGCAGGGAAACAAGCCGGTATTTGCGTCATTTCAAGGCTGCTCCGGAAAAGTGGTTCACGCATCCGGACCCTGGCGCTCTTCGGGGCAATGGTGGGAGGACAAACCGTGGCAGGAAGACGCATGGGATCTGGAAATTATTTTTTCCGGCGAATCTCCGGCCACACACAGGGGCTTGTATCGTTTTTGCTACGACGGGCTACAGGAAAAATGGTTTGTGCGCGGAGTGTACGACTGATGTACGTCGAATTGCACGCCCGCTCCGCTTTCAGTTTTCTCGAAGGCGCTTCCACGCCTGAAGAATTGGCGAGCGCCTGCTCAGCGCTCGGCATGTCCTCCATGGCGCTACTCGATCGTGATGGCCTCTATGGCGCGCCACGATTTTATCTAGCCGCGCAAAAAATCGGAATTCGCGCGCATATCGGCGCGGAAATCACCTGCTTGCAGGGCTGGCGCTATCCGCTGCTTGTGACTTCTCCCGCAGGATACAAAAACCTTTGCCGCCTGATTACGCGGATGAAACTTCGCGCGGCCAAGGGCGAAGGGGCCATCGCAGCAAGCGAGTTGGAAAACTCTAGTCGTGGATTGATTTGCCTGACAGGAGGAGACGAAGGACCACTCGCCTATGCGCTCCGCACTGGCGGAAGGGAAAGCGCTCGGAAATGTCTGGAGCAACTGCGCGCTATTTTCGGCCGCGAAAATGTCTACGTCGAATTGCAACGCCACTTCTCCATCGAAGAGGAACGCCGCAACCAGGTCGTTATTGAACTCGCGCGCAGCCTACATCTTCCTCTGCTTTCCACCAACGGTGTATGCCATGCTTTGCCTGCGCAACGCGAAATTCTGGATGTCTTTACCTGCTTGCGGCATCACCGCGTGCTCACCAATGCGGGGCGACTGCTTTCCTGCAACAGCGAACGCTATCTGAAATCCCCTTTGCAGATGAGCGCACTTTTTGCGGATTTGCCCGAAGCGATTGCCAACACCATGGAACTCGCGGCGCGTCTGCAATTTACGTTGAAGGATCTCGGCTACCAATTTCCCGTCTATCCCACTCCGAATCAGCAATCACAAATGGATTTCCTTCGCGATCGGACGCGCGAAGGTATGATTCACCGCTACGGCACGCAGAATGAACGCGCAACACTGCAAATCCAGCGCGAACTTTCTATCATTGAAAAACTCGATCTCGCCGGATATTTCCTGATCGTTTGGGATATCGTTCGCTTTTGCCGTGAAAAAAACATTTTGGTCCAAGGACGCGGTTCGGCTGCCAATAGCGCGGTTTGCTACTCGCTGGGAATCACTGCCGTCGATCCGGTGGGAATGAATCTGCTCTTCGAACGATTTCTTTCCGAAGAGCGCGGCGAATGGCCGGACATTGATCTGGACCTGCCCAGCGGCGATCAGCGCGAACACGCAATCCAATATGTCTATGAACGTTACGGAAAACTTGGCGCCGCGATGACCGCCAACGTGATTACCTATCGCGGTAAATCCGCTGCGCGCGAAATTGGCAAAGTACTTTCCTTCGACCCGGAAACTTTAAATCGCCTGGCCAGTCTTGTCAGCGCCTGGGAATACACCGATTCGAACGATACGCTCACACGCCAATTCAAGGATGCCGGACTCGATCTCGGAAATCATCGCATTTACAAATTTTTCGAGCTTTGCCAGAAAGTACAGGATCTGCCGCGCCATCTCGGCCAGCATTCCGGAGGAATGGTGGTCTGCCAGGGACAACTCGATTCCGTGGTTCCACTGGAGCCGGCCACCATGCCCGGCCGGGTTGTTGTGCAATGGGACAAAGAAGATTGCGCGGACATGGGCATCGTAAAAGTGGATCTTCTCGGGCTCGGCATGATGGCGGTCCTGGAAGATTCCATACAGTTCATTCGCGCGCACAACAAAAAAGAAATTGATCTCGGGCTTCTGCCGCAGGACGATGAGAAAGCTTATTCTGCTTTGCAGCGCGCGGATACTATCGGCTTATTTCAAGTGGAAAGCCGCGCGCAAATGTCCTGCCTGCCGCGCCTTAAGCCAAAATGTTTTTACGATATCGTGGTGCAGGTGGCCATCATCCGTCCCGGTCCGATCGTTGGAAAAATGGTTCATCCCTATTTGAACCGCCGCCAGGGGCGCGAGCCAGCGGAAAGTTTGCATCCGTCGCTTGAATCGACGCTCTCGCGGACACTTGGCGTGCCGCTGTTTCAGGAACAGCTTTTGCGTATTGCCATGATTGCGGCCGGCTTTTCCGGCGGCGAAGCCGAGGAGCTGCGCCGCGCGTTTGGATTCAAGCGCTCCGAAGCACGCATGAAAGAAGTGGAAATCAAGCTACGCCGCGGAATGGAAAACAAAGGCATCACCGGAGAAACGCAGGACAAAATCGTGCAGGCCATCACTTCGTTCGCGCTGTATGGGTTCCCCGAATCGCACGCCGCCAGTTTTGCACTCATCGCATACGCCAGCGCCTTTCTGAAGTGCCACTATCTCGCCGCATTCACTGCCGCGATGTTGAACAATCAGCCCATGGGTTTTTACCAGCCGGCAACTTTGATAAAAGATGCCCAGCGCCACGGCCTGAAGTTCAAGCCCATCGACATCATGCGTTCGCAATGGCTGTGCACCATCGAAGAATCCGCCGAAGGCCTTCTTGTGCGCGTTGGACTCCGTTATGTAAAAGGACTGCGCAAAGAAACCGCTTTGCAAATTATCGCACAGCGCAACATTCAGCCATTCACTTCGATTGAAGATTTAAAGCAGCGCGTTCCGCAAATTCAAAAAGATGAAATGCGCGTTCTCGCCAGTGTCGGCGCTTTGAATTTTATTTCCAGCAAAACGCGCATCCATCGCCGCAGCGCTTTGTGGCAGGTCGAACGCGCCGGCCGTGCCGCAGGCGCGCTCTTCGAAGCACACGTCAGAACAGACGATTCCGATCCCTCTTCCCTTTTCTCGCCGCTCGATCCCATGAATGACGAAGAGCGCCTGGCCGCCGATTTTCACGGTACTGGGCTCACAACAGGCCATCATCCGATGACGCAACATCGCGCGCACCTTAATCGCAGCGGAGTTTCGCCTGCGTCGCACCTGGCTGCGCTTCGCGACGGATCATTCGTGCGCGTAGCAGGCGCAGTGATCGTTCGCCAGCGTCCCGGCACTGCGAAAGGATTCGTATTCCTGAGCCTCGAAGATGAAACCGGCGTTGCGAATATCATCATCACGCCGCAACTCTTCGAAAAAGATCACACCATCGTCGTGCACAATTCATTTCTCATGATTGAAGGCAGTCTGCAAAATCAGGACGGCGTCATCTCCGTCAAAGCGGGGATTATCAAACCGTTTCTCCTCTCCCGCGCTGCCGCTCCCGCTCATGACTTTCATTAATCAGGCTTTACTCTTTCTCTTTCCGCGAACCTCACAAATTGCCGTTTGGCGACAGCCGGTTCGTGATATTAGAATACGGTTAAGCTTACGTTCCGATTACCAATCCAAAGCGATTTTGCTGAGAATTACGGGCTATCCTAGGTGCAACAGTCTCGATGCTTCTTTTCCATTGGGGAGGACTTCGATGCGCATCGCCACAACCAGCCTGGCCTTGCTATTCGCCATTACGCCTGCAATCGCCCAACAAAAATCGGATGGGCCATCCGATGAAAAAGCGCAGAAAACGTACAAGCACGCTCTTGCAGCCTTGCACGATCGGCGACAGGACATCGCGCTCGATGAGTTCAAGAAAGCCGACAAACAGGACGGTGGACACTGCTTCCCCTGCCAGAAGCAGATGATCAAATACGGAATTGAGCTCGGCGAATGGAAACCTGCCGAACTTGCCGCGCAAGAAATGATCGCGGAAGCGCAAAGTGAACAGGACAAAGCCATCGGACACTATCAATGCGCACTGGTCTTTATGCAGGAGGGTCTACAAAGACACAAGGACGAATACTTCACTCGCGCTCATGATGAATTGAGCAAGGTGCTCGTCGCTTATCCCAATACCCCGGACGCAGTCCTTCTCGATGGAAAAGCGCTCGCGCAGCTGAAGCAAGATGACGCAGCGAAAACAAAATTTGCACAATTTGTAAGAATGAAGCCCGCAGAAAATCCTGATCGGCAGCGCGCGTTGCGCTACATCGAGCGGCCGGAGCTGGCTCGCGCAAGAATGGCGCCACCGTTCTCCGTCACCACGGCCGATGGTCAGCGCGTATCCATGGACGACTTGCAAGGCAAAGTGGTGCTGCTGGATTTCTGGGCCACCTGGTGCGGACCATGCCGTGAAGCGCTGCCGCACATGCAAAATGTTGCAAAAAAATTTCGCGGGCAGCCGCTGATGATTTTAAGCGTAAGCCTGGATTCCGATGAGCAAAAGTGGAAAGACTTCATCGGCAAAAACGAGATGTCCTGGCCGCAATATCGCGACGGCGGTTTTACGGGACCGATCGCCAAAATGTTTAACGTGACTGCTATTCCGCACACTTTTACGATTGACGCGGATGGCGTGCTGCAGGAAGAACACATCGGCGACGCTTCGATCGAAGGCAAGCTCAAGAAACTCATCGTTCACGCCCGCGAACTGACGCCCGCGGAAACTTCTGCCAAATAATTGATGAGTGCGCTGAATTTCATTCTACCCCGCACGTTGGTGCGATAGAATCCCTCCTCACTGCACTCTAACCGTTCACCCCGTAACCCGGTGCCGAGGTGCGAAATGATTCTTTCCATCGAACGCAAGCAAATTTCGCCGGATATCACAGTCCTGGAGATGACCGGACGCATCATCCTGGGAAACAATTCGCGCGATGTGGAACTAAAACTTGCGGAAATCCTCGCCGATCAAGCCAAGAAGATTATTTTTGATCTCAGCCGGATCACCATATTGGACAGCACCGGCATTGGAATTTTGGTTGTAAGTCAAGGCAAGATCAATAAGGCGGGCGGAATGCTGCGAATCGCGGGCGCCACCGGATTCGTGGAAGATACTTTGAAAATTACCAGCGTTGATAAGCTCATTCAGATCTATCCCAATACCGAGCAAGCCGCCGCCAGTTTCTAGCCAAGCGCCGTGTGCAGACGTTGCGCGATTTGGCGAATCGCGAGGCGCGCGAACTTAAGGCGCCTTGCCGATCCACCACAATACTTTAGCCACAACTTTCCATTTCTGTTTGCCACTGAGAGTGATCGACTCGTAGTTGGCGTTCTCCGATTGCAGCACAATGGTGTGGTCAAATCGGTTCAGACGAGAAACCGTTAGCCCCCTGTCCCGGTGCCAGGCAATCACTATTTTCCCGTTTAGTTCACTGATCTCGGTCTGCGCGGAATCAACCGCGAGAATATAGCCATCGTAGATCAGCGGCGACATGGAGCTGCCGCGTACACGCACACAACTGGTTGTGGATGGATTCGGGCACCAATCCTTCGGCGCGGCAATCATGCTCTCAATCGGCGCGTCATGCAGCAACTCGCTGTTTTCGCCTGCGCCTTTTTCGCCGTGCGCCACGGCCACCGATTTCAGCAACGGGATCGCCACCAGC
>WNFR01003248.1_pt1 | contig 16879 bp, 12 predicted proteins | sample 5400221 | NCBI WGS metagenome assembly WNFR01 (sample SAMN13153357, study PRJNA577476) | soil metagenome | isolation source: 40 cm soil under Madrone tree | place: USA:California | collected 2016-06-14
TCCGAAATCGCGTGCGAAGTTGTCGTAAGTCGAGTCCGGCCGTGTCTCGACGATACGGCAGACGGCATGCGCGAATTGCTGCTTCATTCTCAGTCGCGGGAATACATCAACGATCTCCGTGATCTGCGCCTGAGGCAGTGACTCGTAACCCCAGCCGCCCCAGTCGAGTCCAATGCCCGCAGTAGACAGCGCGACCTCCGTCTCCTTGTACAGAGCGATGGAAGGAGAGGAGTTCAGGGCGACGGTATCCCAAACGAGCTGGCAGCGGCGATCGTCGAACCCCGCGCCCTGGCCGAACTTCCGCGCGGCATTCGCGCCCTCGACTTCAAATCGCAATGGGCCGTCGAAGGCCTGACTCAGCCCTATGTCATGAAGGAGCGTAGCAACCGCCAGAACTTCAGCGTCGTGCGCTACCTGTTTCAGCCGTGCTAGGCTCACGGAAAAAAGCCACGACCTCATCACGTGATTGAACAGGTAGGGTTCGGAGTGATGGCGTGCATACTCGATGGACCGCGCAATCACAGGTGTGTCTGGCACCAGAACACCTGCCAAGACGCGCGTTTCTCCGGCGCTATGCACTCGCCGTTCAATAGCCGTCGTTGCAGTCGACATCGGCGCGTTTTTCTCGATTGTATTCATTTTTCAGTGCCTCGCGTAGCGGTGTGCCGTTGCTTTTGTCGGGGTGATCACTTCGGTGCTGTGGGGCGGCTGAGCCAGCTTTCGAATCGCGTCGCGCCGAGCCGAGAATTGCCCGCGGGCACGAGGGATTGATCGTTCAGCTCGGTCCCGAAATAGCGAGCGTGAATGTCTGTGGTGACCTCGCGAACGTCGTTGTTCTTGCTCAACAAGCAACGGATGAGCTCGTCAAATCGAAGTTTTTCAGGGCCGGCCACCTCAACCGCGGCATTTATCGGCGGGTTGAGCACGAGATCGGCAAGTGCGGCGACCACGTCATCCGAAAAGATTGGCTGCACCAGGGCTGGTGGGACTCGAATCGTTTTTCCGTCACTGAAAGAATCTGCGACGCGGCCCATGAACTCGAAGAACTGGGTGGAGCGCAGTATCGTATACGGAATCCCGGAGGTCTTGATGAGCCCCTCCTGAACCATCTTTGCGCGCATGTAACCGCTATCTTTCAACCGGTCGGCGCCGACTATAGAGAGCGCTACGTGATGTTTCACGCCAGCTGTGGCTTCCGCGGCAACGAGATTGCGACCCGATGTTTCGAAGAACTTGAGGACCGCCGCGTCCTCGAACGACGGCGAGTTTGTCAGGTCGACGACCACCTGAGTGCCAGCCAGTGCCGCCGCCAGCCCCTCCCCCGTGAGGGTGTTGACGCCTGAGTCGGGGGATGCCGCCAGTACTTCATGGCCCTGCTGACGAAGTTTCATTACGAGCTTGGATCCGATGAGGCCGGTGCCACCGATCACTACAATCTTCATGTGCTATCTCCTAGAGTTTGAGACCGACGCGTGGCGGCCAGCAATGTGTTGCCGCCATAGTCATACTACGCCCTGATAACTGATTCATTAACGGGGCTGCGTACAGTGGTGCCATCCTGAGCGGTCGTTGCAGGAGTTTCTTGACCAGATGAGCAGCCACTTGAAGGGGATTGCGATGGCGGAACGCAGAAGCGCTTACCCCAACTCTCTCAAAGCTGCCTGGCAGCTTTGAGGTCACACGCCTCGAGCCCTTCGGTAAGCGACCTTGGAGAGGACAGCAATTGACGAGCGTCGTCGCCACGGCCCTGACTCGCTCGAAGACGCGCAAGCGTCATGGCAGTTCGTAGTTCCGACGCAAAAGCGGACTGGCGGCGAGCGCCGGTGAGCGCTGATTCGTCCGGATGTTCGGCGCAACAAACTACTGCACCGCTGACAAAAGAGGTGCAAAAAGAGACCCGGCTGCTTGTGCGTTGGCACAACGCGTATGGCCAACAGTTCAGAACGGAAAGCAACCTGGTGAGATTTGCTGCCAGAGCGCCGCTCAACGCACGACTTCGACGGATACGGTAAGTACGTACCCCGCTCCTCGCTCGGTGCGTATCAGTTGATCGCTGGCACCGTGCTCTTCGAGTTTTTTGCGTAGACGACCCACCTGGGTGTCGATCGCGCGGTCGTAGACCTCGTCGTCGTGCAGGTGCGACATGCTGAGCAACTGCTCCCGTGTAAGCACCCGCTGCGGCGCCGCGAGAAACGCCGCAAGCAGGTTGAACTCCGCATTCCTCAGCGTCATCACTTCACCCTGCGGCGACCTCAGGCGCCGTACCCGAACATTCAGCTCCCAGCCCGCAAAGCGGTAAGCCCGTATTTTCGCCAACCCATCCGCCACAGTTTCGTGGGCGCGTGAACGGCGCAGCAGGGAGCGAATGCGCGCCAGCAGCTCGCGCGGCGAGAAGGGCTTCGTCAGGTAATCGTCCGCGCCGAGCTCGAGTGCCATCACCCGGTCGGCTTCCTCCTTGCGCGCCGTCAGCATGATGATCGGCATGTTGGAATCGGCGCGTATACGGCGCGCGATGTCCATTCCGTTCTCGCCGGGCAGCTTCAGGTCGAGAATCATGAGGTCGATCATCTCGCGCGCAGTCACGTCGGGGATTTCCCGTCCGCTCGCAAGCGCTGTGACCCGTATCTCGTTATCACCCAGGTAATCGACGACCATCTGGCGTATTGAAGGATCGTCATCGACGACCAGAACGTGCGTCGCAGCAGGCGACATTTTCTCGAGCGAAGTCGCAGTCACCTGTGTCGGCACTCCATTGAGCATGGAAGGGGAAGATGCACGCGAAGTATCGCACCAACGTGTATTTCCGGGAAGCAATTGTGTCACATGGCAAAAATCCGGGTGATCGTTACACAGTCCTGACCGATTGGCAGTCTGAAATGGGCCACGGACAATAGGCGTGCGTTCGTGCGCCCGCGGATTGGGACCGAATCGAGCAATCGTCCAGAAGAGGTATCGTGAAACAGAAGGGGCGCATACTAGTCGTCGAACCAAACGACCTGATTCTTGGCTTGCTCGAGCGCTGGCTGGACGAGGCAGGCTATACCGTTGTCGTTGAAGCCTCGCAGAGGCTGCCCCAGGCGGTTCGCGAGGGAGGAGAACCGCACCTCGTCATCATCGACGTCCCGACGCCCCGCAGTGCTGAGAAGATTGTCAAGTCCGTCAGGGAAGTGTTTGCTGGTCCGATGCTGCTTCTCTCCGCGACATTCAGACGGGGTACGGGCTCTTTGAGCTATGTGGCGCGCCAGCTTGGGGTGCGCAAGATCCTGCCGAAGCCGTTCACGTGCGGCGAGTTACTGTCGGCGGTAGGCGAGTCGATCGACGAGCCGTGAGCGGAACGTCAGACAATTCGGTTCGCCCGTCGTCTGATCCGATACGGTACTGCGCAGGCATGGGATTCCGCCTAACGGGTTTACGGCGAGGGCGACGAGGTTGAAGACCTGGTGCGGGTATTCGACGCCCGAGGCGAATGGTGCCTAGTGGATGCGCTCCCGGGCGGGCGCGCGTTTTCCGGCCATGATCGGCCTGCTACAGTCGATACGCTGCATTGCGGCCGCCGTTATCGTGACGGTGCCCGGGACGAGAGGTCCTCGCCTACGACCGCGCAGGCATCGAGCGCAGCCGCCAGAGCAAGTCGCCGACTTACCGTCCCGCAAGTGTTGATCAATTCGGTCGAGTCGACATTTGGCGAGACCTCTGTCTTGCAGGCTGTCGGCCGGGGTCCTAATATCCAAGTCGACATATTGGCCATCGGGCTGCCGCACTGTCTTGTGCTCCAAGGCTCTAGAGTTTAGGTCGTCGGGGAGGAAGGTGAGCGGATGCCTCTAGCACGAGACCTGTGGACCAGCGCAAAAGCGCTCAGGCGCGATGGCGAGTACGTTCTGTTTCGGCGCACTGCCGAGCGGGGTACGGACAATATGCTTGTCGTCGCGACTGCTTCAGAGCAGCCCGCACCCCGTAGCGTAGAGCGACTGAAGCACGAATACGCACTGCGCGACAGTCTGGACTCGGATTGGGCTGCCAAGCCGCTCACGCTTACGCACGAGCACGGGCGCAGTCTGCTCGCGCTTGTCGATCCGGGTGGAGAGCTGCTGAGCGGGTTACTCGATCGGCGCTGGGAAACAGGCACCTTTCTACGCGTTGCCATCGGAATGTCGGCTGCTCTTGGCCGCGTTCATGCGCAGGGCCTGATCCACAAGGACGTCAAACCCGATCACGTCCTGGTCGATCCTGCTACCGGCGCCGCCTGGTTTACTGGATTTGGCATTGCCTCGCGCCTGGCGCGTGAGCGTCAGGCGCCGGACCTGCCGGAAACGATTGCGGGAACCCTCGCATATATGGCGCCCGAGCAGACGGGACGCATGAATCGGTCGATCGACGCGCGCAGTGACCTCTATGCGCTCGGTGTCACGTTCTACCAGATGCTCACCGGAGAGCTGCCGTTCGCCGCCACTGACCCGATGGAGCTCGTCCATTGCCATATCGCGCGCCAGCCAGCGCCCCCCATCAAGCGTGTCCTTGAGATACCCGCCGCGCTCTCTGCCATCGTCGTAAAGCTGCTCGCGAAAACGGCGGAAGAGCGATATCAGACAGCGGCGGGTGTTGAGAGCGATCTTCGGCGCTGTCTCTCAGATTGGGAGGCTCAGCGGCGTATCCAGGATTTCGCGCCGGGCGATCACGACGCTCCGGATCGCCCCATGATTCCTGAGAAATTATATGGGCGCGACCGTGAGGTTGACGCTCTCCTTGCTGCCTTTTACCGCGTCGTTTCCGGCGGCAGGCCGGAACTGGTGCTCGTCTCCGGATATTCCGGCATCGGTAAATCAGCGGTCGTGAATGAGCTCCACAAACCGCTAGTTCCGCCCCGCGGCTTGTTTGCATCAGGCAAGTTCGACCAGTACAAGCGCGACATTCCTTACGCTACGCTGGCGCAGGCATTTCAGGGTCTCATCCGTCCACTCTTGGGCAAGAACGAAGAAGACTTGTGCAAGTGGCGCGAGGCGCTGCGCGAGGCGCTGGATCCGAACGGATTGCTTATCGTCGAGCTGGTCCCGGAACTGAAGCACATAATCGGTGAGCAGCCGCCAGTGCCGGAGCTGCCACTACAAGAAGCGCAGCGACGCTTTCACCTGGTCTTCCGACGATTCATCGGTGTTTTCGCAAGACCCGAGCATCCGCTGGCACTCTTTCTCGACGACCTGCAATGGCTCGACGCGGTGACGTTGGACCTGATGGAGGATCTACTAACGCAGCCGGACATGAAGCACTTGATGTTGATCGGCGCCTATCGGTCCAATGAAGTGGACCCCACACATCCGTTGTGTCACAAGCTGCAAGCCATGCGCCAGGCCGGAGCGTTACTGGAGGACATCGTACTGGCGCCTCTAACTCGTGAAGACCTGGAGCAGTTAGTTGCAGATTCTCTTCATTGTGATCCGGGGCATGCTGGCCCGCTCGCGGAATTGGTTCATGACAAGACCGCCGGCAATCCATTTTTCGCGATCCAATTTATTTCTGCACTTTTTGAAGAGGGCTTGCTCACCTTTGATCATGTCGAAGGGCGATGGTCTTGGGATCTGAATCGCATTCACGCCAAAGGGTATACCGATAATGTGGTGGACTTCATGGTCAGGCTGTTAACCCGCCTGGTCCCTGAGACCCAGAACGCATTGAAGCAGCTGGCCTGCTTGGGCAATAGCGCAGAGTTCACGATCGTACGTCTGGTCTACCAAGACTCAATGGAGCAAATGCATGCCCAACTCGCGGCAGCAGTCGGGGCGGGATTTATCTTGCGCTCAAAAGATTCGTATCACTTCCTTCACGACCGCGTTCAGGAGGCAGCGTATTCTCTGATCCCGCAAGAATTGCGCGCACAGACGCATCTCCGAATCGGCATGTTGATGGCATCACACACATCTCCAGACAAGCTTGAGGAAGGAATCTTCGAGATCGTCAACCAACTCAACCGTGGCTCTCACCTGATCACGTCGATCGCCGAGCGTGAACGCATCGCAGAATTGAATCTCATTGCGGGTAAGCGCGCAAAAAATTCAACGGCGTACGCCTCGGCGCTTAAGTACCTCCGCGCGGGACGGGGATTATTGACGGACGAGACTTGGAATCATAACTACCACCTTGTCTTCTCAATCGAATATCTCTTGGCCGAGTGCGAATTACTGACCACGGATATGGCTGCTGCAGAAAATCGACTTTCCATGTTGGCCGAACGGGGGAAGAGCGCACATGATATCGCTCTCGTCACACGTTTGCGCCTGACGCTCTATACAGCTTTGGATCGCAGCGATCGTGCCGTGGAGGTCTTTCTTGAATACTGGAGAGGTCGCGGCACGGATTGGTCCCCGCACCCTACCGAAGATGAAGTATTGCGAGAGTACGACCAAGTCTGGTCCTTGCTGGGAAACCGACAAATCGAGGAACTCGTTGACTTGCCCTTGATTAGCAATCCGGATGTGCTCGATGTTCTAGATGTGTTCACTGAGATCGTGACACCTGCGATGTTCATCGATGCCAAATTGCTTGCTCTCGTGATTTGCCGGATGGTCAGCCTCAGCCTAGAGCACGGCAACAGCGACGGATCGTGCTACGCCTATGTGTGGTTGGGTATGCTCGCTGGACCCCATTTCGGAAACTATCAGGCCGGATTCCGGTTTGGGAAGCTTGGTTACGATCTGGTGGAGGAGCGTGGATTGCATCGCTATCAAGCCCGCACCTATATGTCTTTTGGAACTCTTATCACCCCATGGACGAGACACGTCAAGACAGGGCGAGAGTTCCAGCGTCGCTGTTTCGACGCCGCGAACAGGGTCGGTGATCTCACTTATGCTGCATACAGCTGCAACGTGTTGTACACAAATTTTCTCGCAGCGGGAGACCCTTTAGACGAGGTGCAGCGTGAAGCTGAGACTGGTCTCGAGTTCGCGACTAACGTGCGGTTCGGGCTCGTCATAGATTGCATCACCGCGCAGCTCGGGCTCATCCGGACACTTCGTGGCTTGACGGCAAAATTCGGCGCGTTCAGTGACGAACGCTTCGACGAGCTTCGGTTCGAGCGTCATTTGGCAAGTACCCCTGCTTTGGCGCTGCCGGAGTGTTGGTACTGGATCCGAAAGGTACAAGCGCGTTTCTTTGCGGGAGACTATCCTTCCGCGATAGAGGCGTCATTGAATGCAGAGCGACTGCTCTGGACATCGCCCGCCTTCTTCGAAGGGGCGGAGTATCACTTTTACAGTGCACTCTCGCGAGCCGCGACCTTTGATTCTGCAACGGACGACTCGCGACAGCGTCACTTCGAGGCTCTGGCTGCTCACCAGAAGCAGCTTGAGATATGGGCGCGGCACTGCCCGGCGAATTTCGGCAACCGCGCCGCACTGGTAGGCGCGGAGATTGCACGCGTCGAAGGCCGAGAGCTCGACGCCGGGCGCCTTTACGAAGAGGCGATCAAGTCAGCGCGCAAGAACGACTTTGTCCACAACGAAGGGCTCGCCTACGAGCTTGCCGCGCGCTTTTATTTCGCCCGGGGCTTCGAGGACATCGGGACTCTCTACTTGCGCAAGGCCCGGCATTGTTACCTGCGGTGGGGCGCTGATGGGAAGGTGCGGCAGCTCGACGAAACATATCCGGGCATTCGGGAAGAAGAACGGGCGATCCCTCCGATGGGAACTGTCAGAGCTTTTGTCGAGGGACTCGACCTCGCGACCGTGATCAAGGTATCGCAAGCGCTATCCGGCGAGATGGTGCTCGAAAGCATGCTCGGCACCCTCATGCGCATCGCGATCGAGCATGCCGGCGCCGGGCGCGGGCTGCTGATACTTGCTCGGCCCGGCGAGCATCGGATCGTGGCGGAGGTTACGGCTGACGGAGGCACGGTTGACGTGCAGATGCGCAACCTTTCGGTCGCCGCGGGCAGCCTGCCGCAGTCGGTCTATCACTACGTGCAGCGCACGCACGAGAGCGTCATCCTCGACGATGCTGCGGCGCAAGGTCCGTTTACCTCAGACCCGTATATCCGTCAGCAAGGGGCGCGGTCGGTTCTGTGTCTGCCGTTGCTCAAACAGGCGACGCTGATCGGAGTGTTGTACCTGGAGAACCCGCTGGCGGCGCGTGCATTCACGCCGGCGCGGATCGCCGTTCTGGACTTGCTTGCGTCACGGGCGGCGATCGCGCTCGAGAACGCCCGACTCTACGCCGAGCTGCAGAAGGCACATCGGCTCGAGGCAATGGGAACTCTGGCCGGCGGCATCGCTCACGACCTCAACAACATCCTCGGCGCTGTTCTCGGATACGGCGAGATGGCGCTGCGCGATGCGACTGCGGGAACGCGGTTGCGGCGCGATTTGGAGGCTATCATGGCCGCCGGCGAGCGCGGCCGCGCGCTGGTCGAGCGCGTGCTCGCCTTCAGTAGAAGTGGTGTGGCCGAGCGTGTCGCTGTGCACGTGGAGAAGGTGGTGGGCGAGGCGCTCGATCTGCTCGGGCCGAAGATGCCCGAAGGGATCCTGCTGGAAGCGCAACTGAGTGCAGGTCCCGCCGCCATCCTGGGAGAGCCGACGCAGGTGCATCAGGTCCTGATGAATCTGGCGACAAACGCAATCCAGGCCATGCCGGCGGGTGGAACCCTGGCCGTATTGCTCGAAGTCTTTCACTCCGAATCTGCGCGCCCCGCGACGGTCGGCAACCTCGACGTCGGGGAGTACATTCGGCTCAAAGTGACCGACAGCGGAGTCGGCATTTCAGCCGAGATCATGGATAAGATCTTCGATCCATTCTTCACTACCAAAGAGGCTGGTGTCGGTACCGGCCTTGGCCTTTCGCTCGTGCATGGCATCGTGATGGATCTTGGCGGCGCGATGGACGTAAGTAGCAGACCGGGCGCAGGCAGCACGTTCACGGTCTTCCTGCCGCGATCGGGAGATGCCCTTGAGGCGGTCGAAAACCTGGTCCCCAAACTGCCGGGCGGCAATGGCGAGTACGTGGTGGTCGTCGACGACGAGGAGCCGCTCGTGAAGCTTGTCGCGCGTACCCTGGAGGAGCTCGGTTACGTGCCGGTCAGCTTCACCTCCGGCATCGCGGCGCTCGCCGCCTTTCGTGACGATCCGCAGCGCTTCGACGCTATGATCACCGACGAGCGCATGCCTCGCATATCGGGCTTGGCCTTGATCCGTGAGGTGCGGGGACTTCGCCGCCAGATGCCGATCCTCCTGATGAGCGGTTATGTGGGCGGCGGGCTGCTGGAGCGTGCGCGTGAGGCCGGGGCGGATGATGTATTAAAAAAACCGCTTTCTGCGCATGATCTCGCGACAGGCCTGGCGCGAGTTCTGCAGAAGTAAGTAAGAGAGGTGCGCCGGGTCCATCCCGAGGCGATGCAGCGCTCATCGTCGAAGACATAGCACATCGTGCCGTTCGTCGCAGGCATGCCTGGCACCGGCAACGCAGTCTCCCCAACTTCACCCCCCGGCGTTCCTTCCGACTCTTCCGATGCCGACGTCCCGGGCGTTTGCGCCAAGGGTTGCATCTAGGTTGCACATGCCACAGACACGTCGCGCGCTGCCTCAAACGTTTCGCCGGTGTCACCAACGTCATTCTCGAATGCGGCCTTGCAGACAGCCTGCGACTTGGCGGGCGTTCAATACGGTGCCATGAGGTGACGCGTTTTGAAGCCCGGCTATAGAACTCGAGGTTAAGAAATGCCAACCGAAGCTGTCCTTTTACCAATCAATTGCGAGGAGTCAAGATAGTGAACACGATTACGAGCAAAGACGGCACCGAGATCTACTTCAAGGATTGGGGCAAAGGTCCCGTCGTCACCTTCTCCCACGGATGGCCCCTTAACTCAGATGCCTGGGACGGTCAGATGCACTTCCTGTCGCTGCGGGGTTTCCGTGTGATCGCACACGACCGGCGCGGCCACGGCCGATCGGGCCAGGCATCCTCTGGCAACGACATGAATGGCTACGCCGATGACTTGGCTGCCGTCATCGAAACGCTTGATCTGCGGGACGTCACACTTGTGGGACATTCGACCGGCGGGGGCGAGGTTGCGCGCTACATTGGGCGCCACGGTACGAAGCGCGTGGCCAAAGCCGTATTGATTGCGGCCGTTCCGCCTCTCATGCTGAAGACTGCTGCGAATCCCGAGGGCCTTCCGCTGGAAGTCTTCGATTCAATCCGTGCGAGTGTCGCCAAGGATCGCTCGCAGTTCTACAAGGATCTAGCCGTTCAGTTCTATGGCGCCAATCGTGCGGGCGCGAAAGTCTCGCAGGGAATTCTCGACCAATTCTGGCTTTGGAGCATGCAGTCAGGTCAGAAAAACGCGTATGAATGCGTCAAAGCATTCTCCGAGACCGACTTCACCGAGGACCTTAAGAAGTTCGACATCCCCACGCTCGTCCTTCATGGCGAGGACGATCAGATCGTGCCAGTGCAGGACTCCGCAAGGAAGTCCGCAAGACTCATCAAGGGTGCGAAGGATATCTATTATCCCGGCGCACCGCACGGCCTGACGGCCACGCATCAGGATCAGGTAAATGCAGATCTACTCGCATTCCTACGCAGCTGACGCACGCAGCGGTAACGGAAGGCCTCTCCAGATCGACGGAGAGGCCGCTCCGGCTCTCCGCGCGCTGATGTCAACCTTCAACAACGTGGAGAAACGGCCATGTCTGATGAAAGCCATACACTGATGAAATCATCTTGGGCTGGAGCCGCATCCAACTTCTTATGTGGTGAGCACCATCCAGACTCGTCGGAATCCAGTAGCCATCTGCAATCCTCAGTGCAGCAAGTACGATCAGTGATGGCCGAGCTATTCACCGCGCTGCGCGGTGCTTTTAACGACGAGCACGGCTCGCCGGAGGAGCGTTTGCGTCGCGCGTCAGCGATTCTGCAAGCCGTGGAGGAGCCGCGACTGCACGCGCAGGCGCACGTGCGCGGGGGCCTGGCTCCCTGGCAGGTCCGCAAAGTGACGTCATTCATTGAGACGAACCTGGATACCTCTATCAGAAGCAAGAATCTTGCCAGTGTTGTGCGCTTGTCCCCGTGTCATTTCAGTCGGGTATTCCGCAATAGTTTCGGAGATTCGCCGAGCGAGTACGTCATCCGACGGCGGATCGAGCGTGCTCAGGGACTCATGTTGTCGACTGACGCGTCTCTCTCTCAGATTGCGCTTGACTGCGGTTTCGCCGACCAAGCGCACCTTTCCAGGCTCTTCCGTAGGATCGTCGGCGAAAGCCCCGGCACCTGGCGCCGGGCACGTGTCAGCCCGCCCACATAATCTTGGCGCCGGTGCGTCGAGAGGGGCGTTCCGAGCTCTATCTCGTAGTGCTAATCGAGTGGATTTGTTGCAACTTGCCGCGAACTAAATTTATCCAGATATAGCCATATGATCGCCGCCAAAAGGACCCGATTCATAGCACTGATTACGTGCCTCGCAGGCGTCGTCGCCTTCGGCGGATGTACTTCGGTCGCCAAGAGAGCACCGTTGGGCGCTCATCCGAAGGTCGATGGTGAATCATCAGAGACTATTCGAACGCTCGGTATAGATCATCAATTTTCAGAACTATCAGCCGCGAGCGTCGCTCAGCGACTCCGTGCGTCGGGCACTGCAGACGCGTTCTCCATCCTCGCGCTTTCGGGAGGCGGCGCTAACGGCGCCTTCGGCGCAGGCGCTCTGGTGGGGCTTGCCCGCTCAGGGACGAGACCCCGGTTCTCCGTCGTCACCGGGGTTAGCGCCGGTGCACTAATCGCCCCCTATGCATTTCTCGGCCAAGAATGGGATCAGCAACTCATCGATGCCTACACGGGTGGACTGGCTGACCATCTTCTTCAACCGCGCGGCCTCGGCGTGATTTTCGGCTCAAGTGCCTATAGCGGAGCACCCCTGAAGAAACTGGTTGACCATTACCTAAGCGATACTCTGATCAAAGCGATTGCCGGTGAAGCAGCTTCTGGCCGCCTCCTGCTCATCGCCACCACGAATGTCGATACCGGCGAGACCGTCATCTGGGACCTCGGATCGGTTGCCATGAATGGTGGTGTTCGCGCAAAAACTCTTATCCGAGAGGTATTGGTTGCATCCGCGAGCGTACCGGGAATGTTCCCACCCGTGATCATCCGCGTCGAGGCCAACGGTGCGACTCATGATGAAGCTCACGTCGATGGCACCACGTCCGTGCCCTTCATTGTCCCCTCGGCTTTCTCGCGGATCGCAGAACGGCAAGATCGTGCAATGCCATCTCCGGCCGTGTATGTCATCGTTAATGGGCGATTGAGGGAGGCCCCGCTATCGGTGCAGCTGCGCTTCGGATCGATCATGTCCCGAAGCATTTCGACCGGCCTTACCCACATGGCGAGGACTACCCTTGAATTGACCGCAACCACGATGCAATTGGACGGAGCAGATCTTGAATACTCCGCGATCCCGGTCGCGTATCCATACTTTGCACCATTTGACTTTCGCGCTGCACACATGCGCCAGCTATTCGACTACGGCTACGAATGCGCCCGCGCGGGGCGACTGTGGGTCCCCGCGCAACACGCCTTCACCAATGGCGGAACTCGCGACGGCACGGCCGCGAGTCGGAACATTGTATGTCCGGCCGATGACGATCTCATTCGCCGATTCGCGCTGCGCTGAACTCTCGGCTGAGACTCGGCGCGACATCGGCCAGCGCCATGCCTGAGCCGTTGCCTTGGACAGTGGAATACGATTCCGCGGTTCGAGGTCAATCGTGAAGCGTCGAGACCAGTGGTGGATGGCGGATGGAGGCACCGCACCGATGTGCGCTGCAGTGATGACAACCGCAACAACAATATCCCGGGCGCGTAAAGAGCGTACTGAACGCGCGCGCCGTGATGGGTCCGATCCTCTCCGTGGGAGACGACGTGTCCCCTGGCGATCGATGGACATCCCATCAAGCGGTGGAGGGTCGGACCCACGGATGAGGCCGGCCCGGTCCCATCGGCGTGGAAGGTGTCTGCGGTACGGGCCGAGTCGCAGCAACCCCTTGTCGTGGCCCTCGACGGACCGATCGATGGCCGGGATGCGGGCTACCTGGCCATCGCCGAGGCGACGGACGCCGAGTGGCAGGACGAGTCCGGCTGACGGCCGCCGAAAGCACCTGGACGTTCACTCCGGACGCACGGTGGCGGGCGGGTGCGTACAAGCTTGTCGCTCGCGGCACCCTGGAAGACCCGGCCGGCAATCGGCTGGGCAGCCGCTTCGAGACTTCCATCTATTCGCCGCCCGGTCCTGCGGCCGATGCGGTGGTTTCCTTCGCTGCAATTTCGCCGCGCAGCGGGGCGGCGCGTTAGCACGGGGCGCCCGTCGAATGTCGGCGGGGCTGCCGATAAGGCACTTACCTGAGGACGAATATCAACCGCATTCCGAATCGAACCATCCTGGGTTACGGACGCATCCGAACAAGGGGTGCGAAATCGAGGAGCACAAGAAAACGATGCGGGTAAGCGCTTCGCCTTTGATGGAGTCGTCGTTGCCGCCTGACGCCCCCGCAATCCCGTGCAATTAACCTTGATCTTGTTCAAGAGGCGGCCCCATTAATCCCCGAGGATGGCCCCGCGCCGAACTGCTTCAAGTGATTGACCTTGGAAACCCAATGAAACGCGGCGAGGGTCACACACACATGAACATGGCGGCAAGAAATCGAGAACTGACCTAAATAAGCGGAGCGTGAATGTTTGGTTGTAGCCTATGAGGATGCTTTAATGTTTGTGGAAAAAATGCTATGCGCAGCGGTCAAGCGACTCGTATCCGTTGGAGACGGCGTTCCTCTTATCGAAGCAGCAAGACCTTTGAGCGACTTCAATATCGATCTTGTGGTCGTATGTAGTGCCGATGGTCAGCTGGCCGGCATCATCACAAAGACGGACGTCGTTCGCAAAATCTGTCTAGGATCCGGCTATACGACCGCAGCATCAGATGTGATAATGCGGAACGTCATTCTCTGCCATCCAAGCGATCTATTGCGCGATGTCTGGGCCGTTATGAAAGAACGCGGCGTGAAGAACATCCCTGTCATCGGCCAAGACTCTCGGCCGATAGGGGTACTCAATGCGCGAGATGTTCTTGAGGCTCTCATGGAAGAGGCGGAGTACGAAGAGGCCCTACTCCGCGACTATGTGATGTCTGTCGGCTATCATTGAGTTCGTGTCGGGATGTGATGCGCGCACGATACGTCAACTCGGTGCCTTGAGCCTTTTTGCGCTGCTGTACCTCTCGGTGGCTGTTTTATGCGCCGGGCGAGTGGTAATTGGTTGCGTAATGCCAAATTTCCGATGAACTGGCATGGGGCCCGATTCATTGTTTTCCGACCTGGTCGAAGCGACTTCGACCCGCTGCGAACCGGACAGCACCCGCCGCGAAGCGGACGATCGCTACACTACGATGCAACGGCGACTACCAGCAAAACAGCGTCATCGCCCCCGTTCATGCCCTTCGGCCGGCTGTAAGCGCCGGACCGCCCGCGTCGGCTGTAAGCGGTAACGCGTCAATAGCTCCACGTCCGAATGACTCGATTGCTCATTGACAGACCGAGCTGCCCTCAGTCGACCGCTGGTAGTAACGATCCCGCCATTCGGTAGTCACGACATCCAGAACGCATCGGAAGCCGCCGGCCATACTGTCATCACGGGATCAAGGCATGCCATCGAGGTAGGAAAGCGGTTCAAAAATCGCTCTTTCGATCAATAAGAGAGACCGCCATTGCCGGAACATGGCACGGCGTCCAAATCCGCCAGATCAATTAAGTCTCGCAAGGGGGTTCGCCGAGGATTCGTTCCTCTCCATCGGACTCGAAAGAAACCGTGTAACAGTTTTTGAAAATGAATAGGGCTACTGAATATGAGCGTCAAACAAGGCAATCGATCCGAGGAATTCTTGAGCTGGATAGACGCGCGGTTTCCGCTCTCGAAATTGTGGCGCGAACACGTGTCGGAGTACTACGCCCCGAAAAATTTGAATTTCTGGTACTACTTCGGGGCAATTCTATTGGTCGTACTCGGGCTGCAGCTGCTGACTGGAATATTTCTGGCGATGAACTACAAACCGTCAGCGCGCGAAGCGTTCGACTCGGTTCAATTCATCATGCGCGATATCCGGTGGGGGTGGCTCATCCGCTACGTCCATACAACCGGGGCATCGGCTTTTTTCATCGTCATTTACCTGCATATGTATCGCGCGCTTCTATACGGTTCCTACAAGGCTCCGCGGGAGTTGCTTTGGATGATCGGAGTGACAATTTACCTAAGCCTCATGGCCGAGGCCTTCATGGGGTACGTTCTTCCCTGGGGCAACATGTCATATTGGGGGGCGCAGGTCATCGTCTCACTGTTTGGAACGATTCCGTACGTCGGCGATTCGCTCGTTGAGTGGATCCGTGGCGACTACTACATCGGAGACACAACATTGAATCGTTTCTTTTCACTGCATGTGATCGCGGTACCACTTGTTTTGGTATTCCTTGTCCTGGTTCACATATTGGCGTTGCATACCGTAGGGTCCAACAATCCTGACGGAGTGGAGATCAAAGAGCACAGGGATAAAGAAGGAATTCCGACTGATGGGATACCGTTCCACCCGTATTACACGGTGCACGACACGGCCGGGGTGATATTCTTTTTGACTTTGTTTTTCGGGATAGTATTTTTTGCGCCAGGTATAGGTGGGTACTTCCTTGAGGACGCCAACTATGAACCGGCCAACGCCTTGCAAACGCCACCACACATTCGACCAATGTGGTATTTCACCCCCTTTTACGCCATTCTACGGGCGGTACCGAACAAGTTGTTCGGCGCGGTGTTGATGGGAACCGCGGTTGCCGTTCTTTACTTCCTGCCGTGGCTCGATCGCTCGAAAGTGAGGTCAATTCGCTATCGCGGTTGGATTTCAAAGGCATTTCTCTTCGCGTTCGTCTCCAGCTTCTTGTCGCTTGGGTACATCGGAATGCAACCCGCTGATGCGACCTTGACGTACATCGCGCGCGCGTTAGTCGTAGTCTACTTTGCCTTCTTTATCTTGATGCCGTGGTACACGAGGATTGATCCAAGTAAGCGTGTCCCGGAACGGGTCCACTTCCGTGAACATTGATGTCCTGGGATTGCTTGGCTGAAAGGAGCCCGACCCGTATGGATCAGGTGTTGCTCATTAGGCGCTATTGAAAGCCGAGGATCGCAAAAGTCAGTGCGACATGTCCCGCTACGATCGATTCGGTGCTGTAGCGCGCGGCGGAATCCGAGTTGCAGTCGTGGCGAGCCGCACAAACGATAAGCTCTCGCGAATCGGATCATGCCGCAATCGGCACGAATACACTTCCTCAGAACTACGATCGTCAAACCACGAATTGACCGGGCGGGTGAGGGTTGAGATCACGTGCGGCCACCGGCCACCGGCCTGCGGCGACGGATCAGTGCAATGCGCGGGACTTTTGCGGGACCCGGTGCTGCTTTGTTGTGCTCGATGGTGCCAATTGCAACGGGCGCCACGCGGTAAGTCATTGAAAATGCAAGCTCATAATGCCGAGGTCGAGGGTTCGAGTCCCTCTCTCACCACCAATACTATCAATGGGTAGAGACTCGCTGGGGAATCCCTGATTCCCCTGTAAGCGCAGGGTAAGCGCGAGGTGCAACACCTCGCGCTTCAGTCCTCTCTGTACGTTGAACAATTTCCTGTGCGCTCATAAGCCTCACTAGGCCGATCCGTGCTGGCTGCCATCGGACCCGCTGCTGCCGTTCACGGACGCCCGAAAGCCCGCCACTCCACACCGAAAAAGGCGGACATTCGGAACGACCGCTTTTCTCCTCGCATGAGCGTTGATACCACAACACCAGAGAACCACGTCCCGAGAAGTCGAAA
>WNFR01003249.1_pt1 | contig 16878 bp, 21 predicted proteins | sample 5400221 | NCBI WGS metagenome assembly WNFR01 (sample SAMN13153357, study PRJNA577476) | soil metagenome | isolation source: 40 cm soil under Madrone tree | place: USA:California | collected 2016-06-14
GAGCGTCCATGAGTTGGCGCAGCTCACGCTCGTCCTGCCGGAGCTTGTTCTCGGCCCGTTTCCGATCCTCGATGTCCGTGCCCGTCGCATACCAGCACGCGACGTGTCCGTCGTCATCGACGACCGGCTTGTATTGAATAAGAAACCATCTGTATTGACCATCCGCTCTGAGCACGCGCTGCTCATTCTCAAACGGCATCGTACCGGAGAGTGCGCGCAGCCGCGTCTCATGCAGTCTCGCGATGTCATCGGGGTGGAACACCCGTTCGCGAAATCCTGTGGCCTGCACCTCCTCGAGTGACAGTCCGGTGTACTCGAGGGCGACGCGATTCGCAGAGATGGCTTTGCCGTCTGGATTCAACACCACAATCGATTGAGCGACGGCGTCGGTCATGCGGCGAAGCTCGGTTTCTGACTTCCGCGCATCCGCGAGCGCGCTCGTGAGCGCTTCGTGCGACCGCTGGCGCTCAATCGCCAGGAGGGTCACGTGCCCGGCCGCTTCAATCAGCGCGAGGTCGTCATCCGTCGGCACGCGGCACTCGGGAGAGTAGACCGCGAACGTCCCGAGAACCTGGTTCTCTTTGGTCAAGATCGGCTGCGACCAGGCGGCGCGTATCCCGAGGGTCAGTGCGAGGTCGCGATACGCTTCGAGCCAGATCGGCTCCTTGGCAACGTCGGGCACGATGACTCGCGTCTTGAGAGCCGCGGCGGTATTGCACAGGCCAGCGTCCGGATCGACCAGCACCGAGCTAATCGCACGCGTCCATTCTTGAGGGACCTTCGGACCGGCGATCGGCCGGAGTCTCAGCCCATCTGGATCCGTCAAGAGGATCGTTGTGATTGACGGAGAGATCAGGCGGTCGATCGACGCGCACACGTGGTTCAGGATATCTGTGAGACTCGCGCCTTGGGTGATCATGCGGAGTGTTTCCATCTCCGCCGCGTAGAGCCACTCCGTTCGTCTTCGCTCCCCGATGCGGCGGCGACTTCGTCCGTCCGGAATCTGCGGTTTACGCATAGCTCATCGCTCCGAGAAGCGCCGAAGCCAATCTAGTGGGGCCAGTCCCTGGCGTTCGGCATACGCTGAACATTCAGCATATGCCGGATTCTCGGCAGAGACGTATCGCGATAAGAAGCATAGATACAACAGCTTGGGACTTGGTCTAACCATTGCCTCCGACAGCACATGCTCGCGGGAGAAGCGAATGCTGAGTCTCAGAGACAGGTTATGACGACTGAATCTGGCCGACGTCCAGCGTACGGTGAGCAAATGGCCAAGTACTTCCGGCTCGCGCATGCACCGAGCCTGGTGATTCGCCCTTCGGCGAAACCCCACATCGCGATCACGCATTTGGTGTCCGACACAGGTCTGCCGGAGCGGACCGCGTCTATTCCGCCGGAACGAGCGTTCGTGGTCTCCATCCACCTGACGCCCGCGGCGCAGCGGGGATGCGACATCTGGGTCGACGATCGACATCTTCGTATCAGGGAGTGGCCAGCCGGCGGCGTCGGCATCTACGATTTGGAATCCAATCCGCGGACGCGCAATCCCGGTCCGGTCGACTGGGTGCACTATCACGTGCCGCGGGCCATGCTCGATGCGTTTACGGATGATGCTGAGGCGAGCAGGATCCCGACGCTCGAGTGCACGCATGGCCGTGTCGACCCAGTGTTGCATCAGATGACGGAGATGATGCTTCCCTCGGTGGACGCGCCGCAATCGTTCTCCCCGCTCTTTCTCGACTATTTCCGTCTCCTCTTTTGCGCGCACCTGGCTCACGCCTACGCTCCGTCGTTCGGCGCCCGACGCGAGTATCGGGGCGGTCTCGCGCCGTGGCAACAGCGCCGCGCGACCCAACTGCTCGCCGAACATCTCGACGGGTCGCTCCGCCTCGCGACCTTGGCGTCTGAATGTGGCTTGTCCGTCAGCCATTTCGCGAAAGCGTTCCGGCAGTCCTTTCGAACGTCGCCACACCGCTACCTCATCCGGCAGCGCGTCGAACGGGCTAAGGCGCTGCTCGTTCGCTCCCCTTGTCCGCTGTCTGAAGTGGCGCTTCAAACGGGGTTCGCCGATCAAGCGGCTTTCAGCCGAACGTTCGGAGCCGTCGTCGGAAGCCCTCCGGGCCAGTGGCGAAGACACGCTCAGCATCAGCGCTGATCCCCAAGCCTCGTCGTGAGTTCCACCGGTCAGCGGTTCAACGGTGGCAACGTGATCATGGGCGCTTGGGCTCAGACCGCCCTTCGAGCATCATCCATTCGGTGATGTAGCCCGACGCGTTGATGATCGGCATCCCATTGTCGCGGCAGGCGTTGAGAAAACGAATGCCCTCCACGCTGATCAGCGTCAGCTCGCCTATGTCAACGACGACGGGACGCTGGGCGTCGTTGACTTGCGCGTTGACCTCGGCCAGGTGTTCGACGTCGAACTCGCCGATCAACTGCACTATCAGCGTGTCTCCTGAACGTCGCCTTTCAATTCTGAGAGTCATTGCTCAGGATCTCTGAAGCATCCTCTGGAGATATGACACCGCGATTGATCCCCCAGCTTCTTCTTCTCGCCTTGAGCGGGGCAAGACGAACTTCAACAACGATTTGGCGCTCGCGTGCGAAAGCGACTCTTGTTGATTCTGAGCGCGCGTATCTTCGATTCAAGCGTTGAGCGCGGCATACCAAGCCGTACGGCCGCGCCCGAGGGACCAAACACTCGCCCCCCACTGGCCCGCAGCGCGTCCTCGATGAGAGCTTTCTCGTGCGAAGCCTGCCTGCCGAACTTTCCGAGCCGGCTCTCGACGGCGAGTTGAGTGGAGACCCAGCTCTCGTCAACGGTGAATTCGTCGCCATCCGACACGATCACCGACCGCTCGATGACGTTTTGCAATTCGCGGACGTTCCCGGGCCACGGATACGCCTCTAGGAGATCGAGTGTTCGCTTGCTGACACGTCGGATGGTCTTGCCGGATTGCCGCGCGTAGCGATCGACAAAGTGGTCGACCAGCAGCGCAATGTCTTCCCGGCGCTCCCGCAAGGGGGGCATCTCAAGCGGAAACACGTTGAGTCGATAAAAGAGGTCCTGGCGGAACGTGCCATCTGCCACGGCCTCGGTCAAATCACGGTTCGTCGCTGCAACGACACGAACGTCGACGCGGATCGGATGTTGTCCCCCGACTCGCTCGAATTCACGTTCCTGGAGAACCCTCAGCAGCGCCACCTCGGTGTCGGACGCGAGTTCCGCCACCTCGTCCAGGAAGATCGTTCCGCCGTCGGCCACCTCGAACCGACCAAGTCGCCGCCGATGAGCGCCGGTGAACGCGCCTCTTTCATGACCGAACAGCTCCGAGGCAATCAGGTCGCGCGGAATGGCTGCGCAGTTCACGGCCACGAACGCTTCCGAAGCCCGCCGCGATCGCCGGTGAATGGCTCGCGCCACGAGTTCCTTCCCCGTGCCGGTCTCGCCGGTGATGAGGACCGTCGAATCGCTGTTGGCGACTTGGCATACCCGCGACAGCAAGGCTGTCAGTGCCGGTGCAGCGCCGACAATTTCTTCGAACATCGAGGTTTTGTCGATCTCCTCTCGAAGCGCGACGTTTTCCTGCCGCAGTCGCTCCTCGGCTGTCTTGCGATCCTGGATATCGGTATATGCGATGTACCACCGCACGAGCTGTCCCTGATCATCACGAATCGGGTTGTGCCGAACGAGAAACCAGCGATACGTTCCGTCCCCCTTCCGCAGGCGCATTTCCGATTCGAACGCGTCGGGGTGCGACGGCGAACGATCGCCGACGGCCTTGATCGGGTCGTAGTCGTCAGGATGCACTTCAACGGCAGAGCTCCTCCGGCGCCACTCGTCCAGGTTGACGCCGTAATACTGGAGCGCTAATCGGTTCGCGTATAGTCGCTCGCGGTTCGGGCCCAATACCCCGACGATCTGCGGCGCGAGGTCCACCACCTGCCGAAGTTGCTGCTCACTCTCGTGCAGGGCTCTTGTGAGGCCTTCCTGCTCCGTGACATCGACCCCGATTCCGACGCCCCCCGGAACGTTCCGCTGCCGGTAGGTACCTTTCTTGATCGAGCCGTCCCGCGGTCGCCAGACCAATACCGGTTGTCTCTCCGGTGACGAGTGCGACCCTTCCTCGAGTTTGCCCATTACGCAGCTCTTGTGAGCGTCGCTCTCAGCACGATCTCTGGGATGCCGGACAGCGCGCGGGCGACTGGGCAAGTCGCCTTCGCGTCTTCGGCGTACCGCTGGAACTGCTGTTCGTCGATGCCCTTGACGCTCCCCTCCGTTTCGATCTCCAGGCGCGCGAGGGAGATCGACCCGTCGTGCATGCGAAGGTGAACCGTCGCGTTCGTGCGCAGCAGGTCTGGCGGGTGCCCTTCGCTCGCGAGCTTGCTCGCAAGCGCCATCGTGAAGCAGCCGGCCTGCGCGGCGGCGATGAGCTGCTCGGGATTTGTGCCTTGGTGTTCGCCAAACCGTGAGTCGTAGGAGTACGGACCGCTAAATACACCGTCCCCGACTGTGATCGTTCCCGAACCGGTTCTTACATCGCCGTGCCAATCGGCACTCCCGTTTCGCGCGGTCATTGCGACACGCTCCTTCAGGTCGTAGGCGCTGGCGGGCCCCTTCGCGTCAGTGAACTGGGTGGAATGACGAGCGGCGCGAGGGTCTGTCGCCGTTTACGCTGACCTAATAAAGGCCAACAGATCCGTGTTGATCTGATCCTTGTTGACAGTGCACATGCCGTTTGACAACCCCGGATACACTTTTAGGGTCGAACCCTTCACGAGCGTCGCCGACACCATCGCGGATGCAGTGATCGGCACGATCTGATCGTCGTCGCCATGCAAGATCAGCGTCGGCACGTCGATCGCCTTCAGATCGTCGGTATGATCGCTCTCCGAGAACGCCTTAATGGAGGCGAGGATGCCCGGGATACCGGCCTGCATCCCCTGCAGCCAGAACGCGTCAAGGACGGCCTGCGACACCTTCGCGTCTGGCCGATTCGCGCCGTAATACGGCACGCTCAAGTCCTTGAGGAACCGCGAGCGATCGGCCAGCACGCCGGCGCGCATGCCAGTGAAAGCCTCGATCGGCAGGCCGCCGGGGTTTCGGGCCGTCTTCACCATCAGTGGTGTCACGGCGCCGACCAGAACAACCTTCGCCACGCGTGACGTGCCGCCGCGAGCGATGTACCGCACCACTTCGCCGGCGCCGGTCGAGTGGCCGACGTGAACGGCGTCGTGGAGATCGAGTTCCTCCACGAGTGCCGCGAGATCGGCCGCATAGGTGTCCACGTCATTGCCGGTCCAGGGTTGGCTCGATCGCCCGTGACCGCGTCGATCGTGCGCAACGCAGCGGTACCCCCGATCCGCGAGGAACACCATCTGGTCTTCCCACGCGTCGCTATTCAAGGGCGAGCCGTGGCTGAAGACGATCGGCTGGCCGGTCCCCCAGTCTTTGAAGAAGATTTCGGTGCCGTCGCCGACGGTGATGGTGTGACGCGTTCGCGCGACGGTCGCCTCGACGTTCATGACATTCCTCCGTTGAAGCTGGATTCCAGATCTCAGCTAGCCGTCCATGAGCGTTCCGAGCAATTCGCTGTACCGGTTCTCCATGTCCCCCGGCTGGTTCCATCCACGCTTGAACAGCGCTGCGAATCTCTGCTGTGCTTCAGGCCACGTCAACGCCGTTGTAAACGACGTGAGGCTGTCGAGGAGTCGGTCCGCTGACGGCAACGAGACGTGGTTGATGAGATTCTTCGCTGCCGCGATCGGGCGCCGATCAAAGCTGGCAATTCGCCGCGCGAGTGCATCCACGAAGCCGTCCAGTTCGTCGTCCGGAAGAGCCCGATTGACGTATCCGTATCGTTCAGCGGTCTCGCCGTCGAAGTCGTTGGAACTGAGCACGATTTCGAGCGCGCGACCCCGGCCGACGAGCGCTGGCAGGCGTTCGTTGCCGCCGCCGCCGGGATGCACGCCCGAGCCGACTTCCACTTGCGCCAGGGCCGTGTTCTCTCGCGAGGCGAATCGCATGTCGCAGGCGAGAAGAAACTCGCTCGATACCCCGCGGGCTCGGCCTCGGATCTTCGCGATGCTGACTACCGGAGACTTGGTGAGACGAACGAACGTGTCCAGCAGCGAGGGAAGGCCGGAGGGCCCGACCGTTTGAAGCAGGGTGAGGGTCCTTGCCGTGTCTTTCACCTCAAAGTGGGCGAGATAGAAGTCGGGATTCGCACTCTCGAATACGACGACACGAAGGCTCTGGCTGGCGTCCATTCGCGCGAGGATGTCCTGCAGGCCCTCGAACATGTCGGCGTCCATGATGTTGAGAGGCGGATTGTCAAACACCACTCTCCAGTACGCTGGCGTTTCCTCGATGACGCGCAAGTGCGACGCTGATTCAGTCATGGCTCATACTCCTGGCTGCACCTGAATTGCCTTCCAGGGCAGTCCGTGGCGGGCGACTCGGATTGGCAGGCGCGCATGCCCGAAGAGAGCGCGCCACCATGGTCCTGACCGACACTGCGGACCTCGTTCTACGTCACGCGCGACGGCGAGGCGGTGTCCTGTTCGTCATAGGCCCGCATGCGAGAGAGCGCGGCGTCGCCCTCGCACAATTTCATAAACAGCCTGCGTTCGAGCAACAGTCCCTGGGCGAGCGGTGTGTCGGTGGCGCTGCGGACCAGACGCTTGATGTAGGCGAGCGACTCCGGCGTGAATGACGACAGATGCCGAGCGATCTCCATCGCGCGGTCGAGAGCGTGGCCGCTCACGGTCTCGTGAACCAGCCCTCGCCGTTCGGCTTCACGGGGAGACACGGGCACGCCCATGAGGATGTGCATCAGCGCGGCGGCTGTTCCGATGGTGCGCGCCAGCCTTTGCGTGCCGCCGGCCCCCGGGCAGAGTCCAAAGTTCGGCTCCGGGAAGCCAATCTGGTAGTCGCCGTCCTCGGCGATCCGCAGATCGCAGGAGAGCGTCAATTCGAACGCGCCGGCCAGGCACGTGCCCGAAATAGCGGCAATGACTGGTTTGGGCATGCTCTCGCACACCGAGATCGGCCCGTCGATGAATCGCGCCTCGGGCCACTCGCGGCCGGTCGCGCGCACCGACTCCGCGACGCGGATGAGCGCCGGGATCGAGTAATGACGAACAAACTGACCAGGTCCGGCACCTGCGATGATGACGACCCGAATGTCAGGATCGCCAGCGCACCTGGTGAGAGTGGCAAAGAGAGCGTCGCTCGTCTCTTGGTCGATATAGATGCGTTTTTCGGTGCCGAGCGTAATAGTGGCGATTCCGTCAGTCACCTTCATGGTCACAAATTCGGCGTCCATCAGCACCTCCATTCGGAACCCCCAGCCTAGAGGCAAGCGGCGGCTCGGCTCTTGGCGAATCGCATCAGATTTGTGTTTTGCGCTTCCGATCACCGGGGGCGGATCGAGCATTTCCCCCTGGTGCCGAGGCCGAACAACGCGCCCGACTCATGCAGCTGCAAGGGTCCTCGAAAGCGCCGCGGATCACGACCGCGAAAGCGCCGTTTGTCCCGGTCGCTGGCAGCTCTTCGAGCGTCTTCGAAGAGGTCGTTGTTGATGTCATCAGCTGGCGTCGACAAGCTTTTGCGACGCGGGAATACCGTTACCGAAAGACCAGTCTTCCGCTCCTGAATTCGTGGAGAGAAGGACGAAGACATCGTCACGCGCCACTCCCGGCGAGGCGGCCAGTTTGTCCGAAAGACGCGCCATGAAAGCCTCCTTTTCGTCTCGACGCCGCGCGTCTGACTGGATGTTGACGATCATGAAATCGTTGGAGCGATTCCCTCGGAGCCCGTAGTGACGATCGAAGATCAGAGTGCCCGGCTCAAGTTGCTCGATGACCTGGAACAAATCGTTTTCGGACATTTCATAGGCCTCGACGAGCGCTTCGTAGATGCTGTCTGACATCTTCTTGATGTACTCGGGCGACTTCCCCTTGATCATCGTCACACGTACTAGCGGCATGAGAATTCTCCTTTGGGTTTGTCGACACTCATTGACCACCCTGTTTGCGTCACGCGGTCACGCCGAGCGGCAGACGGTTCAGTGTCGCTGGCGTCGACAACCCTTTCGATACGGGGACACCGCTTCACTCGCGACAGAGAGGCCGCAGTGGCTCCGCGAAGCCGATGAGTGCCGGCGTCGAGTAATGATGAACGCACCGACCAGGTCCGGCACTGTGATGATGACGACCCGGATGTCACCAACCCCAGCGCACTTGGTGAGCGTGGGGAAGAGAGCGTTGCCCGCCTCCTCGTCGATGTAGATGCGTTTTCAGTCCCGAAGGTAAACAACGCCGATTCCATCAGTCACCTGCGCTGTAACGGGGCTTCCATCCGCACCTCGACTCGAGAGCCGCAGCCTACGAGTGCGAGCCCCAGGTACTCTTGAAGAATCGCCTCACATTTGTCATTTGTTCTTCCGACTACCGGCCCCGGTTCGGGTTCGATCGCTGCGGACACCTAGCTGCCGAACGTCCCGATATCGAAAACAGTCGGTGAGATGATCGTTGACCATCCCGACTGCCTGCATGTGGCCGTAGATCGTGGTGGACCCCACGAAGCTGAATCCTCGCCGCTTCAGATCGCGACTGAATGCGTCGGACTCCGGCGTCGTGGTGGGAATCTGGCGCATGGTTTTCCATCGATTCTGCCGCGGGCGGCCGTCGACGAATTGCCAGCAGTACGCGTCGAAGCTGCCGAGTTCTTCCTGCACAGCCAGGAATGCCCGCGCGTTCTTCACCGCGGCGGCGATCTTCATGCGGTTGCGGATGATCCCGGGATCGGTGGTGAGCTTGTCGACCCGAGCCGCGGAGTATCGCGCGACCTTCTCTGGATTGAAGTCACTGAAAGCGCGACGGTAGCCGTCGCGCTTGTTGAGGACGACCGTCCAATTGAGTCCCGCCTGCGCGGCCTCCAGAATCAGGAACTCGAAATGCGTGCGATCGTCGTGCGCCGGCACGCCCCATTCCCGATCGTGATACTCGAGCATCACCGGTTGATCGACGTTGACCCAGGAACACCGCCTCGGCTGCGCATTCGGCATGTGTATCGTCTCCACGACCTCAAGAAGACTGTACACAGGGTGTGGCGGCGCGCACACGTCGCCAGGCCAATCTCGAAGCGGGAACGACAAAAACGAGCGATTCGCTCAAGAGGGGTTGGGCACGCCTGGGATGAACTGCTCGCAGGAGGGCCGATGCGAACACTCATGATGATGACGGTGGCCGTATACGCCGTTGGGTCGTATTCATTCGGAGGTGCAACCATGGCGCAGGGACGCACGGCGGGCGCGGCGAAGAATGTCGTGCTGGTGCATGGCGCGTTTGCGGACGACTCGAGCTGGTCGAAGGTCGTTCCACTGCTGAAAGCCAAAGGCTTTCGCGTGACGACTGCGGGGAACCCTCTGACCTCGTTCGCCGACGATGTCGCCGCGGCCAAGCGGGCGATTGCCGCGCAGGACGGCCCGACCGTTCTCGTCGGTCATTCGTACGGGGGCGTCGTGATCACCGAGGCCGGGAACGATCCCAAAGTCGTGAGTCTGGTGTACGTCGCGGCTTTTGCGCCGGACGCGGGCCAGTCGATCGGCGAAATCAGCCAGGCGTTTGCGAAGCCTGCCGGCGCCGATCAAGTGCAGCCGCAACCCAATGGGTTCCTACTCCTCTCGCAGAAGGGCATCGAAGAGGACTTCGCCCAGGATTTGACGGCGGCTGAGAAAGCGCACCTGGTCGGAGTGCAACCGAAGACCTCCGGAGCGATTTTCGAAGCCAAACCGACGGAGGCGGCCTGGCGTGCCAAGCCGGCGTGGTACGTCGTGTCCAGCAACGATCGGATGATCGATCCCGAGCAGGAGAGGAGCATGGCAAAGCAGATCAAGGCTAAGGCCACGGTACTGCCGTCGAGCCACGTCGTGATGCTGTCGCATCCTGCCGAAGTCGCGAAGGTCATCGAGGAAGCGGCTGCCAACGGACATCGTCAATGACAGTGGAAGACGTCGTCCGGACCCACACGGAAGGATTCAACCGCGCGCTGACGACGCGCGACCTCGGCACATTGTCGGCGATCTACGCGGACGACTACATGCTCGTGCGCCCCGATGGCTCAGTGTTGGGCAAGGAGGACGTCCTGCGGGATCTCGGGGCCGGCGGTCTGCGATTCACGTCGATCGAGCTCGCCAACGTCGGCGTTCGGATTTACGACCAGACCGCGCTTCTGACAGGTGATAGTCGGACCGTCACGTCGAGGAATGGCGCCGAGGTGAGCGCGCGCGTGCGGTTGCTCGCGGTCTACGTCGGCGAACGCAGCACACTCCGACTGGCGCACTTCCAAAGTGTCTCGCTCCCGGCCTGAGGAACCGAGGTCATGGAATTGACGATCTATCAAGCGAATCGTCGTGAGGTCGAATTCGACGTCGATCACGCTGCGTTCTCGGCGGCGTTCGAGGAACTGCTGGGCCGCACCGACGTTAGCGCGTTCGCCGATGCCGCGCCGCTTACGGCCGAAGCCGCGCGCGAGCGGCTGGCTTCCTTCGTGGGTCCCCTCGATTTCTCGTTGTTTCAAAAAATTGATCACGGCGGTTTGCGGACCGCGATTGCCGGGAAGCCAACTTTGGCGACCACGTACGTCTTTGGAAACGCCCTGATCGCCGTGCAGATGACGACGTACGACGCCCGTGCAGGTCTTTACGTCCCGCTACGTCTGTTCGTACAGGAGATCGCGGAGAGGCGCGTCACGGTCACCTACGATCTGCCGTCCGCGGCCATGAGGCAGTTTGGCGTGCCAGCAATCGACGACGTCGCACGTTCGCTGGACGACAAAGTCCAGCGATTGCTCGCCGAAACAGTCGCCCGCGCATCCTCCACCTTCAAGGAACAGCAGTGACCATGACCGATGTCTACGCGCCGAACGATCTCCTCCGTGCTGAACCTGAAGTCCTAAGGAGGAGTCCCGAGAAATGAGCACGAGTCCGCTTTCGATTGACGTCTACGTCGCCCCGATGCGGCCGTACACCAGTCCCGATCAGCTCGGGGAAGGTGAAGTCGCGACCTGGGCGCCGTCTAGCAGCACGCTGATCTCAGGGCCGACCGAAGGGATCCTCATCGACGCCCTATTGACCTTCGAGAACGCGGACCGGATCGCCGCGTGGGCGAAGAGCTTCGGCAAAACGATCACGGGCGTCTTCATTACTCATGGCCACTCCGACCATTGGCTCGGCCTCGCGCGCCTTCTCCAACACTTCCCCGAGGTTCGCGGGTACGCGGCTCCGGAGGTCGTAAAGCGTGCGGCTTGGGAGGCGGAGTTCAACAAGACGACCAAGTATTGGACGTCGCGCTTCCCAGGCGAACTCCCCGAGATGCCCGTGATACCCGGGGTGCTGAACATTGATGAGATTCTGGTGGACCGTCAGGTCGTCAACCTGATCCACGTTGGCCAGGGCGACATTGACGGCTCGACGATCTTCCACGTGCCATCTGCCGACGCAGTGGTCTGCGGTGATGTGATCTACAACAACGTGCACATGATGATGTACGAGGCGGATGCGGCGAAGCGCGAGGCCTGGATCGCCAGCGTCGATGCGATCGCCGCACTGAACCCAAAAATCGTCGTTGCCGGACACAAGAGCGTGGGGGCGGCGGACCGGCCAGAGAACCTCACGGCCAGCCAGGTGTACCTGCGCGACTTCACGACCCTCTCGAAGAAGGGCGGCACGGTGGAGGACTTGGTCCACGGCATGCTCGAATTACATGGCGAGCGCGACCAGCCACACACCCTTTGGATCTCCGCCCGAGCCGAAGTCGGTCGACGAGCATGAATCGCAACGAACCGTGGACGGGCGATCACGTGGACTTGCACGAGGCAGACCTCGCTGCCTTGGTCGCGGAGTTGGGCCTGTGCGACGCCATTCGCGTCGGGCATTCGACCGGCGGCGGCGCGGTGGGGCGCCACGTTGGCCGCCACGGCACGTCGTACGCGGATCTACCGGCCTTCATTAAAGCGGCGTGAGGAGTGTCAGGTGGACCAGACTCATATCACGGCTCCGACTCGCTTCATCGAGAGCAACGGAATCCGGTTCGCTTACCGGCACTTTGGGCGGGAGTCGGGAATCCCCCTTCTCTTCTTTCAGCACTTTCGCGGTGGGATGGACCATTGGGATCCGGCCGTCACGGATGGATTCGCTCAGGACCGACCGGTGGTGCTTTTTGACAACGCTGGCGTGGCCGGGTCAAGTGGAGACACTCCGAACTCGATCGAAGCAATGGCCGACCATGCCGCCGCGTTCGTGCGTGCGCTAGGACTGCCGCAGGTTGATGTCCTCGGATTCTCGATTGGCGGCTACGTAGCGCAAACCCTTGCGCTGCGTCACCTTACGCTTGTGCGTCGCATGATTCTCGCGGCGACCGGTCCGCGCGGCGGCGATCCGTCCCAGGATGCGCAAGCAGGGGAGTACGCCGCATCGACGGACCCGATCACGGGGGAGAGCAGCCTCGAAGCCTTTCTCTATCTCTTCTTTCGCCCCACGGCGACGAGCCAGGCTGCCGGCAGAGCGTTCTGGAAGCGTCGGCACGAACGGAAGAGGGATATTGACCCGCCGAGTACGCCGCAGACAATGGCAGCCCAACGAGCAGCGACTGCTGAATGGCGTCAGATACGCGGCGAACGTTTTTCCGAACTCAAGGACATTTCGCAACCGACCCTCGTCGTGAATGGAAACCATGACGTGATGATCCCGACGATCAATTCCTTCACTCTCTCGCAGGGTATTCCGCACGCGCAACTGATCATCTACCCAGATTCCGGCCACGGAGTTCTCTTTCAATTTCCAGAGTTATTCGTGGCGCATGGCCGAATGTTTCTCGAGAGTTTCTGAAAGGACAAGGAACGCTTATGCCTATGATCGACGTGTACGCGTCAAACGACCTTCTTCCATCTGGATCCGATCGGCGGATCGGCGAGGCCTTGACGCTCGCGGCGCTTCGCGCCGAAGGTGTCGCGGCTCCCAGCCAGTACTACCTGGAGAACACCGGCGTATTCATTCACAGGATGGATCCGGCGACCGTCCAGACGGCGGCGGAGCCACTGGCGAGGACGGTCCGCATTCAGATCATCACCCCGCCAGGTGCCTTAACCCGGGATGCCCAGAAGCAGCTCGTCAAAGACGCCACCGGAATCTTGGCGGACGTCTGCGGCGACCCTTCACTCGCCAAACGCACGTGGGTGCTGCTAACAGAAGCGGCGGAAGGCGGCTGGGGTATTGGCGGTACGGCGTTCGGGCGTGAGGAATTCACGGCGCTTGCCGCGGCCGCTAAAAAGAAATGAGGTCCGCGATGCCCCAGCCGACACTCGATGCCGACACGATTCTGAAGTGGGCCACGCCAGTCACCGGGCGACACGCGCACGAAATCCAGCCGTTCGGTCACCTCGTCCGAATGCCGATTGCATTGTCGGAACACACGTGCAAAGAGAGCGTGGACAATCTCAATCAGCTGTTGGCCGACACGATGACGCTGCGCGACTTGTACAAGAAGCATCACTGGCAGGTTGCCGGCCCCACGTTTTATCAGCTCCACCTCCTCTTCGATAAGCATTATGGCGAGCAGAATGAGGTGGTCGACGCCGTGGCGGAGCGTGTTCAGCTGCTCGGCGGGGTGAGCGTTGCGATGGCGCACGACGTCGCAGAGACGACGCTAATTCCACGGGCGCCCAGGGGTCGTGAGGACATTCCAGCCCAAATCTCGCGCCTGCTTCACGCACATGAAATCGTGCTCAAGGAGGCGCGCGCAATGGCGCGCCGCGCGGCCGAGGCTGGAGACGACGGGACGAACGATCTGATCGTCAGCGATGTGATCCGCCGTAACGAGCTCCAGGTGTGGTTCATCGCCGAACACGTGGTCAATGCGCCGATCATTGAGGAACGTTGAGGGGCGATCGAGAGCACCCGCGAGCTGTTCGTACTCCCTGCGCGCTTCGAGAACGCGGTGGCGTCCCCTGTTGACCGTGAGCCCGGCGTAGCGACAACGAGGGCCCGTCAAACGACAACCAAGAGGATGCGTGATGAATGCCTTGGAAGCAGCACCGAAGACGTCAGCAGCGCAACTGTTTGGTCGCCTTCTGCTTGGACTGATGCTCCTAACAACTGGTGTGTCGCACCTCACCTATTTCCGAGAGCCGTTTCAGTCGCAAGTACCGCCGTGGGTTCCGCTGAACCCGGACCTTGTCGTAGTGCTCTCAGGCTGTGTGGAGATCACGCTTGGACTTTCTCTCGTGGCTTTATATCGCCGTAAAACGTACGTGGGCATCATTGCCGCTCTGTTCTTTGTAGCGGTCTTCCCTGGGAACATCGCTCAATACACAGAACACCGCGCGGCATTTGGGTTGGGGACGGACGCGGCTCGACTCGTCCGACTTTTCTTTCAACCTATTCTGATCGCTTGGGCGCTTTGGAGTACCGGCGCGTGGACTGCCCTTCGACAGTCCTCGGTCAGACACGATTGACTGCAGTCCGCTGCCGCGGCCCTCTTTGAACGCAAGCCTTGCAGTCAGAAGGTGATCGACGCGAATGTAGCCGGCAGAGGCATGCTCAGCTTTTCTTCGGCGCACGTCCCGCCAGCAGCGCTTTCCGCTCTGCAATCACCCGCTTGCGCTGGCGCACCGGCATCGCAAGCACATCGCGCGTTCGCTTTGGCAGTTTCGCCGAGATGATCGCGTGCGCCGCCTCCATCTCGCTCTGCCACCCCGCCTGCCGAAACACATTCCAGCGCTCCACCTGCACCCATTGCGACCGCGGAAATTCAACAGAAGGCGACACGCCCTCCCGCTCCAGCAGCTCGGCGTACCGCTCCGGCCCGGCTGCATACGTGATCACACCGTTCGTCTCATTCACCGGGTTCATCATTGCGAACAGCTGTCCGCCGATTGATTTATCCGCCGCCCAGAACAGAACGTACGTACTCCACGCCACTGTCTTCACCACATGCGGCAGCTTCAACAGCATTGCGCGCATCCGCTCAGCGTCCATTGGTCGCTCCCACACTGAGGGCATCCCCGCCACCCTCGGTGCGTATCATCGCGGATAGAGATGCAGGCCTCTTCGAGCTTGTGCTCGTTGCCGTAAAGGCGTTCCAGTTCGCCCGCGCTGTGGACGATCTTGCGCCGTTTGCAAATTCAGATACGGCAATCGCTTCCGATATTCCAAGGCAGTTCAGTGTTCAGTCAGGTTTTGTAAACATGGCGTTGCCACTGGCTGTCTCGGCCGCTGGGACCTCCTCTTGAAGCACATCCCAGTGTTCCACTACTTTGCCATCCTTGAGACGGAAAATATCTACCGCCACCATCGGTTTTGGACCCCAGCCGGTGTAACGCCCATGGACCATGACGAGGTCGCGCTCCCCGACCGCCATGCCGGGTTCATACGTGAGAGCGGTAAGCGTCGGAATCAATTTGGCAATGGCTGAAGGACCATCCGGGATTCCCGGATTGTGCTGTTTGTAGTTGCTCGCGAATAACTGAACTACCGTTGGATCCCGTTCGATAAAGGCCCTCTTGAGTGCTTCGAGTGCGATGTCCTTGTTAGATTTGCCCATGAACTTTCTCCTTAACGATCAACGACGTTCCGTCGTCGCTTTTGGCAACCAGACAGGTTTGCGCGGCGCGTTCGGGCGCAATTCAGTTCGACGGGCTCAGCGCCGGATTATAGGATTGGGCGTTCGAGGTGGCCCCCCCGTCGATCGAAAGTATCGCGCCGGTGATGAACGACGCGTTGTTCGAAGCGAGGAAGATGACCGCTTGAGCGATCTCCTCCGGTGTTCCGAAGCGATGCATTGGCTGGGGATCCATCAGAACGTCCTGCGCATCCTTGGGTAGTGTCAGCACCATGGGCGTGGCGATTGCGCCAGGGGCGACTGCGTTGATGCGAATGCCCATGTTTGCATACTCGCCGGCCGCCGTCTTGGTCAGCCCCACGACCGCGTGCTTGGCCGCCACATAAGCGCTAGCCAGCGGCGTGCCGACCAAGCCGGCTTCGGATGCGGCGTTGACGATCACGCCGCCACCGTGCGCCTTCATGTACAGGATGACGTATTTCATGCAGAGCCACACGCCCTTGACGTCTACCGAAATCGCCCGGTCGAAGTCGGCCTCTTCCAGGTCGGCGGTGAAGCCCGTAACGAGTACACCGGCATTGTTGAAGGCGAAATCGAGGGTTCCATAGGTATCGACAACCTTCTTCACGAGCGCCTGAACCTGATCGGCCCTGGTGACATCCACCGGCACGAACTCGGCCTTGCCGCCGGCCTTCCGGATCGTCTCGACGGTTTCTTCCGAGCGCGCCCGGCTGGCTTCGATATCGGCGACGATGACACTCGCGCCCTCCTGTGCAAACGCGATTGCTGATGCCCTGCCGATCCCGCCTGCGGCTCCGGTGACGAAGCCGGCTTTTCCCGAGAACAGTGACATTGTGATTCCCTCCGCTTCGTTTCTTCACATAGTGGACAAGGGCCTCATTTAGTCAATAGGCGACTCGATATAGGAGACAAGTCTCTATGCGCCAATCAGCTGCACTCTCAAGCCCTTCTTTCCCATGATTTCTTCTCTCCTTTGCGGCTCTGTTGTGGGCCATAGGACCGACTAACAGCCCACACCGGCGTTGACTCCGCAAATCAGACCCGTACTCCTGTCAATCATTTCTGATAGTGGAAGCTATGTCTTGACCGGATTGGCTCTTTTTGCGCATTCAAGCTGGAATCCGTAATGAGAGGTCACGCGGCCCTGTAGGTTGCGGTCAACTCCTCGACCGTTGCGCGAATACCCCGTCGGCCAACAAAGCCGGAACTGCGGGCGCGGTCGGCTCCATG
>WNFR01006130.1_pt1 | contig 16878 bp, 15 predicted proteins | sample 5400221 | NCBI WGS metagenome assembly WNFR01 (sample SAMN13153357, study PRJNA577476) | soil metagenome | isolation source: 40 cm soil under Madrone tree | place: USA:California | collected 2016-06-14
CGTTGATTCAATGGAGCCCCTATGGCATGACGGGGAGAGATCGACTGTGGAAAGCCGATTGAGGGCGGCGATCGTGGGATCGGACACAACCGTGCAGGCTGGCCTAGAGAGACTCGTCAGTGATACGCATGCTAATGAGGTGATCATTGTGACGGACACGTATGAACACAGCGACCGGATTGACTCATACGAACGCGTGGCTCGCATTGCTACAAACATCAAGCGGGCACCAAATATCGCGGGGTAGCTTTCACTTATGGCGCCGCCACTGGCTTCCAGATCGGTAGAAAATTACGAGTCTCAAGAAACAGATCTTAAAAAGGAGAGCTTTTATCCATGCGCGTAATGTTTTTTTAATCACTAGGCGAGCCGGACTGTCATGGACGTAAGGGATGTGTCAATCCCCGAGCCGCAAGATGGTGAACTATTGATCCGGGTCCATCCGACTCGAGACTTCGCATTTCCTTCGTCACCGGTATGGATGGCGCCGGTGTCGTAAACGAAGCTGTTCGGACAACTACTCAAGAGAAAAAGCGAAAGGAGATTCAAATGAACAGTTCAAGCCACCTGCTCGTGTTGGGTGCAACAGGACAAGTAGGAAAACTTGTTGCAAAAAACCTAAAAAGGAGAAAGGCAAACTTTTCGGTAGGGTCGCGAAGGCAAGCGAATCTGGAAGAGCTTGCAGATCAATTCGGAGCATCGCGCTTTATCGATCTTGATGATCCAAAAACCTTCGATGAGGCATTGAAAAACGTCACAGGCATTTTTCTGATAACTGGTTATACGGTTGACATGCTTGTGCAAAGCAAATCACTTATCGATGCGGCAAAGCGTAATGGTATCAATCATATCGTGCACCTCGGCGCATTCACAACAGACCAGGACTCCTACGCTACGGTTTTCGCTTGGCATCAGATGATTGAAGCATATCTTCACAGCAGCGGCGTTGCCTGGACGAATTTACATCCCAATATGTTTATGCAGAATTTACTAACCTATACCTCGATCAGAGGTGGTCAGTACAGGCCATACACTTCCAAAGCTCTTGGGTTTACTGCTTTGGAAGATCTAGCAGAAGCTGCAGCCGTAATTCTCATGGAAGGGCCGGAAAAACACAGTGGAAAGGACTATTTCTTTTCAGCGGATGCACTCACTCCGCAGCAAGTGACTGAAAGTCTAACTGCGGCTACCGGCCGTAAGTTCACAGCAGCGGTCCTCGATGCCCAAACTTTCCTAAACGAAACGACCCAGCCGGGTTCAATGTTCGAACCAGCGTATTCAAAGGGAGGATTCGAATTCTTCCGCTACGTCGAGGACGGAAGAATGGCTTACGTTGGAACCGTAAGAGACGATACAAAGAAAATTCTAGGTCGCGAACCATTGTTGCTGAGGGAATGGGCAAAAGTACACGCCAATGAGTTATTGGAGATTGCGGGTAGCTAAAACTGTTGAACTATTTCCATCTCAGTTGCAGATCTGCAGAAGGCCTGCAACTGAGTAGGAAATAGCCCGCGACGGATATCAGGATTGCGTGCACCGCAAGGGATGCTCTCTCAGGCGAGATCGCTGCCCTTTGTGCCAATTTGGGAAACAGAATGCGCCTTCAAGTGGCTCGATGTTGCCTACCAGGAGCGTGATTTGGGTCTACCGAGCCTCAAGACCGACTTCCTGCTCGATCCCTTGCGCACCGATCTTCGTCTCACCGCGCTGGTGAAACGAGTGGGTCTCCCGTAATAAGTGATTCAAGAGCCAAGATTCCAAAATAGCAGTGGTGAGGCTGGACGTGGTCGCTGGTGCCCATCCGTAGAATGTGGGATCGAACACATTTTCGTCTTCGTTGGCTCACGGGTGATCTCGCGCCGGTTGTGTTCGTTGGTGGAGAGTGACGGGCAAAGCGGAAGTTATTTCCGGAGGACGGATAATGAAATGGGGCCAGAAGTCGGCTTGGGGGCCATCACCACTCCATCAGGTGTCTTCCAGTCCGAGTTTGTCGTTCACTGCTCCGCTGAGTCTTTGCTTGCAGCCGTACCACTGCCTCAGGCGGAATAACCGAACCCGCGGTATTGGCATTTCGATTCGCCGCCAACGCAGTCGACAAATCCCGTTATCGATCCGAGATTGAGGTCCAGAAACGGGCTTCGAGACCATAAGCCTTCTGTTGAACGACCATACTGATCGCGGCGTGGGAGGCCGCCAGTATGGCGCGACGAAAGACATCGAAACACTCCAGGGCGAAAACAATACTTCGGCTAGCAGATTTAGAGCAGTCGAAGAATGCGCCTTCGGAGCGGATATCCGCCGATCAGTACCGTGAAGTCGGCTTGGAGGAAAGTGCGGAGTCAGAACGCCCGGTCCCGGTTTGGATTCTCCTAGAAGCCCGTTTCTGGATAGTTTTCGGATTGCCGACAAACCACTAGCGATCCATCGACTGGTTCCGTAAAGTGGGACAGTTCACCCGTTTGCCGCCCAAGTGGTTTCAAACCCATTTAATAGGCTTCGTTATCGCCGGCTCGAAGGATTCTCCGATATATCAGCCGCTTGCAACCTAAGACCCAGACTCCAGTATGAAATCGCCTTTGCGAATACCGCGAACAATCTTCCATCCGGGCTTCAGTTCCAACGTCCAACCATCACCCACGAGACTGCTGCCTGTACTCGCTGAGGGGGAAACTACGATCACGGCGCTCCAATCGGGCTTCATGAGTGCTCCGTTTTTTGCTTCCAGGATGCCCCAATCGTCAGAGATGCGCAGATTCGGGTACACCGTCCCGGCATCTCCCAGCGGTTGTAAGTTTCGCGGGTCGAACTGTACGTGCATATGGCGAAATTGAAGCGTGAGTACCGGGCCATCGACGAATCTCGCACGGTAGGCGGCAACGATCTGCTGCCGTTTGGTCTCCCTTTCCGTCTCCGCAGCGCGAAGCGTCGCGCCGTCGTACTCCGTTGCTCGCCTTTCCGCAGCTAGCTGCAGATTTGTGGGAAGAGCTATGTGGAGAGCGTTCCGGAGCAGAGCGTCGAACCCCTGGTCCGCTTTCAACTGATCGTGCCATCCCGGCAAGTAGCGGTCGAGTAGCAAGCCGTAGCCGGGGCCGGTAGCATAGGCAAAAGATCGGACAAACGTGCTGTCGTCTCTGTGGCTGGAAAGATCGTTGAGGGCTGCCTTGATTTGTTCTTCGGGGGTGGGATTTCCCACGCGAACGCCGGTGTATTCTGCCAGACCCTCGTTTAGTTCTAGCGCTTGCTCCTGCAGGTCCGCGCCGGGGAACAGCCGGTAGCGTTCCGCGCGAAAGAGAACTGCGTCAGCCGCCGTTTTTCTCCGCTCCTCGTCGGTGCTCGCCTGAAGAGCACGCGAGAGCGCTCGCCACTCCAGTTGCATGTAGTATCGCCCATCAACCGTATCCAGTTGTGCATTCTCTCCGCCTTCGACCTTTGGAAGTTTGAGTTGGTTCTGAATGCGGTGGAAAAGTTCGTGCGAAATAAGAGTCCTCCGCTGTCGCCCCTCACCTGGGAGAGGCCACGACATCTGCGTCCACTGAACACCGGACCATTCGACCGCTGTATTCGCGATGTTCTGGTCCGTGGGCAAGACACCAACAAAGACGCCGTTATCGGCTTTCAGCAGCCCCTTTGCATCCGCTTGGTTGGCGACAATGCTCCGGCTTTGGGGATCCACAAACATCATCGGCCCGCAGAGCGAGCGGCCCCAAAGTTGTCCGTGATCGGCTTGGCAAAGTGATTGAGCTTCCGAGAAATACGTTTGAGCGGCTTCGACTGGAATCGGCTGAGAAGTTTGCGCCGAAGCAGTAATGGGAATTGTTGACAACAACAACCCCGTTGCAACGCGAAGACATTCCATCCGATTCAGTCTCCCGATTTGAAGGATATTACTTAAGGATACCAGCGACTTTCTCCCCTCATCAGACTGCTCTGAGGCGCGGCAGACCTCGCGCGTTTGCTTCGGGATTCTGGTCGGATCACGGGCAAACCGGCAGTTATCGGCGTGCGACTCAACGGCGGTTTGAACAGCGACCCACACCGGAAGCTGGCTCCGGAAGTTTGTCCAGAAGTCGGCTTCTCGGAAGTTGTATATTCGTCTTTTCCGGTCGATGACGTGTCGACGGTGCGAAAGAGGTAGCTCCTAACGGCGTCCGGCGCTGCCGCCACTTGCTATAATCATCCTCTGCGGTGGGAATAGCTCAACTGGCAGAGCACCGGACTGTGGCTCCGGCGGTTGCGGGTTCGATTCCCGTTTCCCACCCCATGTCTTCTCTTGAACCGCGCGGATTGGCGCTCCTGCCCGCTACATTTATCTGAGGTGGGATTCCGGCCGAGACTTCCGGAGACTACTGCGCGACGGCGACTTCCTTGGCCGCGTAGTGCGACTCCACGTAGTCGTCGAGAATCTTGATGAACTCGGCGACGATCTTGTCGCCCTTGAGCGTGGTGAACAGGCGTCCATCCACGTAGACCGGAGCCTTTGGCTCTTCAAAAGTTCCGGGCAGAGAGATTCCGAGGCTGGCGTGCTTCGATTCGCCGGGGCCGTTCACGACGCAGCCCATGACGGCAACCTTCATCTCTTCGACGCCCACGTAGCGCTCTTTCCAGTTCGGCATCTGGTCGCGCAGGTAGCTCTGAATCTGTTGCGCCATTTCCTGGAAGAAGGTGCTGGTGGTGCGTCCGCAGCCGGGGCAGGCTGTGACTTGCGGGGTGAAGCTGCGAATCCCGAGCGATTGCAGGATCTGCTGCGCAACGCGAACTTCTTCCGTCCGGTCGCCACCTGGAGCGGGGGTAAGCGAGACGCGGATGGTGTCGCCAATCCCTTCCTGCAACAGCACGGCCAGGGCTGCACTCGAGGCGACGATGCCTTTTGCGCCCATGCCGGCTTCGGTCAGTCCCAAATGTAATGGATACTCGCAGCGAGCTGCGAGTGAACGATAGACGTCGATCAGATCCTGTACTCCGCTGACCTTGGCGCTCAGAATAATTTGGTCGGGGCGCAGTCCGTACTCTTCGGCTAATTTCGCGGACCGCAGCGCGCTCACTACCATCGCTTCCATGGTGACTTCGCGAGCGTCTTTCGGCTCTGGAAGCAGCGAATTTTCGTCCATCATGCGGGTAAGAAGTGACTGATCGAGCGAGCCCCAGTTCACGCCAATGCGCACCGGCCGCTGATACTTGACCGCAACCTCGATCATGATGCGGAAGTTGTCGTCGTTCTTACGGCCTACGCTGACGTTGCCGGGATTGATGCGGTATTTGGCCAGGCCCTCCGCGCAGCCGGGGTACTTGGTGAGAAGCTGATGTCCGTTGTAATGGAAGTCGCCGACAATCGGTACGCGCACGCCCAGCTTGTCGAGTCCCTCGACGATGTAAGGCACAGCTTTGGCGGCGGCGTCATTGTTGACGGTTACGCGCACCACTTCGCTGCCGGCGCGGGCCAGGTCGGCGACCTGTTTGATCGTGCCGGGGATGTCCGCGGTGTCGGTGTTGGTCATCGATTGCACCATTATTGGTGCATCGCTGCCCACGCGAACTGGGCCAATCTTGGTGGTAACGGTCCGTCTGCGTCGCATGTCAGCCATATATAGGGAAGCTCTATTTTAGCAGGTCGAGGCGCGGCGAGGCAGGGCGGTGCCGCCAGTCGGTAACTAGTGCCACTGAGGGGGCCGAGAGCGCTTACTGTGTCCCCGGGAGCTGCTTGATGATGTCGTTGTAGATCACCGTCACCGCAAAGACTACCAGGAACACGAAGGCCGCCTGATAGATCCGTTCTTTGATTCGCAGGCTGATGTCTTTCTGAAGCAGGCTCTCGATGAAGAGCAGAAGAATCACGCCTCCATCGAGAATGGGGATGGGTAACAGGTTAAAGACGCCCAGGTTCAAACTGATAATTGCGCTGACGAATAAGAGTGGAGTCCAGCCCTTTTCGCGCGCCGCAGTGCCGACGGCGCTTCCGATGCCGATGGGGCCATCCACCTGGCGAATGGATACTTTGCGCTGCACCATCTTCTGCAACAATTCCAGAATCAACAGGGAATTCTTCTTGCACTCCAAAGCCGATCGCCGGACGGCTTCGGTGAACGGCAAATGCACCACTTTGGTCGGTGCGCTGGCAAGTCCGATCCGGTAACGCATTTCTCCCGTAGGCTTACTGGGTGCAAGCCTGGGCTGCACTGTAAACGTCAATTTTTGACCGTTCCGCAAAGCGACAATTTCTAATGGTTGGTCTTTGGTCCGGCTCAACATTTCCAGCAGAACTTCGGTCGCAGGGATCTCCTGACCGTTAATCGTGAGGATCTGGTCTCCGGCCTTCAGACCGGCCTTTTCGGCGGGCATTCCAGCTTCAATTAAGGTGGCGGTAAAGCTAGGCTCCTTGGGGACCCATCCTACGTCTCCCATCTGATTCCGTCCGGCCGGCTTCGGGACGAGGCTTACTTCGGAAACCACACCGTTGCGCTTAATCCCAACCTTTAGAGGCTGATTCGCGCTCAGGGCTTCCTTATAGCTCACCTGTTCCCAAGTCGGATTCTCGATGTCTTCGACACGGACGATTTGGTCACCTTTTTGTATCCCTGCAGTCGAGGCGGGGGTGTTCGGCAGAACCCATCCGATGATCGCAGGTCCGTCGAAGACGGCAGGATATTCGAAGTGCACCATGAACACGCCTGTCCAGAGGGCAAAGGCCAGCAGAATGTTCATGAAGGGCCCGGCAATCGCGATGACGAAGCGTTGCCATTTCGGATGCGAAAGAAACTCGCCGGCGTCCCCGGTGCGCTCGTCCATCGGGTTTTCGCCGGACATTTTGACGTAACCGCCCAGCGGAAGAGCGCTGATTCGGTAGTCAGTTTCGCCCTTGCGGAAGCCGAGCAAGCGCTTCCCGAAGCCGATCGAAAATACTTCTACCCGAACTTTAAAGAATTTGGCCGCCGCATAGTGGCCGAACTCGTGGATCAGGATCATGAATCCGAGCACGATTCCCATCACGAGAATCGTCTGGAGAAAGGACAAAACCTGAGGCATAAACTTTAGATTACTCCCAATCTTCTATCACGGAATAGCACGCACGGGCGAGGTAGAACGACTGCGCTGCTGGACCAAGTCTGCTGCCAGTTGACGGGCCTCGGCGTCGAGCGAAAGCACTATATGAATAGATTCCAATTTGAGCGCCGGAGTTGCAGACATCGTCTCTTCAACGATTTGCGGTATTTCATCGAACCCGATCCGTTCCTCCAAAAATGCCGCTACCGCTACTTCATCCGCCGCATTGAGGGCGATTGTCTTGGCTCCGCCTGCCTCTGCCGCCTCGTACGCCAGCCGTAGACAAGGAAATTTACTCATATCTGGCGGGCAGAAATCGAGATGCCGCAGGTCCATGACCGGGAAGCGCATATCCGAAGGGATACGCTCCGGATATGTCAGCGCATACAAAATCGGCAGCCGCATGTCCGTCACAGAAAACTGAGCAAGTATGCTGCCATCGACAAATTCGACCATCGAATGAATTGTAGACTGCGGATGCACAATCACTTGCACCTGACCGGGAGGCACGTGAAACAGCCGACACGCCTCTATCACCTCAAAGCCCTTGTTCATCAATGTTGCCGAGTCAATGGTGATCCTTTTTCCCATCTTCCAGGTCGGATGATTTAACGCCTGCTGTACCGTAATGGAAGGGAACTCCGATTTGGGAGTCATCAGGAACGGCCCGCCCGAGGCAGTCAGCCAGATCCGCTCGACTTCCTCCATTCGGCCGCCCCGCAAACACTGATGGACCGCGTTATGTTCACTGTCAATCGGCAGCAGCGGCTTGCCTTGGCGACGAGCCTCCGCCACGATCAGATCCCCCGCCACCACCAGACATTCTTTATTCGCCAGCCCTACCGTCTTGCCCATGCGAACAGCTTCATAAGTCGCTTCCAGACCAGACACCCCAACAATTGCGCTGACGACGAAATTCACTTCGGGATGAGTCGCGACTCGAACCGTGCCCGCCGCTCCATGGACAACTTCAATGTCGCCTAGCCCAGCGGCTCGCAATTTCGCCCGGACCGTGTCCGCGTCCCGTTCGCTCGCCAGCGAGAGAACCCGCGGCTTCCAGCGCACCGCTTGTTCCAGCGCCGCGTCGACATTACTTCCCGCAGCCAGAGTTGCCACCTGGAACCGATCGGGATAGCTCTCCACCACGCTCAGCGTGCTGCGGCCGATCGAGCCAGTGGAACCGAGAATGGCAATGCGTTTCATTTAGGGAATGAGATGTCCTAATAATTCTACGGGAATTTCCGATCATTGCTGGAGATATCCGCGCATATCCCCGTGATGATTTGAATTCTGCACACACTAGGTCTCAATCTGCACGACTTATTTTGCCGTCCGCTGCGTGCGTTCGTACGATCCGACAATCAAGATTGCGATCCAGTCTGTTTCATTAAACCGAAATCAGTCTGTTTCATTAAACCGAAATTTTCATTAAACCGAAATAAGGAGTCTTCATCATGTATTCATTCACGTCAATCTTCCTGATCACGATCTCATTCCTGGTGATGTCAATTTCGCAAGCGTCGGCGAAGAGCGTCTTTGACGGTCCTGCCGAACTCCCCCGCGTCACTATGTCGAGCTCTCTTGCTGACACGCCATCTCCCGGCAGCATCGTCACCGTCGCTGCCGGAGGCAATCTGCAAGCCGCATTGGACAACGCCCGTTGCGGCGATAAGGTCGAGCTCCAAGCGGGCGCAGTCTTCAGCGGACGATTTACTCTGAGCGCAAAGAATTGTGACAGCGCTCACTGGATCATCATCCGCACCAGCGCCTCAGACGCCCTTCTGCCGCTCGAAGGGCAGCGCGGGACTCCCTGTTACGCCGGAGTCGCTTCCTTGCCCGGACGTCCGCGATATACCTGCATAAATCCGCAGAAAGTAATGTCGAGAGTGGAAAACAACAGCACCACCGACGGCCCGTTTTTTCTTCGCAATGGCGCGAACCACTATCGCTTCATCGGGCTGGAGATCACGCGTACTGCCGCTACGCACAACGCTCCCACGCTGATGACCGTCGAACCGAACGGAGTCGCTGATCACATCGTGGTCGACCGCTCATGGCTCCACGGCACCGTCCGTGATGAGACCAAGTCCGGCATTTCATTGACCGGATTAACCTATGCTGCGGTGGTCGATTCCTACTTCAGCGACTTCCATTGTCTGGAAAGCGGCATGTGCACCGATGCGCACGCCGTTGGAGGCGGACTTGGAAATCATCAGGGTGGCCCCTTCAAAATCTCCGGCAATTTTCTGGAAGCTTCGGGTGAAGCCGTCATGTTTGGCGGAGGCGCCGCGACCATGACGCCCGGCGACATCGAAATCCGCCGCAACCATTTCTTCAAGCCGTGGCAATGGATGCCAGGCCACCCGGGATTCGTCGGCGGCCCCGGCGGTCGCGCCTTCATCACCAAGAACCACCTGGAACTCAAGAACGCTACCCGTGTTCTGATCGAAGCCAACCTGATGGAGAACTCCTGGGGCGGTTTCACGCAAACGGGACGCGCCATTGTGCTGAGCCCGAAAAACCAACATACGCAATCGGGCGCCTACGTATGTCCCTTGTGCCAGGTGACCGATGTGACCATTCGCTATGTTCACATCGCGCACGCGGGTGGCGGAATGGCGTTTGTTACCGGTTGCGATCTCGGTTGCCAGAACTCCAAAGACGCCAACAATGGCGGACAAGCGAAAGCAGGAGGCCGGTTTAGCATTCACGATGTGGTGCTGGACGACATCAGCACGAGCTATGTGGGCAGCGGTACGCTCTTCGGGGTACTGAATGGTTGGCTGAAAAATCCGCTGAACAATGTCGCCATCAATCACGTGACCGGCTTCCCGGATGCGGACAGTCACCTGCTGAGCATCGGCAACTTGATGTCGAATCCGCCCATGACTGGGTTCGTCTTTACCAACAACATGGTGGTGACGGGCAGATATCCGGTCTGGAGCAGCGGAGGTGGTCCAACGAGTTGCGCCGATTCGGGAACACCCGCGCAGAAGATCAAGAGATGTTTTAGCACCTATGCCTTCACGAATAACGCTCTGGTCGAAACTCCAACAGCTTTCCCACCCGCTTCCTGGCCCTCCGGCAACTACTTTCCCGCGGATGCCAGTGCAGCGGGATTTGTCCAATTTAACAACGGCGTGAATGGCGACTACCGGCTCCTACCCAGCAGCCGCTACAAAAACGCAGGCAGCGACCGCAAAGATCTCGGCGCCGACATTGTGGGATTGAATGCCGCTCTGGTCGGAGTCGAATAGTTAAGAAGGAGATGATCAACGAAGCGTCTATAGCCCGCCCCGCCTGCCATTTGACACCGCAGGCGGGGCGACCTATACTCCCGGTCCGCGCCACGAATTCTTCCGGGAGAGACTGCCATGTCCAAACGCTCGCTGATCATTTCCCTCATTGCGGCCTTCGTTTTTACGACGGCCACCCTTGCGCAAGAGCATTCGAAAGTTCACCAGCCCAGACTGACGCCGCAGAACAGCGGCACTGCTCAGGGACTGATCGCAGTGAGTCCCGTGGACTCACGCACTGTGTGGGCGTCGGGCCGCGGCGGCACCTTCGTCGTGACTACCGACGGCGGCCGACACTGGAAAGCGGCAGTAGTGCCGGGAGCCGAAGCGGTGCAATTCCGCGATGTGCAGGGCGTCAGTGACAGGGTCGCGTATCTGCAGTCGATCGGAAATGATCCGACCGACTTTCGCATTTACAAAACTGTCGACGGCGGCGCGACCTGGACCATGCAGTTCCAGAATCAGAACCCCAGCGCCTTCTACGATTGCTTCGCTTTTTGGACGCCGAAGCGCGGCTTATCCCACAGCGACTCTGTGAATGGAGTCTTCCCGGACCTCCGCACGAGCGATGGAAAGACCTGGCAGGACATCAGCGGCAACATGCCGCCGGCATTGCCCGGTGAAGCTTCATTCGCGTCGAGCGGCACGTGTGTCGCGACACAGGGCGCAAGAAATGCCTGGATCACTACGGGTGGATCGACAGTCGCGAGGATTCTCGCCACCCGAGACGGCGGAAATACCTGGAATGCCTACGACACTCCGTTAGTGAGTTCTCCCAGCGCTGGCGGATTCACGGTGGCTTTCCGAGATCCGTGGCATGGCATCGTGGGCGGCGGCGATCTTGATCCCAACGATCCCAATAATGCCAGGACCGCTACTTCCGGCGATGGCGGCAAAACCTGGACGCTCACGAGCGCGCCTCCCGTGACCGGAGCCATTTTCGGTCTAAGCTACGCCGGTCAGGATGAGGGCGATAAACCGCACGGCCATGACGAAGATGGCGGGGCTGCGGTAGTCATCACTGCTAATGCCGGTGGCGCGGCGTGGTCTCCGGATGAAGGCAGTACCTGGTATACATTGCCGAACGTGACTGGCTATTGGGCGGTCGCTTTCGCAAGTCCGGAGGCTGGATGGCTGGTGGGCACGGACGGACGCATTCTGAAGATTAGCTTCGGGCAGTAGAGTTTGCAGTCAAAGCCAAAATCTTGAACCACAGGGGACACGGAGGTCACGGGGGAAGGCAGATTTTCTCCGTGTCCTCCGTGACCCCTGTGGTTAAGATTTTTGGCAGTCAGCCGCGAAGCAAATCTATTGCATCAGCCGCCAGGCGCTCCACGCCCACACCACCGGCACCGCGAACAGCATCGCGTCGATGCGATCGAGCATCCCGCCGTGTCCCGGCAAAATCGCTCCGGAATCCTTCACGCCCGCGCCGCGCTTGATGAGCGACTCCACTAGGTCTCCCAGCTGGGCTGCGACATTCACAATTGCGGACACGATCACAATCGTCAGCAAATCCGGCCGCTGCAATCCGAACATGCCGTCGCGCCGCGCAATGAGACCCACTTGTACCAGCCAAGTGCTGATCCCCAGTGCATGCTGAAACCAGAGCGTCCCCACAACCACGCTGGCCACCACCGACGCAATCGCCCCTTCCCACGTCTTCTTCGGACTAATCTCCGGCGACATGCGATGCCGCCCAATTGCTTTTCCCACAAAGTACGCGAAGATGTCCCCCGCCCATACCGCCAGCAGTGTGTAAATGACGAGAATCGCGCCCGCAGGCTGCTGCCGAATCTGCACCAGCAACGCCATCGGAATCGCGATGTACGCGAAAGCAAAAGACGAAGCCGCTGCCGCCGGATATCCACTCGCTAATTCGGCGCGCCGCATTGCAATTGTCAGAAACACGAAGGGCGCGAGTGCCGCTGCCAGCGCCAATCCATAAGTCATTGCCGTAGTCTGTAGTGAACTGTTAGCTTGAGAAATTCCGCGATTGCCAGCAGTGCCACTACGCCCGCCACAATCGCCATCACATAGAGAGGAGCTTTAAGAACCAGGAGAAGAACAAGAGGAATCAGTACGACTGCAGTAACAACGCGCTTGATCAACGCTTGGCCTCAGCGTGTGAGCGGACCGGGGCATGCTCGTGGTCTTTGCCCAGTCCGCCATAGCGGCGTTCGCGTTTCTGAAATTCTTCTATTCCCTCCAGCAAATGAACGCCGCGAAAATCCGGCCACAGAGTTTGCGTGACGTAAATTTCCGCGTAAGCCAATTGCCACAGGAGAAAATTGCTGAGCCGCATCTCGCCGCTGGTGCGCACGACCAGATCCGGATCAGGCAATCCGCGCGTGTAGAGATGCTGGCTAACCAACTGCTCGTTCACTTCCAGATGATCGAGCCCGCCATTGCGAGCCGCCGCTTCGGCCATGGAACGAAACGCGTCAACGATCTCACTGCGGGCGCTATAGTTGAGCGCCAGTGTCAGCACCATCCCGCGATTGCGGCTGGTTGCCTCGCGCGCCTCTTCCATCTCGCGCTGCACCGACTCCGGCAACTCATGCTGCCGCCCGATGTATTCCAGGCGAACGTTATTTTCGTTCAGAGTCTTGATCTCCGCCTTGAGAAAGCGGCACAGCAGGCCCATCAGGAAATCAACTTCCGTCCGGGGACGCTTCTTCCAGTTTTCTTCGGAGAAGGCGTAAAGCGTCAACGCCGGAATGCCGATGCGCGCCGCCGTCTCCACCGTCGAACGCACTGATGCCACGCCAGCACGGTGCCCGGCCACGCGCGGCATATGCCGCCGGCGCGCCCAGCGCCCGTTTCCGTCCATGATGATGGCGATATGCCTGGGAAGCCGTGCCGGATCAAGCCGCGAGTAAGCTTCCGCTTCCTTGCGGTCCATCCCAGCCGGAACTGTGTTTCGCAAGCTGACCTCTGCAAGTCGAAGCTAACACACGAGTTGGAGAGAGTGCAATTGCCGGAGGTGCGCGTCTGTTCAGCCTATAGCTTTCGCGCAAAACAGCTATCGCGCTTCTTCCGGCACAATCGACAAGGCCAGTCTTTCCGTATGCCTAATGATGACGAGTTCGCACCTCGCCCCGACCTGCGCGTCGGTTAGCAGCCGATGCAGATCATCTACGCCCGCCACCGGCTTCCCGTCGAGCGCCACAATCACATCACCCTCGCGCAATCCTGCTGTCCGGGCGGGGCTGCGATCTTCAATACCCACAACCACGACACCACTTTCTTTCGGCAGACTATAGAACCGCACCACCCGCCGATGGACCGGAACCGTCTGCGCTGAAACTCCGATCCAACTTCGGCGGATCCGTCCATCCCGCAATAACCGGCTCGCCACGAACTTCGCGGTATTGATCCCGATCGCAAAACAGATTCCCTGCGCCGGAAGAATCGTCGCCGTATTCACTCCGATGACCGCGCCCGCGGAATTCACCAGCGGCCCACCGGAATTTCCCGGATTCAACGCCGCATCGGTCTGAATCACGTCTTCGATGAGACGTCCGGAATACGACCGCAACGACCGTCCCAAGGCGCTGATCACGCCCGCCGTTACCGTGGACTGAAATCCGTAAGGATTGCCGATTGCAATTGCGATCTGTCCCGGCCGCAATTGCTGGGAGTCGCCCAGTTGAGCCGATTGGAGCCCGCCTGCGTCAATTTGGATTACCGCCAGGTCAGTCGCCGGATCGTCGCCGATCGTTCGTCCCGGCACTCGCCGCCCATCCAGGAGTGTGACTTCGATCCGCGTGGCGTCGTGCACTACGTGGCTGTTGGTAAGCACCAGCCCGTCCGGGGTGAACACGAATCCTGAACCGCCTCCGCGGCGCTCGCGCGGTTCTCCGGAGCGCGTCTTTCCCGCTGCCTGATGCACTTCGATATTCACGACGGATGGACTGACTCGGTCGACCGCAGAGATCACCGATTGCGAGTACGCATCGAGCAAAGTAGTGTCGCTAGTTGCGTTTAAGGCCTGCGCGCTTCCATCCGGCAAGCTGCCATTCAAAGCGCTGGAAGAAAGAACACTTGCAGAAAAGCTTTCAACGTTCATCATCCATAGATGTAGATGGATGTAATTGCGATTCAGGTGACGGCAATTCCGGGTCATGCCTGAAAACTAGCCCCGGAGGGGCGTCCGAGAATAGCCCAGGGCTTCAGCGCTGGGTAAAATTAAGGGAAGACTCAAGTCCCGGAGGGATGGCCGAGTTCTCATCCACTCACTCCAAAAGTTTGACCGGAGAACGCCGACTCTCGCTCAGTGAATATTTCCCGCGCAGTTCTCAAGCCGTCTTGAATCCCGCGCCGTGCGCCAGCTTCGCTTGGCGATCGTCGAATGTCCAAAAGCGCTCGGCCTTAAGTTCCAGAGCGCACGCCACATGCAAACTGTCTAGCGTCCGCACTCCCAGGCGCGCTCCATGCCGACGCGCCAAATCGACGCAACTTTCAAACGCGCCTTCTGGAAGATCTGCTTGAACCCAAAGACCTCGTCCAAGATCATCTTCCATCGCCTGCAGCACAGCCCGCGCTTCCATGGCCGACATCTTGCGCTGGAATACGTGCTGATAGATGGCATGGGTCCATTCGGCGCGATGCAGAGGCGTGAACCATACCAGCGGGCACGCCAGGAGTCGTCTTTGCGCCTCAGCCGAATGAGCGTCCGGCAGGTAGAGTGAAACGAGAAAACTGGTTCGTTGGGCGCTGCTGCAATCGCCTCGGGAACGATCCTAGCGATCACCCGATCCCGTTCCCGGAGTTCTACGGTCTTCCCCGCGCGCAGCCAAGCCTTCAGGCGTCGAGTGTCGCGCAATTGGCGGATATTAACGGTTGGCATACCCTAATGTGGCACATTATGTGCCACATTGTCAAGCATTACGATACACCAAGGGTCGGTGTGCGATTCCAACTGGGACAAAGGTCGATAAACGTGTTCACGCCAGCAGCGAATAATTCCCGCCCGCGTCTTCAGTCTCCGAGATCTCTCGTAGTTCGGGATAATGCTTCACCAGCGTCTCCGGGGCCGCAACTTTCTTTCCGCCCAGCAGATGCTTGAGTTGGAGCGCATTCACCGCCGCCTGCGCCTGGAAATGATTGTTGGCGATTACATAGGTGGACTCCGCCTTGTGCGCGATCACCTCGACCTTCTCTTTCCACTTTTCCAACTCCGGCGGTTTGTAGAGATAGTTGTAGCGGTCGTTGCGATTGTCGCTGTCGAACCACTGATCGTAGTTGCGGCCATGCAGCCGCACGTATCCAACACCAGACGTCACATGCTCAGTCGGTTCCAGCGATCGTCCGAGCAATGGCTGATCAATGTTGCAGAAGCCAACTCCCTGCCGAACAAATTCCGAAATCGTTTCTGGATTGTCCCAACTATCGTGCCGCACCTCGACCACCCGTGGATACTCAATGAACTGCCGCAGCAGTTGCTCCAGGTATTCGCGATTCAACGAGGTGTTCTTGAATGAAACCGGAAACTGAATCAGCAGCGCACCCAGTTTCCCTTCGGAAGCAAGGGATTCCAGCCCTTCTCGCGCCAGCTTCTCATCTTCGTCATTCGGCCGGATGTTTACCGCCGAAGTCGGCTCCATTTCGGCCATCGGTGAATGTGTGAATGACCGATGCAGCTTGGCGGTGAAAACAAAATTCGGGTTGACCGCTGCTGCCTTCCGACACCAGAGCCGTCCCAGTTCTGGACGAATGTGTCCGTAAAAAGAAGTATTGATCTCAATGACGTCGAAGAAGCGAGCCAGGAATTCAACGGGATGAATTTTCTTACGCGACACTTCGGGCGGGTAGAGGATCCCGTCCCAGTCCTTATATGACCAGCCAGCAGTTCCAATGCGGATTCGCGCAGAGGTATCCATAGAACAGCAGGCCAGATGCCGCAGATTAGCACAAGTGCGGAACGGAAACTCAGGCCCGTGTGGGGCGGACACTCATGTCCGCCAATGCCGCGAATCCCAGTATCGTTATCGCTGCCGCTTGGACGCCGGCAGCACTTCGACAAGCTTATGAGCAAAATCCTGGACTACGTACAGGCGCCCAGCACTCCAGAACGCCGCCATGCCCGCAACGTTGAAATCGGGGTCCAGCAGGTTCTGCCGATGCGGTGGGGACTGCATCAACGACTCAAAGGCTTTTTCAACGCTCCCATGATAAGCAACGTTTTCTCCGGCGGAATCGATCGACAAGCCGGAGTCGTGCAGCCTTGGCATCAGGGAACGCTCGCCTTCGAATTGATGTGAGAGCTGTTGCTTTGCAACCATGAGCCGGGCGTGAGCGCGCGCGGCATTCGTAAGGCCCTCTTCGACGCGCAATGGCGCGACGCCCGCCTCTTTCCGGCGCTGGTTTGCGAGCGCCAGCAATTCGCTCTCGGCGACGGAGTCTTCCGTGGAAGAAGCCAGAGCCGCCGAGAGCAATTTGGGGGTGGGCTGAGATTGTGTCGAGCGAACGGCGCTGCTGCCGGCGGTCGGCGGGGAAGCCTGACCTCCCGCATTTCTCGCCAGTGCGAACACCATGATGA
>WNFR01003251.1_pt1 | contig 16877 bp, 18 predicted proteins | sample 5400221 | NCBI WGS metagenome assembly WNFR01 (sample SAMN13153357, study PRJNA577476) | soil metagenome | isolation source: 40 cm soil under Madrone tree | place: USA:California | collected 2016-06-14
GCGCGGCTACGTTGTCCGCATCGAGGCCGAAGCCGAAAAAGATCGCACGGCGGTCGGCATTGTGTTCACTGAATAGCGACCATTTTTCTCCCGGTTAGTCTCTGTGAGGTGCGGACCGATCATGCCTACCAAAGAGAAGAGCCGCCGTTACACTCGTGTTGAGCTACCGAAAGGAATGCTCGTGGCCTGGCAGCATTACGGCATTCGCAAGGTTTCGCGCGTGCGCGTATTGGCCCTGGGCGGCCTTTTCATTTCGACTCCCAAGCCTCCTCCCGTCGGAGATGTGATCCAGTTGATTTTCGAAGTGCCTGGCGGCGATGTTCGCGCGCGGGCGATGATCCGCGATTCTCAGCCGGGCAAAGGCATGGGCATTGAATTTACGGGCATGAATCCGGAAGCGCGTGCGCGGCTGAACCAATTAATGAAAGTTCTGTCGAGAGAAGTTGACGATCGCTCTGCGGGGGAAAATCAGTCTTCACCTTTACGGAAACAAGAATGACTCAAACATTTGTTCTCTGCCGTCACCTCATTTGAAATATCGCAATGCGATACAATGTCGGCGAGTTTACCGGCTGCCTCCAGCACACTAACAGACAGCGCTTAACGTTTTCGCAAGTAACATTCTCCCGCCCGCCGCGTTAAATTCACTCTGCAACACCCAGGATTGGGGAAATGGAACGGAAAGGTTAGACTATGATTGAATTGAGCTTTTTCCCGGGAAGAAGATTGAGGGCGCACGCAACCCTGTTCGCGGGAGTACGCAATGAAAGGGAATTTTTCGATGAATTGGTTTCGGGTGAAGATACTGGTAACGGTATTGGTGGCCCTCTTTTTGATCGCCCAATTCGTGCAACCGAAGCGAACGAATCCGCCGGTCGTGCCGTCACGATCGCTGCAGGCGCACGTTCAAGTGCCTCAGAATGTCTCGGCAATCTTGAACAGAGCCTGCGCCGACTGCCATTCCAGCCAGACCGTGTGGCCCTGGTACAGCCACGTTGCACCAATCTCCTGGGTCGTTGTCGACGACGTTAAGACCGGCCGAAGCCATATCAACTTTCAGGATTGGGAGGCCCAGGAAAACCCCAAGGAGGCTGCCGAGCACCTCAGCCTGATCTGTAAAGAAGTCCGGGAAAAGGGGATGCCCCTGTTTTCGTACCGCTTGATGCACAAAAAGGCTCGACTCTCGAGTCAGGAGATAGATACGATTTGTGCGTGGTCGCAATCGGTTGGCGCGCCCCTGGAGACAGGCGAGGAGCATCACCATTAAGCGATCAGGATTAAGCAATCGGGCAATACCAAAATAACCTAATTTGGAACTTCCATGCACCGGACGGGAAAATCTTTTCCTCGATTCGCCGCTTCCACAGGCACGCATGGATAGACACTCCCATTAGTTCTGATACCAAAAAGTCCTCAACCTTCCTGTTATTAAACACTTAGATTTCGTGCAGGGCCACACCTCGACACAATCGGGCTGCCAAAACTGGACAAAGTTTGGCTCATTGTGTGCACTTGATAAATTCGGGGGCCTCTGTCGGACGGGGCCAAATCAAATTTATGGCAGCCACTGCAGTTCCCAGTTCGGGTATGTCGGACCGCACGAGTTTGCTTCCTCCCGCTTCCATTATTTTTGGTTCATCCCTCACAATGCAGGCAATCCAGCAGAAGGTGGACAAAGTTGCTTCTTCCGGAGTGCCGATTTTGATTCAAGGGGATAGCGGCACAGGAAAGGGCGTGCTGGCTCGTTACATTCACAACCGTTCCGTGGCGCCTGAAGCGGCATTCGTGAAAGTGAACTGTGCGGCAATTCCGGGCTCTCTCCTGGAAAGCGAGCTGTTTGGCTACGAAAAAGGCGCCTTCACGGGCGCTTACTCCGCCAAGGCAGGGCGCGTCGAGCAGGCGCATGGAGGCACGTTATTCCTCGATGGCATCGATGAAATCGACATGTCGCTGCAGGCCAAACTGTTGCAATTGCTGCAGGACGGTCAATTCAGCCGAATTGGCGGCCAGGAGGACATGCACGTTAAACTGCGCGTTATCTGCGCGACCAATCGCGACCTGGAGCAGAAAATCGTCAACGGGCGCTTTCGCCAGGACCTGTTTTACCGCATAAACGTTGTGAATATACAACTCCCTGCCTTACGGGCGCGCAGCGGAGATATCGTCAGCCTGGTTGCCCATTTCCTCCAAGCCCACCGTACCCGGCACAACGTTCAGGTGCGGCCGCTCTCGCCTGCGGTGATGAAGCTGCTGGAAAGACACCCTTGGCCGGGAAACATTCGTGAACTCGAAAACCTGATTGAACGGTATGTGATACTGGGCTCTGAAGACTCATTATCGAGTGAGTTAATAAGCTGGGAGCAATCCCATGCGGTATCTGAGATGCCGGCGGATGGCCAAATCCATTTGAAGAAGGTAACCCGCCAGGCTGTTCACGAACTCGAGCGCAAAATTATCCTCAGCGTGCTGGAAGCAAATCGTTGGAACCGCAAGCGTACCGCCACTGCTCTAAAAATCAGTTACCGGGCTTTGCTTTATAAAATACGTCGCGCCGGGCTGCCCTCAAAACGCACGTTAACAACAACCACGTCAGCCACAGCAGAACACTTTGGGTTGAAGAGGGACTAAGGGCTTTATTTGGCTTCTCCTGCAAGTAATTGAGTGGCAAGGGCTTGTATTTAGCAGAAAAAAGTCAGCATCTGGTCGGAATGCAGCTGAGGAAAACGATTACCACAATGTGGTAGCTGATGACCCAACTGATTGGAATCTTAGGCCTGCCAGACCTCCCCGAATACGCAGATATCTCACTTAAAATACGATAGATAGAAGGAATTTAGGCTCGTTGCGACTGGGCCCCTCAGCATGGCCCATACGTTGCTCTTTCCACATCGCTATCCATGTGGCTTGTCGCTTTTTGATTAGCCAAGACCGTCGACAAAAAAGAGGTGGAATGGTTACCCGGAGTAATGGAAATCTGCTTTTTGAAGGGGGATTGGCGCCTCGTGGTGGACTGAATCAATATTTTGTCCCTGGCACGAGTCCCTCGATGCGTGCGCTAGAGCTTTCGATTGCCGATATCGCCCCCACGGATATCCCCGTTCTTTTAGTGGGAGAAAGCGGCACTGGAAAAGAAGTAATCGCGCTGGAGATTCATCGCCTTTCGGAGCGGTCCAACGGAATATTCGTGAAGTGTGGCTGCGCCGGCTTGACTGCCGAATCGCTCATCGCGCGCCTGAATTCCGGAGAGCGTGGCACAGGAGACGGAGAAACGGCGAGCGGCTCACTCTTTTTGGACGAAGTCGGCAATCTCGATTTGGCGAGCCAGTCGCGTTTGCTCGATATGTTGGCCGACGGCCCGGGCATGGAAGCGCAGAATCATGTTCGCATGCGGATCATATCCTCGACGACGCGCAGCCTTGAACACGAAATGCGCAGCGGGCGCTTCCGCCAGGAACTTTATTATCGAATCAGCGGCGTCAGTTTACATTTACCGCCGCTGCGCGAGCGTAAGCAGGATATTTCAGGATTGCTCGAATTTTTCCTCAAGAAATATGCTTCGTTGTTCGGCTGGCCGGAACCCCAGTTGAGTTCTTCAACAATGGACCTGTTGATGAGGCATTCCTGGCCGGGCAATGTCCGCGAACTTGAAAACGTGGCTCGAAAAGTCGTGGCCCTGGGAAACGAACAACTCGCGCTCGGTGATTTGCAAAATGGCTTAAATCCAAAAGGGAACGAGTTTGCGCAAAGTTCGACTTTCGGAAACGGACAACAATCCTTGAAAGTAGCGTCTCGCGAGGCGTCACGCCGCGCCGAACGGGAGATGATCCTGAAGCAATTGGAACTCACCCACTGGAATCGCAAGAGGACGGCCCGTGAGCTGCAAATCAGCTATAAGGCGCTGCTTTATAAATTGAAACAATTGGGTCTCGACGGTCCCGGCAATACTGACGGGCAATAAGGAGCATTCAGATGAACAAAAAATTAATTCTTTTTGCCGTGATTGCGCTGGCTGGCGCAGCAATGGCGAACGCGGCACCGCAAGACAAGAAAAAAGAAGCGACTGTGGCCGCGAGCCGTAATGATGCCGCGCAGCCGTCGGACAGCAAAGCGGCGCCCATTGCAGCCACTTCCGACCCCGCCTATACGATCGGGCCGGAAGATGTGCTGGACATCAGCGTCTGGAAAGAACCGGATGTCAGCCGCGTGGTGCCGGTGCGTCCTGATGGCCGAATTTCGCTTCCTTTGATCAATGATGTGCAGGCCGCCGGCTTGTCGCCGCAACAACTGGCGGGATCGGTGTCGGAGAAACTGAAGAAGTATTTGAACGGGCCGCAGGTGACGGTGATCGTCACGGCGATTAACAGCCAGCGGGTTTTCGTTGTTGGAGAAGTTCTACGCGCGGGAGCATTTCCGATGCTGCCGGGAATGACTGTTTTACAGGGGCTGTCAAGCGCCGGCGGGTTCACGACATTCGCCGACGTTAAAAAAATTCACGTCGTGCGGATGCGCAACGGCAAGCAAGTCGAAATTCCATTTAATTATCGGGATGTCCTCAAGGGTGACAACTCAGAGCAGAACATCAAGTTGGAACCGGGCGACACAATTGTCGTCCCGTAAGGGGATTGAAATGAAGATGCAAACGAAATCGATATGGATGGCGACAGCCTTTGTTGTTGCCGCCACGTTCAGCCTCAGCGCCGCCCATGCGCAAAGTCAGGCAGCCGGTAGCGGCTACGGCGGCACGCCCGTTCCCGCCGCGCGCGGCGTCAGTTCGGCGTATGACGCTCAGCCCTACGATCCTGCGCAGGTCGAACCGGATACCAATACCCTTTCCGGCGCGGAAAATTTCGGTGTGGGCTCACTTCAAAAGTCGCGCAACGTCTTTGATCCCTCTATTAGTGTCAGCTCCTGGGGACAGACCGGAACAATCGGAAGAAACGGACAGAACTATCTTCACCCGACATCCCTGATTGGAGGAGGCCTGAATTTCAACCGAATCTGGGGCCGCTACCAATTTACGACCAGCTACCACGGCGGTGAAAACCTTTATTATGGGTATCAACAAAATCTGGCATATCACGACCTGAGCGTCTCACAAGATATTGTATGGCGGCGTTGGCGTCTTCATCTTCGTGACGATTTTGCCGCCGCGCCCGGGGCGTCATTTGCGGCGACCGGCATGGGAGGACCTGGGCTCATCGGACAATTTAGCTCCTCCTTGGGAAATTCGCTGACCAGTATCAGTCAAAGTTTTCAGCCGAGTGAGACAATCCAGACCAATCAGGCGATGCGCTACCGGAACACGGCATTGGGCGAGGCGGAGTTCTCTCTCAGCCGTCGCTCAGTATTTACTTTCTCCGGCTCATACGGGCTCTTGCATTTCACTGACGCAGGTTTCATCAGCAGCCACATGATCAATGCGCAAGCCGGCTACGATTACCTGCTGGATCCAAAAAACTCGATTGCTGTCCTCGGACGCTACGGCAAGATTGATTACAGTGGAACCGCGATTTCAACCTCGGATTATCTGGCCGACCTCGCTTTTGGAAGAAAGATTACTGGCCGCCTGGCTTTTCAAGCCGCCGCCGGGCCGGAACAAATCCGTGTTTCGGGCGCCGGAAGCGGGAACTTCCAGGTTTGGACGTGGTCCGTCAATAGCGCGCTGACGTATGAGCGCCGGCGTTCCGGACTTTCGCTGGCGTATGCGCGAGGACTCAGCGGAGGTTCGGGCGTATTATTGGGCGCGAAAAGCAATACGGTGAGCGGGACGCTCCATCATCAGTTCGCGCGATTCTGGTCGGGTTCTGCGAATGGGGGCTACGCATTCAACACCAGCCTCGCTCCAGTTAGCGCAGCCACGACCAAGTTCAACACCTGGTTTATGGGCGCCAATGTGGGCCATCAGATGGGACGCCATATGGAAGTTGGCTTCAACTATAGTCTGCTGAAACAGGCCAATCCCGGGGTCTCCCCGATTGCTGGAGGGCTCGGCGCACCAGGGCTTCAACAATCGTTCGGCATGTCCGTAAACTGGCATCTTCGCCCTATCGAGTAAAGTTGAGTAATGTGAGGTAATTCAGGATACGGGCCATTCAACGGATGCTGGCAACCGCTGGCGGAATGAGAGCATAATTATGAACATGGACGCCAGCATCCGCGATTTGCAACTGCAGCCTGAGGGCACTTGGAATGTATAAGAAGTTCTTCGGACTCAAAGAAAATCCGTTCAACGTCAATCCGGACCCGCGCTATTTATTCCTCACGCATAATACGCAGGAGGCGCTGGCGTGCTTGACCTACGGCATTGAGACCCGCAAGGGCTTTATCCTGTTGACCGGCGAAGTTGGCACCGGGAAAACCACACTCATCAACAAGTTGCTGGAATGGCTGCACAAAGAGGGCGTTTCCACCGCATTTGTCTTCAACCCCCGGCTCAGCGTCTCGCAGTTTTTCGATTTTATGATGGCCGATTTCGGTATTCCCTGCGACTCACGGCAGAAAGGCCAAATGCTCCTCAAGCTGAACCAATGGCTTCTGGAGCGTTACCAGGCGGGTGAACGCGCCGTTTTGATTGTCGACGAGGCGCAGAATCTGTCGCCGCAGATGCTGGAAGAAATACGGCTGCTGACCAACCTGGAAACTTCCACCGAAAAATTGCTGCAGATCGTGCTCTCCGGGCAGCCTGAGCTGGAACAGAAACTCAACCAGCCGGAACTCCGGCAACTCCGCCAGCGCATCACGCTGCGCGCCAAGACGCGCCAGCTCACTCTCGAAGAGACTCGAGGGTACATCCACGAACGCCTGCGCATCGCCGGTGCGGAAAATACCGATATTTTTGAGGAGGAAGCGATTGCCGCCGTGCACCGCTTCGCGCACGGAATCCCCAGAGTCACTAACCTGCTATGCGAACACTCTCTGGTGAGCTCCTACGTGGACCAGCGCAACCCAGTCCCTCCGGAGATCGTGGAAGAAGTGGCCCGCGATTTCGATCTTGACACCATTGATCCGACGCAGAGGGCGCCCGCTCAGTCCTATTCGCAGTCACCGTTGCAGTCGCCTCTGCAGTCACCTTTGCAATCAACTTTGCAATCAACCAATGGCGATCATCCGCCGTTGGTCGAATCCCTTCTGCAGGCCCTCAATACCCTCGTGGATCGCCTGAATCAGGTCGAAGCTGCCGCCGCGCCCGGGGACCACGATCGCGAAAGAAAAGGCTGAAGGATTTTTTGATTCGATATTGGCAATGAATTAGGCAGTTTTCTGCACGCTCATTCTCCCCGACTTGAAAGATCCATTTAGAGTCGCCCTTAGGCTGGTCAGTTGCCATCGACTGACGGACGATTTCTGAGCGAAATTCCCTTCCGTATGAGACTCAATTAAACAAGTTATATCGCAGGATGCACCAAAGCGTCGAGAGTCCGTCTTTCCAGGTGATTTTTTTTCCTTCCGCGTAGGTGCGGCCGGCGTAGGAGATGGAGACTTCGTAGATCCGCCAGTTTCCCTTGGCGATTTTGGCGGTGATTTCCGGTTCAAACCCAAATCGGTTTGACTCCAGTTTGATGCTCTGCAGAACTTCGCGGCGAAAGACTTTGTAACACGTCTCCATGTCGCTGAGTTTCAGGTTGGTGAAAATGTCTGAGAGCAGCGTCAGGAATTTATTGCCGGCATAATGCCAAAAATAATGGACGCGCTGCGGGCCGCCCAGGAATCGCGAGCCATAGACCACATCGGCGCGATCGTCAATAATGGGCTCGAGGAGCGCGCCGTAATCCTTGGGGTTATATTCGAGATCGGCATCCTGAACCAGCACGATATCTCCTATGGCCGCTTCGAAACCTCGGCGTAAGGCGGCGCCTTTACCACAATTTTCGGTTTGGAAAAGAAAGCGGATATTCTGGAGAGAAAGACGCGCCTTGCCATTTTGCACCAGGACGTCGCGCTTGCCTTCGGATTGTGCATTGTCGAGATCCTCGAGCAGCGGACGGGTGCCATCGGTGGATTTATCGTCCACAACGATGATTTCCTTGTCGATCGGCACCGCCTGCACGCGCAGCAGCACTTCCTCGATGAACGCGCGCTCGTTATAGACTGGAATGACGACGGAAACTTTCATCTCGATTCAGTATGCTCCGGAAATCGCTCGTGCGGGTCACGGCGATAGCGCCCGCTCCCGATTCGGAAAGCCCGACTCGGAAATTATGATCGGTTACGCGCGCATAAAACGCAATCAATTTGCCCGCGGCGTTGTTCACTCGATACGGCCCGCCTTTACGGGCGCTGGCTCTACGCGCCGTCGCCCTGGCGCCGGCTTTGGCGCGTGCGAGGATAATATCCTCGCAGAGAATTCCAGCGGATCACCAGCAATTCGAGGAACATCCGTATCCCATCCTCGAGGACATTCACTTTGGTACCTGCGTCATGCGACCATCGCACGGGAATTTCCGCGACCCGCAATCCATGCCGCTTCGCCAGAAACAGAATTTCGGGATCAAATCCGAAACGCTCGATCCGCTGCTGTTCAAAAATAATTCGCGTGCGCTCACGTCGAAACGCCTTGAAACCGCATTGAGTGTCGGAAAATTCAGTCCCAGTGATCTGGCGAGCCATCCGGTTAAAAAACCTGCCCGCCCACTCGCGAAATGCGGATTGGTGAACTTCGATCAGGCTTCTGTCCAATGCGCGCGAACCGATCGCCGCATCGAAACCATTTTCGCGCAGCGCGGCGAGCAGCTTATCCGCTTCTTCAATCGGTGTGGATAGATCGGCATCCGTAAAAAGAGCAATTTCCCCACGAGCTTCCAGCATGCCGTGGCGCACGCTGAATCCCTTCCCGCGATTTCGGCCATTGGCGATCAGGCGCAATCCGGGATATTTCCCGCGATAACTCTCTATTAATTTTGGTGTGGCGTCGGACGATCCGTCATCCACCACCAGGATCTCAGCCTGCAACGGGCGAGCGCTTAAATAGGAACCGATCCGCTCGATGGCTTTCGGCAGACGTCGTTCTTCATTAAACGCAGGGATAACGATAGACAGATCCAGCGGTCGTGAATTCATTTGCGGTCGCGCCGCGAGGAAATTCGCGGCAAGCGGTTGTACCTCCGGCGGCGGGATTATATAGTCCGCTGAAAGATTCGTCCATGTAGCGGAATCAGGCGTGCGAGCGCGAGATCAAATAGATCAGCATGCGAATTGTCGGCGCATGCGCCAGTAACTGCCTGATACTAAGGCGTTTAGATGACACCTTGATATTGATCGGCAGCCCGATGTGAAGTTCAAATGGTAGCGGGTTCGTTACGAATTATTTCGTAGCGTTCGATGACTGCGGCGACTCCAACGCGAGTCGACCCATTCTCCGGTTTCTTTTCCACGCGAACCACCTTACCCATCGCTCGAATAAACACTTCCGAGCCTCGCGTGACCTCGGAGGGAAGCGTAAGCGTGATATCAAGCTCAGCGCCGGCATTCAAGTCCTGGTCAATCATAAAATATACGCCACGGGTGGAGATGTCCCGTGTCTTTCCGTTGCGCGCGGACTCTTTCTCGATCGGTATCCGAATGATGACCGGTAAAGAAAGATCATATCGGCGTGCTGTTCGTCGCTCAGTCATCGTTACCTGGACCCCCGTAGTCGCTCAAGCACACCTCACGCACACACCTTGTTTGGCCAAGTATGTGCAATCAGCATTCCAAAGTGGAAAACATAAGCCTCACCAAATTCAGTCTTGAACGGAGGCAGCTTATTCTCAACCAGTGGGTAAACTGTAGAGATTGGAATTGCCCCCTAACTTCCATCACTCGAACAGTTGAAAGGTTCTGTTGCGGACCGGGAAAAGCAACATCACGAAATCTGTCATATCGAATTCAGGAAATTCCCGCCCGAAAAACTTGCTCACTATAACCGAACATTTGCTTGCAATGAAGAACTCACGCAATCTGCGTATCCCTAATACGCAATTAGTTGCGCTCGTCCGCCACCTTACCTGTTTCGGCCGGCGGGGGCCAGAGCCACAGGCGCCGGTTCGGAGCTAGCACTTTCTTTTGGTTTTGAAACTTCCTTGGGAATCGCACGCCCGCCGCGATCGGCGTCCAATCCGAATTGACGAATTTTGTACAAGAGCGCTTTGTAGCTGATGCCGAGCATCTTGGCGGCATCCTTGCGGCACCAACGAGTCTTTTCCAGCGCGTCGGCGATTGCTTCCATCTCGGCTTCATCTTTGAGGCTGCGCACCAACGCCTTCAAACCCTGTTCGCGCACCGGGGCGACTTCTTCCCTGGGTGAAATGCGCTGGCGCGTCGAAGCCATTTCGAGCAGTTCGCGGAAACTGCCCTCGTCGTCTTCCAGAATGACGTAGCGCTTCACGAAATTCTCGAGCTCGCGCAAGTTTCCCGGCCACGGATAACGCACGGCCGCTTCGAGCAGATGCTGCGAAGGGATCACGGTCTCCTTGTTGAATTTTGCGCTGTATTTCTGGAGGAAATGGCGAAAGAGCAAAGGTATTTCCGTCGTCCGCTCGCGCAGCGGCGGCACATTGATGGACAGCACGTTGAGACGATAGTACAGATCCTCGCGCAGGCGGCCTGACTTCATCGCTTCCTGAATTTCCACGTTGGTGGCCGCCAAAACGCGCACGTCGACTTCAATCAGACTGCGGCCCCCGAGCCGTGAGTACTGGTGGTCCTGGAGAACGTGGAGCAACTTGGCCTGCAGATGGGGACTCATCTCCGCAATTTCGTCGAGGAAGATGGTGCCTTTATTGGCGAGTTCGAATTTTCCCGGTTTGGAACGAACGGCTCCGGTGAAGGCGCCTTGTTCGAATCCAAACAGTTCGGATTCCAGCAATTCTCCGGGCAACGCGGCGCAATTGACCTTGATGAAAGCCTGGCTGCGGCGCGTGGACCGCATATGAATCATGCGCGCGACAACTTCCTTGCCGACGCCGCTTTCCCCGTAAATGAACACAGGCACGTCAACCGGTGCGATCTGGAGAATCTGCTGGCGAATGCGCACCATCTGCGGACTCGCGGCCAGGAAGCAGATATCTTCCGTGATCGTGTCGCAATACTCTCGCAGAGATTTATTTTCCGCGCGAAGCTGCTGTTTTTGGCGGCACTTCAGCATGGCAACATCGAGCTCGGCTTTTTCGAAAGGCTTGGTGAGGTAATCCTGCGCACCCAGGCGGATGGCCTCGACGACCGTGCCCACTTCATTCGAGCAGGAAAGCATGACGACGTTGAGCGACCTGTCGATTTGCATCAGCTGCTTCAACGTCTCAAGACCGTTCAGCTCGGGCATCAGCACGTCCAGGATAATGAAATCCGGACGCTCGCCGGCTTCGATCTTGGCGACCGCCTCCGTACCCGAGACCACGGTATCGACCTGATACCCGTCGACTTCCAGCAACGTCCCGAGATACTTCCGAATACTCGGCTCGTCGTCTACGACGAGAATTTTTTCTTTTTCAGCCATTTGAGTCCCCACCTTTGCCGTTCCTAAGACTTATAAATTGTCTATCGGCAGCAGAAACGTAAACGTGCATCCGCGCCGCGGTTCACTATCGACCCAGATCTTTCCGCGATGAGCTTGTACCAGGCGCTTGGCAATCGCTAATCCCAATCCCATGCCGGAGGAAGTCCGGTCAACACGAACGAAATCCTCGAAAATTTCCTGATGATGTTCGGAGGCGATGCCGGGTCCTGTATCCGAAACGGAAATCTTGAGGCTGTTGGGTTGCTCCACGCGGCTGCGGCGCCGCTCAACTGATTGCACTTCTTCAGCGGACCGGCGTTCCCAGAAGTGGAGTTCCGCGCGCAGGGTCACCTGGCCGCCCGCGGGAGTGTGTTTGAGCGCGTTATCCAACAGATTGGCGACCGTCTGCTGCACTTTCTGGTAATCGAACTTGAAAATCGGCAGTTCGTCCCCAAGCCTCGCGTCCAGTTTCACCTGTTTGCGAATAAAGGCTTCGTGCCAGCGGGTCGCCAGTTCGCTCAGGCAATCCCGCAAATCATTTTCGCGCAAATGCAGTATGAGCTTGCCGCTCTCCAGCGCGGAGTAGTTCAGGAACATCGAAACCAGGCGAACCAGGCGCTCGCAGCTCTCTTTCGATTCCTGCAGAATGTCGCGCTGCTTGTCTGTCAGTTTTCCGAGCGATCCGGAGAGCAATAAATCGTAATAACCTTTGATCACCGCTAAAGGAGTTTTCAATTCATGTGCGGCCGACGCCAGGAACACAGTCTTCTGGCGGTTTACTTCCTGCAATCTCAGATAAGCGGCCAGGAGGTTGCGATAGGTAATTTCTCGTTCTTGCAGTAATTCCTGAACCGTATGTTGAGTCGCGGCCGCCGTAAGAACGGCGTTACGCTCTTCGGCGCCTTCAATCCGAACCACAATCCAGTCCGCTTCCGCCAGCCACTCAATTCGCGCCAGCGCCTTACCGGATCGACCGCCGAAATCCAAGTTCACCTGCTGCTCGCCGCCTTCGATCTGCTCCACAATTTCTTTCGGAGAAACGCGAAGCACGTCGGTAAACAAATTCGAGTTGGAGTCGACCTTCACACCGTAAGACTGCAATTGCTGCTCGCCACGCGCATTGGCAAGAAGAATTCGTCCCGTCCGGTCGGAGAGCAAAATGGGCTGCTCAATCAAGTCGAGCAAATTCGCCAGCACGCTCAAAGGTAGAGTTTCATTCGCCGGCGATTCCAAAATCGGACCACGCTTCAAAGTACTCTCCTTGGACACCTATGCGCTCTCGGGTGCGCGGGGAATCCCATTTAAATCTCTTTGGTTTACTCGCGGGGAACCACGGGATACTGTCAAAACTCTGCGTTACTGTCAATGGTAAATGGGTCCTATTTTGCACATATAAAGAAAAGCGGTGGCTAGTCCTGGATACCCTCCTGTGGAAAAAGAATTCCAGCAGCCCGGCCATTCCTGTAAGTGCATGTATTTCAATTATTTAAGGGGAGACGGCTTTTCAGCGGTTGATGGCAATCCAGATGCTCCTTGGATGGGGTACTAGCCCGGAGGTACCATCTCCAGGGCACTGGGAAATTGTTTTCCCACATCTTAGCTTCAGAGAGAAGGTATGCGCTTAACCCCCGCTGAGCGCCGGCGTTCTCCACGGATTCATGTTCAGATTCCCATGTTCGTTCGAGGCGTAGACGCTGCCGGCGCGGAATTTCTCGACCTCACCAAGACTCTCGATATCAGTGCTACGGGGGCATTCCTGGCGAGCCCGCGGTTGCTACGCTCCGATCAAATCTTGAACTTGACGATCCCGGCTCCGCCGTCGCCCGCTTCGACACTTCCAGCGGAAACTCCGCCTATCCAGGCGCGAGTTCGCCGCCATCGCAATGCCGGCGGCATACATCTGCTAGGAGTGGAGTTTCTCAAGTCACTCGACTGATAAGGCCATGAATGACAGTTGGGGGAAGCCATGGTAATAATATGGCCTAAAAGAGTATGCAAAAGTTTGCATTCCCTCGCACCTGACAATTTCCTGCAATGATCCGCAGCCATTGCTACTCATTTAGCATCAATACGTTACCGCCCATTTCGTGATGCGGTACCGTACAGGCGCATTGATGGAAGACATCGTGCAGTGTGTTTTACTGCATAATCCTTACTTCCCCAATTCCCTGTCGGGGCAACCTGGAGTTTTCGCGGAATTACTGATGCCTCAACCTGATGACAGTCCCGCGTCACGCTTGTCGGCGGAGGACGCTTTCCTCGAGTTGCTGACCGACACGCTTGACACGATGGAGCGGCCTGCGCGCGGACAATTTCTCGAGAGGTTTTTGAAATCCATCGCGCACGTGGATCTGAATGAAGGACGCAGCCTGGACATCTGGGACCAGGTCCTGGCCCGCAAACGCGAACTCTCTGAACAGACCGGCAAAAATGTAGCGTTGCAAGCCGCGCTCGTGGATGTGCTGTCTTCCGCCAGTCTTCTGCGCCTGCCGATCTTGATGGAATATGAAGAGCTCCGAAAACTGCAGATCAATGCCGCGACAGACCCGTTGACCGGTTTGTATAACAGACGATTTTTTGATGACTATTTTGAGAAAGAATTGAACCGCTCCCTTCGTTATTCTCATCGTCTCGCGCTGGTCGTTTTCGATTTACATCGCTTCAAGGAAGTGAACGACCGCTACGGACATCCGCAAGGAGATATTCTGCTGCAAATGGCGGCAAAGACGCTGCAAAAATCGATGCGTACTTCAGACTACGCATTCCGAATTGGTGGTGACGAATTCGCGCTCTTGCTTCCGCAATCCGATACGGAACAGGCCGCTGCCATGAGTCGTCGTTTGCGTGCGGCCTACGAGGCGACGATCGAACCTCTGCATTTGGGTGTTTCTCTTGGTTTGGATTACGGATTGGCTGTTTACCCGGATGATGGCGAACAACAGGAAGTACTGATTCGCGTTGCCGACGAGCGTCTCTACCAGCTGAAAAATGCGACGGAGACTTCTTCCCGACGCGTCCCTGCTTCACCAGGAACAATACACGTCTCCACGCCCGAAAAGCCCGAAAAGAAAGTTGCTCCCGTTCCTGGATCCGAACCATTGCCCTCTGAAACGTCCAAGTCCGCTTCGGAACGCCGGCGATGGGAGCGCGTATCCTTGGCAGGCACACGCGCCTACGCCCTCATCGGAGAGGGAGTCGAAACTACAGCTCGCGTGCTGGACCTGGGCTATGGCGGAGTGGCACTCGAAACAGCACACCCGGAACAACTCGCGGAATCATTTATCGCGGTGCTTCACGTGCCGATTCTGCCGCCCGTTCGCGTTAATTTGCGGCGAGTCTATTCGGGAAGCATGATGGCGGGCAATGCGCGCGTCGGCTGTTCGTTTGTAACTTGAGCGCGGAAACCGTCAGCCCGGCGTCAGTTTTCTGGTGAGCTCGCCTTCAACGAAATAACGCTTCACTCGGCGATCGTGTGCAAGCGTTCATCGTACGGGCTGCCCAGCAAGGGATCGATCTGCTCGCGGAATTTCTTGGTGTGCGGAGCGGCTTCGTGTGCATCGAGCGCCTGTCGATTCTCCCAAACTTCGACCACGGAGAAGTGGTTCACGCGTGAGATTTGAATATAGGCTTCCACGCGTACAGCACCTTTGTCCTTTCGGCTGTCTTCCACATATTGTTTCAGTAATTTCGTGCCCGCGGCCGCCTCCGTTGGCACAACGTCCACATGGGTCACGACGTAAATTTTTTCGCGCGCTCCGGGCTCCTGCGCGCGAACGCTTCCCGCAAGGTTGAGCAAAGCAAAAAACACGATCGCGCACACCCGGAACCGTCGACGAATCGAATGCACGTCAGTATTCAAGGACATTCCCTGCCTCCCCGTATTTAGTAGGACAGGCACTCCTGCCTGTCCGCGCGTGCTGTGGCAACATCGTAAGTAGACAGGCAGGAGTGCCTGTCCTACCGCCGCGCTTTGCAAGAATGCCCGTAATCGCGTATCATTGCAAATTGTCCGCTGACCAAGCGACGCGGTTGTAGTCCTGGCGCCTTGTCGGGGGCTGCGCAGACCGGCCAGACGGCAGGAGACTTCCATGAAACCCAATATTCATCCGGACTATCATTCTGTGACGGTGCACTGCGCTTGCGGGCACACGTTTCCGACTCGCTCCACGATTAAAGGCGAACTGCTGCGCGTGGAAATTTGCTCCAACTGCCATCCGTTCTTCACCGGCAAGCAGAAACTGCTGGATACGGCAGGCCGCGTCGAGCGTTTCACGAAGAAATACGAGAAGGCTGCCGAGGCGCAAAAGGCAATCAAGGACGCCAACAAGAAAAAGTAGCCCTGGCTAAACCGGCATTTGCTACTCACACGTCGCGCGGCGGTGTAGAATGCCGCGCGACATATTTTTTGAGTAGCACAGGCTTCAGCCTGTGAGCCTTTCGTTTAGCGTGGCACAAAATCAAAGACACACAGGCTGAAGCCTGTGCTACTGAGTACTTCAGGGCAACTAGCGAGTCAGCATTTTAATTTTGAAGGGCTCCCCGGCTGGAGCCCGCACCCTATGGCATCTCAACCGATGACTTCTCCGCAGCCTGACAGCGTGCAATTTGAAGCTGCCGCGCCGCGTGTCACGCTGCGAAATCACTTCGCGCATCCTTACGATTCGGCGATCGCCGCGGCGCGCACCTGTTACGCGCCTCGGATCATTGGCCCGGAAGAAGTCACTGACAAACAGCGGCTGCAAATTGGCGCGGCCACTTTTTTCGGCGGCCACCATACCGTTTATCAACACGCGCATTTTGAATTTGGACTCGAAAACGTCAGCCGGCAATTCGTCTGGTCGTTTCTGCACGCGCATCCTTTCTACAATTCAGAACAGCAGAGCCAGCGCTACGTGCGCCTGACGCATGCGCTCGCCTACTTACCTCCTGAAGCGCCTGGCTTCGGCGCGGCCGAACGCGAAATTTACGAACGCGCCGTCGCGCGCGCCTGGGGATATTACCGCGAGCTCACCACGCTTCTGCAGGGCGACGCACGCGCAATTCTGAACGACATCTGGCACATTGGCCCGATCTCGCATCCCAAGCGCGTGCAAAAAGTAGACCGGCAAGCGGAGAAACGCGCCATTGAAGTGGCGCGGTACGTCCTCCCCGTCGCGGCCGCGACGACCATGGTGCATACGCTGAGCGGTATCGTGTTGCACAGGCTCTGGCGCATGGCGGCGGCATCGGATACGCCGGCCGAGGCGCGAGCCGTAATCGGTGAGATGGTCGCTCGTGTGCGCGAGATCGATCCGCAGTTTTTCGACCGTTTCGGCAACGCTCCCATGGAGCAGGAAGATATGCCGGAATGGTCGCAGCTCTACGGGCGTGCGGCGGACGCGGCGGATGTATCGCCCGGGAACGCCAA
>WNFR01003434.1_pt1 | contig 16874 bp, 13 predicted proteins | sample 5400221 | NCBI WGS metagenome assembly WNFR01 (sample SAMN13153357, study PRJNA577476) | soil metagenome | isolation source: 40 cm soil under Madrone tree | place: USA:California | collected 2016-06-14
CTTCCCGCTCGCATCGGCGTGGGCGCACATCCGGACGCTACGCTTGGCCGACGGTCCCGACGAGGTGCACCGCAACGCGATCGCGAAAGTGGAGTTCCGGAAGTACCTGTAGCGCGTCGCGCGGTCGTTGCGGGACAACGAGGGGATCGGCGGAGCGCGAGGATCGCTCGCGCGGGTTGCCGGACACGGTTTAGATTTTCCGTACTCCGAGCCGACCAACTCGAAGTGGCTCGCTCTTTATGCGCGCTCCGCCGATCCCCTCGCTGTCCCGCAACGACCGCGGCGTGCGCGCGTCAGGTTACGATGACCTCGTGAGCACGCCGTCGGCGAGAGTGAAGCGCGCGTCGGCGAGACCGTTGGCGAGCGTCGTGTCGTGGGTGACTACGAGCTGCGCGACGCCGGTCGCGCGCACGCGGCGGAGGGTCTCGACGACCTCGGCGCGCAGCGATGGGTCGAGGGCGCTCGTCGGCTCGTCGTAGAGCAGCACGCTCGGCTCCATCGCGAGGGCGCGCGCGATCGCGACGCGCTGGCGTTGTCCGCCCGACAAACGGGCGGGAAACGCGTCGACTTTGTCGGCGAGGCCGAGCCGCTCGAAAAGCGCGCGGGCGCGCTGCTCGGCGTCGGTGCGGGTGACGCGGCCGGCGCGCATCGGTGCGGAAAGAGCTCGAGCGATTGGAACACGAGACCGACGTGGCCGCGCAACCGTTCATGGGCGCGGCGGTCGGCCGGGGTGCCGTTCGCGACGACCCGCAGCGTCGGCAGCTCGATCGTGCCGCGACGAAACCGTTCGAGCCCGGCGAGGCAGCGCAGCAAAGTCGTCTTGCCGGCGCCGCTCGCGCCCGCGATCGTCGCGAGCGTCGCCGCCGCGACCTCGAACGACACGCCGCCGAACGTCGGTGGCGCGCCGGGACGCACGTGCTCGAGGTCGCGGACGCGCAGCATCAGGCGGTCCGCAAGTGTCGTCCGAGCCGGAGCTCGGCGCGGCGCGCGAGACGCGCGAACGGCAGGCCGATCGCCAGATACCAGAGCGCGACGACGAGCCCGAGGCCGAGGTGGTCGCGCGTCGCGTTGGCGAGCATGACGTAGGTCTTCGTGAGCTCGGTCAGCGTGATGAGCGACACGAGGGAGCTGTCCTTCAGCAGCGCGATGAAGTCGTTCGTCGCCGGCGGGATCGCGACACGCACCGCTTGCGGCCCGACGACCCAGCGCAGCGCTTGCGCCGTCGACAGGCGCAGCGCCCACGCCGCCTCGAGCTGCGCCGCGGGGACGCTCTCGAGCCCGGCGCGATAGTTCTCCGCTTCGGCCGCCGCGTAGTTGAGGCCGAGGCCGAGCGCGCCGGCGACGAACGGATCGAGCGTCACGCCGAGCTCCGGCAAGCCGAAGTAGAGCATCACCAGCTGCACGAGGAGCGGCGTGCCGCGCATGAACTCGATGTAGCCGGTCGCGAGCCAGCGCAGCGGCGCGGCGCCGTACGTGCGCGCCAGCGCGAGTAGCACGCCGAGCGGGATTGCGAGGCCCATGGCGACGAACGACAGCGCGAGCGTCATGAGCGCGCCGCGAGCGAAGAGCGCCTGGCCGCGCGGGTACCATTCGCGCAGCCGGGTGAGAAAAGGCGGCAGCGCGCCGACCGCGGCACGCCAGGCCTCGAACGCTTCGGCGACCGTGCTCGTCGCCGGCGCGGTATCGCCGAGGAGCGTCGCCGTCTCCGCGTTCCAGAGTCCCCAGCGCTCGTAGATGCGTCGCAAGGCGCCGCTCTGCGCGAGTGTCGCGAGCGCGTCGTCGACCGCCGCGGCGAGCGCGATGTCGTCGCGACGCACCGCGACCGCGTATCGTACCTCGCCGAACGTCCCGTCGAGCACGCGGAACGTCGGGTCGATCTCGGCGTAGTAGCGGGTGATCGGCGCGTCGAGGAGGACGGCGTCGGTGCGCCCGAGGGCGAGGTCGGCGTAGATCTCGTTCTGGCCGCCTTCGTACGTGCGGACGACGGCGCCGGCGCGCTGGAGGATGCGTTCGGCGAGCGAGCCGGGCAGCGTGCCCACGTGCCGGCCCTGCAGCGCAGCGAGGTCCGTCGGGGCTCCCGCGTCGCCGCGCCGGACCGTCAGCCGCTCGGCGGCGGCGTAGTACGGCCGGGAGAGGCGGCAGACCCGCTCCTTCTCAGGCGCGACCTCGATGCCGTTCAGCGCGACGTCGAAGTCGCCGCGGCCGAGCAGCTCGAGGAGCAGCTCCCACTGCGCTTGGATCGGCCGCGCACGGGCGCCGAGCTCGTGCGCGAGCGCGTCGGCGAGATCGACCTCGAAGCCGATCAGGTGGTTCGGATCCATCGGATCTTGGAACACGTATGGCGCGCCGCCTTGCGCATCGGCGCCCCAGCGCAGCTCGCCGCTCGCACGCACGCGACCGAGCGTGTCGGCGGCGCCGGCCGCGGGAGCGTTCACCGAACGCGTATCCGCGACCGCGATCGCGCCGTACGCACCGCAGGCGATGCAGGCGAGCGTCGTCAGCGCCAGCGATGATCGCAACGTGTGCCTCCACACGCCTGGCGTGCCGTCGCGTTGAATGCGCAGGGTGCTCGTGCGATAGCCGCTCACGTCGGGAGGGACACGCATGACACAATCGTCCGCGACGGAGAAGCGACGCGGCGGTCGGCCACGCGCGCTCGTGACCGGCGCGTCGTCGGGAATCGGCGCGGCGTTCGCGAGCAGGCTCGCGCGCGATGGCTATGACCTGACGCTGGTGGCGCGCACGCGCCAGCGACTCGAGGAGCTGGCGACGCGCCTGCGGATCGAGGGCGGCGCGGTCGAGGTGCTGGTCGGCGATTTGGGCGACGCGCGCGGCGTCGACACGACCGTCGCCACGATCGCCGCCGCGCCGCTCGACCTGCTCGTCAACAGTGCCGGCTTCGGCACCGTCGGCACGTACGCCGATCTCGATGCGATGCGCGAGGAAGAAGAGGTGCGTTTGAACGTCATCGCGCTCATGCGTCTCACGCGCGCCGCGCTCCCGGCGATGCTGGCGCGCGGCGCCGGAGCGATCATCAACGTCTCCTCGGTCGCCGCGTTCCAGCCGGCTCCGTTCAACGCGACGTACGGCGCGACCAAAGCCTGGGTGAACAGCTTCACCGAGGCCGTGGCCGAGGAGCTGCGCGGCACCGGCGTCCGCATCCAAGCGCTCTGCCCCGGCTTCACCCGCACCGAGTTCCAATCCCGCGCCGGCATCGACGTCTCGTCTCTCCCCAACTTCGTCTGGATGTCCCCAGAAGCAGTCGTCGACGCGTCTCTCGCCGCCCTCCGGCGCGGAGACGTAGTGGTAGTCCCGGGCACCGGCAACAGGATCGCGACGACGGTGACCGGCGTAATCCCACGCGCCGTCATCCGCCGTGTCTCCGGCGTCCTCGGTCGTCGGCTCAAGCTCGGCTCCGCCCCGTCATAGCAATCGCGACGACGCCCCTCGCGATCGCATGCGACGTGCCGTGCGCCTCAAGTTCAGCGGCGAGGGACTCGATAAAGGAGGCGTGTCGGTAGAGTCGCATATGACAGAACACGTACGACACGTGCAGATCGACGCGACTCTCGGCGACGTGGCGCGTCTGCTCGCCGAGCACACGATCAGCTGCGCGGTCGTCATGGATGACGACCGCGCCGTCGGCGTTCTCTCGGAGCGCGACGTGGTGCGGGTGTGCGCCGCCGATCCCGCCGGCTGGTCGTCGCGCCCGGTGCGCGACACGATCGCGCTCCAGCTCGTCGTCGTCGGGCCGGAGACGAGCGTCGACGATGCGATTGCGGAGTGCGGTCGCCATGGCATTCGGCGGCTGCCGGTGGTGTCCGGGACGGGCGCGCTGCGCGGCATCGTCACGCAGACGGACCTCTTACGTGCCGCCGAGGCGCGTCTGCGTGAATACGCGCGCGACCTGGAGCGCATCGTCGGCGAGCGCACTGCGCAGTTACAAGATAGCGAGCGACGGCGGAACGATCTCGTCGATTTGACGGTGCACGACATCAAGAACTGGGTGCACGCCGCGTCGTCGGCGTTGGAGGTGCTGGAGCTCGACGCCGACTCCGTGCCCGCCATGATTCCGATCATCCGCCATTCGACCCGCAGCATCACCACCCTCGTCACGACGCTGCTCGACGTGAATCGGCTCGAGGGCGGATGGATGCCGCTGCGCTTGAACGACGTGCCGTGGTCGTCGATCTGCGCGCCGCTGATCGAGGATGCGTCGGCGATGGCGCACGCGAAGGAATTGAAGATCAGCGCGTCCGGCGAGATGCAGGTGATCGTTCGCTGCGACCAGCAGCTCATCGAGCGGGTGTTGCTGAACCTGCTCGACAACGCCGTGAGCGCCGCGCCGCGCACGACGGCGATTGATCTACATACCGAGGTACGCGCCGACGGAACCGTTGTCGCGCGCGTCGGCAACCGCGGTCCGGTGATTGCGCCGGCGCTGCTTCCGAACATTTTCAAGAAGCACGAGCAGGGGGCGCATCGCCTCCACGGCTGGGGGCTCGGGCTCACCTTCTGCCGCTTGGCCGTCGAGCACCACGGTGGGTCGATTCGCGCGATGTCGCCGTACGTGGACGGCGAGGGCGCGGCGTTCGAGTTCACGCTGCCGCGTGAGCCGGTCGCACGCCATTCGGCGGCGCCGATGCGCCCTCCGACGTTGCCCCAGCCGGCGCTTTACGATCTCGCCGTCGCGTCCTGATCTCGCCGCTGCCGTCGTCGCACTTGCGCCGTCGTCGCACCTGCCGTCGCAGCGCGGTGCGGCGCCCGCATTTGACGTGCACCCGTGAGCCCGTTAGCGAAGCGCATGGCCGCGGTCTCTTCGCTCCTCGCGATCGTCGACGAGTTCCGTCCCGAGGAGTTTCACGTCGTGCACCGTCGCGATCTCGGTCTCACGGCGTTCCTCGCGATCGACGACACGCGCCTCGGCCCCGCGACCGGCGGCATCCGCTGGCGGGCGTATCCCACGCCCGAGGATGGCGCGCGCGACGTGCTGCGCCTCGCGCGCGCGATGACGTACAAGAACGCGTTTGCCGACCTCGACCTCGGCGGCGGGAAGACCGTCGTTCTGCGGCAACCGGGTATGCGCCGCGAAGCGGCGTTTCCCGCACTCGGCGCGGCGATCGAGGGCCTCGCCGGCCGCTACGTCACCGCCTGCGATTACGGCACGACGGCGGCCGAGCTGGCGCTGGTGAAATCGCGGACACGCTTCGCGCTCGCCGAGGACGCCGCCGGCGGGCTCGACCTCGGCACCGCGACCGGTGTGCTGGTGGCGATCCGCGCGGTATGGCGACGCATCGACGGCGGCGGCCGGTCGCTCGACGGCGTGCGCGTGCTCGTCCAAGGCGTCGGCGACGTCGGCATGGTGCTCGTGCGGCTGCTCGTCGAGGCCGGCGCGCGCGTGAGCTTCAGCGAGGTCGACGAGGAGCGCGCCGCACGGTGTGCCGGCGAGCTCCGGGTGGAGCGGGTGCCGGCGGACGCGATCTTCGACGCCGATGTCGACGTGCTCGCGCCCTGCGCCGTCGGCGAGGTGATCACCGCCGACGCCGCGCGCCGCCTGCGCGCCCGCGGGGTCGCCGGCGCGGCCAACAACCAGCTCGCGAGCGACGACGCCGGGCGAATCTTGATGGCGCGCGGCATCTGGTACGCGCCCGACTTCGCCGCGAACGCCGGCGCAGTGATCGTCGGCTTCGAAACCTTCGCCGGCCGCGGCGCCGCGGCTCTCGACGCCGTACGCCGCATCGAGAGCCGCCTCGACGGCGTCTTCGACGATGCCGCCCGCGACGCCATGACGACGACGGAGGCCGCGATCCGCCGCGCCCGCACACGGCTCGAGGCGGTGCGGGCGAGCGTCCGCTGAGTCCACGTAGTCGTCACGCGCCGGGCGGCGGGAGTCGCCTCGCAGGCGAATAGGTCGAAGACCTGCTGAGCCAGCGAGGCGACTCCCGCCGCCCGGCCCGCGACGGCCGCTATGCGGCGGCGAGCGACGCCCGCGCGACGCGCCGCGGCCGATGCGTGATACGCAACGCGAGCGCCGCGATCGCGACGATCGCGAGCGGCGCGTACGCCGCCGACCCCATGACTACGCGCGGGACGTAGCTGATCGTGAAGATCGTCCAGAGATAATACATGCCGGCGGCGTGAAGGCGCCGCCAGCGGCGCGCGCCGAGCCAACTGACGGCGCGGTCGAACGACGTCGCGGCCATCGCAAGCACGAAGACGTAGCCGAGGCCGCCGAGCAGGATCGCGGCGGCACCCGTCTGGACGACGAACCGCCGCAGCGACCAGTCATACAACGCGAAGATCGCGAGCAAGTGGAGGACGTGTGAGACGGCGAACGAGACGCCGAGGTAACGGCGATTCGCGAGCAGCCATGCCGTCGCGGCGTTCCGCCACGCACGACGCAGCGCCGACGCGACGAATGCGAGCATGAAGAGCACGAACGACGTCCGCGCCGTCGCGCGGATGACGACCCGGATCCCCGGCTCCGCGGTGCCGAACCGCGCGAGGAGCGCGATCACCATAAGCACGAGCGTCGCCGCCGCGACGCCGACGAGCGGCCATCCGCGCACGACGGCGGAGCGTGTGGAACGCGATCGCACGCGCGAACTCTGGACCGGCGGCGATCGTGATGCAACGGCGGCCGAACGGCGGAGCGGTGCGGCGCTCGCGACGGTCACGGCGCCGCTTGGCGGCGCGGCTGGCCGCTGCTACGACGCCGCCATGGAGACCCGCGAGAAGACGTTTGTCTTGCGCTTCACGCTGGAAGCGCAGATTCCGGAGGCGCTGTTCGAGGACGAGGACTTCGAGGAGGACGCGTGGCTCGACGAGTGGGAGGTCGGCATCAAGCCGGGCCTCATTCGGGCGGTGTTCGCGCAGCTGCGCGCGACTCCGGCGTGGAGCGCGCGGGTACGCAATCGGGGCGTGTCGCCGCTCGACGAGATCGAGATCGTGGTGACGCGCCGTCTCGGCGGCGATCCCGAGAACGGCACGGAGGACGACGATGAAGCGCAGTGACGAGCGCATCCTCACGACGCATGCCGGCAGCCTGCCGCGTAGCCCGGCGCTGCTCGAGATGCTGGTGCGGCTGAGCCGGCGCGAAGCGGTCGATGCGGCGGCGCTCGCGCGCGAGGTCGAGGCCTCGACCCGCCACGTCGTCGCGCGTCAGCTCGGCGCCGGCATCGATGTCGGTAACGACGGCGAGCAACCACGCGAGAGCTTTCTCACGTACGTGCAGCACCGTATGAGCGGCTTCAGTGGCGCCAGCGCGCGGCCGATCATGCGCGACATCGTGCAGTTCCAGAGCTTCCTCGCGCTGAAGGTCCCCGACTTCTCGCGCACGATGGTGAGCTTGCTGAACGCGCCGCAGGCCACCGGCGACGTCCGCTATCTCGATCGCAGCCTCGTCGATGCCGAATGCACCGAGCTCGCGCGCGTCCTCGCCGACGCGCCCGGGCGCTTCGTCGAGACGTTCATGACCGCGGCGTCCCCGGGCATCGTCGCGGCGGCGATGACGAACGCGCATTACGCGACGCTCGACGAGTACGTGCTCGCGCTCGCCGACGCGCTCGCCGTCGAGTACCGCGCGATCGTCGAGCATGGCCTCGTGTTGCAGCTCGATTGTCCCGATCTCGCGATGGAGCGGCACACGCTCTTCGCCGACCGGCCGCTCGACGACTTCCTGCAGTGGGTCGACTTGGTCGTCGGCGCCATCAACCGCGCGCTCGCCGGCATCCCGGCGGACCGGGTGCGGCTGCACGTCTGTTGGGGCAACTACGAGGCGCCGCACACGCTCGACGTGCCGCTCGAGGAGATCCTGCCGCGGCTCTATGCCGCGCGGGTCGGCGCCCTCGTGGTCTCGATGGCGAATCCGCGGCATGCGCACGAGCACCGCTGCTTCGCGCGCCACCCGCTGCCCGACGGGATGCTGCTCGTCGCCGGCGTCGTCGACACGACCACGAACTACGTCGAGCATCCGGAGGTCGTCGCCGACCGCATCGAGCTCGCTGCGCGCGCGGTCGGCGATCCGCGCCGCGTGCTCGCCGGCACCGACTGCGGCTTCGCGACGGCGGCCGGCCTCGGCGAGGTGGCGGAGGAAGTCGTCTGGGAGAAGCTCGCCGCGCTGCGCGCCGGCGCCGATCTCGCGACCCGACGGCTCCTCGGCTGAGATCGTTGCGCGATCAGCGGGCGCCGATCGGCCGCGGATGTTTTGAAAAGGCGTGCAGCGGCTGGCGCGAGCGGAGTCATCAGCTGCCATCGTTCGGCGCGGGGAGGCGGAGACGCGTGGCCGTCGTCCGCGGCCCGCCGCGTGCGCAAAAAGGTTCAGGTGCGCACAACGCGTGCCGCGGACGACGGCCACGCGTCTCCGCCTCCCCGGGTCGGCGGTGGGCGAACACGCCGGGTTCGCGCGCCCGCGACCGTCCACAAAGCCGTTCGTGCGCTAGAGCACCATGCCTTTGGGGACCACGACGACGCCGCCATCGGAGACCGTGAACCGCCGGCGGTCCTCCGCATCGTCGTAGCCGATGGTCGTGCCGGGGGGGATGAGCACGGCTTTGTCGATGATCGCGCGCTTGATGCGTGCATGCCGCCCGACTTCGACGTCGTCGAAGAGGATCGACTCGCTCACCATCGAGAAGCTGTTGACGCGGACGCGCGGGCCGAGGATCGAGCGGTCGACGTGGCCGCCGCTGATGATGCAGCCCTCGGAGACCATCGAGTTCGTCGCGAGGCCGACGCGGTTGTGCTCCGGATCCGCGAAGACGAACTTCGCGGGTGGATTCGGATAGAACGCGGAGATCATCGGCCAGGCGAGATTGTAGAGGTTGAGGATCGGCGTCACCGAGATCAGATCCTCGGAGGTCTGCCAATACGCGTCGATCGTGCCGACATCGCGCCAGTAGCCGCGTTGCTGCTCGTTCATGTTCGGGATCTCGTTGGTCGAGAAATCGTACGCGAACACCCGCGACGTCTCGACGAGCCGCGGCAGCACGTCCTTGCCGAAATCGTGGGTCGAGTCGGTGCGCTCCGCGTCCTCTATGATGGCGCGGACCAGCACCTCGGTAGTGAACACGTAAAGACCCATCGAGGCGGGGACGGTGCCGGTGGCGTCGGGATTGGGAGCGGGCTTCTCGTGAAACGCGCTCACGCGCCGCTCGTCGTCGGCGTCGAGAATGCCGAACTCGTCCGTCTGGTCCGCAGGGACGGGAATCGTCGCGATCGTCGCGTCGGCGCCGCGGGCGCAATGGAACTCGAGCATCTGGCAGACGTCCATCTGGTAGATGTGGTCGGCGCCGAAGACGCAGACGTATGCCGGCCGCTCGTTGGCGACGACGTCGAGGTTCTGGAAGATCGCGTCGGCGCTGCCGCGGAACCACTGCCGTCCGAGGTTCATCGTCGCCGGGACGGGCGCGACGTAGTGGCCCATTTGCGGCGCCAGCTGCCAGCCGCGCGCCAGGTGCTGCATCAGCGACCCGGACTTGTACTGGGTGAGGACGCTGATCTTGAAGATGCCGGAGTTGACGAAGTTCGAGAGCACGAAATCGATGATGCGATACCGGCCGCCGAACGGCACGGCGGGTTTCGCGCGGTCGCGTGTCAGCGGGTAGAGGCGCTTTCCCTCGCCGCCAGCGAGCACCATCGCGACGACGTCGCTCCGCTGCGCTCGGGCCATTGCGCACCACTGTACCAGATGTGCGGTAGACGGCAGAGCGGCAATGGTGGCTGTGGCGGGCGCGGCGCCGAGACGCTAAAAGGAACGGATGCGGAGCTTGGACCTCGTGACCCGCGCGAACGCGGAGTACGTCGACGAGCAGTACCGTCGTTACCGCGAGGATCCGGGCTCCGTCGACGAGAACTGGGCACTCTTCTTCGCCGGCTTCGAGCTCGGCGGCAATGGCAACGGCGCCGCTCTGGCGACGAACGGTGAGGACACCCACGCGCCGGACACCGCCGCGCGACCGCAGGCCGAGCCCGTCATCGGTGTCTTCGATCTCGTCCACTCGTACCGCGAGCTCGGACACCTCGTCGCGCACCTGAATCCGCTTGCGCCGAAGCCGGCCGGCCATCCGCTGCTCGAGCCCTCCGAATTCGGCTTCGGGCAATCCGACCTCGACCGCGTGATCGAGTGCGGCAGCTTCCAGGGCTGCGCGACGGCGACCTTGCGCGACCTGATCGTGCGTCTGCAGGAGACGTACTGTCGCACGCTCGGCGTCGAATACCTCCACATCCAGGATCGCGACCAGCGGCTCTGGCTGCAGGAGCGGATGGAGCCGACGTCGAACCGTCCGGCGCTCGAGCGCGAGGATCGCGTCCGCATCTTCGACCGTGTGATGGTGGCGGAGAACTTCGAGCAGTTTCTGCAGACGCGCTATCCGACGGCGAAGCGCTTCTCGCTCGAAGGGGCCGAGTCGCTGATTCCGCTGCTCGACGTGCTCGTCGAGGACGGGGGAGCGCTCGGCGCCGAGGAGATGGTGATCGGCATGCCGCATCGCGGCCGGCTGAACGTGCTCGCCAACGTGCTGCGGAAGCCGTACGAGATGATTCTCGCCGAGTTCGAGGGCAGCTTTCTCGTCCGTGAGTCGATGGGCGACGGCGACGTCAAATACCATCTCGGATACTCACGCGATCAGATGACGCGCTCGGGCCGGCGGGTGCATCTCTCGCTCAGTCCGAACCCGAGCCATCTCGAGGCGATCGATCCCGTGATCGAGGGCATGGTGCGCGCGAAGCAGAACCGCTACGGCGACCGCCAGCGCGAGCGCGTCGTGCCGGTCCTCATGCACGGCGACGCCGCGTTCACCGGGCAGGGCGCCGTCGCCGAGACGCTCTGGCTCTCGGAGCTCGAAGGGTATCGCACCGGCGGCACGATCCACATCATCGTGAACAACCAGATCGGCTTCACGACGCCGCCTGAGGCGTACCGCTTCACCCCGTACCCGAGCGACGTCGCGAAGATCATCCAAGCGCCTGTCTTCCACGTGAACGGCGATGACCCGGAGGCCGCCGTGCAAGCGGCGCGGCTCGCGATCGGGTTCCGCCAGCGCTTCAAGAAGGACGTCATCATCGACCTCGTCTGCTACCGCAAGCACGGCCACAACGAGCTCGACGACCCGACGTTCACGCAGCCCGTCATGTACCAGAAGATCGCGCAGCATCCGTCGCCGCTCATCCAATACGGCGCGCGGCTCGCGGCGGAAGGCGCGCTCGCGCCGCAGGACGCCGAGCGACGGACGACCGAGTTCCGCGAGCTCCTCGACGACGCACAAGCCTATGCCCGCGACTTCATGCCGCGCCTCCCGGTGTTCGCGTTCGGCGGCCTGTGGAAAGGGCTCGGCTGGGCAGGCGACGATTGGAGCGCGCAGACCGCCGTGCCGCAGGCGACGCTCGACGAGATCGCGGCCGCGTTCATGCGCCTCCCCGCCGGCTTCACGCCGCATCCGCGCGCGGCGCGCCTCATGGAGGCGCGGGCGGCGGCGGTCCGCGACGGCGGCAAGATCGATTGGGGCTGCGCCGAGGCGCTCGCGATCGGCACGCTCGTCGTCGAGGGCACGACGGTGCGGATGAGCGGGCAGGACACCGGCCGCGGCACGTTCAGCCATCGCCACGCCGTCCTGCACGATACGAAGAACGGCGAGCGTTACGTGCCGCTCGACAACGTGCGCGAGGAGCAGGGCCGATTCCTCATCCTCGACAGCATGCTGTCCGAGAACGCGGTTCTCGGATTCGAGTTCGGGTTCAGCGCGGCGGACCCGTGGAAGCTCGTCATCTGGGAGGCGCAGTTCGGCGACTTCGCGAACGGCGCGCAAGTCGTCATCGATCAGTTCATCGCCAGCTCGGAGTCGAAGTGGCAACGCATGAGCGGCCTCGTGATGCTGCTGCCGCACGGGTACGAGGGGCAGGGACCGGAGCACTCGAGCGCGCGGCTCGAGCGCTACCTCCAGCTCTGCGCCGAGAACAACATGCAGGTGTGCAACCTGACGACGCCGGCGCAGTACTTTCATGCGCTGCGCCGGCAGATGCATCGGCCGTTCCGCAAGCCGCTCGTCATCATGAGCCCGAAGAGTCTGCTGCGACACAAGCTCGCGGTCTCGACGCCCGCAGAGCTGACGGGCGGTATGTTCCAGCCGGTGCTCGACGATGTCGCGGTGGCGGGCGCTCCCGAGGCGGGCGTGCGCATCGGGCCGAAAGCCGTCACGCGGCTTCTGCTCTGCAGCGGGAAGGTCTACTACGCCCTGCTCGACGGGCGTCGCGACCGCGAGGCCGACACGACGGCGATCGTCCGCGTCGAGCAGCTCTATCCATTTCCGCAACGTGAGATCGAGGGCATCGTCGCCGCGTATCCACAGGCGCGGCAGGTCTACTGGGTACAGGAGGAGCCGTGGAACATGGGTGCGTGGCATTTCATGTACCACCGCTTGCGGCGCACTCTGCCCGGGTCGCACGCGCTCAACTACGTCGGACGGCCGGAAGCGGCGAGTCCGGCGACGGGCTCGTACAAGCTGCATCAGGCCGAAGAGGCGGACCTCGTGAATCGCGCGTTCGCGCGCGAGCACGCCGGCGAGGCGTCGAGCGCGCCGGCGCGGTGAGCGGCGGCGACGCCGCGTGACGGGCAGCGCGATGCGCGTCGCACGCCGAGACGGGTGAGGGGCATGGCAGTCGAGGTCCGAATTCCGACGTTGGGCGAGTCGGTGACCGAGGGCGTGATCGTCCGCTGGGCGAAACACGACGGTGATCCAGTCGTCAAGGATGACGTCCTCCTCGAGCTCGAGACCGACAAAGCGACGATGGAGATCGCCGCCGAGGCGGCCGGCACGCTGCACGTGCTGCGCCGGGAAGGCGAGACCGTCAGCGTCGGCGACGTCGTCGGTAACATCGATGACGCGGGCGGCGCGGCCGCTCCACATGTTCGGCTGGCAACGGACGTCGACGGCGGCGATCGCCCGTCTGCGTCCACGAAACGTCCGGCGACGCCGATGCCGTCGCCGGGACCGGGTCCCGTCGCGGTCCCCAATCTCGAGAGCGCCTCCGAGCAGGATGTCGTCGCGGCCGGTCGCCCCGTCGGGCCGCTCAGTCCGGCGGTGCGGAAAATGATCGAGGAGCACGCGCTCGATCCGGCGGCGCTCGCGGCGTCGGGGAAAGGCGGACGGCTACTGAAAGAGGATGTGCTGGCGCATCTCGAGCGCCGGCCAGAGCCGTCGGCGCCCTCGCAGCCAGCCGCAGCGCCCGCGCGCGCGCCGGCACCCGCGACCGCGCCGGCACCCGCGCCCGCCCCCGGCGAGGGGGAGGCCGAGGACGTGGTGCCGATGACGCGCCTGCGCAAGCGCATCGCCGAGCGCCTCGTGCAGGCGCAGCACACGGCGGCGATCCTCACCACCTTCAACGAGGTCGACATGAGCGCGGTGATGGCGCTGCGCGCCGCACAGAAGGAGCGGTTTCAGAAGCTACATGGGGTGGCGCTCGGCTTCATGTCGTTTTTCGCGCGTGCGGTGATCGCGGCGCTGCGCGAGGTTCCCGAGGTGAACGCCGAGATCCGTGACGACGCGGTCGTGTACAAGCGCTTCGTGCATCTCGGCGTCGCCGTCGGCACCGAGCGTGGCCTCGTCGTGCCGATCGTGCATCACGCCGAGCGCATGTCGTTCGCCGAGCTCGAGCGCGAGATCGCGCGCCTGGCGGCGCTCGCGCGCGACAACAAGCTCACGATCGACGACCTCGCCGGCGGCACGTTCACGATCTCCAACGGCGGCGTGTACGGGTCGCTGTTGTCGACCCCGATCCTCAACCCGCCGCAGAGCGGGATTCTCGGCATGCACAAGATCGAGAAGCGTCCGGTCGTCGTCGACGACCAGGTCGTCGTGCGGCCGATGATGTATGTCGCGGTGTCCTACGACCACCGGCTCATCGACGGCGCGCAGGCAGTGACGTTCCTCGTGCGTGTGAAGGAGCGCATCGAGGACCCGACGCGGCTCTTGCTCGACGTGTGAAGGCGTGATGGCGGACGACCGTTTCGATCTCGTCGTGATCGGCTCCGGGCCCGGCGGGTACACGGCGGCGATCCGGGCGGCGCAGCTCGGCATGCGCGTCGCCTGCGTCGAGAAATACGAGCGCCTCGGCGGCACGTGTCTCAACGTCGGATGCATTCCGAGCAAGGCGCTCCTCGATTCGAGCGAGCGCTACGAGGAGACGCGGCACGGGCTCGCCGTACACGGCATCGGCGTCGACAACGTCACGCTCGACCTCGGCGCGATGATGGCACGCAAGGACAAGGTCGTGCGCGGCCTCACGCAAGGCGTGGCGTCGCTCTTCAAGAAGAACAAGGTCGAGCGCGTCCTCGGCGCGGCACGCTTCGAGTCGGCTGGGCGCGTGCTCGTGCGCGGGACGGCGGAGCGCACGCTCGAGACCGCGCGTGTCCTGATCGCGACCGGCAGCAAGGCGACCGCGCTCCCGACGCTGCCGTTCGACGGCGAGCACATCGTCAGCTCGACGGAGGCGCTGGCCCTCGGCGCGGTGCCGCGGCGCCTCCTCGTCGTCGGCGCGGGCGCCGTCGGCCTCGAGCTCGGCTCGGTGTGGGCGCGGCTCGGCGCGCAGGTCACCGTCGTCGAGTTCCTCGACCGCATCGTGCCGCTGATGGACCGGGCGATGGGGCGCCAGCTGCAGGCGGCGTTGAAGAAGCAGGGTCTGACGTTTCGCCTCGAGACCTCGGCAACGAAGGCGGAGCGCACGGCGGACGGTGTCCGCGTCACGCTCGAGTCGAAGGGCGAGTCGTTCGTCGAGGATGCCGACGTGGTGCTGGTGGCGGTGGGGCGGCGGCCGAACGCCGACGAGCTCGGCGCGCGCGAGATCGGCGTCGCGTTCGACGAGCGCGGCCGCATCACCGTGAACGAGCACTTCGAAACCAGCGTCCGGGGCGTGTTCGCGATCGGCGACGTGATCCCGGGACCGATGCTCGCGCACAAGGCGGAAGAGGAGGGGGTCGCCGCCGTCGAGCGCATGGCGGGGCAGGCCGGGCACGTGAACTACGACGCGATTCCCAACGTCGTCTACACGTGGCCGGAGCTCGCGAGCGTCGGGTTGTCGGAGGAGGACGCGGCGGCTCGCGGCCACGAGGTCCGCATCGGCAGCTTCCCATTCATGGCGAACGCACGCGCCAAGTGTCTCGCGGCGACGGACGGCGGTGTGAAGGTGCTCGCCGACGCGCGGACGGACCGTATCCTCGGCGTCCACATCCTCGGACCGCGCGCATCGGATCTCATCGCCGAGGCGGCGCTCGCGATCGAGTTCGGCGCGAGCGCCGAAGACGTCGCCCGCACACCGCACGCGCATCCGACGCTTCCCGAAGCATTGAAGGAAGCGGCGCTCGGCGTCGCGAAGCGCGCGATCAATATCTGACCCAACCATTCGGAAGTCCTCACGATTCGGAGGCGGGGCGATTCCCTATTGAAAATGATTCTCAAATTCGGTATCCAGATAGCCATGATCGTGTGCGTGTGCGCCAACGTCTCCGAGCGCAAGCTGCGCGCCGTCGTCGCCGAGGGCGCCACGACGCTCCGCGAGGTGCGGCAACAGTGTGGCGCGGGTGCCGGATGCGGCGCCTGTCACGACGCGATCCGGCACTGCGTGCGCCAGTGCCGCGCCGAGGCGCAGATCGCGAGCGTCGAGCTCGCCGCCGCCGCGACGCAATCGCTCGCGACCGCCTGACGTCGCCGAGCTACCGCGTCAAGCAGCTCCGCCCATTCAGCTCCACGCAAGCAGGCGATTGACGGGTCAGTTCAGGCAGCACGTCACCTCGAACGTCGCGGACCACGTCGAGCTGGTGTTCGTGCACGTCACGCCGCCGCCGGTCGCGCCGCTGGCCGGATGCACGACCGCCGGGTTGCAGTTGCTATTGAAGAGCTGCGCGCTGTTGAACGGGCTCAGCAGCCGGTACGCGACGACGCTGTTGCGGACGGCGCGGAGGCCGGGATCCTGCGGGCACGTGAGCGTCAATGTCGCGCGCGGCGGGATGTCGTCGTGGATGGTGCCGCAGCCCGCCACGCCGGGGGCGGGCGAAACCGGGACGCCGAGGAGCGGCCACAACGACGGCCGCTCGACGCCGTCACCGTGCTCGAAGCCGTTCAGCGTGAAGAGATTATCGGAGCCGCTGTCGGCGACGTCGGTGCCGTGTTGGCCGAGGACGAGATTGCGCTCGACCTCGTTCCCCTGCGAATCGACGTCGAGGCGGATGCCGGCGCCGTGATTGGCCGCGACACGGTTGCCTGCGACCCGGCAGCCGTGGCAGTCACGCAGGTCGATCGCGGCGCCGCTATCGCCGGCATCGTTCAGGAGAACCTCGCTGTCGGTGAGGACGAGGCCGCGCGCGCCTTCCGCGTGCAGCGCGCCGGCCGTGGCGCCGCCGTCGCCGTTGCGGTCCAGAACGAGGTCGCGCGCGCGCGTCGCGATCGTGTTGCGCACGGCGACGCCGAAGCCGCAGCTTTCGGTCACGCGAAGGTCGCGCAGCTGCACTTGGTGGGTGCCGTCCATCGCGATGCCGGTCGCGAAGCCACGGATCACTCCGGGCCCGAGGATGTTGGCGCGAGCAGCGCTCCCCTCGACGACGATGCCGACGGTCGCGCCCGCGTCGCGGCACGGTTTCGCGGACTCGATCGTATGTCCGTTCAGCTGCACGACGCTGCGCGGATTGCGCACGATGAGCGCCGGTCCGGGACAGCGCAGGTCGCGATCGAGGACCAGCTGGTCCTGGACGACCATGCCGCAGCTCGCAGTCGCGGCGTGGGCGTGCTCGGCGGTCGCGGGCGCGGCGGCGATGACCGCGACGGCGGCATAGGTCAGCACGCGAGGGAGGGCCGAGCGACGGAGGGGACGGCTCGCGATGGGCGGCA
>WNFR01003256.1_pt1 | contig 16869 bp, 17 predicted proteins | sample 5400221 | NCBI WGS metagenome assembly WNFR01 (sample SAMN13153357, study PRJNA577476) | soil metagenome | isolation source: 40 cm soil under Madrone tree | place: USA:California | collected 2016-06-14
GAATAGATTTCGTACGCCATGCGCAGGCCGCTGGCGGCGATCGGGTGTCCGAAACATTTCAGGCCGCCATCCACCTGGCATGGCACCCCGGTGCCGCCGCGGTCGAAAAATCCGTCGAGAACCTCGCTAACAGCAAGGCCATCCCCACTGACGAACAGATCTTCCATCGTCACCAGTTCGGTTATTGAAAAGCAGTCGTGCACTTCCATCAGGGAGAGTTCGCGGCGCGGGTCGGTTATGCCGGCCTCCCGATAGGCTCGCTTGGCGGCGGCGCGGGTGTTGGGTACGTAACTGCCGTCCCAGCCGCGCGTCGTCGATTCGACACCGGAGCTGATGCTGATTTGCAGCGCCTTGATGGTCACGAGGTCCTTTTTGCCGAGGGCACGTGCAATCTCCGGCGTGGTCACAATCGCCGCAGCTGCGCCGTCACTGACGCCGCAGCAATCGAACAGACCCAGCGGTTCCGCAATCATGGGTGCAGTGAGAATCTGCTCCATGGTCACGGGTTTGCGCAGGTGCGCTTTTGGACTGAGCGCGCCGTTCTGATGACTTTTCCACGAGACATGTGCGATCGCGCGCTTCAGGAGCTCCTTGGGTATGCGATGCTTGCTCCCGTAGCCCGCCGCGAGCTGGGCAAAACCGGCCGGCGCGGAGACCAGCGGCATCCACAAGTCGTTGAGAGTTCCTTTGTAGGGAGTCGGTAGCCCTCCGTATCCAGTATCCTTGAGTTTCTCGGCGCCGATTGCCAGTGCGATGTCGACGGCGCCGGACGCGACAGCGTACGCTGCTCCCCGCAGAACCTCCGTCCCGGTGGCGCACATGTTCTCCATCCGGCTCACAGGGATCCCATCGAGCCGCAGCGCGATGGAGGCGGGTATGGCCGAATTGCCCACATTCACCGAGTCAAGGGCGGAACCGCACCAGGCGGCGTCGATCTGCCCGCGCTCGATGCCGGCGTCGTGAAGGGCCTCATCGAACGCCTCGGCCAGCAACTGTGGCGTACCCACGTCCCAACGCTCGCCAAATTGCGTACAGCCCATGCCGATGATCGCGACCTTGTCCTTGATACCCGTTGCCATGGAAGTGCTCCGGATTAACCTGGTGACTCGAGGGGCGTCGCTTTCCAGAAGTAGCGAGGGTAGCCGCGCGCATGGTCTACATCCTTTATCCGATACGCCATCTTGAGGGGCGTCCCGACTGCCAAGCCCGTCGTGCCGACGTCGACGATCTCCATGAGCACGCGCGCTCCGATGTCGAAGTTCACGAATCCGACGTACATCGGCGGTGAGGGATAATAGGACAGCCAGTCGGCCGTGTAGGTGAACAGTCGCGCCGGCTCGTCAGCAAGTGAAGTGCTCCCGAAGTCGCCGCTCGGCGCACGGCATTCCTGATTGACGCAATAGACCAATTGGGGGAACTGCACCGTGCCGCATCGCGGGCACCTACCCGCGGAAAACGTCGCGAGCTGACTCGACGACCGGAATTGCTCGGTCAACGCGGTTTTGACTTGTTTCTCCGCGCGCATGCCCCATTCGAGGTCGATGGCGCTGTCGAATGACAGCATGCGCAAATAGCAATCATCCTCCAGCGCGTCGGTGAGCGCTCCGCTGATGCCGCGACGCGGCTTGAAGGCGAGGATGGCGTCCGTGGCGCGAAGGACCAAGACATCGCAACCTAGGCCGAAGCCAACGACAACCAACAGATCGCCGGGTTGCGCGGTCTCGAGGCAGTGGGCCAACATGAGGCATGAATGCGCCGTTCCTGCATAGCCGCAGCGCTCATCGAGAGGGTTGGCGACGGCATCCGCGGGTACGCCGCATTTCCTGGCAACGAACTGGGCGGCGTCTCGTAGTGGCGATCCGAAAATGAAACGTCTGACGGCACCAGCTTCGACTCCCGCCTCGCGCAACGCCGCGCGGACCGCTTCTGGGACGATCTTCGCGAGGCCTTCGTCTCGAACCCAGCGTTCTTCCCACACATACCCGTACTTGCTGTCGTTCGCCCGAAACTGGTCGACGAAGGGACTGACGAGACTCGCGCTGCCGAGCAACTCGGCAATGACTTCTCCCGCGCCGACTGTGAAGGCGGCCGCTCCCGCCCCGTACGCCATTTCCTGAGTGCTTGCCGGTTTCCCTGCGGGATTATCGCTGACGACGAACAATCCCGCGCCAGATGCGGCATGGAGCATCGAGAGCAGTCCACCGACGCCGGCGCGCTGCGATCGACCGATATCGAGAATTCTAATGTCCGGCCGCAGATGCAACGCCCCAGCCACAATGCTCGCGCCAGGCAAATCTGCAAAGGACGGACGGCCCGTGGCGAACGCCAACGAACGGAGGTCGGTTTTCGTCCGCCCACCAAGGGCGTCGCGCCCGGCCTCGACTGCCATCGTTACGCTATCCTCGTCCCAGCTGCAAAAGGCTCGATGGCCTTTTGCCAGGCTGCGCAGTCCCGGGGCCATCCATCGATGGGCAGTGGCAATAGCCGTGCGCTGCATTCGCAGTCGCGGCACGTAGCCGCCGTAGCTGGTGATTCCAAGAGTCTGTGGGCTGGCGGTCACGGGATTTGCCTTTGCGCGAAACGGACGACGATGTTCTTCCGGAGCGCCGCGAGATTATAATCTAGGTTACGAGATGCGGTACGCATTCGCTGGTAAGACCCGGGGCGTGCGTTGCCGGGCCGACTCCCCTCGTAGGTACCGACGCCGCTCACGGTTCCAACCGGATCAGTAGTTTGCCGGTGTTCGCGCCGCGATATAGCATATCGATGGCGCGCGGGGCCGCTTCGATCCCGGAAAGAAGATGTTCGCGATAGCGCAGGCGGCCGGCCCGCACCCAGGAAGCCAGCCGGGCTATCGCCTCCTCGTAGCGATGCTCGTAATCCCATATCAGGAAGCCTTCCATCCGCGCGGACTTGTTGAGCAGATGCCGCTCGACGCGCGGCCCGTCGGGCCAGACGTCCCAATTGGGGACCGACGCCGTTCCGCAGATCACGACGCGAGCGTTCTTGTTGATACGCTGTAAAACCGCGTCGCTGATGAGGCCCGCTGTGTTGTCGTGGTAGATGTCGACGCCCGACGGGGTCGCGTCCCTCAGCGCTTCGAGGAAATCGATCGCCTTGTAGTCCACTGCGGTGTCGAATGCGAATTCATTCAGGCACTCCCTCACCTTCTCCGAACCGCCGGCAATGCCAACCGTGCGGCAGCCCGAAAGCCGTGCCAGTTGGCCAACGGCGGAGCCGACCGCGCCGGCAGCGGTCGACACCACGAACGTGTCCCCGGGTCGCGGGCGGGCGATCTCCGTGACCGAAAAGTAGGCCGTGACACCGTTGATGCCGAGAACGCCCAGTGAGAGCGACAGTGGCAGGTCCGTCTCGATCACCTTGCGTCGGATGTTGCGCCCGTCGCTGACCGAATATTCCTGCCAGCCCAACATACCCATGACGCGTTCACCTTCAGCGAAGCGCGGATGGTGCGATGCGACCACAGTGCCCGCCGCAAATGATCGCATGACGCCGCCCACTGATACGGGGTCCGAGTAGTTGGCCGCTGCATTTACCCAGCCGCGCATTGCCGGTTCCACCGAGAGGAATTCGTTCCGTACAAGGAATTCTCCCTCGCGCAGCATGGGCAGCGGTGCCTCGACGATCTTGAAGTGCTCCGCGCGCGGTATCCCGCTCGGACGGACCGCCAGGAGTACTTGCCGGTGCTGCGTGGGTAGCATGCGGTCGCGATCCTTGTTTCGTAAACTCGTTTACTATAATATCAGTTAACGGTAAGTTCGTCGATCGATCAGTCGCAACCATGAGTGTGACCGTTGCAGGGGAGAGCTGATGGCGGGCCTTTATTACGAACAGTTCGAGTTGGGCCAATCCTTTCGGCATGACATCCGCCGGACCGTCACAGAGACTGACAATGTCTTGTTCAGTGCGATGACACACAATCCGGCGGCGATACATATTGACGCCGAATATGCCCGAAGCACCGAATTCGGTAGGCCCTTGATGAACAGCGCCTTTACCCTCGGCTTGGTGGTCGGCATTTCGGTGGGGGACACGACGCTCGGGACGACGGTCGGCAATCTTGGCTGGGATGAAGTCCGATTCCCCAAGCCTGTGTTTGCCGGTGACACGATTCACGTGGAGACTCGGGTGCTCGAGAAGCGCGAAAGCAAGTCTCGGCCCACCAACGGCATCGTGATATTCGAGCATCGCGGCCTCAACCAGAGGGACGAACTCATTTGTTCGTGCAAGCGCAGCGCGCTCATGTTTCGTCTGCCGGGTCCGGCGACTTGATGCGCATGGCCGCCCGCGCTGTGCTCGTATGATCGAGACTGCGTTCACCAAGGCGCGAATCCCGTTCCGGTCGTTGCTTTTCGTGCCCGGCGATAGCGAGCGAAAACTGGCAAAGGCTGAGGATTGCGCCGCGGATGCGCTGATTCTGGACCTGGAGGATTCGGTGGCGCCGAATCGGACCTCCATCGCACGCGGTCTGGTATTGGATTATTTGAACGCTCATGTCGACCGGAGCCAACGTCAACTGTGGGTTCGCATCAATCCACTGTCCACTGCAGCGGCGCTCCTCGATTTGAGTGTGCTCGCCGGTAGGCCGGACGGCCTCTTCCTGCCGAAGGTCGATTCGGCCCACGATGTGACCAGATTGTCCCACATGCTCGATGCGCTCGAGGCGAGGGAGGGGCTGGCGGCGGGGTGCGTCGACATCATCCCCGTGGCCACCGAGACACCGGCCGCCTTGTTCACACTGGGTTCGTACGCCGGATGTACCAGCCGCCTGGCCGGACTTACCTGGGGAGCCGAAGATATCGCGGCCGCACTGGGCGCCAGCACGAATCGCGGGCCCGACGGCGAATACGATGTCGTGTATCAGTTGGCGCGCGCGCTGTGTCTGACCGGGGCCGTGGCGGCGGGCGTCCAGCCGATCGACACGATCTGGTCCAATTTTACTGACACGGCGGGGCTCGAGCGGGACGCGCGGCTCGGTCGCCAACGCGGCTTCACGGGCAAAATGGCGATCCATCCGGCGCAGGTGGCCACCATCAACGCGGCGTTCACTCCAAGCGACGATGAATTGGCGTGGTCGCGTCGGGTGGTCGAGACATTCGAACGCAATCCGGGACTCGGGACGGTGGGCCTCGAAGGCAAAATGCTCGACATGCCGCATTTGAAGCAGGCGCAGCGCATCCTTGCACTGGCACGCCGCGGTGCACCGGGTTGATCGGTGCCGGATTCCACGACTTCACCCGGTGAGGGAGGACCATCATGAATTTTGCCCTGACCGATGACCAGATCGCGATTCGTTCCGCGGTCGAAGAGATATGCGTCGACTTCGACGATGAGTATTGGTTGAAGAAGGATCGGGAGGGCGGCTTCCCGGAGGACTTTTACCTGGCGATGGCCACGGCCGGCTGGCTGGGTGTTGCCATGCCCCAAGAGTACGGCGGTGCGGGCCTGGGGATCAGCGAGGCCTGCCTGATGTTGGAGACCGTGGCCGGGTCCGGTGCCTGCCTTGCGGGCGCGTCCGCGATTCACATGAATGTCTTCGGTCTGCATCCCGTCGTGGTTTATGGAACCGCGGAACAGAAGCAGCGCTGGTTGCCGGCGATCATCCAGGGTCGCAACAAAGCGTGTTTCGGCGTCACCGAGCCGAACACCGGCCTGAATACCCTAAAGCTCAAGACCATGGCCGTTCGCAGGGGCGATCACTACGTCGTCAACGGCCAGAAGGTGTGGATTTCGACCGCTCAAGTGGCGCACAAGATCATGCTCCTGGCGCGCACCACCCCGATCGAGGAAGTGACGTCGCCGACGCATGGCTTGAGTCTCTTTTATACCGATTTCGATCGTACGAAGATTGAGGTGCGGGAGATCGAAAAATTGGGGCGCAAGGCGGTGGACTCGAACCAGTTGTTCATCGATAGTCTCGAGATTCCTATCGACGACCGGATCGGCGAGGAAGGCCGGGGATTCGAATATATCCTCCACGGGCTCAATCCGGAGAGGGTGCTGCTGGCCGCTGAAGCCACGGGCATCGGGCGGGCGGCGCTACGTCGTGCGGCGAAGTATGCGGGCGAGCGCATTGTCTTTGATCGCCCCATCGGCAAGAATCAGGGTATCCAACACCCCCTGGCCGAGCGTTGGATCGATCTGGAGGCGGGTACGCTTTTATATCAGCGTGCGGCCTGGCTGTATGACCAGAAGAAATCGTGCGGCGCAGAAGCAAATGCAGCGAAATACTTTTGCGCCGAAGCCGGCTATCGCGCCGCAGAAACTGCCGTGCTCACCCATGGTGGGTTCGGCTATGCGAAGGAGTACCACGTCGAGCGCTACCTGCGCGAGGCGATGTTGCCGAGAATAGCTCCGGTGTCGCCGCAATTGATCCTGTGTTTCATTGCCGAGAAAGTTCTCGGGCTGCCAAAATCGTATTGACTCCTCGGCCGCCGCGAGGCACGGCCATCACGCCTTGTCGCGTGAAATTTGCAGAAGTTTTTGCTTCACCCGGCCTTGTACAGAGAAACGGCCTGACGACCAGCGTCGCCCTACGTTCGGAAATCGTCAGGAGTCGTATCCCGCTGTACCGTGGAACTGTGGAGTTCGAGCGTCCGACGAAACCGACGGATGGTCGAGGGGATCAACAGGCGATAAACGGTACGCAGCAGCCATGCCGGCACCCGGTTGCCGCGTTCTTCAAAAGCGACCCGCGCACGCGGATGATCCATCAATCTGGGGTAGGGCCGGGGAAATCGATAGGCGCGGCGGTCGCGCCAAAACTCAATGGCACAAATGTGCTTGACGTTCTTATAGCCATAATGAGCGGGCGCGATCAACCGCACGGGTGCGCCGTGTTTCGCGCCGAGTCTTGCTCCGTTCAGATGGTCGGCCAACAGTACGTCCGGACTCAATAGGTCTGCAAGCGGCAAGCTGCAGGCGTAACCGTCAAGCCCGCGGAGTACCACATGCTTCGCATCCGTACATGGCAGCGCCAGCGGTACGACGAATTCGCGATAGAAGTCAAGGAATCGAACGCCACTCCAAACCAGATCACGGACGGACCAGGTCGTTACGCAGTGAAAATCGGCGACTTGGTCCGTGACGCGCGGCAAGACACTCACTTGAATGTCGAACACTGCGTTTTTGGTGACGTCACCGCGTATCTCGATCGTCGAGTTTGAGACTTCTGCACCATGGAAGCGTGCGAATTTGCCGAGGCCAAATCTCGGAAATTCCTTCAGTTCGAACTGCCCGGGGGGCAGCGGTGGCCGGCTATCGATGTTGCGATCTTGCATGATTCGGTGCGCCAGAGCCACGGCTCAATGAACGCTCGGAATTGGCTCGACGCCCCTCTTTCGGCCGTCGATGAATCGCTCGCGAGCGATCAGATAGACGGGAAATGCCAGAGAGACGCCGACATAGGAGAGTGCCACGAAGAACCATCCCCACTTGGCCCCCATGCCGATGCGCCGCGTGTCCACCACCACCCATATCATGAACACGAGCCATGCTATCGCCATGTCGATGCTTAGAAAGGCGGCGGTGCCTCCGGCATTGATCGCATCGGCAAAAAATTGCACGGGATTGAAGATATTGCCGCCTTGACGCATCCACTCGAAGGCGTGCGGCCATGTCAGGAAGAGGGCGGCGAGCCCCAGCATGAGAAGGAATGCGTGTCTGATATTCGTGGCCATGGTGATTCCTTTAGGGCTTGCGGTTTCTGCGCGGTGGTCATCGAGACATCATTTCGGGGTGCGTCGGTCTTTTGCGGGCTCTTTCAGCACATACGCCATCCATTGGCCAGAAAGCGACTCTAGCCCGACATCGTCTGTCCATAGCGTGCGAATCGCCAAGCCCGTGACCAGGGCGGCCGTCATGCGAACGGTTTCTTCAGCCCGAGAGTGTGTCCAGCCTAGCGCCACCAGTTTCGCGGCCCACTGTGCATAAACCGGCCGTCGATGGTCGGCTACGATCCGGCGGATGGAACTGGCGATCCGGATGTTTTTAGACGCATCCATCGTGATATCGAGTGCAACCCAGAACGGGTCGCTGCCAAAGAACTCCCGAAAATCCTCCATCATCGACGCTATGGCGGCCTTCACCGTGCCCGTCTTCCTAGTGAAGCGCTCATTGGTTGCGACTTGAGCCTTGCTGAGTGCGCGGTCCACGGCCGCCAACGTAAGCGCGTCCTTGGTGGGAAAATGGTGCAGCAGCGCGCCCTGCGACACACCAGCCCGGGCCGCCACCATGGCGGTGCGAAAGGCGCTGTGGCCGCGCTCGGCAATGATGTCATAGGCCGCCTCCGACAATCGTGCCCTCATCTCCTCGCTGCGTTCGGCTTGGGTCCTGTGCGGCCGCGCTATTGCACGAGGAACGGCATCACTACCGCGAGAAATCTGTCTCTTTTTTCGATTTGCGTCCAATGACCACATTCTCCGAACACATGTAACTCTGAGTGTTTTAGCAGCGCAGATAGCCGATAGGCCACTTCCACCGGGACGATTGCATCCTCGCGACCATGAATGATGATGGCACGATGAACGAGATTTTGCAGGCTTGCCTCCGCCGTCGCCAGAGCGGTCAGCTTCTCCTGGCGCGGTTCCGGAAACAGGCGTGAATAGCTTTCCTGTGCGCCCGGACGAACGCTGGCGAGATACCGCGACTGCACGATTGCCTCGGTCACCAGGTCCGGATTGAACGCAAACGTTCCCATTAATCTTCGCATGTTGTCGGGGGAAGGTTCGTAACCCCAAACGTCGCGCAATCCGTTTGAAATTGGAAAATGCAGTCCCGCCGAGCCCATCAGTGCCATGCGGTCGACTCGATGAGGGTGCCGCGACGCCAACGCCAGCGTCAGGGCTCCGCCGAAGCTATTGCCGATGAAATGGGCTTTGGGAATATCGAGCGCATCCATGAATCCCACGATGTGGCCCACCCAGAGGTCGAGCGTGAAGTCGCGGATTTCCGCAGGACAATCGGTATACCCGAATCCGACCATGTCAGGCGCAAGGACGTGAAAATGAGGCGCCAATGCCGGAATGACTCCATTCCAATTGGCAAATGCCGTTACGCCGGGGCCCGATCCATGGATCAGTACGAGCGGTGAACCGGCGCCGGCCTCGACGTAATTGGTATTGATTCCGCCGACTGCGATGCTCTTGCCGATCTCCGGGTTGGACATGTCTATTCTCCATAATGATGGCTCTAGGGTTAGAGCATCGTGGTTCCGCCATTGACGCTGATGATCTGTCCAGTGATGAAGGCGGCTTCATCGCCGGCGAGGTACGCAACCATCGAGGCGACTTCCTCCTCGCGTGCCGCCCGGCCCATTGGAATTACGGACAACACTTGATCGATCAGCGCCGGGTTCTGCACACGAATGTCTTCGAGTTGCTGCGTCTGGACCGCACAGGGTGCAACCGTGTTGACGGTGATGCCATCGCGTGCGAACTCTCGGGCTAGCCCGGTCGTCATGCCATGCACACCGCCCTTGGCCGCGTTATAGGCCGCGTGATCGATGAGGCCATTACGCACCGAATCCGCGCCGATGTTGATGATCCGCCCAAACGCGGCGGTCTTCATGTGCGGAAGGACGTGCCGGCAACACCATATCGCGGTCCACAAATTGCGGTTGATGGTTTCCTGCAAGCTCTCCGCGGTGTGTGCGAGGAACGGACGAATGATCCCCCCGCCGGCGTTATTGACCAGGATATCAACGCGTCCGAAGTGCTCGACGGTCTGTTCCACCAAGCGCTTTGCGTTGATTTCCAGCGCGAGGTCACCGCCGAAGCCGAGGGTCCGTTCTGCTGCGCCGGACTGGCGGGCCGCCGCCTCAGCCGCATCCTCCGACAGATCGCTGAAAGTGACGCTCATGCCATCATGCAGTAATCGATTCGCGATGCATTGCCCGATGCCTCTGCCGGCACCGGTAACGATCGCAACGCGGCCCCGTGGAGGTTGCTCAGCCATTGCCTACAATCGCCCCCGCTTGGCCGAAGCGCGGATCTGGAAGACTGCCCCAGGTATCGAGGACTTCCGGGCTCGCGGCCAGGGCACGCGGGGCTCGCCCGTCATGCTCTGGAATCTCCTCCATGCCGAAGCTGTATTCGGCCGTCATGCCGTCGGGGTCGAGAAAATAGAGAAAAACGCTGGTCGATGGGAGATGGCGGCCCGGTCCAAAGACGATGGGTACGCCGGCCTTCTTTAAGCGATTGGTTGCGCACCCGATGTCGTCGAGGTCAGTAACCATGAAGTTCACGTGGTTCAATCCATCGCGCTCGCCCTGCAGCAGGGCGAGCGTGTGATGGAGCGGATTGGGAAAACAACGCAGGAACGCGATTCTTCCCGGCACGTGATCCGAAATCGAGAAACCCAGTTGATCCACCCAGAATCGGTGCGCATCGGCGTAGGATTTCACGTTGAGCACGACGTGGCCGAGCCGAACGATTTTCGCGACGGTGGATGTATAAGGCGAATCGGCCTTTTCCTGTCCGACGTAGAAATCGAGTTCCAGGCCGGTATCGGGATTGCGAAAGCGAAACGCGGCCTGTACTCGCTGTCGGCGAAGGTCTGCGGCCTGGGCCCACACGGGATTCAGTGCCAAGCCTTTGAAGCGCTCGAACGCATTGAGGAGTTCCCCGGAGTTCTCCAATTCGAAGCCGATGCGGGAGAGTCCCGCGATGTCGCCCCGTTCGAGGAACAAATCGTACGGCTTGTCACTGCAACGCAGCCACGAGGTTCCGTCACTTGACGGAGCGGGCTGTAGGCCCAATTGTTCGATGTAGAAGCGAAGGCTGGCGGCCGCATCGGTCACTCTTAGCGCAACGTAACCGACGCGAAGATAACGAATGGGCTGCGGCATGATGGCTTGCCTATAGGATGATGCTGATACGCGCATGCGGCCGGAGTGCCTCCATGTCGAGCACGCAGGTCTTCTTGCGTATCTTGAAGGCCGCGTCGTCGGCGACGATATCGTACAAATAGTGGCCAACGAATACGTCGCTGGTCATGTCCTTCGTTCGCCATATGGCAAAGGAGGCTCGTGCGCGAATGATGGATACGTCGCGCGTCACTCGAACGTTACTCACCAAATGGCGAGTCTTCGATCTCGGCCATTCGCTGTGGGCGGTGGCCTTTTTCAGCCGGACGACACGCTCGTTCATCCGGTTTCGGTCATCACAAATGTAAAAGAGGGAGGTGTTCGGATCGGCATCATCCCCGCGCAGGTCGGTCGGCGGCACGTAATAGTGGGCATCCTCGGTGAATAGGGAGAGCCACTCATCGAGCCGCCATTGATCGAGCAGATCGGCTTCCTCGAAGAGGAAGTCCTCGATGCGCAATCGCAAAAGCAATTGGGCATCCATTTCAAAGCTCCGACACTGCAACACGGCGATCCCATTCGGTCCAAAACGCCCGCATTTGCATTTCATCGTCGAATGCGGCCTCGCGACCATGGGCCATGCCCTTTGAAATATCATTGTAAGGAGCGGCCTCCCCGACGGCGTAGCCTTGCTGGCATTTTTCGATCGCCTCCACGTCATCGGGCGTGGCGAACCCGCCGGGACCGAGGAACTCGGTGAAGTTGAACAGGCGATATTGTCGAAGCCACTCAGATTCCTCACGGGGGGCCAGCGCCCATGCGTTGACTTCCACGTAGTCCGGCGCCATTGGGAAGAACGTTCGGATGGTGATGGCCATGATGTCGTTGAGGACGAGGTTGGGAAAGATCACCATGTTGCGGTTCTTGTGAGCCAACCGGTCGGCGCGCTCGTCTCCGAGGCGCGATTTGAGCTGCGCATATATTGAATCGATTTCGGCTCTGCCGACATCGCCCCATAGCGGAACCCATTGAGCGATCGGACGGCCCCAGGGCGCTGAATACTCAATCACTGCGTGACCCTTATTGAGGTTGATGCCACGTCCCGCCAAGGGCGAGACGCCAAGCGCCCCGTTGGCGTTTTTCAGATAGTCGAGATAGGTCGAATGCGTGCTGGCGGCGTGGTAGCCGTCGAAGCTGTTTTCCGCTAACAGCTTCCAGTTTCCGCGGATTGCATATTCCTGGGTTCCACCCACCACCACCATTCCCGATTGGCTGTGCTCGGAGGCCAATTTCAAGTAGTCGCCGGAATCCCCTAGATAGGTCGCGAGATCTTCTCCGTCGCGCGAGTAATTGATGAAGAAGAAGTCGCCGAATCGTTCCAGCCGCGGAACATGAACCATCTGCTTCTGCGGGTCCGATTTGAAATCCGGCGGATAAGCTGCGGATCCGGGAAGCGCCATCAAATGGCCGTCCGAAGCGAAGGTCCAGCCGTGATACATGCATGTAAAAGCCCCGGATTTGCCGCGACGCTCGCGGCAAACCTGGGTGCCGCGATGTGGGCAGCTGTTTAGCAAGGCGTGGAAGGCTCCATTCCGGTCGCGCGTAAATAGTATGGGGCGCCGTGCGACCTTGCGAGTGAGGAAAGAGCCCGGCTCCGGCAGTTCCGAGGCATGGCCAAGATAGAGCCAGCATCGATCGAAGATCGCACCGTATTCGCGTTCGAGAACCGCGGGATCGGTGAATGCGCGGCGCGGAACCAAGAAGCGGTGGTGCTCCTCGTCGCGCAAAATGCGTGGAATAGTCGTCATGGGACTCGCGTTAAGGCCGGTTCGCCAAGATTTCATCGTGAAAGCGGATTGTCCTTGATAGATACCGTGTAGATGGTATGTAATATGAGCTAATCTAATGTGAATTGAAATACGCTGTCAAGAATTTGCTGTGAGTGCTCCATGCCGATCGAAAGGTCACTGGTGAACATCGAACAACTTGCCCTGCGCCTGCGCTCGGCGTACTCGGCAGGTCCCATACCGCCGATGCGCGACGCTTTGGCGCCGGATGATGCGTCGGCATCCTATGCGATACAAATGGCGAACACCGCCCATTGGGTCGGTGCGGGGCGCCGCATCGTCGGACGAAAGGTGGGTTTGACCGCGACTGCGGTTCAAGTGCAGCTCGGTGTCGATCAGCCCGATTATGGGGTGCTGTTCGACGACATGGCGATTCCCGACGGCGGAGATCTGCTGGCCTCCAGAGTATTGCAGCCAAAGGCGGAGGCCGAGATCGCATTTATCTTGGGCGCGGACTTGAACGACCCCGGCGTGACGCGCGACGGCGTGGCGGCTGCTGTCGCGCGAGTCGCCGCAGCGATCGAAATTGTAGACAGCAGGATCGCCGATTGGAAAATCACTTTTGCGGACACCGTGGCGGACAACGGCTCATCGGCATTTTTCGTCGTGTCCGGCGACGCTAAGCCGCTGGACGGGCTCGACTTGTGGAGCTGTGGCATGGTGATGCAGGTCAACGGGGCGACTGCGTCGCTCGGCGCCGGCGCGGCCTGTCTCGGCCATCCCCTCAATGCAGCCACATGGCTCGCGCAAACGCTCGCCGCTCGCGGTGAACCGCTGCGCGCCGGGGACTTGATATTGACTGGTGCCCTCGGCCCAATGGTCGCGTTGCGGCCGGGCGATCGAGTCGAGGCCACTATCGGCGGCCTGGGTTCGGTTGGCTTCACCTTTCGGGAGGATCGATGATGCCCGGCAAGAGCAATGAGTCGATCATTGGCTCGGGCACTATTGGGACCGATCATCATGACGCCGTCTGGCGGCGGGCGTGAGGCAGCCGACGCCTGGCGAACAGGCTTTGGTGCAAAAGTCGGCCCAAGCTCTCGGTCGGGCAGGGCTCGTACATGCCTACGGCCATTGCAGCTTGCGATTGGACGCGGACTGTTTCCTAGTATGCGCGGCAATGCCGATGGGATTGATCCGAGATCAGCCCGGCGTCGTCGTGCCGGTTCAGGGAGGATTGCCTCCGGGGGTTCTCGGCGAAGTCCGGGCTCACCAGGCGATCTATGAACGTCGCGGCGACGTTGCGGCGATCTGCCGGATCATGCCGCCACTAGTCATGGCGTTGTCGACTCAGTCCCTGGTGCCCCGGGCGCGCCACGGTCTTGGAGCCTATTTCAGTCCGGGGCCGGCCCTGTGGGACGATCCCCGATTGCTTCGCGACGAGTCGACCGCGGCTGCCGTCGCAGCGCAATTGGGCGAATACAATGCCATCGTGATGCGCGCCAATGGCGCGATCGTGGTTGCCGATGGGCTCGAAAAGGCGGTTGTCCTCAGTTGGTTTCTCGAAGATTCGGCCGGGATCGAGCGTGAGGTGCGGGCCATGGGATTTCCTGCGCAATCCGGCTGCCTCAGTCCGGACGAGATCGTCGCTCGCCAGGTATTTGCCGGCGGGGTGGTGGAACGCATGTGGGCATGGCTGACCCAATGCACCTGATGCCGGCCGGGCGATCGGCTACGCAAAAAATAGGTTGAGGTTCGTTCCGTCAGACCATAAGATAAACCTGTTTATTATTTTTGCCCTGATGGATGGGATCGCGATTTAGCACCCCTGGGTGCTGGGTGCGGCTTGAGATAGAACCACGAGTCGGGGTTGGGCAATAGCGGGGAGACGCGGTATGACATTCTCGGGATTTAGTGTCGATATTGTTGAAGGTATCGCGCGTCTGACCCTGAACGACCCGGCTCGCGGCAACCCCATCGATGGCCCCTTTTGCCAGTCCCTATGCGAGGCGGCGATCCAATTGTCGGAGAACCCGGCAGTTCGATGTCTCCTATTGTCCGCGGAGGGAAAGGCGTTCAGTTACGGTGGAGATATCAGCGCGTTCCTGGCTGACTTGGACGCGCTGCCGCTGAACATCAAGCGATGGACCGCAGCCTTGCATAGCGCCGTTGTCCGCCTGCAGCGGATGAATGCACCCATCGTCAGTGCCGTTCAGGGTATCTGTGCCGGCGGCATGTCCGGCCTGGTCGCTGGCAGCGATATCGTCATAGCCGCCGAAAATGCCCGATTTGCGGCCGCTTATGCGGGCATCGGGTTCAGTTGCGATGCAGGGTCCTCCGTGATGTACACCCGCCGAATGGGACTCGGCAGGGCCCGAAAATTCCTGTTGCTCAACGAAACCCTGACTGCAAGTCAAGCCCTCGGCGCAGGCTTGGTCGACGAGGTGATCGGGACCGATCAGCTGCGCGCAAGGGCCATGGAAGTTGCCTCGCAGCTGGCGCTCGGCCCGCCCGCGGCCATCGGCGAAATGCGCCGCTTGTTGTTGTCGGCCCAGGATTCGTCGCTCGAATCCCAACTGGAACTGGAGGCACAGGCGCTGACGCGGATCGCCTCGACAGAAGATGCGCGCGAGGGCCTCACCGCATTTGCGGCCAAGCGCAAACCTGTTTTCACGGGTCGATAGCGACAGAGCTCATCCATGTGGAAATACCCAGAAATTCGGACCTTGGGGGACTTTCCGTCCTATTACGCGCGCCACCATCCGCACCGCGCTGCGCTAAAGACCGCGGACCGGGAGGTCAGCTTCTCGGAACTCGAGCAGGTCGCTAATCGTATAGGACACTTTCTGTTATCCGAAGGCGCGGTGGAAAACGAGCTGGTTGGGTTTTTCGGCAAGAACAGCGTCGATTTCTATGTAAGCCTATTCGGCTGCGCCAAGACCCGGGCGGGATTCGTGGTGCTCAACTGGCGGCTTTCGGCCCCGGAACTCATGGCGCAGATCAAGGATAGCGCGACCACGCTGGTATTCGTCGAACGAGACATGATGACATTGTGGGAGGAGGCATGCCGGCTGCTGGATTCCTCGCCCAAGGCGCTTTGGTTCGACGCCGACTCCCCGGTCGAATCGCTCGTCGAAGGTTATCCGGATGAGCGTCCGGAGATCTGGGTGAGCGAGGATGACACGGCAATCCAGCTGTATACGTCGGGCACGACCGGCCAACCGAAGGGGGTGATGCTGAGTCATGGAGGCATCAATCGCATGCGGTTGTGCGAGCACTTCGAGCCAGCCTACGATTGGGGGCTCGGCGACAGTTTCGTCAACCCGCTGCCGAACTTTCATCTATTGCATCTCGGGATCGCCTTGCAATGTCTGTACAACGGCGTGGCCATCACCGTCGTGCGGCAATTCGACTCCGCACTCGTCCTGAAGACCATTGTTCAATTGCGTCCGACACTGATGACCCTGACCCCCACCATGCTGCAAATGTTGCTGGACCACCCGGCGGCGGCGGCCACCGACTTCTCATCGCTGCGGCTGGTGCTCTATGCCGGATCTCCCATTTCGCTCGGACTCATCAAGCGCGCGATTGCCTCCATGCCGTGCAAATTCATGCAGTTTTATGGGTCCACCGAAGCTGGTGGGGCGTCGTCGATCCTGCGTCCCGAAGAACACGATCTGTCCGATCACGCCAAGCTACAAAGTTGCGGTCGGCCGCTGCCCTTGGTCGAATTCAAAATCGTCAATGCGCATGGCGAACCGGTTCCGGATGGGGAGCCGGGCGAACTGATGATCCTAGCCCCCTCGATCACCAAGGGCTACTGGCGACAGCCGGCGATGACCGCCGCGGTGTTGAAGGACGGCTGGTATCGGAGCGGCGACATCGCCCGCCGGGATCCGGACGGGCTTTACTATATCGTGGATCGCGCCAAGGACATGATCGTCAGCGGAGGAGAGAATATCTACTCCGCGGAAATCGAGAATGTTCTGTCGACTCATCCGGCGGTAGCCGCCGTTGCAGTCATTGGAGTGCCCGATCCGCGCTGGGGGGAGGCGGTCAAGGCAATCGTCATACCGCGCGCAGGATACATCGCCAGCGCCGAGGATCTGATCGCGCATTGTCGCGCCAAGCTGTCAGGTTATAAAGTCCCCAAGAGCATTGATTTTACGCAGAGTTTTCCGTTGGTGCCCTCGGGCAAAGTTTCGAAGAAGGACCTCAGGGCACGGTATTGGGAGGGACATGAGCGCGGTGTGGCCTGAA
>WNFR01003257.1_pt1 | contig 16868 bp, 14 predicted proteins | sample 5400221 | NCBI WGS metagenome assembly WNFR01 (sample SAMN13153357, study PRJNA577476) | soil metagenome | isolation source: 40 cm soil under Madrone tree | place: USA:California | collected 2016-06-14
CGGAGCTTTCAGGGTACCGCCGACCGCGGCGATCTTTCCGTCTTTGATCAGGATGTCGCCCTTGTCGATGGTGCCGTGGGAAACCGTGAGGATCGTGGCGTTGCGAATCAGAATCACCGGCGCGGCCGCATCCAATGAGGCGCCGCTGGCAGGCTTTTCCCTGGCACTGAGGAGTCCCACGGTAGCGACCAGAAACGCGGCGGCAAGGCACAAGATGTTTGCGCGCGTCTTCATTGCGCACCCCCCGCCTGCAGAGATGCCATTCGTGTGGGCTTGGTGCCGCTGAAGTCAAAGGTATAGCCCATCGCCTGAATCGAACCCTTCATGGAAGTCCCCTCAAAAGTGCCGGTGAAAATCACATCGCTCGAGCTGCCTTCGAGCGAGATGTTGATCGCGAACCTGAATTTGTCTCCGCTGACCCAGCCGCTGAATACGCTTCCGGTTCCGTGATCGCCGGTGACGCTGCCGGTCAAGGTGCCGTCGGGCTGCATGGCGAGATCGGCGGTGGCTTCTTCCTGGCCCTGCGGCGTCGCAAAACTCAATTTCCACTTGCCGGTCAAGTCGCCCTTCGGCGGCTCGCTGGGCCGCAGGGATTCGCGCACTTCGTATTTTCGCCCGTCGACGAAAACTATTTTCACTTTGGTTTTCTTGTCGAAGAGATCGCCGTCGGTGACTATGAGATTGGCGATCTTTCCGCTTTCAATCGAGCCGAGAATTTCCCCCACGCCAAACATTTCCGCAGGCGAAAGTGTGAGCGCACGGAGAGCTGCTTCGGGACTTAGCCCTGCATCGATCGACTTTTTTACCGCGGGTAAAATATCCTTTGGCGCCGTAATGCCGCCCGAATAGAACGCGAATTTCACTCCGGCTTTGCCGAGCGCGGCTGGTGAAGAGGGCGCGCGGTCGCGAAAGCGAAGCGTGCGCAGCGAAGGTGTCGCCTCCGGGTCACCGTCTTTTTCCGGTTCCGGCCATTTCAGGTCCACCAGCACGGGCATTTTCTTGGCAGCAATTTCCGGCGCGACTTCGTAGCCCATCTGCCCGCCGTAAAGAACTGCATTCAGTTTCCATTCTTCGATCAGCCGCAACGCGCGACGGATTTGCAGGGAGGTGTTTCCCGGAATGAGCACCGCCGCGTGCTTCGAAAGCGCCGCGGCCAGGGCTGCGTCGCTACGGTCGTACTTTGGCCGTTCCGTGCCGCGGGGATTTTTCTCGTAGATGGCGTCGGCTTGCGTGTCCCAGTTCGTATCCAGCCACACCTGGCGGACATAGGCGATTCCGCCCATCACCGAGCCGGGAAAACTGCGGAATCCTCCGGGTGCTTGCAGCGAAACTGGAATTGCGACGGGTGATTTCACCACCAAATCGCCGGCGCGCTCGCCGCCCAAGTCGAGCACAGCCGCCTGGCCGGGAAACATCCCGGCCTTGGGAGCGGCGATCACAGTCGTGAATCCCGCCGACCGCCAGGTTTCCACTCGCGGATCGCCTGGATTCACTTCATCGGCGGCATTTCGCCACGGCGTGGTCGCGGGACGATCTTCGGGCCCGCGCGAGACAACTTGCTGCGGACGGGCACCGCCATCTCCGGCAGGAGCGGGAGGAGCCGAGGCGGCGACGCCAACGTCGGTGAATCCATCGATCAGTCCGGGATAAACGGTGAGTCCCTTGCCGTCAATCACCCAGGCTTCCGGTGGGATGGTTACGTTGGTCCCCACTGCGGTGATGATCCCGCGCGAAACGACAACCGTTGCGTTCTCGAGCGGCGCCGAGGACACCGGCACAACTTTCGCGCCACGAATCGCGAAGGTGCGCGGCTCGCCGCCTTGTCCCCACGCGGCGGAGGCTGCCAGCAATCCAAGCCAAGCTCCAAGAAGCACAAACGCCCACAGGCGCAATTGAACGCTCCTCCGACTCATGTTTTGCTCCTAGTCTTGCTTGTGTAATTGCCTTTGCGAAGTCCCCGTCGGACTTGCATCCCTCGCAGGCTATTGAGGCTAGTGGCAACGTGGGCGAACGTCAAGTGCCAGCACAAAAAAAGAGACAAGCGCCACTCCGCTTGTCTCTTTCTGAACCTTGTTCGCCACTCGGGCTTACGGCTTCTTCTTGCCGAAGAGGCCGCCGAGTTGGTTGATGGTGTCCGCAGTTGTGCCTTTGCTGCCGCCGGCGAGCGCTCCTGCCGCGTTGGTCAGGCCGCCAGCGCCGCCGCTTCCGGCGCAAGAAAATTCGGACTTGAGAAGGCTGGCCGCCGCGCCGCCGATGTCCGGCACAAATAGCGGGCTCGCAGTTGTCCCGTGTATCTGCAACGGCACCTTGATGCCGCCGTTTTTGCAAGCCGCTGCGCCGCCTCCCAGCATTTTGCCGACGGTGCCGCCGAGGCCTCCGGCCATGGAACCCGCCGCGGCCGTGGCGACTGCGTTGTTCACAGTAGCCACGAGCTTGAAGTCGAGATTGTTCTTCGCGTCCACGGTGCCGTTACCAACCATGGAGCCGAGCGCCGGAACAACAGCGTCCAGGTTGTCCGCGCGGAGTCCGGTCGTGGCCATATGCAAATTAGTAGTGAACTTTTCAATGATCAGATCGCCGCCGGACTTGATTCCCGCAAGCGCGCCGATGCCCGACAATTTCTGCCCCAGGTCAAAGCCCGCAAGCTTTCCGTTGAACAAGCCGATCGTGCCATCGGTCACCAGTTTGTCGGTCGGGCCGGAAACGTGGAGGTTCGTGTTCATCGTGCCCGCGCTCAGCCGGGACTTGTCCGGCAAATTGATGCCCAGCGCGGGGAGAAACGATTCGAGGTCGGTCGCGGGGAGGCCATCGCCAGTGATCTTTAGATCCACGGAGAAGTCATCGCCCTCGGACTTATACGTTCCGCTGAGATTGGACTTGGCGTTTCCGATATTCAGCGTTGAGGGATGCAGCACTCCTGTGCCTTTCACCAGATCGTATTTGGTATCGAAATTGACAACCGCCGGAACGCCCGCGGGACTTCCTCCCGCAACCAGAACCGCCTTCGAGAGTTTCAATTGGCCTTTCGTGGCCATTTGGCCCTTCTCGCTGACCAGGTTTGCGTCCATGTCCGCAACTCCACCGAGTCCGAGCGAGGGATCAAGAAAGCCCGTGCTGGCTAGATTGAGCCCGCTGATCGTGAGCTTTACGTTCTGCGGCGTAAGCGCGGCGTCTTCGGCATCCACTGGGCCGATTTTGCCATCGATCTTCATGCTGCCGCCGCCGGGCATCTGCATGGAAAAGAGAACCGGAAAGTTATTCTTCATCGCCACGTCGCTGGCGGTTAGATTCACTTTGGTGTAGACGGTCCTCTTGCGCGAATTCGTGCTGCCCAGCGTAATTTGCCCATCTTCCAGACGCAATTTCCCGATGGAAAGTGATTCGGCTGAATTGCTGCCGGAAGCGGCGGGGGATTTCGGGGCGGTCTTGCTGGAGGCTCCGCCGATCGATGAAAAATTCCAGCGTCCGCTGGGATCCTTGAGCATCGTCACCTGCGGATCGACAACGGTAATTTCGGTGACATTCAATTGCTGGGAGAAAATCAGCGGGATCAGCTCCACGCCTACTTTCACCGCCTTCGCCGTGAGGAATGGCCCGGGATTAAATTTTGGGTCGTCGCTCACAGAGACGTTGTCAATTCCGACCGACCCGGTCAAGAGTGACAAACTTAGATTGCCAAGTTGCACGTTGCGGCCAAGCGCATCGGACGCCTTTGACTCGATGGTGGGTTTGAACTTGTTGATGGGGATCAGGAACGGCACGACGACTAAGATCACGAGTATCGCCACAATGACAATACCAATCCACTTCAGTTTGCTACTCATGGGGACCTCCAATGGGGTCTGGGAAGGCGTAGGCGGGCGCCGCAATCGAGTGCTGGGGGGATAATATCACAGAGAGGTTGTGTTAACGGGGATTCGGCCAGCACATGAAGAGGTCGCGGCGCCGCGCCGACTCATACTACAATGTGGTTGACGGGGCTGTAGCTCAGATGGATAGAGCGTCGGTTTCCTAAACCGTAGGTCGGGAGTTCGAACCTCCCCAGCCCCACCACTTGCAAGAATTTGTTCGATTCTGGGCGCGTTTCTGAAGAATCTCGACGGACCGAGAAAATGCCGTTTCAGCTTGATTACTTTTGTGCGCGCAGCGCTTCGAGCGTTGGCATGGAAACGGGCACGGTCAGAGCGCGCTCGGGCTGGTTTTTCCCGTGTTGCAGGGCGTCCACCAGCATGTCGATCGCTTGCCCGGTATTCGGCGGGCTGAAAATCGTGGCGCGCAGAAGGCCACTGCGCAGCCAAGCCTGCCCGGTCTTTGGTAAGCCATCAATCCCGAGGAACGGCACCGATAGCCAGCGTTCGCGGTCCACTTCGTTTGGCACTTCCTGAAACGCTTTGCGAATGCCGATGGCCATGGCGTCGTCTTGAGCAGCCACCAAGTCGATCATGGTTTTTCGCGTGGTGGTCAGCTTCAGCCAGGAACGAACCGCGCGCTGCGCGCTTTCTTCAGTCCACTGGCCCTTCAGCGTGATCAGGTGCAGGTTTGCGGGCTTCAAGTCCTGCATGCCTTTGGAACGGTCCTTGGCCGCGGAATTTTCGGAAGGACCTTGCATGTAGAGCACCGTGCCGCCTCTGGGAAGGAGCGCCGCGCATTGTTGGGCCTGAATGCGGCCGATCTCGACGTGATCCACGGTGACCACGAACACCGGAGTTTTGCCTAACCCGCGCAACTCCGATACGTAGGTCGCTTCGCGATTCAAGACCACCCAGGCGATGCCCTGGTTGACGGCCGCGCGCGCCACCTGCGGCAAAGCTGTTCCACCCACGGGTTCGAAAATAATCGCGTCGGGACGGTCGGCTTCTTCAGCTTCCTGGATGACTTTCAGAATCTGGGTGCTTTGATTGATTGCATCGTTGTCCGAATAGATGATCCGGAGATCGATGCCGTGCTTGCGAGCCGCCTGTTCGGCAGCACTTGCTTGTTCGACTTGATAGTCATTGTCGTTCGTGGTGAGTGAAATCAGTACTCGCAGGTTCCCCATGGCCTCATCCGATGAAGTCTTCCTCCTTAACAATACACTTGTGAGCCAAATTCGGCACGGAAAGTCCCGGCGGAGTTTCGCCGCGGAAAACAGCAGGCGTCCGGATCGAAACTGCGAAGTAACACTATCAGATTGCCTGCTGACAGTTTTAGGGCTTTTCCCAATGGGCTGAGGTGAATTGCTTGGGATCGAAGACGGCCGGGTCCAGTTTTGCGTCACCGTTGATCTCGGTGTATTCCTCGCTGAAGACTTTTTTCCCGTCGAGGTAAACTTCCACCAGCGCGGCGATCCATCCGCCGCCCAGTTTGCGGTAGTCGGCGAAACGAATGTCCTGCGTCTTGTTCGGATCGCTCCGGTCCGGCTCCAGCAGACGCACAAACAGCATGCGGTCTTTCTCCACCCAGAACTGCTTTGATTTCAGATCGCCCTTTTCCGCGCCGAAAACGTAGACGGGCTTCCCTTGCCAGGTATCTTCGTGGAATTTTCCGGCGTCGAAGCCTTCCTTCTTGGCAATCGCAAGCGTCGCCTCCGGCGTTTGTTTATACACGTCGAAGCCCAGCACCAGCAGCATGTTTACTTGCGGAACGTTTGCCTTGACCTGTCCCTCTTTAAACACAGTCACATTTCCATCCACCAGCAGGTATCCGTTCCCGTCCTTCGGCGGCCCGATATCAATGCGCAGTTTTCCCGGCAGCAGCGCCGCTTCGTACCACGTCTCCACTTTCGTCGTACCATCGGCATTATACGTGGTGCTCTTCTGAGTGAAGGTCACCGTTGGATACCACGACGCAGCGTAACGCTCGTGCATTTCCTTCACCAGTGTTTCGCCGCTGTTTACAGCCGCTGGATACCCCTGCGCCAGACCTGTCGTCGTTAAAATCACCGCCGCGATCAACAACCTCTTCGAAGTTTTCATGATTCCCTCTCCGGGCAACCCGAGCTTCCGCGCGCAGCATCCCACCGGTTCCAGACCCTTGGCACTGTACTCGCTTAGACGCGCCCTTTGCCAGAAAATCTCAGTCTATCGGCAATGACTCTTGCCCCCGAGCGGTGAAAACTTGCTGGAAGTCAGCGGGAAGGCTGTAAAATAATAGCTGTGATTTCCACAAGAAACGTTCCCCGCCGGAAATCTCCTGGCGGAATCTTCCGCAGTTCTCTCTTGGGCCCCGGAACTCCTGTCTGGTTAAATCTTGTTGCCCTGCTTTGCGCCCTTCCGGCCCACGCTCAGACACCGCAGGCTCCCTCCACCGTGAACCCAGAGCATGGCCAATCCGAAGCCGCTCCAGTGGACAGTTCTTCCTTGAGTGCGCAGCTTCCCGACCCGCCACTTCCGGGGACCATCCACGGGACGATTGTCGATCCGAATGGCACCGTCGTTACCGGGGCTCGGGTGAAGCTCACCCGCCAGGACCAATCTGCTAACCAGGAAGTGCAATCGAGCGACGATGGGCAATATTCCTTCGCGAACATTGCTCCGGGACCGTACCAACTTTCGATTTCGGCCGAGGGTTTCGCGACGCAGACTTCCGCGGGAGTCCTGCATTCCGGAGAAAACGCGGTCGTCCCGCAAATCACTTTGGCGCTGGCGACTGAAGTCACCGAAGTGCGTGTTGAACTTTCGCCGATCGAACTGGCACAGGAGCAGATGAAGGATGAGGAGAAGCAACGCGTGCTGGGCTTCATCCCAAATTTCTATGTCACCTACGCTCCGAACGCAGCTCCTCTGAACACCCGGCAAAAATTCGAGCTGGCGTGGAAGTCGACACTCGATCCGGTCACGTTCGGAATCACCGGGGCCGTTGCGGGCATTCAGCAGGCGAACAACCAGTTCAGCGCGTACGGGCAAGGGGCGCAGGGCTACGCAAAACGCTATGGCGCGTCATACGCAGACGTAGTTACCAACACGTTCATTGCGGGCGCAATTCTGCCTTCGCTCCTTAAACAAGATCCGCGTTATTTTTATAAAGGTACCGGCAGCAAGCGGTCGCGGATTCTCTACGCCATTGCCAATTCGGTGATCTGCAAGGGCGACAACGGGCACTGGCAGGCAAATTATTCGGCCATTCTCGGGGGACTCGCGGCCGGCGGCATCTCTAATCTCTACTATCCGGCGAACGATCGCGGCGCTGGATTAACGTTTGAAAATGAGGCCATCGGAATCGCGGGCTCAGCAGCGGCCAATCTTCTGCAGGAATTTGTCATCCGAAAACTGACGCCGCACGCTCCCAACTACGCTGCCGCGACTCCTTGATTTTTATTTTCCAACCTGCTTATTAACAGAAATCGAATGTAGTCGACAATCCATCTTTCGCGGCATAGTTTGTTCCAGATTTGTGATTCCGCCCCAATCCCCCGCGCACGGAATCCCCAGTTGCTTCCAACAGGAGAACGATCATGCAACGCACGATCTTGTTTGGCATATTGCTGGCCGCGCTTTTTTCTCTGACGGCGCTTTCCGCTCCGCTATCCGCGCAATCAAACCAGTCCGGATGCATCGCGCACCGACCGAAATACATCGAAGGTGTCTTTGAAGTGAAATATGACTCGGGCTGCACGGGACACGACGAACCCGAACTTGATCCCGTTTCCAGCCTCCCAGGTTCCGCGAAAGAGTTGACCTGGACCGTCGTGCTTCCAACCGGCGGCGCCTTCCCCGTATCCGCGACCGGGCCGACTTTTTGGTTTGGCGGCGCGGTAACGGACCCAAAAAGCATCTTCGGCCAATCGTTTGTTGAGTTGCAGTTTTACCCGGACGCCATCGTATCCAGCTGCTCGCAAAGCGGGGGCTTCCAGGTGAAGTTCGCCCCAAACACCTATTCCGTCTGCTCACCGGTTTGGCGCCTGACGTCGACGGGACAGAAGGGCGTGTTTCATGAAACCGCGGCGTTCAACGCGATGCTTACGGATGGTACCGGGCCAAATAACCCGCTCATCATGCATGCGGGTGACACCGTCACCGTGCACTGGTTCACCACCCCGGCCCAAGACGGCTTTCATGTGACGGTTTCCGACCTGACGACGAATGGATCAGGGACGATCGTCCTGAGTTCTTCCAGCACGGGGCCGCTTATGCCTGCATTCGACACTCAGGCCATCGGCAACGCTCTGGCTTGGGGCGGCGTGAACGATACGCCGAACTCGTTCGTGTGGGAGATCGGGCACGAATCCGTGTTCACGGGCGCGGACGCATTTTGCGTGCCCGGCCAAGTCGGCTGCGATTCCTATGACGCCGCTGCGTGGGCCGGCACTTCACCGATTCAAATTAAGTCCGTCACCTTCGCCGACGGCTCGCAGGCAAAACAATTCGCCGCGGTCAGTGATTTAGGCGGGAAGGCGGAAGTTCTGGGAAGTTGCTCCGTCTATGGCCGAGCGTTCTGCATCTATCCGTGGTACACGCTGGGGACAAGCGGCTATCACTTCGGCGTGGATTTCCCGGACACACTGAAAGACTTCGGCCAGGTGAACCAATACCAGCAAACGCAATTGTGCGGCGGGCCGTTTGGCACGGATTCAACCTATTGCGACACCGTTCTGAAATAATCAAGCTTCCTGAACTTTATTAGTCCATGGAACTCGCTCATTCATGAGAACGGAGCGGGTTCTGTGTTTTATTCAGGCGGCTTTTTTCGGGCTGTCTTTCAGAAGGCCGAGGCGCACCATCCAGTTGGGCAATTACCGAGACGGCACTCGCTTGGCCGACGCGCCCATGTGGGCCTTCAATATTTTCGCGATGTGCAGCAGGGGGACGCCCTACGGTGAAGAGCGTCCCGCGTCCGTGGTCACGGATACTCGTTCTCCCGTCGCCTGGTCGTAAATAACAAACTTGCCTGGCCACGACTCCGCGAGTGATTGGACACGTGCTTTTGCGGCGTCCAGGCTGTGCGCCGCGTCCACGAAATAAAGCTCTCCGCCGTCGAGCACGTCGCCGCGCACAACGAGAATGCAAAAAGTCTGACGCATCCAAACTCCAAATGGGGGCGGCTACCAGGCGGGACAATGGGCCGATTATCGCATCAATCTCGCGTATTGGGAATAGGGTCGGCGAATGATTGTCACGAAAAAATCTGGAAACCGAGCCGCGGCATGCTTGTGAGCCAGGGTTTTGTGTACCCGAAATAGGTGTACAGGGACACATCAAAAGCACACACTCCAATCGACCCAGTGGCTCATCACCACCGACCAGGCTTGTGGGGCGTTCTCATCCCGGTTATGGGGCCGCACATTGCCTAGTCCTGCCCCGCTTGCCTTCCCGGGCCGCGAGGCTTGAGATGACCGACAAAATGTATTGGGCCGCACGGTGCAAGAGTTGCAGCGGAATGGTCGGGTATCGAGACGTGAGATACGTACTGGATGCGCAGGGAGCGAAGGCCGAAGAAACGCTCCCCGAGGGGACAACCAGGCGGCGCTGTGACCACTGCAGGACAGTTGGCGATTTCAGCTTGCGTCAGCTTAGACCGACTCCAGTAGAGTTTCTTTTTCCGAGACTGCCCTAGAGCGAAGCCTAATCTAACGCGCGCAGCGGACAATAACCCTAATGCCAAAAATCATCGAGCGGTGGCTGATCTTCAAGTACGTCGGCGGTGAGTTCACGCCATTGTCAAAGCCGTTCAAAACCAAAGAACAGGCGGAGCGGGCGCGATTAAAGCTACCGGAGCGGGAGCGGCGGTCGGTTGCGGTGGGTGTGATTAAGATTGAGAAGTAATCGGTGGGATGGGACGCCCTCGGAGAAAGAGGGTCCCAGGTCATTGTCTGAATGGCATGTTTCAACAAGCATGCAGCCGCGAAGCTGGCGGAGCAATATAGGGAAATACCCGAATGCAATTAGGGTCTTTCGCCGATTGACGGCGCAATCGCCCGTGAGAACCTATTTGTGGTTTGAAAGACGCGCTGTCGGGGATACCTTCATCCTCGCGAGTGAGTCAGTAATGAACAATCCTGTCCAGCCCAGGAGACCTAACACACGGCTTTTCGATGGCAGAATTGAGAAGCGTCTGCCTACTGCAGTTCCTGTCTACCTCGGATCGCTAGAAGATCCCCGCAGTCCTGAGCGCACGCTCACGGAAAATGTCAGCCCCCACGGAGCGCGTGTGCTCAGTAAACGGTCTTGGCGGCCCGGTGAAGAGTCGCTTATTACCCCTTTGACGGGGGAGTTCCCGCAGATCGGAAGAGTGATTTATTGTTTGCCAAGGACGGGAGATCGCTTTTGCCTGGGGATGGAGTTCCCGGATCGCGCGGTTAAATGGGGCGATCATTCCAAAGCATAGCCGAGCGGAACCGTGGGGAACGGATACCGCGTTTAACAGTGCAAAGTCCGGAAACCGGATGTCGCCCGACTCCACACTCCTGGTCGCCCAAATAATAGCCACGCTGCGCCTGCGCTACAAATTTCTTAATCTGCACTTTGAAGCAGGTTGGACAGAGAGTTGGAGCCACCGTCGCTGCTTGCATGAACACCTGACGCTGATAGAAGCGGCCAAATGCGCCATGCCGCACGGTGCGGGATGGTATGTGGACTGAAAACCGAAACTCAACCAGTTTTAGAAATGGCTGCAAGTATTTGATTAGAGAGAGATAAGTGGTGCGCCCGGCGTGATTCGAACACGCGACCTCTTGCTTCGGAGGCAAGCGCTCTATCCAGCTGAGCTACGGGCGCACAAAAAAGGGACAAACAACTCCAATAGTTTATCCTGTCCTTCTCTTCGCCGCTAGAGTGGTTCTTGAGCCGCTCCGGCCGCGCGGCGGAAGGGTGATGGGTGCTCTTATATTGAATGGGGCCACTTGAAAGTGGCCGGTACATTGCGGAGGTGCGCCGGTTGGGCTGGTTGGGCGGGGGCTATGCTTAGCATTTGGAGCGGTTCTTTATGTCGCGAGCGAGCTTTTCGATCTCTTCGGCTTTGCGCACGAGGTTCAGGCTCAGCACCTTGCTCGAGTCCGTCTTATCCACTTCCGCTTTCAACTCCGCCGCCAGGTCGTAAAGCTTCTCCACTTTTTTCTTGATGTCTTTCTGGTTTTCTTCCAGCATGCGCTTTTCTGCAGAGGGTGCCAGCGGATTTTCGGGGGTGGAGTTCGGCGTGGTTTTTTGATCCTGCGGGAGCTTGGGGTTTTGCGCCTGCGGCAGTTCGCGCGTAAATTGGGCGGCCAATCCAGCCGTCAGCAAGCCGCCCAGGAATGTTCGCCTGTTCTTCACCGCAATTCCTCCTTCGCCGCTTGCGTGGTGCCCCGGGACGCTGCACCGCGCCTCCACCAATGTTATACTCGCCCCTCAACCAATCTTATGTCTAGTCTGCTCTCTTATTTTCCGGATGCCAGTGGGGCCATCTTCTTTCGTCTCGTCGCCATACTCATCGTGGTGCTGGTGGTCAACCGGCTACTGCGCCTGATTACCAACCTTTTGATCAAGCCCGCCGCCTCCGAGGCCCGCGCGGCGAAGGCGCGCGAGCAGCAGACGCGCACGGTGGCGGTGGTTCTCTACAGTGCGGGAAGCAAAATCGTCTGGGGCGTGGCGCTGCTAACCGCCGCCTCGGAGTTCAGGATTGATGTATTGCCGGCAGCCACGCTCGCGGGCCTGGCCAGCCTGGCTCTCGGCTTCGGGGCGCAAAATCTGGTGCGCGACATCATCACCGGCCTCTACATCATTCTGGAAGATCAATTCGTCGTCGGCGACACCATTCAGGTCGGCGACACGATCGGACGCGTCGAACACCTCACCTTGCGCCGCACCGTGGTCCGCGACCCGCGCGGGGCACTCGTGACGCTTTCGAACGGCGACATCCGTACCGTCGCGAATCTCAGCCGCGACTGGTCGCAAGCCTTCGTGGACGTTGCCCTCTCTCCCCAGCTCTCCCAGGAAAAAGCTTTGCAGGCGCTGGAAGCCGCAGCCGCCGAGCTGCGCGGCGATGCATCCTGGTCGCAAGCGATTGTGGACGGCCCACGCATTCTGGGCTTGCAGAATTTTGACCAGAACTCCTCGACTGTTCGTCTGCAGGTCCGCACCGCTCCCTCCCGGCAAGACGATGTAGCGCGCGAACTGCGCCGCCGCATCCAATTAGAGTTCCAGCGCCGCGACATTCCCGTCAGCGGCGTGCAACGCGTGGAAATTAATCCCGCTCCCGTTTTTCAGGGTGACGCTGTCCAGCCTCCCTTGACATGATCTTCCGCATGGATATGAAAAGGAGTGTCACGCATGTCTCAGATCAGCTATGACGAAGTAAACCTCATGCTGCGGCTCTATGACCTCCGGCGGGAACCCCGCCTGCGGGAAGCGCGGGCGTGGTTCGTGGACCATTTCCACGCCGGCACCCCCGAAGAAGTGATGCAGAAATACCCGCAGGGCAGCCAGGAAAATACCTACATCCGGATGGTGATTAGCTATTGGGAAATGGTCGCCGGCATTGTGAACCGCGGCCTGATCAACGACGAGCTGTTTTTTGAGAGCAATGGAGAACTTTGGGTGGTGTGGGACCGGATGCGGACCATCGTGCCCACCTGGCGGGCAGCGTTCAAGAATCCAACCTTGTTTTCCGGAATCGAAGAAGCCTGCAAGCGGCTGGAAGCCTGGCGCGAGCGGCGCGCTCCGGGATCTTCCGTGGCCATGCGCCAGATGATGGAGCTTTCCCGAAGCAAGATGAAGTGACTGCGGGCAGTCCGCGAAATTATCCTTCGTAAATGTGGCTTACGACGTCAGCACCCGTGTTTCCGTTGTCTGTGCTTCAGCGGGTTTCCCGATACCGGAGGGCTGCGCCACTCGCACGCAATTGCGCCCCGCTGCCTTCGCCGCATAGAGAGCCATGTCGGCCTGATGCATGAGTTCTTCCACGGTGCATTCGGTAAATTCCGTGGAGAGAGCCAGCCCGATGCTGATGGTTACGGTCACGGGTTTGTTCGCCGTCTGGATCGGCCGGCCCCCAATCTTCATGCGCAGATTTTCGGCCCGCGACACCGCGCTACCAGGATTGCACTTGTTCAGGGCAACCAGGAATTCTTCCCCTCCGTAACGCCCCACCATGTCGTACGATCGGACTGAATTGTGCAATCGCCGCGCCACCTCTCGAAGAACCTCATCCCCGACCGCGTGCCCGTACTGGTCGTTGACGCTCTTGAAATGATCGATGTCGCACATCATCAACGCCGTGCAACTGCACTCCCTGCGTGAGCGCGTGATCTCGTGCGACATCAATTCCAGGATCACGCCGCGGTTCCAGAGGGAGGTCAGCAAATCATGCGTGGCCTGGAATCTCATGCTATCGCGGGCTTCCACCAGGTGGTCTTCCAGCTCCAAAATACGATGTCCGGTACGCAACCGAGCTTTCAATTCGTCCACATCGAACGGCTTGGTGAGGTAATCGTCGGCGCCAGATTCCAGACCCACCACGATATCCCCCTTCGATTCCCTGGAGGAAAGCAAGATGAGGTACGTATAGGCTTGCTCCTTGCGCCGCCGAATTTCCCGGCATACCTCCACTCCATCCGTCTCCGGCATGACCCAGTCGAGCAAGGCCAGGCGCGGCGCATCCTGCTTGACCAGTTCGGCGATCGCCTTCGCTCCATTTTCCACGGAGATCACTTCATAACCGGCGCGCTGCAAAGTTCTTTCGAGAAGTGTTCGCGAGATGGCATCATCCTCGGCAACAAGAATTCTCATGGCTTCACCCCCGCCAAGTGTGCATCCACTTCCGGCAGGATTCCCTCAAGCTCCTTCGTCAATCCTTCCAGCAATTCCTTCGATTCCTTTTGCAGGCCCTCTCGAGAAGACTCTTCAAGGGCGGCCGCCGTTTCCGCCGCCGCGCCCATGGAGAGATTTCTCAACATCCCCTTCATCGTATGCGCCGTGCGCGAAAGTCCTTCGTAATCACCGCCACCAATTGCTGTCCGGGATTTCTCCAAATTCATGCGCACGTCTTCCCGGAACATCACCAGCAGTTCACGGAAAAATTCCTGGTCGCCTCCGAGGCGCTCCATCAGTTCCTTAAGATCCCAATCTAATTGCCGCGGTTGTTCTGCCGCCTTTTCCATGGGTTGCTTTCGCACATCCCCTCCAGTCACCCGTTCAATCTCGCTTCGCAAGAATTCCGTACGTATCGGCTTGCTGACATACCCGTCCATGCCGGCTTCCTCGCACCGCCGCTGATCTTGCGCGGCAGCATGCGCCGTCATGGCCACGATGGGAGTGTGCCGCCCGGTTCCCTGCTCGTTCTCCCGAATTTTCCGGGTGGCCTGCAGCCCGCCCATCACTGGCATCTGCAAATCCATCAGCACCAGGTCAAACTCCTGGTGTTGGATTTCTTCACAGGCTTCCGCGCCATTTGCCGCCACACTGACTTCATGCCCCATCTTTTCCAGGAGTTTCTTTGCGAGTTTCTGATTCACTTCATTGTCCTCGACAACCAGGATCCGGCGGCCTGGCCCCGAAATTACATTCAGTACCTTGTTTGCAGTTGCCGCTTCGCGTTCATCGCCTTGCAGCGCGGATCGGAGACATTCCCACAAGACCATGCGCCTCAGGGGTTTCGTAAGGCGCTGGAAAATCTGGTAATCATTTGCCAGCGCGTCCTCTACAAACGACGGCGCTGACGACATCATCACAATGGCTGTTGCATCATGCGGCGAGCAGCCGCGGATTTCCTTGGCCAATTCATAGCCGTCTTTCGTCGCGAGGTTCAGATCGATCAGCGCCACCTCGTAGGGCCGGCCTTCTTCGACCGATTTTTCGTAAAGCGCAACCGCCTCTTCCACCGATCCCGCGGTGACTGTCTCCACTGCCCAGCGGCGGGTCAGCCAGCGAATTAATTCGCGCCCGGCCTTCCGGTCGTCGGTCACCAGAATTCGGCCGGCAGGCAATTTGTGCTGGTCCCATTCTTCCCGGTACCGCGCTTCTTCTTTCTTTGCGCGTTTCCAGTGAAGCTCAAACGAAAACGTGCTGCCCTTGCCCACTTCACTCTCAAGTTGCAACTCTCCGCCCATCAACGCGATGAGCCTCGCGGAGATGGAAAGACCTAGCCCGGTTCCGCCATATTGGCGGGTCACGCTGTTGTCCGACTGTTGAAACGCCTCAAAGATCTTCGCGCGATTCTCCGGCGGAATGCCGATTCCAGTGTCGGTCACGCTGAATTTTGCCGAGGCGCTCTCTCCGTCGCCGTGCAGATACTCAATCCCCAGCATCACTTCACCTTGTTCCGTGAACTTGACGGCGTTTCCCAGCAAATTGATCAGCACCTGGCGCAGACGGGTCGGGTCGCCCTCCACCCATTCGGGCAACTCGCCCCGGATGTACCACTCGAGGCTCAACCCTTTTTGCTGTGCGCGCACCGCGACAGGCTGCAGGGCGTTCTCCGCGCAGTCCAGAATCGAAAATGGAATTGTCTCCAGCTCGATCTTTCCATTCTCAATCTTAGAGAAATCGAGGACGTCGTCGATGATCTCCAGCAGCGACACTGCGCAGCCTTGCACCATCCCCAGGTACTCCCGTTGCTCGGCGCTCAGTGGCGTCTCGAGCGCCAGTTCCGTCATTCCCAGGATGCCGTTCATCGGTGTGCGGATTTCGTGGCTGACATTCGCCAGGAACTGGCTCTTCGCTTCATTGGCTGCCTCGGCGGCCTGCTTGGCCTCCAGCAATTTTGCTTCGCCCGCCCTGCGCCCGGTGATGTCTTCAAGGACCCCGACAAATCCGATTGGCGTGCCGTCGGGCCCGCGCAGCACGCGCGACTGCCACTCGATCCACACAATCGTTCCATCAGGAGTGACGAACCGTGTTTGATTCTTGAGTTCCGTTCCAAGTTCTATTGCCGCCTTCCATTCTCTTTCCACGTCTGCGTGATCATCTGGATGAATTGGCTCCATCCATCCGCATCCGAGCGCGCTGTCGGGAGCGCGTCCCGTCATCTCGCCCCATCTCTGATTGGCGTAAACGATTCGCCCCTCGCGGTCGCAACGTACGATACCGATCGGCGCGGCAGAACTCAGCAGACGAAACAGCTCTTCGCTCTCGCGAATCGACTTCTCAGCCTTCACCCGCCTGGAAATATCCATATAAATGCCCAGTTGACCGACCGTTTTGCCTTCCATCAGAAATGGCGCCCCGAATGCTTCGACGTCGAGCAATTCGCCATTCTTTTTTCGCCGCTTGACGATTTTTCGAACCACCTGGCCGGATAGGACTTGTTTGGTATAGGAAGTGGCTTCCGCAAATGTTTCTTCCGCATTCAGAAGCTCATCGATTGACTTGCCGTGGGTATCTTTCTCCGAATATCCGAACATGTTCCGGAACGCCGGATTGCTCATGCGGATCTTTCCATCCTGAGTTTCCGAAATAATTCCCACAGGAGCGGCTTCATTGAGCGCCCGGAACAATTCCTCGCTCTCTTTCAACATCGCTGCCGTCCGCTGGCGTTCCGCGATTTCCCTTTCCAACTCATTGGTTCGTGCCCTGACACGCACTTCCAGGGAATCGCGCGCTTCCTGAAGCTCCTGATTCCCGGCTTCAATCGCCACCAGCATGTGATTGAAATCTCTCCCAAGCTGCCCAAGTTCCGCGCCTCCCAGATCCGGCGCACGCAACGCGTAGTTTTTTCGGTCCGCCACTTCTCGCGCCACGCTCGCCAATTGTTGAATCGGCCCGGTCAGCGAACCTCTGAAGAGGAAGGTCAACAAGTAGACGACCAGAAGCGCCAGCGCGAACGCGGGAATTCTCAACAAGAAAGAATCCCGTCTCGCCTCCTGAAGGTCCCCAAGTGAGGCCTCGAGATATATCGCTCCAATCTTCCGATCCTCGAGTTCAAGAGGCCGGAGGAGTACCAGACTGTTCTTGTTCCACTGAATGGTTTCCGACTGTGGA
>WNFR01003891.1_pt1 | contig 16865 bp, 16 predicted proteins | sample 5400221 | NCBI WGS metagenome assembly WNFR01 (sample SAMN13153357, study PRJNA577476) | soil metagenome | isolation source: 40 cm soil under Madrone tree | place: USA:California | collected 2016-06-14
CTTCGTTAGTATGCGTGCATGAGCTTCCGATTCCGAGCCTGCACGTTGGATCAACCGCTTCTCCTAGCTCCCTCATTGCAACAATGGCTTCCCGAAGGGCACTTGGCGAGGTTCCTCGCCGACGTAACGGACCAGCTGGAGCTGTCGGCCATCTATTCTGCCTACGATCGTCCGGATGGCCGGGGACAAGCGGGCTACCATCCGCTGTTGATGACGCGCTTGCTGCTGTACGGCTATTGCGTGGGAGTGGCTAGTTCGCGAGCCATCGAGCGGAAGAGCTATGAGGATGTGGCGTTCCGCTATCTGGCGGCGGACCAGCATCCGGATCACGACACCATAGCGAATTTTCGGAAACAACATCTGGCCAGGCTGGGTGAACTGTTTGTGCAGGCCTTGCAATTGTGCCAGAAAGCCGGATTGGTGAAGCTGGGGCACGTAGCCATCGATGGCACCAAGATGCAGGCGAATGCGAGCAAACACAAAGCCATGAGCTACGGGCGGATGGGGGAAGCGGAGCAGAAACTGCAGGCCGAAGTGGAAGCCCTGCTGCGCCATGCCGAGGAAGTGGACGAGGCCGAAGATAGGCAATACGGGAAGGGCCAGCGAGGCGATGAATTGCCAGCGGAATTGGCGCGGCGAGAGAGTCGGCTGAAAAAGATCCGGGAAGCGAAAGAGGCGTTAGAGGCCGAAGCCCAGCAAAAAGCGCAGGAGCAGAAAGCGGAGGCGGAAGCCAAGATGGCCGCACGGCAAGAGCAAGAGAAACAGACCGGGCAAAAGTCGCGCGGGCGGGCTCCTCAGGTTCCTAACCCCGAGCAGGCCAAACCGGAATCTTCGTCGCAGCGGAATTTCACCGATCCGGAAAGTCGGATTATGCCGGATGGAGCGCACAAGGGGAGTTTTGTGCAGGCCTACAATGCTCAGGTGGCAGTGGATAGCGCGGCACAAATCATCGTTGCAGCAGAGATCACGCAACAAGCCAACGACAAACAGCAGTTGGTGCCGATGCTCCAACAGGTGATCGAGAACGTGAATGGCAAACCACAAGTGGCCAGTGCCGACACGGGTTACTGGAGCGCGGCCAACGTCACCGCGGAAAGCTTGCAAGGCATCGACCTGCATGTGGCCACGGAACGACAGCAGCACGGCGAGAGCAAGGACGTTCCCGTGAATGGGCTGCCGGAAGGAAGTGCGGTCTTACAGCAGATGCGAGACAAACTGAAGACGGAGGGCGGTAAGGCCGTCTACAAGATGCGGAAACAAATCGTCGAACCTGTTTTTGGATACATCAAAGAGGGGCGAGGATTTCGCCGGTTCAGCTTCCGCGGCTTAGGAAATGTACGCAGCGAGTGGAGACTTATTTGTGCCACGCACAATCTGTTGAAGCTCTTCCGATCAGGTTGGAAAATGCAGCCTTTGAGCACTTAACAGTGCCCAACCCGCGGTCTCCCTTGCACTCCCCAACAGCGCAGTAAGACTGTCAGAGGCCGAATATGGCCCACCAAGCCGCTACCCCAACAAACTCACCGAATATGGCCCACCAAGCCGCTACCCCAACAAACTCACCATGTCTCCCGATAAACCCGATGCCTTGGACTTCGGTGCGAACTTCATTCCGACAAGCTCCTAGGGCAAGGTGCGTGCCATTCTGGCGCTGACTGCCACTGCCATTTACATCCCATAAATCAGTGAATAATAGGGCTTTATAATGTCTGCCAGAAAGTGTGCGCAAACCGTTATGGCCTCTCCAGGGCCCCTCAACTGGCGGAATGAAGTTTCCCGTCATTCTCAAGTGACAGAAATCGTCATGAATTACTCTCCCCCATGCGAATCAATCAAAACGTCCCAGGGGAGCGTTCCATGCCACCTACCTTTACGTCGCGATCATCGCCGCCAGCTGTTACGAACTCGCTTCTGAGTGCAGCACAACCCGTCAGGGCGCGGTCCTCCCGTTCAAAGGACGCGCTTGCCCCGCCCGTCTGGCAGCTTTAATCTTATTTGCTAGCTAAATTTGATTGGACCCCATGGCGCCAAAACCAACATTCTTCCCGACGCCTTCTGACTTCCGTGCTTGGCTCGAAGCCCATCACGACAAATTCCCCGAACTGGTGGTGGGCTTCTACAAAAAAGACTCGGGAAAACCTAGCATCACCTGGCCGGAATCCGTAGATGCCGCTCTCTGCTTCGGCTGGATCGACGGCGTTCGAAGGAGCATCGACGAAACCAGCTACACCATTCGCTTCACTCCTCGCAGGTCCACTAGCACCTGGAGCGCCGTTAACATCAAACGCGTCCAGCACCTCAAGAAAACGGGTCTGATGCATGCGGCAGGTCTCAAGGCCTTTGCTGCCCGTAGCGAAAAAAACTCTGGCATCTATTCTTACGAGCAACGCAAGAGCGCCAAGTTCACTCGTGAACAGGAGCAGCAGTTTTGCGCAAACAAGTCCGCTTGGGAATTCTTCCGCTCTCAAGCTCCCTGGTACCAAAGAGTGACAACTTATTGGGTCATCAGCGCAAAAAGGGAAGAAACAAGGCTCAAGAGGCTTTCCTTGCTTATCGAGCATTCGCAGCATCGGCGCACTCTTCCACAGCTTAGGCTCGTGAAGAAGGAGTGACTTGGTCGCGTGTCATGTAGAATAGGGATCATCAAACGACAGAGGTGAGTACTGATGTCTTCAGACTATCTGCTCAAAACCGAACCTTCCGAATACTCCTTCGCTGATCTTCAACGCGACAAGGTCACCACTTGGGACGGCGTACACAATCCCGTGGCTTTGAGAAATCTTGGCGCGATGAAACCGGGAGACAAACTCATCATCTACGAAACTGGCGACCACAAGAGCGCCGTTGGCACCGCCTCGGTTGTTTCCGTCGACGCCTCCAATCCCAAGAATCCGGCCGTCGAAATCAAAGCAGGAAAACCAATCGCCAAGCCCGTAACTTTAGGCGAAATCAAGTCCAATAAGCTCTTCAAGGATTCCCCGCTCGTTCGCATTGGCCGCCTCTCCGTCGTTCCCCTCACCGAAGCCCAATACAAATTTCTAGCAGGCGACTGATTTCCCAAACGCGCGTATGATGCGGGGCGAAGTCGCAAGGCACAATCACGTGAAACGCTCCATCTTCGTTTTGTTTTTTTTCGTGGTTCCTCCTCTTTTCGCTCAGCAGCCGCCCGAAATCCGTTTCCATTCTGTCCCCGACTTCCTGAAACTTCCACCCGACCTCCATCTCGGCGAAGCCACCGGTGTCGCCGTGAATTCCAAAGGCCACATCTTCTCCCGCGGCAACAGCACCGGCCCTGCCTATGGAGCGAGCGCCGCGCAACTTCTCGAGTTCGCCCCCGACGGAAAATTTCTCCGTGAAATTGGCCACCACCTCTACGCCTGGTCCTTCGCGCACACCGTCAAGGTCGATAAGGACGACAACATCTGGGTCACCGACAAAGGCTCGGACATGGTCATCAAGTTCAATCCCGAGGGCCGCGTCGTCATGGTCTTCGGCCGCAAGCAGGAAGCCTCCGACGAAGGCACCGAGCCCCTCAAGCACGTCAAGCCGCCCCTGCCTCCCGCCGATGGTATGTTCCGCCAAGTCACCGACGTCGCGTGGGATGCTGCTGGCAATATTTACATCACCGACGGCTACATCAATTCGCGCATCACCAAAATCGACAAGGACGGCAACTGGCTCAAGTCCTGGGGCGAACCCGGCGATCAGCCCGGCCAGTTCAACACTCCGCACAGCATCGCGATTGATGCGCGCGATAGCATTTACGTCGCCGACCGCGGCAACCGCCGCATCCAGGTCTTCGACACGGACGGAAAATTTCTCCGCCAGTTCACCATCGATGTTCCCGTCGATCCCAACGCACGCCCCGCCATCGGCAACAAGCCCACCGCCACTACCGGCAACATGGCCCCCGGCGCACCCTGGGCCATTTGCATCACGCCCGCGCCCAATCAGTCCTCTACAACTCCGACGGCTTCCCTGGCCGCATCTACAAACTCTCTCTCGACGGAAAAGTTCTCGGCGTGTTCGGCAAATCCGGCAAGCAGCTCGGACAATTCGGCTGGGTCCACGAAATCGCCTGCCCCTCCGAAAACGAACTTTACGTTGCAGAAGTCCTGAACTGGCGCGTCCAGAAACTCATTCTCGAACCAACTCATTAGTTTGCGACTGCAACTAATATCGTTGGCAAGCATCAAATAACTTGCGGGCACGACATGTCTGCCATTCGTTTCTCCCGCGCCGGAACTATTCGCATTCAATGTTCTCAACCCTTATCCAAAAAACGCTTCTTCCGATTCAGGCGGTAGCGCGCAAACTCGAAATCCCCGAAAAATATTTCGAACCATGGGGATCACAAAGCGGAAAAGTCAAGCTGGAGCTGCTCTCCGATCCCTCCCTCAAGCGCCGCGGAAAATTGATCATTGTCACCGCGACCACGCCCACGGCCGCCGGAGAAGGGAAGACCGTCACTTCCATCAGTCTCACCCAAGGCCTCGCCCACATCGGCAAGAAAGTCGTCATTACCTCACGCGAGCCTTCGCTCGGCCCCATCTTTGGATTAAAAGGCGGGGCCGCCGGTGGCGGTCTTTCGCAAATCGAGCCCAGCGCGAAAATCAATCTCCATTTTCACGGCGATTTTCACGCCATCGCCTCGGCCCACAATGTGCTCGCCGCTCTCGTCGATGCCCATCTCTTCCACGGCAACGATCTGCATCTTGATCCCGAGCGCATCACCTGGCCTCGCACCATGGACATGAACGATCGCGCCCTTCGCCGCATCGCCGTTTCGCTGGATAGCAAAAAAGATGGCCGCCGCCAAACCGGCTTCGTCATCACCGCCGCTTCGGAAATCATGGCCATCATCGCACTTGCGAAAGACCGGAAAGATCTGCGCAAACGCCTGGATTCCATCGTCATCGGCGTCACTCGCGACGGAAGACCCGTGAGCGCCCGCGACCTCGGCGCGACCGGCGGAATGATGGCGCTGCTCGCCGAAGCTGTTCTTCCCAATCTCGTCCAAACTACCGACGGCACGCCCGCCTTCGTTCACACCGGACCCTTCGGCAATATCGCCCATGGCACGAGCAGCGTCATTTCCCAGGAAATGGGTTTGCGCCTAGCCGACTACGTCGTGAACGAATGCGGTTTCGCTTCCGATCTCGGCGCCGAAAAATATTTCGACATCGTCATGCAGCAGTCCGGCATCACGCCGGCGGCCGCCGTCCTCGTCACCACGGTCCAGAGCATGCTCAGCCAGGGCGAAGGCGATTTCGAGCGCGGGTTGTCCAATCTCGGCAAGCACATCGAAATCCTCAAAAACTTCGGCGTGCCAACTATCGCCGCCATCAATCGTTTTCCCAATGACTCCACCGCCGATCTAAATCGGCTCGCCGCCTACTGCGCGGATCGCGGCATCGCCAGCGCGCTCTCCGAGGGGTTCGCGAAAGGCGGTCCCGGAGCGAAAGAGCTTGCCGAAAAAGTCGTCGACGCTATCGCCAAAAACCCCGCGCCTCCTGTGTATCCTCTATATTCCCTCAAAGAGCCCCTCGTTGAAAAAATCCAGCGAGTCGCGCAGAAAATTTACGGCGCCAACGATGTGAATTTCAGCGAGCAAGCCAGAGCGAAGCTGCAGCAATTCACAGAATGGGGCTATGGAAAATTGCCCGTCTGCATCGCCAAGACGCAGTATTCCTTGTCCGATGATCCGAAGCGCCTTGGCGCTCCCACCGGTTGGACGCTCAACGTCACCAACGCCTCGCTTTCCGCGGCAGCCGGGTTCGTCGTGGTGATCTCCGGCAACATGATGCTCATGCCCGGCCTTCCAAAAGTTTCGCGGGCCTCCTCCATCGACGTGGACGACTCCGGCGCCATCATCGGAGTCTGAAGAGGCGTCCTCGCGATAAACACCCGCCTACCGCACCCCCGTTGCACCCCCGTTGATGCACCCCCGTTGATTGACGTGAGGCTCACTTGCGCCTAACATGCGCCACAGAATCTGAGCAAGGAGGTGCTTTATGACGCTCAGGGGAAAATATGCGCTGGTAACTGGTGGCTCGCGGGGAATTGGCCGCGGAATCGCTCTCAAGCTTGGGGAATCCGGAGCAAAAGTTGCCGTTCATTACTATCAGAAAGAAGATCAGGCCAAAGCGACTCTCGAAAAATTGCGAGCCTGCGGCTCGGATGGTTTTGTTTTGCAGGCCGATGTTTGCAAACCGGAAGAAATTCGCCGGATGTTTGCGCGCGTCAAATCGGAGTTCGGAGCTCTCGACATCTTCGTGAATAACGCCAGGCCGGAGGTTGCCACCTTTTACGAAGGGCCGATGACCATCCGGCTCGATATGTTCGACTTTGCCATCAATTCGCAAGCTAAAGCTTTCCTTGTTGGAGTGCAGGAGGCCGTTCCGATGCTGCGCGACGGAGGACGGATCATCGCCATGACCTATGCGCCCGGCGGCCGCTTCGGCAGTTGGCAGCCGTGGGTGGCCATGGGTGCGGCCAAGGCGGCGTTGGAGGTCTTGTGCCGTTACTTCGCCGTGGCGCTGGCTCCGCGGCAGATCACCGTGAACGCCATCAGCCCGGGTTGGACCGAGGACAGCGTGTTGAATACCTTGCCGAAAGCGGTACAGAACACAATTCGGAGCTGGCACCAGAGCGGATGGACTCCCATGCGGAAACTCGGCATTCCGGCCGACCTCGGAAATGCCGTCGCGCTGCTTTGCTCCGCGGAAGCCAGCTGGATCACGGGACAAATCCTGGATGTGGATGGAGGCGCCTCGCTCATGGATGCGCACCTCCCACTGGAAATCCAGCAAGTGCCCGCGGCGAAAGGCGCCCACGCCGCCTAGCGGGAAAGCCTTCGAAAACAAGAGAAAGCTAGGTGTTTGAGCCGCGGAAGTTCCTCCCCGATTCGTGACGGGCAGGCCAAGCCGCTTGACGTTACGTCTGAGCTGTTGCAGTCCTTCGGATCAAGCAGCAGCACGACGAATCGCATGATAGACGACCAGGAGGACTATTGCCCCAATCACGGCCACAAAAAGGCTGTATAGATTTAGGCCCGTCACGCCTGCCGCGCCGAAGGTGTTGAAGAGCCATCCCCCCACCACCGCACCAACAATTCCCAGGACGATATCGAGGAGAATTCCTTCTCCCGCCTTGTTCACAATCTTGCTTCCGATGAAGCCCGCTACCAAACCCAACACAATCCAAGCCAGGAATGACATTTTGCGCTCTCCTTAAGGCATAGATTTCGTAAGACCATCTGCGTGAACTCGCAAATCGTCCGCGGGACGCCGAATTGCTAGTAAACTGGACCTATTTGAGAATGCAGAGCCAGCATTACTTCGTACAAGTGTCGCTGACCATCGTCAAATTAGTCGCCGTCAGGTGGCCATGCTCGGTGGAGTTCTTACCCATGCCGTGCTCTCTTGCCGTGTCCTTAGCATCTTCCTTTACGCCGTGCATTGCGGCATTGGAGACCACGCCGGTAATCTTAACCGTATGACCGACATGATCGCCGAGCCTGACGGAGTCGCTCTTGATCTCCCAAGTGCCGCCTTTCGCTGTAGTAAGATTGTACTCATTGGCGTCCTCACCCTTTTGAAGGCAGCCGGAGAGCGTCCGAGTTTTCTTATGGGTGGTTTTTGTTGTGTCCTGCGCCGTAGCCAGTCCGGCACTGCTCGCAAACATGAACAATGCAAGAGATGTAATTGCGATCTTAAATTTCATTCTTAACCTCCAAAGTTTTGATTTGAGAAGCGAAACAACAGACCAGAAACTCGGCTAGTCGACTGCGCTTACCCGGCGATCCGTGGAATCGGCTGCACAGCAGTTGTCTAGCTCCTGGCCAGGGGCCATGCTAATGGCGAGGGGGGCCGGGGTCTGTGCAATTTTGAACACTTTCCTTCCGTAGTTCCCTCCAGCGATTATCGGCAAAGATGCCAGAATGAAATCTCATCCTAGAAGTTTGCGAGGGGCTTACGGTGGAGCTGGAGTTCGTGATTGTGGAGTTCATGATTTCCTCGTTGGGGGGCACCCCAGGGCACCCCCATGAAAGATGGATCGTTTTCAAAACAAAGGAGTTTCAGGAAAAGCATTCTGCAAGTAGCTGAAAATAAAGAGGATGGACGACGGGAGATTTCGTACCTTGTGACTCGTGGATCGATTAAAGGAGGCAGGGAAGTAAGAGAAGAAACAACATGACCGGTGAGGAGGCGGAAAGTGGGGAACGCTGGGCGAAACGATCGGGGTAGCGGCTGAAAATCACAACTCACGATAACATGGAAATGTTACCTTGTAAAATACTATATTTATGTAGTACTAGTTTCGAATGGATTTTATAGTACTTTCGAATGAAAATTGCGACTTAAGATGAAGAAAGGGAACGGTTAACAGCGCGAATCAGTTCTTAGTGGTTAGTTGTTAGCAGGGCGAATAGAGAATTCGGGAAAGATCGACAGTGAAAAAAGATTTAACACAGAGGACACAGAGACGCAGAGGTCGCGGAGAAGAAGAGAAGTATGCCGAAGTCTTGATGACCCTAGCCGCCAATTCCTTTTAATGAGCGGGAGTTCAGGCGAGTGCGTGGTTTGAGGGTGGAGAATTGGGCGGTGTAGCGAGGGCGTGCCACGCGCCGCGGGTTCCTAGACGGCAAGCATGAGGCAGCGCAGTTCTGGAATTAGAAAAACCGCGTTCGGACGCGATCTGGCAGCCTGTACAAATCCACTAACGTTAGGAAATCGATAGTCTTGAATTCCCGGTCAATTGCCGGCGGTCCGCAGATGCGGGCGGAAATGTCCAGGTACGCGCGGAACAGCCGCGGCGGCTGCGGAGGCGCTACAGGCGCACCACTCGATTGGCACCGCCGTCTCTCCACCGGACTAGTTCTCAGCGACGGCTCGGCAAGATATTTGTTCTTCAGCAATTCGTAAAGCGCGATTCCCTCATCGTCATTCTGCGACGAGAGGGAGCTGCATCCGATCAAATAGCGCGCTCCGCAACTCACCGCATATCTTGCGATCCCCTTCCACAGCATGTGCAGAACACTGGTGTTGCGATACTCCTCATGGACGCAGGCCCGCTCGAGCTCCAGCACTTCGCCGCGCATTTTTTCGAACGGGCTGAAATCAAAAAATTCCTCCCCGTAGTAGCCCAGGTTTCCCTTCGCGCGGTAGCCACATTGCATGCGGTAAGTCCCTGCCAGCCTTCCGGTGGCCGCATCTTGCACCATCAAGTGATCGCAAATAAAGTCGTACCGGTCGCGGTCCAATCCCGAATTGGCAGAGCTGTCGAGCCCTTTCCCAAGCTCGCAATTAAATACAAGATAGCGCAGCCGCTGGCATTCAATCACGTCTTCAAGCGTTTGCGCCGTGCTCACCCGGAAGCGTTCCGTTGTGGCGAGGGGATTTCCGCAATCGTGCACCAGGACAGCGCTCATTGCCATAAACCAACTCTCAAACGAAGCAGATTACGGAGATATTTCAGGAATGTGATTTGGATGTTTCTAGTGGTATCTGTTTGGCTACAGAAGATTGGTGGACGCGAGGACAAAGGGGCTACAACCACGTGAACCACTGTCGACGCGGAAGGTAAAGACCGTTGCTCGCGGCTTGTCGGCCAGTTTGGAGGCGCAGTAGAATGGATGCTTACAGATCGAGGAGGGAACCCGCCATGGCCACTGCAGAGCAGATTGTGCACGTTTCGGAGTTTGCGAACGAGGCGTTTATTGATTTTACGAAGGCGGAAAACCGCTCACACATGGAAGCGGCGCTGAAAAAGGTGAAAGCCGAATTTGGGCGGGAATACCCGATGTGGCTCAACGGGCAAAAGGTGATCACCAAGGAAAAGCGCAAGTCCACAAACCCTTCGCGGCCGTCGGAAGTGATTGGCGTTTTCCAGAGTGCCACGCCGGAGATGGCCAGGCAGGCGGTCGAAGACGCCCACAAATACTTTGACACATGGAAGAAAGTCTCCGCGCAGGAGCGCGCGAAGTGTCTCTTCCGCGCGGCGAAGATTCTGCGTGAGCGGAAATTCGAACTGAACGCGCTGGTGTGCTACGAAGTGGGGAAGACGTGGGCGGAAGCGGACGCGGACATCGCCGAAACGATCGACTTTCTGGAATTCTACGGCCGCGAGATGCTGCGACTGGGCGAGCCGCAAAAGCTGACGCCCATGCGCGGGGAGCGCAACTACCTTGTGTATATTCCGCTCGGCGTGGGTGTTGTGATTCCTCCGTGGAATTTTCCGTGCGCGATCATGGCGGGAATGACCGTGGCATCGCTGGTCACTGGGAATACGGTGGTCCTGAAGCCCGCGGCTGACTCGCCGACGATCGCGGCAAAATTTATCGACATTCTTTTTGAGGCGGGCATTCCGAAGGAAGCGGTGAACTTTATCACCGGCCCGGGCAGCGCGATTGGCGATGTGCTGGTACAGCATCCGAAGACTCGTTACATCGGATTCACAGGCTCGAAGGAAGTGGGGCTGCGCATCAGCGAACTCGCGGGCAAGACGGTTCCCGGGCAGATGTGGATCAAGCGCACGGTGCTGGAAATGGGCGGCAAGGACGGAATCGTGGTCGACGAAGAGGCGGATATCGACGCGGCCGTGGAAGGGACGGTGCAGGCGGCGTTCGGGTATCAAGGACAGAAGTGTTCGGCGTGCTCGCGCGCGATTGTTTCCGAAAAAATTTACGACGCATTCGTGCAGAAGCTGGTGGAGCGCACAAAGAAAATCACGGTCGGCCCGAGCGACGATCCGGGCAACTACATGGGGCCGGTGATCAGCCAGTCGGCGATGAAAACGATTCTGAATTACATCGAAGTCGGAAAGAAGGAAGGGAAGCTGCTTACCGGCGGGAAGCGCGCGGCAGGCGACGGCTACTTCATCGAGCCGACGATTATTGGGGATGTGGACCCCAAAGCGCGGCTGGCGCAGGAGGAAGTGTTCGGTCCCGTGCTCGCGGTGATCAAGGCGAAGAATTACGACCAGGCGCTGGAAATTGCGAATAATACGGAGTTTGGCCTGACCGGCGCGGTGTACTCGAAGAACCCGGAAAAAATCAAAAAGGCCGAAGAGACGTTTCACGTGGGCAATCTTTATCTAAATCGGAAGTGCACCGGCGCGATGGTCGGCGCGCACCCGTTCGGCGGGTTCAACATGTCGGGAACGGATTCAAAGGCGGGCGGGAAAGATTACTTGCTGCTGTTCATGCAGGGCAAGTCGATCGCGGAAAAAGTGAGCTAACAGTTTTTTGCTGCGCTTGCATCGGCGCGCTGACTGACCCATTTCAAAACGCGAAACACGGGATAGCTCAGCACGAGTATCGCGAGCGCCCAGGGCGCGTTCTTCTGGTCCGTTAAGATCGACCCCGCCAAAAACAAGACCGAGGCCACCAGGGCAATTCCTGTCGTCCACGGATAACCCCAGGCGCGGTACGGGCGCGCCATTGCCGGCTCTCTCCTGCGCAACACAAACAACGACGCATACGACAGAGCGTAATTCGCAACAAAGAAAAAGGAGAGCATGGCGATGACGCGCTCGAAGGTCCCCGTCAGCAGGAACAGCAGGCCGGCAACTGTGCTGAGGAATAGCGCCAGCACCGGCGTGCCACCCGGGTTGACCCGAGCGACGCGGCGAAAAAATAATCCGTCACAGCTCATGGTGTAAAGCGTCCGGGAGCAGAAAAGCTGGTTGGCGTTGAGGCAGCTCAACATGGAGATGACCATGATCGAGCGAATAATGGGATCGCCAAGCTTCCCGAAAATGCGATCGGCGACGGTTCCGAGTACAAAATTGTTTCCGGAAATTTCGTTCATGGGGAGGATGTAAAGCGCCACCAGATTCAGCAAGAGGTAAATTCCCATGATGGAGAAAACGCTGCCGAAAATGGCGCGCGGGATGTCGCGGCCCGGATGGCGCACCTCTTCGCCGAAGTAGATGACGCCGTCCCATCCGTCGACAGTGTAGATGACTCCCTGAAGCCCGAGCATGATCGCAACGAGAAGAGGCCATCCGGAGGGCAAGTCAAGCGCGGAAGCAGTGGACTGCGAGGCCGCACGGTGAGCCGGCCCGCCCAGCAAGAAACAGGCAATCACGAGAATCACGAAAGCGCCAGTCTTGAGCGCGGCGGTCGATAATTGCGCGCCGCTGCCCCAGCGAATCCCGCGCCATTGCAGAACGAAAAACGCAACAATAACAACGACGGCAACAATCATTTGAACGCGCATGGCGAAGCCGAGGACCGTCAAGTTTCCGCTCAGGACAGGGAAAAGCGCACCACTATATTCGGCGATGACGAATGCGACGGCGGCGGCGGTGCCGCAAGTGGAAAGCCAGTCGCTCCAGCCAACGATGAATCCGGCGTAATCACCGAGCGCGCGGCGAGAGAAATTGTACTGGCCGCCGCTGCGGGGAATCGCCGCGCCAAGCTCCGCCATGGACGAGGCTCCGGAAAACGCATAGAGTCCGCCGAGGACCCATACTCCGAGAAACATCCACGCATTGGGCAGGAGCTTGGCGACGTCACCGGGCGTTCGAACGATTCCAGCGGAGATGGTGTTTCCGATCGCCGCGGCAATGCCAAACCACATTCCGAGGACTTGGAGCAGGCGGCCGCGGCCGACCGCGGGCGCAGAGGTAGCTGTGGAAGAAGCTTCCGATGTTCCAGACAATGTGAGGTCTCGAGGGATCTGCGAAACGCAGCCATCATATCGGGGGGATGAGAAAATGCAAGCTGGAAGTGGCGCGCGAAAAAGTTGTCAGTGATCAGTTATCAGTCTTCAGTAAGAGCCGAAAATAACTGCCTGGTGGGGCGCCGTTGGCTTCGTTCGAGATGCAAAGGTGGAGTGACAGAATTGTTGACGGCAGCGAAAGTGGAACGAATCCGGAATCCAACAACGGACGCCCCCGCCTATCGCGGAGTGCCGACGAAGTTCCACTTGCCCCAGGCGAAAGATTCGTGCACCGGTAGAAAATGAGTTCGGGTAGTTTTCTTGATGAGTTCGGGCTGACCCAGCCATTGCTCGTAGGTGCGGATTTCGTACTCGGTCATGGTGGCGAACGCATCCATCTTGTTGGAAATGCGGCGGACCGGAGGGAGTTCGGAAATTACGTGCACGAAGGTCAGGAAGGGAGTGCGCCACGGCTCGACAAACATGACGCGGCCGTTCCTTCGCAGCACTCGTTGCATTTCCGAAAAAGTTTGATCGAGATCGTCCGGCAAAGCGGGGAGATGGTGCAAGCCGCCCTGGACGATGAGGACATCCTTGCTGCGATCGGCGAAGGGAAGTTTCCTGCAATCGGCGACTGTGCATTTCGCAGACCCTTTGAACTGCGCGAGCAGCCGGGGCGAGAGGTCCACGCCTTCGAACCGGGTGAAACCGAGACGCTGGAGAGCGATCAAACCATTTCCGCGCCCGCAAAAAAGCTCGACAATTTCGGCGTCGCGCGGCCATTGAGGAGCGCCCAATCGAGCGAGGCGCCCGATAAACTTTCGAATTTCCTGTTCCGGCGTTTCGAATCGCAGGTACGCGGCTTCCCAGGGATCCAGGGGCGGCGCGTTTTGCGTCTGGAGATTTGTTTCGTTTCCCGGTGTTTCTGTGCGCGATGTGGGCATCTTCGATGAGCGGAAGAAAGAACCTTCGAAGGTTCGCATAGATCGCCGGTCAATTCAAGGTAGGGGTCAAGGCTTTGGTTAAGGCGCGGGCCAAGAGTGCTGCTAGGAGAACGCGTTAAACGTGGATTGTTTCCGAGTGACTCAACCGCAATCGGCTCGCCTGCAACGCGCGCAAGCGCGAGACGAGCGGCTTTCGTCAGCGTTGCTGCGGCGGCGCTAAGCCGACTGCGCACGCTCGGGCGCGATCAAGCAGCAGCTCGCGCTCGCGGGCGTTGTGCGTGAGTGATGCAGCGCGCTCGAACTCTGCGCGAGCTTCGTCGAAGCGACTGAGTTTTTTCAGGAAGTCGCCGCGCACGCTCGGCAAGAGGTGGTAGCCCCGGAGTGATGGCTCCGCGGTCAGCGCATCCACGAGTTCGAGGCCCGCCGCTGGACCGAAAGCCATTGCGACTGCGACCGCACGATTCAGCTCCACGACGGGGGACGGTACGAGCTGGGCAAGCGCCTCGTACAGCAGCACGATGCGTGCCCAGTCCGTTTCCTCCGCGGTAAGCGCTCGCGCGTGACAGGCGGCGATCGCAGCCTGGAGTGCATACGGACCCCGCATGCCGCCGAGCTTTTCGGCACGATCGAGCGCGGCGAGACCACGACGGATTAGGAGTTGGTCCCAGTGCGCCCGGTTTTGGTCGAGCAGCAGGATGGGCTCTCCCGACGAACTCACGCGCGCCCTCGAGCGCGACGCCTGGATCTCCATGAGCGCGACCAGGCCGTGAACCTCCGGCTCCCGCGAAGCGAGCTCGGCCAGGATACGCCCGAGACGCAGCGCGTCCTCGCAGAGTGCAGGCCGCATCCAGTCGCCGCCGGAGGTCGCCGAGTATCCTTCGTTGAAGACGAGGTAGATGACCTCGAGCACCGAGGACAGCCGGGCGGCGAGCTCACCGCCGCGTGGGACCTCGAAAGGGACATGTGCCTCGGCCAGAGTCCGCTTGGCCCGGACGATTCGCTGGGCGATGGTCGGCTCCGGGACGAGGAATGCACGCGCGATCTCGTCGGTCGTCAGGCCTCCGAGCAAGCGCAGCGTAAGAGCAGCGCGCGACTCGGTCGAGAGAACCGGATGACAGGAGATGAACACTAGGCGCAGGAGGTCGTCGCCGATGTTATCGTCGAGCGCGGCGTTGAAATCCGGCACAGCCTTCTCCTGCTGGGCTTGGAGCTCGCGACCAAGCTCCTCGTGCTTGCGCTCAAGCCGTTTGTTTCGGCGGAACATGTCGATCGCACGGTGCTTCGCGGCGGCCATTAGCCAGGCGCCCGGATTGTCCGGGATGCCCGATTCCGGCCACTGCTGGAGCGCGGCGACGAGAGCGTCTTGCGCGAGTTCCTCGGCAAGGCCGACATCGCGCACGATTCGCGTGAGACCGGCGATGATTCTGGCGGACTCAATCCTCCAGACCGCGTCGATGGCGCGATGTGTGTCGGTAGCCGTCACGGCTACCCATCACACCATCTTCAATCCGCTCACGCAAGCCCGGGCGCGCGGCGACTACGTGTTCGTGGCCATTCGTACGCGTGAGAACTCCTACGCTTTGGGAGGGAAGTCTTCCGGCCCGAAGATCTGGCGAATTTCGGTCTCACCCTCCCAGCCGGGCCAGTATTTCTTGTGAAGTTCCATGAAGCGCAACGCTCCTTCGATCGCCTCTTTTTTCGACTTCAAATCGAAAACTGCGTACCCGCCGACGACTTCCTTGGCCTCGGTGAAGGGCCCATCGATCGCAGCTACCCGCCCTCCAGAAAGCCGGACACGCGTGCTCGCCGCCGTGGGAGCCAGCCCGCCGCTTGCGATCATCGTTCCGGCTTTGACCGCCTCTTCACTGAGCTTCGTCATGGCGTCCATGAGTTCCTTGGGCGGAGGGCCCGAGTTTTTTTCAGATGACTTGACCAGCATCATAAATCGCATCGTGACACCTCTCCTGTGTGTTTTTGTTTTTCGGTTCGGAGCTGGATTTCCGGTACGGCTTCGACCGGGACTGCAATCCTGGCTCTACTGGAACGTCGAACGTGGACCCGCGAAATCGACAGGGCCCAGAAGAGACTCTCGCGGATGTAAGCGCCCGCGCGTCGAGGGCACGGCGATCAGCGTGTTGGAGCCGCGTCGGCGCAGGTGCTTTGGCCGGCTTCGTATACCTGTCGAAGCTCACACTCACCATCACCGGCTACCTGGAGGAAATTCTTGGTCATTTCGATGGCCTCTGCCTTCGAGTTTGCCTGGAGGATGGCGAAGCCGCCGATCACTTCCTTGGCCTCGGTGAACGGCCCATCGGTCACGGTCAGCTTCCCGCCAGAGATGCGAACGCGCGCGCCGAGAGCGCTCGGCAGGCAACCCTCGGTGGCGAGCAGTGTGCCGGCCTTCATCTCCTTTTCGATCAACTGGCCCATCCTGGACATTTCCTCCTGCGAAGGAGGAACGCCCCTTTCCGCGCTCTTATAGATGCTTAGAAATTTCATCGCGATCTCCTTGTATTCGTATTATCGAGTTCTCTGCTCCCTTGTCTGGTGCTGATAAACGAGGGTGAATTCCCGCTCTACTGTAACGTCGAATGTGGGCCGGCAAAATCGACATGCTTAGCAACTTCTTTTCGGCCGGTGCAAGGCGGAGGACTGTCGCGGCTACGGCTTCTTGGCGGCTGCCTGGGCACGCGGGCGCTCTTCCTGCGTCCTGAGCTCGGGAGTAAGCTCGGAACCGAAGTCCTCTGCCTCGAACACCTGGCGAATCTCAATCTCGGCTTCCCCTTCATGGGGACTGGGGCAGCGCTTGACCCACTCGATCGCCTCTTCCATCGACCTTACCTGCCACAGCCAGAAGCCTGCGATCAGCTCCTTAGTCTCGGCGAAGGGCCCGTCGATCACGGTGCGGTTCCCTCCTGAGAACCGGACGCGCTTGCCCTTCGAGCTCGCGTGGAGCCCTTCGCCGGCGAGCAGCACGCCGGCTTTCACCAGCTCTTCGTTGTACTTCCCCATTTCGGTAAGGAGCTTCTGGTTAGGCAAAACGCCCGCCTCCGAGTCCTTGTTGGCCTTGACTATCACCATGAATCGCATTGTTATGTCTCCTGTGCGCCGGTTAAACCGGCGAGGTGTAGTGAATGCAAAAGTCATACGAATGTGAAGTAGCGACCCACATCGGCCCCGAGTCATGCGGAGCTGCTCGCAAGGGCGGCGTCGAAGCGTTGACAGGGAACGTGCGGGCCGGGTATTCAGCCGC
>WNFR01015129.1_pt1 | contig 16862 bp, 19 predicted proteins | sample 5400221 | NCBI WGS metagenome assembly WNFR01 (sample SAMN13153357, study PRJNA577476) | soil metagenome | isolation source: 40 cm soil under Madrone tree | place: USA:California | collected 2016-06-14
ACTCACCCAGGCACTGCCAGGCCTTGAGTTATGCTCGATGGGGCAAGAGGGCTTAAAGAAGGGGTTGGGAATACCACGTTCAAAGTGACAAAGAGACCGGTAGGGTCTGTGCGTACGTTGACAATACAATACTCAATGTTGCCGGGCAAGGTATTTGATTTGGGTTTCAATTGTCGATTAATCTTGTCTTCAAATAAGGCGGCAAGCCCGGTTATGGGAATATTACCGAAATCAGTTTTCAGGATATGGACTTGTAGCTGGCATTCATTTACTAAAGGCTGCAAGACGATTGTAAAAGGGTGCGTTACATTTGCATTCAAGATTTTGTACCGGTAATCTCCTGTAACGGTCATCTGATCACCCTGAGCAAACTGAACCTGGATATTGCTGATATCTCCCGGTATTTGCGCACCTCGCAGACTGGTTTGCAACACGGATGCAATCACGGTTGAATCAGCGTGCACAATAACATTGCCTGGCGTAGGGGAAGCAACAGGAAGCGGAGACCTGTTGCCAGAAATTACCAGTAAAAACAGCAGTATTGCTCCTATTCCGGCGATAATGCCGATCACGAATGTGATAGCGGTAAGCAAAAAACGACCTATAGAATGCCGTTGTGTAGGAACTTGACTGGGAGGTAAGCCGCCAGCTTTCATCTTGCATAATTACCTTATCTGAAGTTACAACGCTCTTAATTATAAGACGTATAAAGTATGGGTAGAGGTTACCTGGTTAAGAGATAGGAGTTGCATATGAGTAGTCAACAGATGTTCTCTCCCCAGGAGAACAGGCCACCCGGACAAGACAGCGCCGATGCGCGTGAACAAGCGCAGGTGCAGCAGTCAGGGGGAGAAGAGGCCTCAGGCACGGGCCAGGCTCCTTACGAAGCGGGGTATAGCGGGACGGCGCCATCTATGAAGTGGATGAACGATGAGGGCGAGAAAGTGCACCCACCAAAGTATAGACGTATACCAGCCTGGCAATGGATTGTTGGCGCTATCGTCGTGTGGGTACTGGCCGCTGTGATCTGGTCCCTTCTCAGTGCCATTCTTGGCTTCATTCTGCTGGTGCTGGGCGTGGCCGCGGCGGTGATTGCCATCAGCCAGGTCTCTGTCAGAAAGATTGTCATGCCACCGCGCATCTTCATGCTGGGGGGGCGGCCCGCGCTGGTCATACGCAATCCCGCGGGCGCTATTCGCATCCATAGCGGTGTGACCAACAGTGTCGAGGTGGTGGCGACGAAGTATGTCAATGGCTGGTTTGGAAGCCAGGAGGAAGGGGCAATAGACTTTGCGCAGGATGGCGATATCATTCGTGTCACGACGAGTAGCAATTACAAGTGGTCGCCCCTGGGCGGGTTGAGGAACGTCAATCTCGATATTACGGTGCCGGAGCAGTGCGATATCCAGGTAGATGGGAGCGCCGGATCGATCAGGATTGAGGGGATCAAGGGCCAGGTCAAGGTAGGGACGAACGCGGGCACGATCGATGTGCAGCAAGTGACACTGGAGGGACAATCGAGACTCACGACGAGCGCGGGCACGATCAATGCGCGGCAAGCGATGCTGGAAGGACAGGCGAGCCTGACTACCAACATGGGCACGATTCATGTGCAGCAAGCGATGTTGAAGGGGCAGGTGAACTTCCATACCAATACTGGCACCATCTACTTCGGGGGCGAGCTTGATCCCCAGGGATACTATCGCTTTGGGACAAACCTGGGCACGATCGATGTTGTGTTGCCGGGTAACCCGTCGTTCACCCTGGCAGCAGCTACCGATTTGGGCAACGTCCACAATCAGTTTGGCAGCACGACGGTTGGACCCGCTCCTCGTGCCAGGTTGGAGTTGAGGACGAATCTCGGTACAGTGAATGTACGGAGAGGATGACTAGCCGCCCTACGATATGCGCGGCGGACCTGAACGGATGCGGGTGCGCATATCATAGTTGCGAGTGACACCCTCCCACATGCTCTCCAGCCACCAGGTCGCTCCGGCCTCGACGTAGGGACGGACGATGGCGGAGGCGCGCACGGAGTCATTGGGGAACGTCTCACCCTCGGTGATGATGTCAAGCGGCATGGGACTGGTGCGCAGGGCCTCGATCGCGGCTTTGCGCTCGCGTAGTTCTTCGAGGCTACCGCCGATCACTGCGCCGTCCCAACGTGCCGCACGGCGGAGCTGGCTCTGCTTCGGACCGCCAATGACCCAGATGGGGATGCGTGGCTTTTGCAGCGGCGCATGCGTGCGCCAGTCAACACTGGCGCGCATTTCCTGCAAGCGGTAATGGAGACCTTCGTAGGTAAACGAGCGCATCGATGCGCCGCGCCACCAGCCGTCGAGGATCTCCAGAGCCTCGTCGAGCCGCTGTGCGCGCGCCCTGTTCTCCTGCATGCCGAACTTATCCAGTTCCAGTACGCCGAGGCCAGCAGTGAGGATCGCACGTCCGCCGGAGAGCTGATCCAGGGTGGCGGTTTGCGCGGCTACGTACCAGGGGAGTTGTTCCGGGAGCGGCGTGAGCATTGTTCCCAGGTGGATCCGTTGTGTACGCATGGCAATCGCCGTCAGTTTGATCCAGGCGGTCATCCAGTCATCGGGAAGGAAGACGCCGTCCCAGCCAGCATGCTCCGCTTCCTGGGCTAACTCGACGATTTCGGCAGGGTCGCCTGTGAGAATAAAACCATATTTCATCGCGTGAGATGCTCCTTCAATCAATCAATGAAAATGGATGCCCTTAGCGCTTCACCGTTTCTGTAGTGAGAGGCTAACCAGAGGTATTCCCGGTGTTATTCTAACAACGTATCTCAGTGGAGATGAGTCACCTGAATAAGATGAGCAAGAAATCATGTTTGACTCCATTCATGAGAAAAGAGACATTCGTGCAATATGTTATACTGTCAAGTGATAGGAACGAGCTATTACCCGAGAGGCTCTATCGAACAAAGGAGCATTCCATGTCCAGAAGTGGTCCAAAATATTGGGAGATCACTATCTTCGACTCAAATAATCCAAAGCACCGCCGAGTGTTCTCCATCATTTGGTATAGCCTCGTCGTCGTTCTCTTTTGCCTGGCAATCTATCGTGTGGTGATGCATCCTCCCATTGACTCTTACAAGCTCTTTGCATATACGGCCTTATTTGGGGTCATTCTCTTTGTCAGCATTCTCGCAAGCACCGGTCTATGGTCCAAGCGCTTATTTTCACGATCCCCTTTATTACTGATCCTCGCTGTCTTCCTTTGGTGCATCATACTCTACCCTCTTGTGACGCACTTCCCCATTGATTACTTCGCGCTCTTTGGAAATCTGGGCGCTTTTGCCTATTCCCTCTTTATCTCGATGAAGGCGTGGGCTCGTGAGAGGAACAAACCAGCGTAGAGTAGATAATAAGGTCCTGCCCGGCTTTGGTTTGTGGCAGCCTTGCTCACCTGTAGGCATCCTCGTATGCGGATAGTGTGTGCGTGGAGGAAGGTACAGAAGAGCTACCGCAGGTCATAAAGAGGTAGCCCGGTCCGCGCTGCGATCAGCGAGAGCAAGGCCTGCATCTGCTTCTCATACTCTTCAGCTGGGAGAATTGGCTGAGCAAAGAAGAGGGCCCGAGCGCTATTACGCCGCATCCAACTCCAGCGGATTACATCGTTGGCACTCGACAACTCATATATCGAGGGGTATGGATATTTCTTCGCGCCATATATGCCATCAATAGCGAAGAGCCGGGCTTCTTGCCACGACACGCTATGTACTTTAGGCAGCAATCCCACCATGATGAGCCCATGTTCGGTGACGGTAAGCTGTTGGCGTACTTTCGCGTAGAGGATTCCAAATATGAGGCCGCAATCGAGAAGTATGAAGATCACAGAGATTCCCACCACAATGAATATAGAGCTGGGCGGAAGAGCTCGATGATGAGGCAGAGGAGACAACAAGTGTGGGAGAAAAACAACGAACGCAATGACGGCGATAAGCATTATCAGCAGCATTATTCCCGGTAAGAGCAGGAACGTGACCCACTTGGGACGTTGGCCTATGGTGGTAGGCAATGGTAAGGCGGTGGCATCTGGCACTGGCTGCTCGGCAGCCAGCAAGCTGTGATCTGCTTTGGCCGCTGCCTGTCGTCGCTGCTCGAGGCGTTTCCAAAACCGTATTTGCGTCATGTTTATTATGATGATCAAGGTGTAAGACACAACTAACAAGAAAGCATTCGAGACGGTAAGAGGGGAACGTACTTTACGCAGCCGCGAGAGGATGGGATCGACTTTCACGATCTTCGGTTCCTCTTGCTGGATGTGACGATTTCTTGTGACCATAGATACCTCCTTGTACCAAGGTTTAATGACTCTGGTAGTGCTTTAGGAGAACCTTCACTTTATAGGTATCACGACTGCGAATTGAGTAACAGATACAAGGGTCAACGATGCGGTGTATCCTATTTACGAAGCACCTGGAGGTTCCAGCAAGAATCGGGGGCTAATTGATCTACCGGCCAGGGCGACGCAAGCGTCCCCACTAGCCCCTGATTCTTGCTGGAACTGCACCCGGAGGAAGCACTCCAACGGATGGAGAATCACTTGTCACTTTTTGGCTGAGTTCCAGATACCGGGCAGGTGATTCCCCACCGAGGTTTGCCGGTTCGCTGCGTGCTTCACGAGGTTGTGCTCTTCTGGGAAGAGAGGCGATGGCGAGCAACGTTCTCGCGTACCTGCGGGATAACCTCGAGTGCGAAGCGCTGGAGCTGGCTTTCGGGAGAGTCCGCTGTTGCGAAGATGTAGCTGTCCATGCCGTACTCGATGGTGAGTTTGGTGAGCTCGTCGACCCAGCGGTCGACGGGACCGTCGAGGCCACCCGATGATGATCCGCCGGTGATATGCCCGGAAATGTTGTACAGGCGCTGGATTGTGGAGGGGTCGCGGCCTACGCTCACAGCAGCCTCGTCGATACGCTGTTGCATTGCTGGCAGTTTCTCAGGTGGAACGTAGGAGTAAGAGGGGATCCAGCCGTTGGCGAGTCGTCCTGTGAGGTCAAGCATCTTCGGACCAGTACCCCCGATCCAGATACCGATGGGGTGTTTGGGTGCCGGTCCCGGGTGCACACCATGCAGGGTGTAGAAACGACCATCGAAGTACGCTGCACGCTGGTCGCTCCACATGAGCCTGATGACGGCGATGGCTTCCTCGAGCGCGGCAACAGCTTCGCGCGGCTGGCGCGTGGGGCCACCTATAGCTGCTATGGCCTCCCAGAAGCCACCTGCGCCCAGGCCAAGCTCGACGCGGCCACCGCTCATGAGATCGAGCGAGGCAGCAGCTTTGGCCAGGACGGCGGGCAGGCGCAGTGGCAGATTGGCAACGTCGGGGAACACGCGCACCCGCGTGGTCTGCATGGCGATTGCGGTTAGAAGGGTCCAGGTGTCGAGAAATCGCCTCTGGTAGGGGTGGTCCTGGATACCGATAAGGTCCAGGCCAAGATCGTCAATGAGGCGTGCGAGTTCTACCAGCCGGGGGTAGTCAGCGGCATTGGGTATCAGGAAGGAGCCGAACTCGAGCGGCCTACCATAATCTGTCATAGCAGTCTCCTTTGAGCGTATGGGTGAATGAACGGTGAATCAGTCTCCTGTTTTTACTAATATTTTATTAGTATCTTGTAGTTTATCACACTTTTGATATGCGATAGAGGGGGTGTTTGTCAAGTGGGGCTGTTGCAATGTTCCTTTCTTGCAACAGCCCTGATTTGTCAAGCGGACAAGGGAAGTAACACCCGCTTGCGATGTGCAACATAGGAATGGACTATTTCCAATGCCGCATGGGTAATCCGGCAAATGGTGATTGGAAGGTAGGAAGAGTGTTCATCGCCAGTGAGCCGAGATAGGCCGTGCGCAGGTCGGGGCCACCGAAGGCTAGACTCGTGATAAATTGCAGGTTGGGGCCAGCTGCCATCGCCATATCGTTTGGTTCCGCCGTGCCATTGGCAATTTTCTCCTCGAAGCCTTTGAGGACATCCTCGCGTGGGTCTTCAATGACGACGTGGTAGTCACCGTCAGCAGTGATGATGCCCAGGCCATTGCGCAATACCAGCGTGACCCACAGGTTGCCCTCGGCTGGTGCCGCCGCCGCAGGCCACCAGTGGTGCTCTCGCGTCATGACAGAAATCCAGAGCCGGTTGCGGCTATCGAGGAAGACAAAGTTCGGCGTTGTAATGCTCACGCCATCCACCTCTGTCAACAGGTCTTCAACATGCCCATCGGGGTGTAGCTTCTGAACTTTGCTCATACCGAGGTTGGCAACAATTATGGAGCCATCATCGGCCATAGCCAGACCGTTTGGTTCATTGCCACCTAGACTGGCGATAAATTGCTGTGAACTATCGGGATTGATACGGGTCACACCACCACGACCATCCGATGTCCACAACGTGCCATTGGGCTGGGCCAGTACTGATTCGGGGCGTACCAGATCGTAACCTGTGTAGGTCAGATCGCTGAGTTCAAGGCGGAACTCTTTGATCGGAACGGTGCTGTTACTCATACGAAATCCTTTCTTCACTGAAAAATAGACTGCTAGCCGCTCCAACATCGCTAACAGCGTAAGCAGTGACAGGCTGCGAGGAAAATATTACCGCCCTGCCAGCTGTCAGTAAAGGCATCCCTCTATGGACGCCACTTCATTGTACAACCGCAGCAGAAAAGTACACAATACATCAAAACCATGATCGAAGAGGTGAGCCAGGCACACGCTGTGCGCACACAGGAAAGCTGGCCCCGTCCGGTACACTCCAGGCCGGAGGCATCGGCTGTCCCTGCGCATGCCAGTGCGGCTCCTCCAGCGGCGCATCTGCCAGCCAGGCCGGACCGGGCCTGAAAAGAACGAGAAAGTACATGTGTTTCCTCCTCGAAAAAGTTGTCTGCTTAGACCACAGTATTGAGCATATGTACCTCGCGCGGTTTGACCTCCCACTCATCAGAAGGCACATCTTTCACCAAAACGGGCCAGGATGCCTCGAAAGCTTCCTGTGATTCCCAGATGGCGAGGCCTATGAGCGCTCCTTTTTCGGTATCTCTAAAAGGAGAAGGATTGACGAAAATGATTCCTGGCTGCTTTTTGATAAGCTCGCCAAATTGCTGCATACTCTGGATTAACAGTTCTTCCTTTTCAGGTTGCGGATAATGAACGGCATAGAATAAAAACATGGCTCAACTGCCTCCCTCTCTCGTTTTGAACCTTGAGTCAATTTACCAACTCTGAACGCTTTTTTGAAGTGTAACACAGTCTTCCCCTTAACGATGACGACGAAGGCCGCTAAATAAATTAGTTGAAAAAGTGCGCTAGAAAGACAGCCCATTTGTTGCAATTCATGTGATTTTTATGTAACCTTTCTAATGGTACCTCTCTGAGCATGTTGTCGAGCGGGGCTATGAGCAGACCTCCATTGAGGACATTGCTCATCATGCAGGCGTCGCTGTGGGTGGCTTCTATCAGCACTTTGCGTCGAAACGCCAGATCTTGCTGGTCCTGATGGATCGGCTCTTGCAAGAGGCTTCCCTGCTCACGTGGGAGGCCAAAAGCGCTGCGCTCCCCGATATTCGTGACGGTATCGCACGCCTGGTTCGCCAGGCACTTCAGGTGGATTGGGCCTATGCAGGAGCCTATCGTGCCTGGCGTGAGGCAGCGGTACGGGATCGGGAACTGCGGACGCTGCATCAGCAGATCGAAGCCTGGACAGCTCAACAACTGACCCTCCTCTTTCAGGTGCTGCTCCTCGTGCCGGGGGCACGGCAGGATGTCGATAGTGAGACCCTGGCATGGGAACTCGCTCTGCTGCTTCTGCGGCTTGCGGAGATCCCGTTAGAAGAACCCGACGCCGTGGTTGCCAGTCTTACGAATTTCATTTATCATGGCTTGTTCACTGACAGTACAGCGTAAGGTACAAACAAGGGGGAATTCATGGTCGCTCTGAAAACGCTCATCTTCTCGATCCTGGTCCCTGGAACGGTGGCTTTCGTCATCCCCTGGCTTCTGCTTCAACAGCCGTGGGGACTTGTGTTCCTGTTTCCATCCGTCTGGCTGGTCGGTTTCCTCCCTCTCCTGCTAGGAGTGGGACTCTATCTCTGGTGTGCGGGAGCGTTCACCTTCATTGGGAAAGGAACGCCAGCGCCCATCGATGCGCCGAAATTCCTTGTCAAAGAGGGACCCTATCAATGGGTTCGCAATCCGATGTATCTTGCTGTTCTTTCGATGGTGATCGGGCAAGCCATCCTCTTTCGCTCTTTCCTGCTTGTCGGATATGCTCTACTGGTAGGGGCAGTGGTTCATCTGTTTGTGGTCTTCGTCGAGGAACCCTCTCTGCGCTACCAATTTGGGGAGAGCTATGAAACCTATCTGCGCACGGTTCCGCGATGGCTCCCTCGTTTCTTCCATCGATGATGTGAACTAGCACTAATAGTTAGTGACAGTGGAGATGTTCTATGCTTACTATAAGAGATGAGACCTTTGAGGGAACGTTCCCGTTTGCACCGCACTACTACTCTTCCTCAGGATTCGACATGCACTACGTGGATGAAGGAAGCGGAGAGCCGGTGGTAATGGTGCATGGCGATCCGACATGGAGCTACCTGTATCGCAACTTTATCCCACCACTCTCCCGGCACTACCGGTGCGTGGTTCCCGATCAGATGGGCATGGGCAAGTCGGCTGTGCCACAAGACCGGGAACGTTACCGGCTGGAGCAGCATCGTGTTAATCTCGAAGCCTTGCTGCTCCACCTTGATTTACACGAAATTACGCTCGTTCTCCATGACTGGGGCGGACCGGTGGGACTTGGTTTTGCCACGCGCCATCCGGAGCGGATCAAACGGCTGGTCCTGATGAATACCTGGGCATTTGCCCCGTGGCCTGGTGGTCCTTTTCCTCGCCTGCTAGCACTCATCCGTTCCGAACGAGGGGAAGCGTTTGTCTTGCAGAAGAATGGCTATCTCGAACCTGCTCTCCTGGGGACGACTCACCATAGTGAGAAGCTCACCAAGACCGTCATGGAGGCGTATCGCGCCCCTTTCCCTACACCGGAATCTCGCCTCGCAATGCTCTGCTGGTCGCGAGATATTCCGGTGCAAGAAACCGACGTGTCCTATACAGAAATGAAGCGTATCGAACAGGGATTGGCTCAGTTCGATGGCATACCCATCCTGCTGGTGTGGGGGATGCAAGACCCGGTGCTCTCAGCTTCAGTCTTGCATCGCTGGCAGCAGGTGTATCCGCGTGCCATAACGTATGAGCTTGAGGATGCCAGTCACTTTTTACAGGAAGATGCTCCCGAGCGCATTGTAAAGCGCATCGAGACATCTCTTTGGTGGGCTAGTGGTCATCCCTGTAATCGCCTATCGTCGCAGTAAGAAGAGTGTGCTACGCGCTCTCTCGATCCTTGCTAGTCTCATGCTTATTTTGTGGGAAACACTGTTTTTATCTACTCTCTACCGATTGCTCTTTGCGGTACCTGCGGTGATTGTCAATGATGAAGGAATCGCCTACCATCCAGCCTCGCCCTGGTTTGTCAGTCTGGGGTTGACGATGTGCTGGGAAGAAATGGCCGCGATGTATCTGAACGAACTCACTATACGAGGAAAGAAGCGCACAATTACATACCGCTTTCTGTGCATGATACCGAAAGATCAGGAAGCGTTCTTTGAACGTAAAAAGTTGCTCAATTGGCGTAGACTGTCTTTGCTGGCGGTCATGTCAAAGATGGGAGGGGTGACCTTTATGATTCCGGAGGCCGTCTTACCTCTCCCACTTGATGAACTGCTTTCCCAGATTCGTACGCAGTTTCAAGATGAAATACAAATGCATGGGATCGAGATCCGAGGAGAGCAGAAGACGTCGATTGGGTAGGAACGTTTCTGGGTTGAGTTTGTGCAGGCGAGGCAAGTAATGGCTCTCGACAGGGCGTTTCCGGTGTGTTACACTCTCCATGTCGTTGTGGATTGGCTATGCGCTTGCGGCCAAGGTAATGAAGAATGCCCTGCCATGGCTCAGAAGGAGAGTTGCTATATTAGACGATTTTCTGCGGGTCAGCCCCGTATGTATATCAAGAGGTTCTGGCGGAAGGGCTGGAGAAAGGTCTTAAAGAAGGAGAGCTTCTTGCGCAACGTCGAACATTACTGGATATCGTTCAAGAACGCTTTCCAGAGATTGTACCGCTTGTGAAGAAGCAGGCTGTTGCTATCGAGGATCCAGAGGTGCTGCGGCGCTTGACTGTGAAGATGAGCATTGTGCAGACTTCTAAAGAGGCTTTAACAGGTTGAGCAATACCTCCTGAGTGTAAGAAGAGACGAAAATAGACATTGAAAGCGATTATATGCAACAACACTTGCTGATTGATGGCGATGATACGCTATGGGAGAATAATATTTATTTTGAGCGGGCCATTGAGGCGTTTATTGATTTTCTCGATCATTCTTCGCTCAAGCCTAACGAGGTGCGAGCTGTAATCAACGAGATTGAGTTGACGCAGGGATATGGTTCGGCTAGTTTTGCAAGGAGCTTGCAGGAGACGTACAGGCAGCTTGCAGAACGAGAGGTAAGCGACGAGGACCTGGAACGGATCAGGAGTTTCGCAGAGCAGATACGGAGTCACCCGATGCAGGTGATAGATGGGGTGCGGGAGACGCTGGCGTATTTGTCACCCAGGCACCGTCTTATCCTGCTGACTAAAGGGCACATGGAGGAGCAGGAGCTTAAGATCGAGAATTCGGGTCTGGGGATCTATTTTGAACATACGCTGATTGTCGAGGAGAAGGATGTGAATACGTATGCCAGGCTGGTGCAGGAGCTTGACCTGGACTTGCCGGATACGTGGATGATTGGCAATTCTCCCAAGTCCGATATCAATCCTGCGCTGGCGGTAGGACTGAATGCGGTTTTTATTCCGCATCCGCATACGTGGAGCCTGGAACAGCAGGAGATACGCGAGGTTGAGGAGGGCAAGGGGCGTCTGCTGACGCTTAACAGCTTTGCTGAGCTGCGCGACTATTTTTGATACGCAAGATGGTGCCAGTTTCGCTCTTTCCGCTGTGACTCGCTGCCTGCGGCAGCGAAAGAAAAAAGGATTATCCGGTCCCTGGAAGCCCCCCAGGCTTCCTTGCCCCACACCCCGGCAGAGTGCTTGGCCCTCTGCACTCCCATTTCTGTGATGTGGTCTGCAGGTACCCATCCACTTTTCCCCTGTCGATCAGTACACCAGAGCCATCCACTTTCTTCTCGCTCGACAACGAGTTCATCTCCCACAGCGATGGTAAGTTCCGTCGTTACATAATCGTACTGAGCGATCCCAGTAGTGCCGTAGGTAATGAAGAGGAGTAATCTATTTCTCTTTGATGTGTGAAATGAGACTTGTAAGAAAAGTGATGTGAATAATAGACAAGCTGCCCGTTTATAACTACAATGAAGACAGTAGAGGTTAGAAGATAGCTATTATAAAATAGAACAACCAAAACAGGTAATAAGGGAGTAAAGCTATGGCACAGAATCCCGGGCGTACCTGCCCAAATTGCGGTAGCCCTGTCGCCGCAGATCAACGTTTTTGTACGAACTGTGGGGCGGTGCTGGAAGCCCCACCACCAAGCCAGTATGGAGGGCAAGAACCGCGTTATCCGCAGGGACAACAACTACCTCCATACGCGCAGCCACAGCAGCAAGTACCCCCATATGCGCAGCCACAGCAGCAAGTACCTCCGTATGCACAACAGCCACAGCAACAACAAAGCCCTTTCGCGGAGGCGTTTGCTGCGCTGGGTCTTTTATTCCTGCTGCGGCGTTTTGGACGCGGGTATAGAGGGTACGTGCCACGACGCCAGAGCAGCGGGTGTTGCGGGTGTCTTGTATTGCTCGTCATCTTCCTGGTTGTGTTCGGGATACCTGGCTTTTTTGTCGCAAGGAGTCGAATTCCGGCCCTGCAAAATTACTATAACTCTGTCTCTAGTGGCAATAGCGGTGGCCTGACGACACAGCCACCGATTAAGACAGTGCAGATCAATCAGACGGTACATTACGCGGGGGTGGACATCACGATAGTAAGCGCGGAGCAGTCGCAGGCTTTTCTTGACGATAGCAATTCAAGCACAAATGGTATGCTACGCCTGAATATTAAAGAGAGTAATACTTCTACAGCCGGGGCAAAATACTTTTATGACCAGGCGTTTCGTCTGATTTTGCCGGATAAAAGCAGCGTGGCGCCAGTCAGCGAAGCCCAGCTTAGCAGTCCTGATGCAGGGGTGACACGCACGAACTGGTTGGACTTTCAGGTACCTACGAGCGACCAGGTCGGCCAGCTTAGCTTGCAACTGGGGAGCGATACCGAGGCGCAGGAACTTATTCCCCTGACAGGGAAAGCCGATCTGAGGCAGTACCAGCCAAAGACCGTTCATCCCAATGTATCAACGCAATACGCGGGATTAACCTGGACGATCACCTCGGCGACCGTGACGTTGAGTTTTAAGGGCCAGCAGGCCAGTAAGGGTATGGAATACGTCACGCTGACGTTGAAGGTGGATAATCCAACTTCACGTGATTTCACCGCATATTATGGTGATTACATCCGCCTGAAAGCTGGTGGGACTACCAGTGCACCGACAGGAGATACGACACTTGCACTCGGCTTTCCCGCGGGTTCATCGGGAACAACAGGGGACGTGATCTTTGTGATGCCGGCGGGCAGCAGCTCGTATACGTTGATGCTGCTGGACACGCCGTCCACCCAATACGCACAGGCTTCGGCGAATTTCCAGGTGGGGTAATGGTTGGGTAATAGTGACAATGAAAGAGCCTGGCGGCGCCCGCGCCAGGCTCTTTCATTGTCACTATTACAAGGGATGTGGCCTAGAAGAACTGGCTGATCTGGAGGTAGACTTGCTGGATGTTCTGCGGCGTGCCATAGTACTCCTGGCCGCCGGTGGCGTTGGCAATCGCTTTCAGATCTTTTATGTCGGCGTCACCACCGTAGGCGATGGTAAAGACCTTGATGCCTTCGCCCGCGTTGGGGCCGGCGGTGGCGATATCATTGAGAAGTCGAGTGAGTGAGGCGGTGCTGGCATCGTCCATGCCATCGGTCAGCACGACTACTACTTTGATATGCCTGTCATTAGACAAAGCCGCCAGGGCCTTTACCTGCTGGTCAATCGTATCGTAGAGGCGAGTTGAGCAGCAAGCGGTGATGGAATTGACCTGGTCGAGCATTTTCTGGCGATTGGGACCGAGCGGTATTACCGGTGATAACACATCGATGGTGTTGTTGAAGGCTGTCAGGCCGAGCCCATCCAGGTTACCGAGCAGGTTAACAAACTCCGCCAGGCCCTGTTTGGCTGCGCCGATCTTGCCGTTGTCGTTCATGCTGCCGGAGTGGTCGAGGATCAACATCACATCGACCTTGCGGCGTTGATTCTCCCAGGAGGTTTCCACAGCCTGCACTACATCTCCCGGGGGCACATTCAAAATGGCCTGGGGTTGATGCGGGTTTACACCATGTGCTGCATCAATTAGCGCTCCTATATTTACGTTGAGGGTTCCCGGCCGGAAGCCGTATTGCAAGGCTTTCTCCTGCTGGGGAACGGAGAGCAAGAAATCGCGGAATACTTCCGCTGCCGCTTGTTTGGCGGGTGTAATCCATCTGGCCTGGGGAACGACAAATGGGTGATCACTATTGAAGGTGCCCTCGCTAGGGTAGATGGCCACCACCGGCTCGGGAAGTTTACATGGCTTGCCGGTGCCGGTTATCTGGCCATCATTGCCCTGTATGACAAGGCTTTCATACATGACTGCCGCGCTGAGGTAGCTCGGCCCGCTGCAGAACATTTTGCTTGCGAAGAAGCCGGTGCTATTGTTACTGCTGTTATCGCCATAATAAATGATGGAACTTTCAACATTGGCGACGAATTCTTTGGTTTGCGAGCTTTGCACATCTGCAAGCGTTAACGTATGCTGCTCGCCCGATCCGGCGTAGTACTCTGCAATAGCCGCGTCCAGTCCGGAGTTGGAGAGGTCTGGACGTGTGTGGCCGAACTTGAAATTGCCGAACTTGCCGGTTAATTCGGGATGACCAAGGGCTGCCCAACCACCAGTGCAGCCTGTTGTTGCTCGGGTGTCACCCAGGAAGTAGAAGTATCCAGAATTGCGAAAGGATGGTTGCTCTGGCCATTTAAGCTTGGATAGAATATTTGCAAGGGTTCTCCTCCATGCTGCTGAGCTTGATTCTGGTAGGGCAGCACGAGATTCTCGTAGCTCATGGTAATGGAGTGGCCAAGGCCTTCGGGTATGATCGTATTCTTGAAATACGTACCACTGCTCTGACCGAACTCATTTACCGCGTTCTCGAAAACTTCGATATAGTTCCCCCACAAGTTGGGTATTTCTTGAGGAAGGCCTGAGCTCGATCCTTCCAGGCGGCAAAGATGAGAGGGCTCGAGACGAGGGGTACAGGGGCAAGGTTGGTGCTAGTAGCAAAAATGTCCTGGCTCTGGCCTTTCGCCTGCTTCCATTTGTACGTGAGGCGATTCAATTCCAACGTGCTTGCCGGGCTCCAAGCCACAGGCTTAATTTCACCGTTTAAAATCTTGTCTGCCACATCCAGAGAACCGCTATCGTTCAGTAGTACTTGAATAGTCTTATTGCTCCCGGTGAGCTTAGCCTGTGGACTGTTGCTAAATGAGCTCGCGGCCGCTGTCAACCAATCTGCTTTCTCAGTGCTGTAGACAAAAGGAATTTGAATAGTCGACCCGGTAGGTGGAGGTGGTGAGGAGAGGAAGTGCACAGCCGTATAACCGCCTCCTACCACGACGCCTGCGGCGACGAGCCCGCCGATGAGCAGAGCGCGGCGCGAGATGCGCTGCTGACCAGGCGGGGGTGTTCCACCCGGGCCAGCAGGCACGAGCGTTTGCTGCTGCCGTGGCGTGGACTGTGCATGAGCGGCAAAGGCCGGCGCGGGCGGCTTGGTAGACGCGGGGATGGTCTTGGGTATTGTTGGCGGTGTTGCCGCAATGGCCTGCGGCGTGGAGGGTACTGAGGCCGCGGGTATAGTGGCAGCCTGGGTAGACAGCGCCGAGTTTGCAGGTATGGTCGGCGGCGGCGCGGGCTGCGTTGAGGTGGGTGCAGGGATTGTCGCGTAACCTGGCAGGGTGCCGGCGTAGGATCTGCCGGGACTTGTGGCCGGTAGAACGCGACTGGCTACAATCGCCTGGGCCATTTCCGCGGCAGTCTGGTAACGATCCCTGGGCTCCTCCGCCATGGCTTTGAGGATGATGCGCTCGGTCTCAATGGAAATAGCCGGATTGAGCCGGCGCGGATTTTCGAAGAGCGGTGGGTTGATGCGGCGCGTGGGCGCATCGGTGGGCACCGTCTTTGTCAAGAGATCATAGAGCGTCGCGCCAAGGGCGTAGATGTCGGAACGCGCATCGCTTTGACCGCGGCCGTACTGTTCTAAGGGCGCGTAGCCGCGCGAGCCCAGGGTGGTGGTGTCCCTGGCTGCCGTGGATTTGAAGATGCGCGCAATGCCGAAGTCGATTAGCTTGACCTGGCCGTTCTTCGTAACCATCACATTGGAGGGTTTGAGGTCGCGGAAGACGATGGGCTGCGGCTGCGTATGCAGATAGTTCAAGACATCACAGAGCTGCAGCGCCCAGCCCATCACCAGTTGCTCGTCGAGTGGACCGTTTGCGTCATTCTGCACCTTTTCAAGAGTTTTGCCCTCGATAAACTCCATTACCAGGTACGCTTTACCGTGCTCTTCAAAAGAAATCGCTGACATCGGGTAAGTTGGGGTGCCTGAGCTGGACCAGCAGATCGGCTTCCTGGCGAAAATCTTTGAGGGCCTGAACTCTGTCTTGCGGGCTTAGGTGGGCATCACTCATTTCTTTGATGGCGACGACACGCCGTCCCTGAAAGCGCTCGTCGTTGGCTTTGTAGACCGCGCCAAAGCCGCCCTTACCGACGAGTTCGACGTTGCGATAGCGTCCCCCGAGCAATTCTCCGGGAGCCAACGCGCCTGTGACGCGGCGTCCGCCTGCGGTGATGACAATAGGTGCTTTTGGGTTGTTGAGGGCTGGAATGGTTCCGGTCGGGCCACTTGCCAGTGAGTATCCACAATTGGCACAGAATTGGTCGCTTGCATTGTTGAGGGTTCCACAATTTCCGCAGGGGATCTGGGCTACTTGTCCCATAATTTTCTAAGCGGCACTCATGAATCGCACCCCACAGGATGCGGGCCGCTCTCCTTTTAGTTAGCTTAGAAGTTGCCGGTTGGCACGTTTTGTGGAGCCTCGCTCCACGTGTCAAATATCTTTTCTATCGAGAATAAGTATAAGATGGCAAGTTTATGCTTGTGTTAAGAAAATGTTAAATCAGGTTAACCGGTGGTTAAAACTTGCCCCAGGGATAAGAGGGAAGAAATCTCTTTGCATATGAGGCCGCTTGAAAGCCCCTACGTGGGGGGTTGAGGGTAGCATGCTGTTAAAGCGGTTTTTGCGGTGGATTTGAATGTGCTGGGGGTAAAGGACATGTCCTCGCTCATGAGACCGTCGAAGTGCAGGCCGGTGGTTTTGAGCGCGGCACAGTCGCCCGGGGTTGGTAGGATCGTGAGGTCCAACTCGGGATACATGCCGGCCTCGCGCTGGACGAGCAGGGTGTAAGGCGCATGGCCCATGGGTGGCACGTACCAGGAGAGTGTTATGGTCATGGAGCAGTTTTTAGGGACGACCACCCAACCGCTGAGCATGGCACGTCCAGGCTCATCAGTGGCGAAACTCGTGGGCGGGCCTATCGTATCGAGGGGATGCCAGTGACTACCATCGGGGTCTGTGATAGAGGGCGGGGCTGCTCCCGGCTGGAATTGG
>WNFR01003261.1_pt1 | contig 16858 bp, 21 predicted proteins | sample 5400221 | NCBI WGS metagenome assembly WNFR01 (sample SAMN13153357, study PRJNA577476) | soil metagenome | isolation source: 40 cm soil under Madrone tree | place: USA:California | collected 2016-06-14
CTGCACCAGAGGCTTCAGCAGTCTCGTTGCCTCCACTGCTGCTCTGATTGCTACCGGGTGGAGCGAACCAGTTCCCGGGCGGGTTTAACTCCCGCTGTGGACCACCGCCTTTTCACGGCGCACCCGATAACCCGACTAACCAGGCACTGGTGATTTCAAGAGGAATGACCGGTCCAACACTCAAACAAGACGCACAGCTACGAGCACGAACAACAGATGGGCGACAACAGAAGCGACAAACGCACCGAGGATTGCCGATTCGATTCCACGACGGACGAATAACCATCCAAATCCAACGGCACCGGGGACGGTCCGCAACAGGGCGCGTGTAACGACCAGCCAGAATGAATCGTGCACAGGGTTCATCATCCCAAGAGAACTGAAAATCATCTTAGTTGTTGCGCTCCGCCACGCGACATCGGCAATTGCACCGATCGCCGCAACGCCGAGCACCGCTGAAAAAAGAACTCGGTTGCTAGCCGTGCCGGACGGGCTAACTGTGATCTTTGCGAAGATAAGGGCAATGATGGAAAGCAGGAATAAGCGTGAGATTAGCTCTCCACGAATTGCGCCGTTCAGGTACGAAACGGTGAGCGAAGTTAACGTAAGGGGCCGTTTGTCAGCGAATCTCCCAAGTTTCTCAGCCAGCTTCGCTCCGTCTGGGGACTCAGAGATTCTCTCTGCCTCGCGATGTGCCAGTTGTCGATTGGGATGAAACACAGAAAGATTGGGCAGCATCGAGATTACAGCAAGTAATATCCCCACGACCAGGGATGGAACAAACAATGCGCGCGCTTGCGATTTGATTGGCTCGCCGCACAGCCACTTCTCCACAATTGGCGCGCCCAGGCCGATGCGATGGGCGGCAAGCAACCCGCAACTCACGGCAATCGCTAACCCGACAGCAATCTCTATCGCTTCCGTACCCACCATCAGAGCCTTTTGTGAGTGACCCCTCAACAGAAGGAAAGTGGCGAACGGGGTAGTTGGAATCCGCACCAATGCCGCGAAGATCGCGCTGGTGATAGCTCCAGCGCTCCACAGGAGCCAAAATTCACGCCAAAATAACCGTTTTTCCGTCATCGCATCGGAGACCTCGGACAACCTCAAGATGTCCAGTCTGATTGCTTCGGATTTGAAACACCAAGCGTATAACTCAGATGATGTGCCAGACAGTAACTTAGTTCGACGATGTGTCTGATTAACGCTAACCGGAGAAGTGGGATTCCTGCCAAAACCACATGTACGATTAGCCGACTAATCGGGCACTGACAGTGATTTGGCATTAAAATACAGTCGCCAAGATGATGCGCCTCAAAAAAATCTCGCTCCTGACGGAGCGCGTATCAAATCCTCGTGAATACCCATTCAACATCCAAACTATTGCTTCGCTAATCGCGCTTGAGATTTCCAGTCGAGTCTGCTTTTTTGTGGGTGAGAACGGTACTGGAAAATCGACCCTCCTGGAAGCAATTGCTGCTCACTATGGATTTGGACTGGAAGGTGGAAACCGTAATTTTTCGCCGAAGACGACGGATAGTGTGACAACGATTGAACCGCTGGTCAAAGCGTTAAGACTATCTTTTACGAAAAGGACAGGCGGCGGATTCTATTTGAGGGCTGAGAGTTTCTTTAACGTGGCGAGTTACGTTGACCAGGTAGGAGCGTCGGGGAGCTACGGAGACAAAAGCCTCCATGACCAATCGCATGGAGAATCGTTCCTATCCTTATTGCAAAATCGCTTCACTCGCTCCGGTTTCTATCTCATGGACGAACCAGAGGCAGCCTTATCACCTCAGCGTCAGTTGAGCTTTCTGGTGCTCCTTCACGATTTGGTGAGAGGGAACGACAACATCCAGTTCATCATCGCCACCCACTCACCGATTTTGTTGGCGTACCCGGGAGCCCAAATTTTCTCGTTCGATGATGGAAAAATTCACCAAATTGACTACCGCGACAGCCAGCCTTTTCAATTGGTCAGCCGATTCATCGCGGCTCCCGAACGCTATATAAACGCACTATTTTCAGAATTGCCGCTTAGCGACGACTCGCAAAGTCCTGATTAACGCGGTTACCGGACAAGTTCGTACTAGGAAACAGGCCAGTCGAGAGCATCGACAAACTTGGTACGATTATCTCGACGGGTGCAAGTGTTGGAGACGCGCTATGAGAGATCGGGTGAGAATCTCCTTCCTGTTGCTGGCTATTTTTTCCGCCGGAGTTCTAATCTCTGTCAGTTATCGTTTTTCGCATGAATGGGTAATTGTCGACCGATGCCTATCCGACAAGCACGGGAGCTTCGACTATTCAAGAATGTCATGCGACCTTGAGACAAACCATCCGTACATCGCCTACAGCGTGCGAAATCCCCACGACAAGCAGATAGCCGTGCTTTCATTTCTCTCGTTTACTATGTTTGTCTCTGGCTGGTTTTATCGGAGAACTAACGCAGGAGAACTCTCAACTGCCGATTAACGCGCTAATGTTGGACATCTAGTTCTCAGTGTCCGGTAACCCGAATCATTCAGAATGCGATATCTGTTCGCAGGCCTTGGCTTGATTGCCTGACTTCTGTAGATACCGACTATGACATAATCTCGATGCGAGAAAACCTACGCCTGCTATCAGAACACTATGGCACAAAAAATCGTCGCCTTTGTTGCAAAGAGCTTCGCCCCGGAGGACGAGGCCAAGATCGCCCCAATCACAAAGTTCCTTGAGTCTTTCAGCAGGTTGGGCTTTATTCCGCAATCTGCGGAACGAAGTGAAGTCGAATCCGTTTCGGAGAAGGTGCGCTCCCTTATTCACGAATCAGACGTATTGGTAGGCATTTTCACTAAGCGACATCCCCTCTACCGCCTTCAAGGGCGCCTGCAGACTGCGATCAGCGTGATTCTAGGAAACTTGGACCCATGGGCGTGGAGCGCCCCTCCCTGGGTTCTTCAGGAATCGGGCTACGCATTGAAGGGGAACAAGTCGCTAATCCTCTTTCGGGAAACTGGGGTCGAGATTCCTGCCCTGCAAGGCGACCTCGAATATATTCCGTTCGACCCTCAAAATCCTGCGCCAGCGCTCCAACGCGCAAGCGAGATGATTACCGATTTAATTGCCAAGTCGTCAAGAATCAGCGTGGAGACCGTCGTCAAATCAGAGTCGGGTGAGAACAAACAAGCTGAACTCGTTGCGCCCCCGAAGACGCCGGAAAGCGAGACAAAGCCGGACGAAGGAGCGGAGGAAGACAGCTTCCTCATGCGATTACATTCACTGTTCCGGACTGCTCGCTCAAGGGACTGGGAAAAGGCCGAGCGAGAATACGAAGATGGCCTCCGATGGGTCCATGAGCACAATCTAGAGCGCGAGCTCTCTTGGAAATGTTGGTACCCCAGGGTTCTCTTTTCCGAGGGGCGAACGGACGCTCTCGATAAATTGCGGGTGCTTGCCGCGCAGAACGAGGGCCAGTCCCTCCCGTGGAGTTTTCTGGCGGCATGTTATGTCGATCTACATGAATACGAGGAAGCAACAAAATGCTACCTGCACGCGGCCTCAATAGCTGAGCCGAAAAACCGCGCATCACTAGAGATTCATGCGGCTGAGGTCCTAGAAAAGGCAAAGAAGCCGATCCAGGCAAGGAAAGTTCTCCTTACGCTCCGAGGTTCGGATTATGCCAAAGAAGCCAAAACGCAGTTTCAAATCCTTGAACGACTGTATTCTCTGTCGAAGGAAACTGAAGACAAGTTTGGACGTTTTGCAATCGCTGAACTAGCCTTGCATCACAGCCCGGAACAATCGACGTTTCGGTTCACGCTCGCCTTCGATTACGATAGCGGCGATTTCTCATATCTTTCCATGTACCACTACAAAATCATTTGTGAACATGACGAGAAGAACTCGGCAGCGCTCAACAACTTAGGTATTGCTTTGGCGAATTGCGAGCTTCCCGTCCTGGCCGTCCAAAGCTATAAGCAATCCCTGGAGCTTGGCGAGACGTTGGCGGCCAGCAATCTCGGCCGAAAATATATAGACGCTGGTTTGACTGACGAGGCCACTGCCCTTCTCAAAGGGGTACAAGGCAAAGAGAATTGCTCGCCCGAAGTCGCGCGTTCGATTGCCCTGGCCCACGAGAGAACCGAAGAGAACAACCGCGGTCAGGAGAAAGCCCTAGCTCGCGCCCAAGAACATCGAGAGTTCCTGATCTCTTTTGCGGAAGGACTTCTATCTCCACTTCCCATCAATCTAGACGGGCAATGGAACTTCCCTACAATTGAGTTAAGCCTAAAGTGTACTGTCGCAGTGTTACATGGGTTTAGGGAGATTCGGACGCAGGTAAACCGAGACCCCGGTATGATCGCCCTTTTCGGAGGCGGCGGTCCAAAATCTATTACGAAGGTGGAAAGATTTGAATTTTCCGGAACCCTGTCAGGCCGCACCTGCAAATTCAAGCTTGTAGCGAGCAAACACGAAGATCCGGCGTCGTGGTCTTTTCTTGGCGGTCCCAGCGAATCTACCCTCGAAGGCTACATACTTTTTGCCGAGGATGGACTTTCCGGTTGGGTAGCCGAACTCAAGGATGGAAAACCCGAAAAATACTATATGGTTTCAAAATCAATTTAGGCTAGTTGACTTGGTTCTTTGGCGCTTCTTGGTTGAAAGGAAGCGTTCCGAAAAACGTTGGAGCTTGAAATCAGACAGGTTTGGTGAAGAGCGCCAGGACTCACCTGAAATGCCTTGCTGAGCGTTGAGTGTGAGTCCGTGGGTGAATTACCTGAGCGCACACGCGCGCGCGTGAGCGTAGCTTTTCAGTCGCGCCCGCATTGTCCACGTGCACGCACGCGTGCGGCAGTACCCGCGAAAGGCCAACTCACTTGGGCAGGTGTCCCAGGGGAGCGCACGTACGCGCGCGCGTGCGCAATTTTAAGTTTTCCCCGTTTTTGGCCTGCCTTGGACCCACGTGGGGCAGTGCGCAGCGTTCCTCTCTTCGGGCAAAGCGTGCACCATGGGCAAAACTACCTGAGAGGTTAAGCTTGAAACGAACCGCTCATGCGTTGGACAAATCCTTCTCTAGCGCGTCGAGGAGTGGATTGGCTACTTGTTTGGGTGCTTTCAAGGCCTCCAGAAACAGAGAGGTAATTTTGTAAGGTCTGGCATTCGCATGAACCGCAGAACTCCATCCCATGAGAATCGCGTCCTCTAGAGTTGGCCAGCGCTCTCCGATGTACCCTCGAATTCTCTCGAACTGTCGTCCCTTGCTAATCTGGCGGCGGATTCCATTGACCGCTTCGTCAGCGGAGATTGGCGCGGCTCGTTCCAAAGCCATCCTTACAGCCTCGACGATCAAGTAGTTAATGCTCGTTTCCGGCGAGCACGGGCCGGGCAAACAAAGCCTGAAAGAGTTGCGCCAACTCATGTGAGGCAGACCCGCAACGGCATTCGCAAGATTGAGTGGCGCGAAAACGTATCTCTCGCTCAGCACGAATTGCAAAAGCTCAGTCTGAGCAAAATGTGCCTCTATGTCTGTGATTTTTTTTCTAATCTCGTTTATTTCTGCGTAGCGCTCCTTCAGACTCTCCTTCCGCCGGTTAAGCTCGGCCTCCACTCTTTGGCAGAGGCTTGACCACTTCTTCCGTTCCTTGAGAAAGGACTTTGCCTTCTTTTTCTTTCTCTCTTTGCGAGCCCAAGAGTAGCCATCGCGAGCAATGGCAAACCTGTTCTGTGCTTGTTCGAAAGCGCCTTCCCCTTCCATCACTCTTGCATTCGTTGCACTAAGCGTGTTCTCCACCTTCACCAACTCTTTATAGAGCCTCTTACGCTCATGCTGGAACGGATGGGCTCCATCCAGCAGCGCCTTTGCAGATGTATTCGAGAGGAGCAGCTCAATCGTCGGGTGTCTTAAACTGGCCAGTGGGCGAAGAGCAGGGCCAATGTGAGTAAGGCCCCTTGCGCGTTGTAGATTCCAGCCAATTATCGGCCAATGCGCTGCGAAGATGCCATGCAACTGGTCTCTGCGCTGAAGCAATTCGGCATTCGCCAGAGCGGAGGGCCTGCCAAGTCGCGCTTCATTCTCAGGTGGAACCGGCCAGCTGACTACTGATTCTGTGAGGAGTGAATTTCCGGAAACGTCGTCAAGGGCTTTTCCTAATTTCCTTCGCCGCAAAATTCCCCCGCCTTCTGGCCTCATTGCCATAAAAGTCTAACCGCACTCTTGGGATACCGCCACAGAATCCCCTTTGCCCTGCTAGCCGCTCACAGAGTCAATTCGAAAAACAGGGAGACAATCCCCCTCGCGGACATGAATTGTGGCCAAAGAAATTCGGTTCAATACGATCCGGGGCCGCTGAGGGAACGACCATGAGACTCACTGCTGAACAGCAAGCGAGGGCGCTAGCGGTACACGGCGTTTGCGCCAATGAAGCGTGCGACAAATGCGGCAAAGTGCTGGCTGAGCTTCGCTACACACGAAAAGACATGCCCGAGACCTACTGCTCTCGGCTGTGCCGAGACGGAGTCGAGCGACTGAAGGGTCGATGCGACGGATGCGGTGTAGACCTTGGGGGAAAGCGTCGTGGTGCTCGCTGGTGCTCAGATTCGTGCCGAATGCGGAGTCGGGTCAAGGACTCAGCAAATAAGCCGAAAACGCCCATACAAAACATTGGACTTGCAGCGGCATAAATCGCACATGGCTATGACCACACCAAGACGGCCCTTTTACGTGATAACCCGAAAGGAAATCGCCTGTAGCGCGAAGCCGTTCGGGACACCGCGCATTTGCTGGCACGGGAATCCAAGGGGATTTTCAAAGAGCTTCGGCTGCAAGCTGGCACTTGTCCGGGCAATGCTGCGGAGCAACCCGGAGCGACGGAGTTGGTTTGCAGCCGAGGGATTCGTAGGGGTTGGCCGTGCCCTTGCAACTCCAGAGCATAAACCGGCCCTCTCTCCCCGCGCAGTTTTTGCGCGAGGGAGAGAGCGGGGAGAGTGGGCGTAGAGGTTTTCGGGAAAGTCTTTCTTCACTTGACGGAATTTAAGGTTAATTGCATCAGACGGGAAACGAAAATCGAAGCAAAAACAAAATTCGGGTGCGGAACTTTTTCCGTCGTCGGGCCGCTGAAAGGCAAGCCAGGAAAATTCGGCAATAAGGCGCTGTTTTGCGGATCGTATCGCTGTGACCGTTGCCGAAACCCGAAACTAAAGCGCGTGCGTGCGCGCATCGGAGAGATAGCTACCAAGCACAAGCTACAGCGCATGGCTACGCTTACTCTCGATCCTAAGCGCGTCCCGCGAGGGCAACGCACGGATAGATATATCCGCGAGTGCTGGCGCGAAATGCGTAATTCTCTGGCGCGGGAGTATGGCGAAAGTCTTGATTTCGTCGGCGTGTTGGAGTTCCACAAAAACAAAGTGGCGCATCTGCATGTCCTGGTCGGCAGGTACATTCCGCAAGCGTGGCTATCTCGCGCGTGGGAGTCAGTGGGCGGCGGGCGCGTTGTAGATATCCGCTACGTGGACGTGCATCGCGTCTCTGCATATCTGGCGGTCTATCTGGCCGGGGAAAAAGTAATGCGCACGCTGGAATTACTGCCAAAGCGCGCGCGAATTTTTACCACATCGCGCTCTATCGTGCTGTGGGGGAAAAAGCAAAAGGGTACTTGGTGGCTGCGTCGTAAAGGTCTGAGTGAACTCTATGACGCCACAGAGAAACCGGAAAACGTGCGGTTTGAGGCAGTGGACGATCTGAAAGCTTTTCGCCTGGAGTTGCTTAGTTATTTCGAGTCCCCGCCTTTGCAAGAGGCCATCGGAAATCGAAACGTAATCGGTGTGCTGAAAGCAGCGATCCCTGTATGGAAGGCAGGCACTTCTTAGAATGGCCTGCGTTGGTTTCATCCACGTAGCGGAAGAGCCGCAAGCCGTTCCTCAACCGTCGAGTTGCGGCCAAGATGTGCCGGTGACAGCCAGAGCGACTGATGCTATCGTTTCGACCGCTACGCCTTCTCCGATTCAGGCGGGAGCGATCGTGTCACGGAGAAGGTTTCAGAGAGGAAACATAATCATCCGGGGCAAAACTCCAAGACGCTACGGCATGTACCGCGAAGATGTTCTGCAACCCAATGGAACATTCAAGCGAGTACGGCGGTGTGTCTTGCTTGGCCCGGTCAGCAGTATGTCAGAACGTGCAGCATGGAAAGCTTTCCAGCCGTATCTTGACCGCGTTAACACAGCGGCCAAAATGCCGCCGAAGTCGGGCATCACCCTAGACACGTTCGTCAAAGAGTGGCGTACCAACGTGGCGGTGAATCTGAAGGGCAGCACATCACGTGCAGCAGAATCACATCTGCGTGCGCACATTCTGCCGAAGCTTGGCAGTCTCACGTTGACGGAGATAAACACGAAGATCGTGCAGGCCTTCGTGGCGTATCTCGCAACGGGTGGACGGTCAAAAAAGACGGTGGAAAATGTGTTGCTCACTCTCTCTTCAATCCTTCGGAAAGCCAAAGCTTGGGACTACGCCTGCGGGAGTTTTTCGCTCGCAGACATAACGCTTCCCCGCGAAGGCGTGAAGAAAGAGCAGCGGTGCTTCACTGATGAAGAAGTGGGCAAAATCCTTGCAGCAGCACCAGAACCATTCGGCACCATTCTGGCGGTGACGTCGGTTTTGGGTTTGCGCATTGGAGAAGTGCTCGGGCTTCGCGTCAGTGACGTTGACTTCTCGCGGAAGATCGTCCGTGTGCGGCAGAGCGTTGACGCTGCTACGCGGCTGGTCCAAGCGGTGAAATCAAACGCCAGCAGTGCAGACGTTCCGATGCCTTCTCAGTTAGAGGCACGGCTGCGCAAGCACCTTCAGACTCACGATGGAAAGACAGACCTCCTATTTATCAACCGGCGTAGCCGTCCGTACTCAGCCAACAAACTGCGAGCAAAGGTTCTGCACCCGCTGCTTGTTAAGCTGGGCATTCCACTGGGCGGGTTCCACTCCATGCGTCATGGTGCAGCCAGTGCTCTGCTTGCAGACGGTGCAACACCGGCTGTCGTGCAGAAGCAGCTGCGGCACAGTGACCCACGGATAACGCTGGGAGTCTATGCGCACGTTATCGGCAGTCAGCAACGTGACGCCGTTGAACATCGTTCGGCACGGATTGAACAATTTGCAGTCAACTAGTTCATTTGGTGTCAAACGGTGAATTGGTGTCAAACCCAAAAACAAATGCAGTGAAATGAAGGAGATTGGTAGGGGCGGTGGGGATCGAACTATCAGGGCCATTGCAGGCACGCAAGTTATTCATTCCACATATCGCAGGAATCGTAAGAAACGCCAGAACCGCATGAGTGAGGTACACGGCGGGGACACGGGGCGCCTATTCAATAGCGAGGACTGATGGACTACCCACGGCGCGGCTCTGAATTACGAGAGCGCGGCCCTACACGAAGTGGCAGCGGTACTTCGAGTGCCGTCAATGCTGCCTGACGTTTGGCGCGGACGGGCGTGCTAATCTGAACGCCAAGGAGCCCACGCAATGATCGAAATCGTCAAATATCGCGCTGGAATTTGCAACAGTTGCAACGAGAAGCCCGGTGAATACTCCATCCGAGCAGGTCAGGGCGAATGGGACGGTCCTACCCGCCTGTGCCAAGTGTGTATGATTAGCTTTTCCGAGAATAATAAGCTTATTCGTGGCGTCCTCTTAATCCAAAGCGGTACAAGCGAATAATGCGCGTCAAGGCCATCCGTCACACGAAAACATTGCAGCCGGGACGCACACGGAAAGGAACACACGTATGAGTCGGCCCATGCGGGAATACATGCAGGGCTATCGCGATCGTAAGGAGCCGCAGCGCGTTTGGCCTAGAATCGTTCGCCAGTTCTTAGGGCCGATTAGATATTGGAAGGTTAAAAACCGCGGAAGCGGAACGCGAATGACACCGCTACCGCCGCGAGGTCTGCCGGCAGCAAAGCCGTTTCCGAAGCCGATCACGACGCCGCCTAAGCCGGATAACCCGCCGCGAAAACCGAACGAGTAGGACTTTACCATCTAGCTACGTTGCGTCAAACTTTCCCAATCGTGTGCTATAATCAGCCAATGGCAAAGCGCCAGGGAAAGAAGCAAGAGGAGCAAGTAAGCGGTCAGGCTCAAGTCCGATTGGATGTAAAAACGGACACCCCATTCTACTACAGAAGTATTGGAACTTTTCCGGCTCGGTTTCCGACGAATCGCAGGAACGCTCGTAGTCCGCGCCGAGCAAGAAAAGCTTCGCTCGCTCGCGGCAGGGATCTTCCGTTTAGCGTGACTGCGCCGATCGTCTGCGCGGCGCGCTCATCCTCGAGCGGAACGAGGCAGCATCCACGCCGCCTGTCGGGCAGCAGCGACCACTTCGAGGATAGCCTTAGTGACCAGTTCGGGGTGATCAAGATGGATCCAGTGTCCGCTGTCGCTCGCCACCACCTGCCGCCCACATGAAGAGAGCTGCGCTAGGTCGCGTTGCCAGTCAGTGTACGGTGCCGCATGATGGTCTCCCGAAAGCACGACTAGTGGCAAATCCCTGAGCGAGTTCACCGCAGCTGCTTGCGCAGCACTGACCGGCAGTGCGGCGACGTGCTGTCCCAGGCTCATGAAATTCTTCGGCTGCGACCACAACGCGCGCACAATTGGCAGGATCGGTGCGGGCAACTTACGAATCTCACCTGCAATCCGTTGTACCGCTGCGGCCGTGCCGACGCCGAACGCGTTTGCCGCTGCCCGTCCCAGCCTGGGCGAACCTCGCGCCAACCGCGTGAGGCAAAACCGCACAAAACCCAGTCGTGCAAGCCACGCTGCAATCCAAGCATATCTCAGTCCCACTTTGATCATCCGCAACTGCTCTGGGGTCGGATTCTCCCATTCGGCAGGGTGAACTGAATCCACCAGCACCATGCCAACGACCTCATCGCGATGCAGATGCGCGAACGCTCGGTTAACATATCCGCCGAACGAGTGCCCAACGAGAACGTATGGCCCGGGCACATCTGTTGCATCAAGCAGCGTGTGTAGCTCCTGCGCAATTTGCCGAGCCGTGCGCGGCTCGCGCGGCGGATCGCTCCAGCCGTGTCCCGCGCGGTCGTAGCTTACCGCGCGAGTGAACTGCGCCACCTGCGGCTGCACCAGCGTCCAGCTCAAGCATGACGCGCCCATGCCCGATTCGAAGACCACAGTTGGTGTGCCTTCCCCGGTTACGTGGATGTGCATCCGCCTCTCGTTGACTCGCACGAGGCGTCCAGGGGGCAGAAAGCGTCGGCGGTCTCGCCACGTTCCGATGGCCTGGTACACGGCGCCGGACACCGCCAGCAGAGCAAGTGTGACGAGGAGAGCCACGAGAATCATAAGTGCTGTTTGCATGGGATACCCAGAGCATCCAAGAATACACTCGTCGAGCGGTCCTCTTCGCCGCTTACTCGCTAGTAGAACTCATCTTCCTATCCCTGGACCGAACGCGGCATTTCCAAGTGCGGCCAATCAATTCGCTTTCATCAGGCGCCCGCTCTTTTCTCATTCCGAAAAGTTCAGCCGGCCGAGAGGGAGGTGGGGTGAGCGTCTCGCGGGCGGGTGGTAGAATAACTTTTGCGATGTCCGACCTTGCAGCCAAGACATGCGTTCCTTGCCGTGGAGGCGTGCCTCCGCTCAAGGGCGAGAATCTCTCCATACTTCAAAAGCAGGTCGACGGATGGAACATCATCGAAGAACACCACATCATGAAGACCTTCAAGTTTGCCAACTTTCGCGAAGCCCTGAAGTTCGTAAACCGCGTAGGTGAGCTTGCAGAGGAGCAGGGGCACCACCCAGACATCTTCCTTGCCTGGGGAAGAGTCGAGATCACGACTTGGACGCACAAGATCAACGGTCTAACAGAGAGCGATTTCATTCTGGCCGCCAAAATCGACCAGCTCTTCAAATCCTAAACTCCGCACTCCCCGCTCAATTCCCGAAGGCCGCCCGCTCGGCCTTTTTTGATTATCGGTGCTGGACTTCGATCGATTTCATACAACTCCGGACGGCGGGTTGTATTGGTCTCTCAGTTCAGCGATCCACTTATCTAAGACCAACTGGTCGTGAGGCTCAATTCTGGTGAAGAAGATACCCATCCCCGCGTTCGGTCGAACAAAGGCTACCCTACCGAGAGCGTCGAGACTCTCACTTCTGTGGGAGATCTTTATCCTAACCTTTGTCCCCGGCGGTAAGGGATTCGGCGTGGCCACATGGCATCCGAAAAGGCTTAGGTCGCTGGTTTGTTCCTTAGTCTGAGTTTCCGACTGCAGATCCGTCAGTTCGACGCTGGCATGGAAGGAATAACGCCGTGCGCGGTGGTGCCCAAGCTGCATTTGTAACATCTCCAAGGAAGCCTTGCGCTGCACCGCAATTCTAGGAGGGCCTACATTCTATCTATATTACGGCGCGAGCCGCGGAGTTTATTAACAGCAGTCCTGCTGGGCGGCGAAACGCGCACCCCGGTTCTGCAGAATCCGTAGCCTGCCTCTTCTGCAAAATGCGCGACCTACCCCCGCAGAATTCGGGTCCTGATGTCCGTATTCTGCACTCCGCCGCGCCGGCTGTAGACTGGCTCCGTGGAAAGCTAAAGAAGAAGAATCAAGCTCTTGTTGAATAGGAGATAGTGCGAGGAGGGAGATATGAACGTAGAAAAAATCTCCGCAATCACGATCAAAGTCAATGATATGGCAAGGTCAGTGCATTTCTATAACGGGCTGCTAGGACTTAAGGTTCTCTACGGCGGTGAAAGCGCTTACTTTTCTTCTCTTCAGACGCTCGGCGCGAAAGATACCATTCTGAACCTAGAGAAGGGCCACGTGACGCCCGACTGGGGGCGGATAATTTTCTATGTCGAAGACGTAGATCGGTTTTGGGCTCACCTGAAAGAAAAAGAATTCAGTCCCGCAAGGCCCCGAGATGCAGCATGGGGCGAGAAGTACTTCCATCTACACGATCCAGACGGCCACGAACTGTCATTTGCCCAGCCAATCCGCTAAGGCTGCCAAGTTTGTTCGCTACCTGGACAAATTGTTGAAGCCCGAGAGCCAAGAAATGGCGTGGCTTTCTTAGGAGTCGAGCACAAGCAAGTCTGATTGGGAGCGCATGAGTGGAACAAAGGGACGGGCTGTAATCTGTTGTCGAAACGCGGGATCCCACTGTCCGGGAATGCTGGCGCCGCAAGATGGGCAGCAACCCTGAGGCGCAAGGAAGTAGCCTGTGATCAGATAACCGTAGCGTTCAATGGGCAGCTCCTGGCAGTTCGGGCAACGCGTGTTCTCCCAGTCGCCGACCATGCCTGGCAAGTTCCCGGCATACACGTACCGCAAGCCTGCCCTCTTGCCGATCTCTGCTGCCCGCATCAGCGTCTCGGCGCAGGTATTCTCTGGATCGGTCATTTTGTAGTCTTTGTGAAAGGCCGTTACATGCCAAGGAATATCCGACGACACGCCTGCCAGAAACTCGGCCAGGCGAGTCAGCTCGTCGTCGGAGTCGTTAAACCCCGGAATCACCAGCGTAACGATCTCCAGCCAGAAGCCCATCTCGTGTAAGCGTTTAATGGTGTCCAAGATGGGCTGTAAGCGCCCGCCGAGCTGACGATAGTGGCGGTCATCAAAGCTCTTCAGGTCCACCTTGTAAAGATCAACCCACGGCCGAACGTATTCGAGAACTTGTAGCGTGCCGTTTCCATTGGAAACAAAGCCGGTCACCAATCCAGCCCCGCGCGCTTCCTTGAAAACCGCCAGGGCCCATTCGCTCGTGATCAGCGGCTCGTTATACGTGCTGACGATGACCCTGCCTCCCTGGCGGATGGCATCGAGAACAAGTTCTGCGGGCGTGACGCGCATCGGGCCGGCAGCGGCAGCGGGAATCGCGCAGGGCCTGCGAAGTCACCCAGTTCTGGCAGTAGGAGCAATGCAAATCACAACCGAGCATGCCGAAACTGTAAGCCAGTGCCCCTGGGTGAGCATGGAAGAAGGGTTTTTTCACTATCGGGTCGCATTGGATACCGCCGACATAGCCCCAGGGCACATAGAGGGTTCCACCCCGGTTGTAGCGAACCTTGCAAACCCCGGGTTGCCCGTCAGGGATCTTGCAACAGTGTCCGCAAGCAAAACACCGCACCCAGTTGCGGTCGAGCTTTTCATACAGTTCGCCCTCGCGAACGTTTTCATGAATGATTTCGCGCAACGTACTCATACGTGCCAAGCGTCGTGCCGAGGCGGGTCTTTTAGGTTGGAGTCGGATTGGGGCGCAGGCGGTGCAGGCTCGGGGGCGGGTTCCGGCGCTGGCTGCGGTATCGGGTCCGGCGGTGGGATTGGTTGTTGTGGATCGCTCACTTTTTGATACTTGTCGGGCTGAAACTTACCGCCGTCAACGTAATTCTTGTTGATCTCAATGTACGCGTGCCACTTCTCCGGCAGATCATCCAGCGGGAAAATTGCTGTCACCGGACAGACTGGAACACAGGCGCCGCAGTCAATGCACTCGGTGGGATCGATGTACAGTTGAGGCACTTCATCGAACGTCGGGCGGCCATCGTCATAGGTGCGGCCCTTCGCCGGATGAATACAATCCACCGGGCACACATCTACACAGGCGGTATCCTTGGTTCCGATACAGGGTTCAGCGATGATGTAGGCCACCGGTCACCTCCATGCATGGACCGTATCAGCCTTCAGAAAGCGTGGGTGCTGCTGCGTGTAACGCCGAGCTGTGAATAACCAGATTCACCCAGCAGACCCAGATAGCAACCCCAGCGACGCAGCCGGGTGCCAGCTTTATTCCTCCAACCGAAGAACGGCGGGCTGAAGCCCGTCGCTACACAAACCACCAAGAAAAACACGCGAATCGTCTGCGTCACCCTTTCTGAGCGAATGAGCAGACCCTGGGCTTCGCCAGACGAACAAAGTCGTCGTACCGGATGCGCATCGCGTCGCGGTGCGTCCCGGCGTTGAAGACAATCGCCTCATCGGCGGCCAGCGACTCATCTACGTACACGAGCAGGTTGTAAAGAGAGCCGAAAGGCGGCATGGCGCCCAGCTCGCAATCGGGGAAGAGACTGCTGAATTCCTGCTCGGTAGCTAGTCGCACAGACTTTCCCACCTCGGCACCCAGCTTATCGAGTCTCACGTGATTCGGCGCCGGTAGGATAGCCAGAATCATATCTTCGCCCGCCCACAGAACCACGGTCTTGGCAAGCTCTTTGCCAGAAATCTGCATCGTGGCGGCCGCACCCTGCGCGGTGTAGGCCGTGGTGTGCGTCATTACCGAATAAGGGATTTGGTTTTCCTCGAGGAAACCCTTCAGACGTGTGGATATGCTCATGGGCGTACTCCTTTCGCCCTGTGCATTGCAAGATTATCGCGCGGCGCGCCACAAAAGGAAATATGTACCCTGCCTCTCCAGACTTGAGGTGAGAGCAGCTGAACTCAGCAAACCACTTATTGATCTCTACCCTGAGTGTAGGATCCTAAGCATTCCTTCGTGATTAGATACTCCTCGGCTCCGCGCCCGCCGCCGTCGGCGCAGCCGCCGTCCGCGAGGAGACGTTCTTGTCGGCTTCCTTTTCCGCGCTCTTCTCGATCTCGATCGAACCCTTGAAGTATGCTCCGTCTTCGATGATGATTTGCGCCGTCGTCAAATCTCCGTTCACCGAACCGTCCTTCTTAATCTCGATCTTCCCTTTCCCACGGACATTACGCTTCACGCTTCCGTACACGATCACCTCGCCGGCAATGATGTCGGCTGTCAACTTTGCTGTAGCTCCGATCGTCAGCTTCCGCTCATCGAGATGGACCAGTCCTTCAACTGTTCCGTCAATGTACAGGTCCTCGTTGCCGGAGATTTCGCCTTTCACATGCAGGCTCGACCCCAGCCGCGCCATCACGCGGTCCGTTGTCGCTCCCGCTGGACGCATCACATCTCTGTTCATCTTGGTTGTTCCCTCCCAAGACGCCGGAGCGGGCTTTGGCGGCTGATTCGTTTGCACATTTTTTGGCTCCGGGTCCGCAGCTTGCAGCGTTTCGGGTTTCTTGTTACCCCACATCGAACCTCCCCTGGGGACAGCACACGCCACGCAGATTTCCAGCCGGGTGGATCAAACTCGACCCCCCGTTCCAGCTTAGCGCAAACCGCGTCGGCGCGCCGCGTTTCTGCATTTTGTCATAGACGACAGGAACGAAACGTCTCGCTCCTGCGCTTACGTGCCAGGAGCTAAGGGCTCCCGAATCCGGTTTTCACTCATGCCGCCGAGATCAACACACAAGATCGGGCGACGTCGTCGATCAAAACAGGGGAGGCGGAGAAGAGAAAGGAGGGGAGATGCGTCTAACCGGAGTAGAACACGGGGCAGCCATGCACGGAAGTAACACACCGCTTCTCTTCGCGGCCGCGTTGCTTGGTTTCGCTGGAGGAATCGCCATGCACGCGCGGGGCACAGGCCAGGCACCAGCAGCCGATCAGCCAATGTTGCACGAGGATCGCATCCGCCTGCTCGCGAAAGGCAAGGAGCTTTTCCTCGCGCGGTGCGCCCGTTGCCACGATGAGCGCGGCGACAAGCCGCTAAAGACCGGCGCGCCCTTGAATGAGCGGGGACTCTCCACCGACGAGATTGCCCGGGCGGTGAACGGGCGCCTCCGAGACAAGACCGAGGAAGAACGACGCGCGGTGACGTTTTACATTTCAAGCTTGATGAAGACCAAAGATTCGGAACAGGAGGCACCACCAAAACCTTAGTCCCTCGACACCCTTGCATCCCCAGTCCGCACACCCCAACGCAGCCTCTTCTTCATCCGAGTGAATGCCGGACACGGACACGCAGGGCGTAAATCCATAAATTCAAAACGCAGACA
>WNFR01003265.1_pt1 | contig 16853 bp, 12 predicted proteins | sample 5400221 | NCBI WGS metagenome assembly WNFR01 (sample SAMN13153357, study PRJNA577476) | soil metagenome | isolation source: 40 cm soil under Madrone tree | place: USA:California | collected 2016-06-14
CGACAGAGTTCCAACTGAGGCTACCCCACATGAGCGACGCTGAGCGCAAGTGGTACCTCAAGCAACACAAGTTTACTGTCTCTCTTCAGCGATGCATTCGCCATCCACCTCGCTTTTCTCCCGCTCTTTGCTGATAAGCGCATACACACGCTCACACACACCGGGAATCTTACACGACCCGCGCTTCTCGCGCAGCGTGTTCGCGAAAATCCGGATGCCGCGTACAGGCGCAATGCCCAGGGACGCATATCACAGTGCACGGCCAAGTTTGAGGACATTACTCTACGTCTCAATATATGGATTAGTTTCCTTTGGTCCCCTTCGCAGGCTTCTGGTTTTCAATAGTATTTGCTCAGCTCGCTCACCACGTCCGAGTCGAACAAAAGTACCGCATACGCGTGCGTCGTACCGCGCGGCTTGTTGTCGCCTCCTCAGAACAGGTGGGGGCCCACGAGATTAACAAGTCTCGTCTCATCGAGGTCCTCCGCAAAATTGAAGAGATGATTAGCCTGAGAATTTATTAGTACGATATTTACGATGACATGCTTTTCCCTCGTATTCTAATTCTACGCAAGCCACAATCGCTGTGAGCGTAGATTACATATTCGTAATCGAATCAAGAAACCTAGAAGCACAGTAACTGTCATAAAGCACTTGGAATTGATTCTATGTAACATACATATAGCGCTGTCCTCAGATCTTGGAGTGCATATCGCAGAAATTCCATTAGAATAATGTCCGTTTTGTTCCTGGTTTCGTCTCGTATATCGACTTCAGACAATCTGCTGATTTACATACCGTATTTGTCCCTCGCCTTGTCTCCTCTCCAAACTAGTGAGGTGTAAAGAGAGTTACAGCGCTTTTCATATCGAGGGGACACGAAAAAGTTTGCGTACAGTTTCGGTTTCAGCCGTCGGCAAACATTGCCGAACTTTTGGTTTTTTTTCGAATATTTTAAAATTAAAAACTTATTGTTATCGAAAATAAATAATATATGATCACTAGACAAGCAAATGATAAGTCTCAATGATAAGTCCTTTTCTTTCGATCAGATCTCGGCTAACAGTTATCATGGTTCTCAGCTAATATCAGGTACCTGTACGCAAACTTTTTCGTGTCCCCTCGATATGAAAAGCGCTGTAATAATTTACATTGAGATGGATAACGTGGGAAGACCGCCGGATCGATAACGTACTCGGACCAGACATCCGAGTCGATTATTGAAACGATTCCTCACCCGTCGCTCCCGAACCAATGAGTTCCACACAGTCCCGCCCTCGCCTTAGCCCCGTTTCTCCAACGGATACCAAACGGTCCCGCTTTCGAGTTCCGAAGATTCAATTCCGAGTCCTCATCATAGGAAGAGCAAATGCGGGAAAAACAACGATCTTGCAAAGGGTGTGTGACACGACAGATAGTCCAACTATTTACCGTCGAAATGACGGCAGCGAGAGGAAGGAGGTATGTCACCGTGGTCTAATGGTACTGCCTGTCTCATCTTACGCCACGCAGGGTAAACTTGACCCATCCATGGAGGTCAGTGACAAGAGAAGCTGTCTGCTGTCGCCCCTTAACACTGAGTCAGCGTGGCGAACACGATATCAACGATGAACTTGAGTTCTCCAACCATACGGGTTATGTTTTCCACGATTCGCGTGGTATCGAGTGCGGTGGTATAGAAGAACTAGAGATTTTGCACAGATTCATTCAACGCAAAACTAGTGCAAACAGACTGCAATCGAGATTACACGCCATATGGTTCGGGCTGTTTTATGTTAGACGACGACTAGTGATGGTTATTTATTTTCAGGTACTGTATCCCGATGGACAACCAACGACCAGCGCTTGAGCTGAAGCATTTCAAGGACATCTACAAGCGCTCGCATCGGAATGGTGAGTCATCATAGGCACTGGTGACCGTTTTTAACACATCACTTTTGAAGTTCCCGTCATTGCGGTGTTTACAAAATATGACCAGTTCTTGAGAAATGTCGGAATTGATTTGGAAGACCGCAACTATACAGACCCAAGTATTGATGTATCCAAGGCGGCAAAGGAAAACGCGGCAAAGGAAATTTTTGAAGAACACTTCTTGGGGCCTCTGGGAAAGGGTGTTCCTTGGGTGCGATTACGAGGTGGGTTCAGGGTCAAATGCCTAAGAAATGTACTGATGTCCTTCGATAGCTATGAATCGACAAGAGGCACGCTGTGGCATGCTTATCGAGGCGACGGCCGCAGCATTAAATGATGACATTGTTGCCTTGATGCTTGTTGCTGTGCAGGAGGATAATTTGGGATTGAGTGTGGACCTCGCTTTGAAACGGTCAGTGCACCAGTTTTACGGGACCGTGGGTGTGGGTGGGAACCTCATCGGGTTATGCAGGGTCTATTCTAGTGGTGGGTTTAATGAGGTTGACACGATAAGGATTGTTCGGAAATGTCTTTTCCCGTTTCCATACTTATGGGCGAGTGTTCACTTGGCGTCCATTGTGTTACGTGCTCATGATGGCCAATGCTGACCTATTCCTAGTGGGTGAGTGCTAACATTATGCTTTGCAGAGAGACTGGCCTAACATTACCGGCTCTCTAGTGGGTGAGTGGTTGCTATCTCTTGCTGCCTTTCAACCCTGCTAAGGACTCCTGTCCAGAACGTGAGTTGCTGCTGTATGAGCTGCATTTGGACCCCACTGATGACACCCGGCCTTGGCTCTCCAGTACGTGAGTGACTTCCGTGGTGAGCTATATTTGGACCCTGCTGACGACACCTGTCCTTGGCTCTCCAGGATGTGAGTGGCCTCCGTGGTAAGCTGCATTTGTGGTGACGGTGCCTGTCCTCGGCTTTCCAGATGGTGAGTGGTTTTCGTTGTGAGCTCAATTTTGGACCCTGCTGACGAAGTGTGTCCTCTGCTCTCCAGAAAGTAAGTGGCTTCTGTGACGAGCTGTATTTAAACCCTGCTGATGACGCCTGTCCTCTGCTCTCCAGTCAGTAAGTGGTTTCCGTGGTGAACTGTATTTGGACCCTGCCAGTGCTGACAGTGCCTGTCCTTGGCTCTCCAGGAAGTGAGTGGTTTCCGTCGTGAGCTGTATTGTGGACCCTGCTGACGACATGTATTCTCGGCTCTCCAGGAAGTGAGTGGCTTCCGTGGCGAATTGCATTCTGGACCCTGCTGACATCAAGTGCTCTCCAGGAAGTGAGTGGCTTCTGTGGTGAGCTGCATTTGGACCCTGCTGATGGCACCTGTCCTTGGCTTTCAAGAATGTAGGTGGTGTCTGTGGTGAGCTGCATTTGTACCCTGCTGACAACACCTTTCCTTGGCTTTCCAGTTGGTAAGTGGCTTCCGTAATGAGCTGCATTTGAACCCTTCAGATGACACCTGTCCTTGGCTCTCCAGAATGTGAGTGGTTTCCGTGGTGAACTGCATTCAGACCCTGTTGACAGTTCCTGTCCTTGGCTCTCCAGTTTGTGAGTGGTTTCTGTGGTGAACAGCATTTAGACCCACCAATGACACCTGTCCTTGGCTCTTCAGGAAGTAAGTGGCCTCTGTTGTGAGCTGGATTTTGGACCATATTGACAACACCTGTCTTTGGCTCTCCAGGGAGTGAGTGGCCTCTGTGGTGAGCTGCATTTCGACCCTGCTGACAACACCTATCCTTGGCCCTTCAGGCAGTGAGTGGCTCCTATGGTGAGCTGTATTTGGACCCTGCTGACAATGCTTGTTCTCTGCCCTCTAGCGAGTGAGTGGCTTCCATGGTGAGCTGGATTTCAACCCTGCTGACTACACCTGTCCATGGCTCTCCAGTTCGTGAGTGGTGTCTGTGGTGATCTGGATTTTGCCTCTGCTGATGGTACCTGTCCTCTGCTCTCCAGGATGTGAGTGGCTGCTGTGGTGAGCTACATTTGGGCCCTGCTCACGATGCCTGCCCTTGGCTCTCTACTAGGCAGTGAGTGGCTTCCTTGGTGAGCTGTATTTAGACCCTGCTGACAACACCTGTCCTTGGCTTTCCTAGTTGGTGAGTGGCTTTTGTGGTGAGCTAGATTTGGAACCTGCTAACAACACCTGTCCTTGGCTCTCAGGTGGTAAGTGGTGTCTGTGGTGATCTGGATTTGGAGCCTGTTGACAATGCCTGTTGGCTCTCCAGGTGGTAAGTAGTGTCCGTGGTGAGCTGGATTTGGAGCCTGCTGATAACGCCTGTCCTCTGTTCTCCAGAGAGTAAGTGGCTTCTGTGGTGAGCTGTATTTGGACCCTACTGACAATGCCTGTCCTTGGCTCTCCAGGAAGTGAGTGGCTTCCATTGTGAGCTGTATTTGGGCCCTGCTAACAACACCTGTCCTTGGCTCTCCAGGAAGTGAGTGGCTTCTGTGGTGAGCTGGATTCAGGCCCTGCTGACAATGCCTATCCTTGGCTCACCAGGAAGTGAGTGGCTTCTGTGGTGAGCTGGATTTGGAACTTGCTGACAATGCCTGTCCTTGGCTCTTCAGGAAGTGAGTGACTTCCATGGTGAGCCACATTTGGGCCCTGCTGATGACACCTGTCCTTGGCTCTCCAGGATGTGAGTGGCTTCTGTGGTGACCTGCATTTCAATTCTGCTGACCACACCTGTCTTCTGCTCTCCAGGATGTGAGTGGCTTCCATGGTGAACTGTATTTGGACCCTGCTGATGATGCCTGTCCTTGGCTTACCAGGTTGTGAGTGGCTTCTGTCATGAGCTGGATTTTGGACTCTGCTGATGCTTGTCATTGGCTCTCCAGTATGTGAGTGGCTTCTGTTGTGAGCTGGATGTTGGACCCTGCAGATGACACCTGTCCTTGGCTCTCCAGAAAGTAAGTGGCTTCCATGATGAACTGGGCTCTGCTGACCACACCTGTCCTCTGTTCTCCAGGGAGTAAGTGACTTCTGTGGTGAGCTGCATTTTGGCCCTACTAATGATGCCTGTCCTCTGTTCTCTAGTTTGTGAGTGGCTTCCATCATGAGCTGTATTTTCCTGCTGACAATGCCTGTCCTCCATTCTCCAGTTTGTGAGTGGCTTCCATTGTGAGCCGGATTTTGGGCCCTGCTGAAGACACCTGTCCTTGGCTCTTCAGGATGTGTGTTGCCTGTGCTCTCTTGCCTGTCAAGTCTACTGATTACACTAATCAATGGCCCCTCTAGCCTGTGAGTGTTCTTCTCCATTCAACTTGCTAATAACATTGGTGATCTTTGGCTGTTCAGATTGTGCATGCTCTCCGAATACTGATTTGGGCACACATCTGACTTCATGACCAGATACCAGAGGTTATGCGACTGCCCATCATTCAAAATGTACTGTTCTTGTACTACAGTTGTTTGTTTGCCTACACTGCTCATGGTATTTCTTTTAGCACTCTACCACCAGCCTCGATCATCATTTAATACTTGGTAATACCCTTTATCTTTGTTACAGCATATTTGACCTTTCCGAAAGCTATGGTCCTTATCTTCAAGCACGCCACATCTCTTCGTCACTCTATGCTATCTGGATCAGCTTTAATTCAGGCAGATCTGGACTATCAAAAAGCAGATGTTGCCCATAAAATTCAACAATATGTTGCCACATCTGAAGGACACTCTGCCGAGTTAGATAAGGCTTTCGTCATGGCCATTGAAATAGGTTTGTCTTGTGTCTGTTCAAACAATAAAAAGCTTTTATTTCCAACTTTAGGTGTGACAAATGTGCATGAGAGGGATTGTTGACTGGAAAGGTTTTGGAACTAGTCCTCATATCTCACACATTGACTCGTCTCGAAGGCCATAGGCTGTGAGATGTGACCGTAGTGGAAGTTGAGATGATTGTATGTGATGTTCGATATGCCACAAAGTGTTGAAAAACGCTCGCTACTCGTGTTCGCACTTTCTCAAGAGTCCTCTCCTCGGCACAGGTGCTCTTCTGAAACGCGCGCTTCCTATCCAATGAAACTCCTTCAAGCCCCTGGGCCATTCCCTATTGACAACTCGACGTCCGTTGCATTTCCATAGTTCTTGCCATTCTTGGACATATCTTAGTACGCAACCCAAGCAGATTGCTCTGGCATATGGCGGGCTATGATCGACAACGGGGGAGGGCCGGGTGGATAAAGGGGCCGACGGAAGGCGAGGAACAGATAAACAAGGTATCCAGCTGGAGGCAGTCAACAGTCATTTCTCTGGTACTCTGTTAACTCAGTAGATTCCCTTCAGGAGAGATTAGTGGGCAAGTCAAAACTTCTCATTACAGTAGAAGCACAGAACATAGCGATTGCCAATTGGAGAAAAAATCGAAGAGAAAAAGGCGTCTCGAGCTCCGCATCATTTCCGAGCCGTCAAGTCTGTACTCTCATGCTTGCTTTGACACAAGTCATCACAGTACACTTACTGTCATAATGTGCGGTAACACGCCAGTGAGCCGGCTGAGTGCTGCTTCCATGCGCCACAGGTTTTCAATGGGTGTGCGGACTTGTTTGAGCGAACCCCGAGCCGAGCCCGAACGGTTATGACCCGGACCGACCGGACCTCTGTACCGGACCAGACCGGTCCGTTGACATGTAGTCGTCGTACTGTCTAAGTTTAAAGAGTGGCCCGTGTACATCGCGCAGAGAGAAATTTGTAGTACAGACAATCGAGGGTATGCACATAACGTTAAACGATAACATCATCCGTAATTAAATCTTTTGCGACCTTGTCTCTCGGAGTAATGGAACACGTGAACTTCACGGGGTGACTGTGAAGGTCTATCGAGTGAAGCGTGGAGATAACCGCGGCAAGGTCTACGCACCATACGATCGCATCGCTCCGCACCGCTGCACTAACTGGGATTTCACGGCCGTTCTCGTCTCTCGCCTTGGTAACATTGAACACAGAAAGAACAGACACGGTGGCGATGAACAGTGTGGCGTCTACGAAGTGACGCCCAGGACAGATTCGCTTGCCGGCACCAAATGCGAGAGAGATCGTTGGGTCGTCTCGGAATGTCCCGTCATCGTTGAGAAATCGCTCAGGCTTGAATGTTTCGGGATCCGGATAGAGTTCTGGATTGTGTAGAATCGCCCTAGGAGCTTTTCATCAGAATACTGTCAACAAGGCCTTCGGTTACGAACCATGTATTAGCCACCATTACTGAACCTATCAGTGCACCGTCAGCAGAAATCGCAGATATCCAATGACGTGCCAAACCCTTTGGAATAAAGAACCCTCGATAGACACCATCCTCGGTTGAAGCATGAGGAACACCTTGATCAAATGTTGAGACACGTTCATTCACGCCACAGAAAAGGGGTTCTCACCGAGTGGGGTAGCCACTTGCCACCTGAGCAGCTCCTTGCAAATTGCCTCGATGTACGGAAGACGAGACTTGTCATCGAGTGTCGGAAGCCTGTCTCTCGATACGACTGAGTCGATTTGAGCTTGCGCCCGCCTTTGCACCTCTGGATAGAGGGTGAGTGCAACGAAGAGGGAGCTTATCGAAGACACAGTCTGAGCTGCGTGCTCAGTTGTTGAGGGACACTCGAAGAGGTCGATCACCCACCGTCTCTACACCAGCTGAAGTTTCCGATTAGAGTTTCGTCCTTGATGTTGGATAAAACGATCTACCTTGATACATAGAACCCAGAACCTTTTTGATTGTATCCTCTTGCGCTTGACGTTCAAATCCGTCCAGACGCTCTGTGTCGATCAGTTGTTCGCGCGCCAGCGATGATACCGCTGTTCCATCTCGCTAGACAGCCGTTGTCAAGATTTAGAGTGCCTCAGAACCATCATGACCACATGCCATTGCATTTTTCACAAAATCAATGGGTTCGTTCATTGTTCTCCAACCAAGTTCCCTGCCTAACCGAGCCAGAGGCTCATAGCTGAGCCGAGGGACCCAGGAAGGGATATGCCGTACTGCAAATAGTTGTCAGCTCTTGCTGGCAGTGATCACAAGGTAGGTGTTCATACGGAATGGGAGGTGGTTTACCATAACTGCTCCAGGTAAGGTCATACGAACTAAAATTTGGGCGAGTTGCACTGGCGCCGCGATAATCCCATCGTTCTCTTTTAGGTCATACCCGTACACGACGGACATGATATATTTCGATTGTAATCTGCACGACCCTTCCGTATCTAGCAGGAAATATCAGGAAACGAAGAGGACCACTGACAATTCAATATGGTTGCGGAAGTTCGACGGAGACGCGAGGAGCTGACGCAGAAACCAGCGTGTAATTTCTTCCATCCTCTGGTGATACAGCGAAATTGCGCCCGGACGAAGGCTCCGATCTGCTATCTTTCGTCCCTCGCGCCAGCGTTTTGAGAACTTGTCAAGAAACAAGAACCAATCTATCTCCATTCTACATCGCACGGTGGAAGTCAGTGCGGTGGGGCGACAAGAGTGCCAGCTGGCGGGGTCGCGCGTACACTTGAATGATGGGCCAAGAAGGACGATCCGAGTAAGCTTCCCCGCGCTTCTCGAAGAGGTCTTTGATCGCGGATGGGGAACAAAGCACCACGATAGCCTGACCAAAAACTTGAAGGTAAATGATGTCGCCTAGGCGAATTTTAGTCAGATGTTACACTATCTCGCAACGACGTCGTCCGAACCGTGTTTCTTGAACATCTCTGTGTACGCGGTCCATTGTGCTTCCTTCGGAGAGTCCAGTAAGTTTCCGATTATCGGCCTTGGCTGTGGGCCAGGCGGATAAGGAAGGCCTCTTCTTCTTATGCGATCCCGGAAGGCGGAGAGGAGGTTAAAAAAAGTCAATATCATGACGATTTCCAAGACTGTGATGAACGTGAACGCCATGGTGGGATGAAGGCGTGAACGCCGTCTGAAGGGGCCCACGAAAGTCCTTATATGCTGGAATCTGACTCTCTGTCCTCCAAGATCTCAGTTACCGTTCGGAGACGACGATGCTGAAAACGTGACAGTAATACGAAATGCTCAACTGGGTTCCATCAAATAACAGCAGTTTTCAGAAATGTTGGTCCCTGGAGTCTGATGTGGTGACCACTTCTGTGAAATCGAAATACGAGTGGAGACGATTTTGGAAATCGGCTATCATGAGTTTAGGTATCAGGCGCCTGTTGTCGTTAAGTGGCTACGGGAAGAGCCAAGTCTGGGAAAATTCAAGATTTCGATCAGAGAATACTTAGGCCCGATCGTAATGAGCTCACCGAACCAACTCGGATTTTGGGTTGCGATTCCCGGTGTAAGTCTAAGCCCGAGTCGACTCGGCCGTGTCGCAAACCTCCAGTAGTAACGGGTGTAATCAACACACAATTATGGGACCTAAAAAGCACTGACTGCTAATGCCCTCATCGTATCCTTAGGATCACTGTCATATTGGCGTTGCCTCGTACTTAATAACCAGTAGGCTAAAGCAGAGTGGTCGATGATCCTCTCCGTCGTCGATACCATGAAAGTTAGGTCAGAGAAATGATAATTCAGAAACTTGAAGCTCGAAGGCTAGCATGAACAGTTGGCCTGAGCTCACAGAGTGAAGGTTCACAAGCGTCAGAGTTCGAGTTTCAGTGTGGAAATCAGGAGACCTGACCTTTAGCACAGAGGATCCCGCCCAGGGCTCGAGAAAAATGACTTGTCTTTGAGCAATGCTTAGATGTAGGCACTGGCAGTGCCTACATCTATCGCACAGTATTCAAGTCACCACCACAAACGACTCATACAGTAGATTTGGGCCATCGAGGGCAAGTCGACATGCGTCAAGGCATCAGGAGTCCCTATCGGAGGAGGCCATTGCGTCACCAGGCGTCGCGCGAAATACTCATACAAGTACATGAAGCTGGGGGTAAGAAAACGCGACGTCGGGCCAAAACAATCTTCGTGATAAAGTCTTCTGCGACTTTGTCTCTCGGAGTGATGAAACACTCGAACTTTGCCGGATGACCGACTTCAGCCTAGAAACGCGCTGAGTAAACGGCTACGCACATTAGGACTGGGTCCACCTCGACCGTCGGATTCACAGGGATTTCGTGACCACCTCATCTTTTGCTTTCGTAACGCTGAGAATAGAGAGTACGGAGGCGGTGACGATAAACATTGTGGAGTCTACTACATGACGACCAGGACAGATCCTTTGGCCGCCACCAAATGCGAGAGAAATCGTTGGGTCGTCTCTGAATGTGCCGTCATCATTTCGGAATCTTTCACACCTGAATGTTTCGGGAAAGGGATGGCTCTCTGTACACCTCACGATTTGATGGGCATTACTGAACCTACCAAGCGGGTCGTCAGCAGCGAACTATAGATTTCGGCGTCTCGATCCAGTAGAGCGACAAACCTTTTGGAATAAAGAAGCGTCCGTAAACACCATCCTCAGTTGATGCATGAAGGAAGCCTTAAAAAGGGTATTGAGAAATTTGTTGATTTACACCACAGGAGAGGAACTCGCACCTAGAGGGATAACCATTGCCACCTGGACAGCTCCTTGCAAACTGCCTCAATATACAGGAGACGCGATCTATCCTCGAAAGTCGGGAAGCTTATCTCGTCATATGACCGAGTCTATTGAAGTTTGAGCTTGCGCCTGCCTTTGCACCTCTGGGTGAGTGTAAGCCAAGAGAGAGGTCACAGATACGGTCTGAGTTTGTACGTTCAATTATTGGAGATACTCGGGGAGGCAAAAAACGCGCTGTCTACACCAGCTGTTGTATTTTGACTGACGTTTGATTCCTTCATAGCTTGGTGCATAGAACCTAAATCTCGTTTGACGACCCCCTCCCAGTGGGAAATTGGTGTGGTTCGGGGTGGGTGTGGTGAACAATCAGGAGAAGGAAGCCGCCAAAATGTGGATTTGGAGAATGTCGGAGTCGGATGCTGATGCAGGGGAGACGAGAACCTCTTCGGTACCCACACGCGTATACGCAAATTTCCTCGCAAATTTCAGCAGCAAATCCAATGCCAACCGTGCCACTGCAGTACATGTATTCAAACCGTCGTTCGATCAGAAAGCCGAGAGTGGACACCCGTCGTGGATCGACCCCAACTCTTTTCTCTCTTCTTTTGCTTGTTCTTGTACAACCAACTGAGATTTCTACTTTGTGCGTTTTTCATTATACCGCTCTACCACTCTCTTATATCTTACAATTTTGTTCTGTCCTCACAACCGCAGAGACGAATCTTATTACTCTAGTCGACATTGTTCAGTGTTCACGAGCAACAAGATGCTGCCGCCTCTTTTTTGAGCGACTGTATCTCTCTAATTACTATTGACGAGTCCGGGCCCTCTTTGCTCTGCATAGTCGATATGCAAACTGATATTGCTTGTACTGCTTTACGAGGTCCGATGGCATTTTCGTCCCAAACCTGTCATCTAATTGTTTTGAAGGCAAATTCGACGGACTCGTAATTTTTTCCCAACTGCCCAAAAGCGCGTGCTTATCTAAGAATTCCCTCGCTCCGAAAAACGCGCTTGTTTGCGGTGACTACTTCAAGTTTTGGTCCCCATTTTTTGGCTGGGTTCGGCTCTACCTGCGCTGAGATGTTAGTCGTGCTCGTTCTTTTACTGGTCTGCGCTGCGGCGCTGTTTCTGTCAGCCGTCGATACGGCCTTCCTATCCCGATCCATAGTTGCCACGCGTTTGTGGTACTTGTGTGTTCGGCTTCTCTTTTTTTTTTGTGTAGTTTTGTACCGGTGTGCGCGTGTTTTATATATAATGTAGCTCAGCAGAGATGTGAAGGTACTCTGGTCCCCTAATCTACTAAGTCGCTGTGAGGCGCCTAGGTAGTGGTTACCGAGAAAGGAAAGTCCTCATACGCGGATGTGTTGTCCCGCGATCAGGCTTTCTAGGGGAAATCTCTTCGAATTCTCACAAGATACGCCCTGACATCAGCGCGGTCTGGTTGAACGGCGCTCAGGTCTCCGCTGATGAGTTGAACCTGTACATCCAGTTCGTACATGTCATCGTCTCCCCAGTCATTAGATGGTAAGAGCACCACGATGTGCGGTGGCGAGCCTGGTGGGACGTCGTATCTATACCTGCACGACCTCAGTGCCTAATTTGGGACAATGCTCCATTAGAGATTTTGGGATCCGAGTCTGCAGGTAAGGTGACTCGGAGGTGGATGCAGCACTGGAGATGAGTGGACGATGACCGTACCTTGATGATCCGAGCTCTGTCTTGGCCGGACTTGAGCATGATATATTCATCAGGATCTGGCTGCAAGTTGCGTCGTTTGAACCCCCAGTGAATCGAAGGCATCATTAATTGAAATTCCACTTACTAACTGGGTATAAAAAGTCAAATAGCGGCCTTGTGGTGGTCAATAGGTCGTATGTAGCGGAAGCGGCAGCCCAAAGTTTTCATATCGGAAAGAGGAAAAGGTTTCGCGATGAAGATGAGCGGCGATAGCAATATATCATCCCAAAGGACAGGAGATAGCGCGCACTAAGATGTACGGACGGTAATTGCGCCTTTATTTGGGACAGGTGCCAGTGGTGCCCAAATACCAAGGACAAGGGAAGAAAACGGTGAATTGGTGTTGATGAGAGCGCAGGCAGGTACTGTAAAAGGGAAGTTGTTGACTCGTTGAGGCAAAGGGGAGGGTTTTTTTCGAGCAGTACAGGGTGCTTGCTGATTGCCGCATGTAAGTGTCCGTAAAAGCCGTCCTTTTCTAGGTGTGGGTTGGTAACTACTCTAGACATTTTCTCCAACAAAGGCATGAAGATATTTATGAGTAAAATGACATTAGAACATGTACGCAACGTTGTTTTTCCAAGTCAACATACAGCCCCTTTCACATGATACCCCTTCGTGCGCCACGTCTGAGAGAAAGAGGAGGGAGAGGACGTACTAGTGAAATGCAGGTGAAGAGAAGCGGGTGTCTTTTTCATGTTCAGGAGCGTGTGTGGAGAGGGGAAAGAAGGGAAGAAGGAAGGCGAGGGATGCCTATGACATCATGAAGAAAACTGGGATCGATCGCGGCGTGTGAACTACGCTACGCTTCCTGACTTCTCCGCTTCCTGACTTCTCCAACGACTCCGACGCATATCGAACATGGGTACCAATCTGTCCTGCTGTAGCGCGAGCCCCTTCACTCCAACGGATACCAATCCAATGGATACCAATCAAACCCACCCTCGCTCCATCGATCCAACGGATACCAATCCAATGGGTTCCAATCAGTCCCTCCCTCGCCCTCGCCCCGTCTCTCCAACGAATACCAATCCAATGGATACTAAACAGCGCCGCCTTCCAAATATCCAATTCCGAGTCCTCATCATAGGAAGAGCAAATGCGGGAAAGACGACCATCTTGCAAAGGGTCTGTGATACGACTGAGAGTCCAACTATTTACCGTCGAAATAGCGACGGGGAGAGAGAACATGTACGTTCCGGTGGTCTAACAATACTGCCAGCTCGTCTAATGCTACACAGGATAGACTTGACCCGTCCGTGGAGGTTAGTGTCATAAGATGCTATCTGCTGTCGCTCCTTAACTCTGAATCAGCGCGGCGAGCACGACATCCATGACGAACTTGCGTTCTCTAACCATACGGGATATCTTTTTCATGATAGCCGTGGCATCGAGAGTGGTGCCACTGAGGAAATTGACACTTTGAAGGGGTTCATTCAAAGCAAGGGTTGTACAAACCGACTGCAAACCAGACTACACGTGATATGGTTCGGGCTGATGTGTGTTAACGATGATGACTAGTAATGCATATATTGTCAGGTACTGCATCCCGATGGACAACCAACGACCAGAGCTTGAGCTGAAACGTTTCAAGGAAATTTACCAGTACTCGAATCAGAAAGGTGAGTCACCATCGAAACTGGTGACCCTTTGTAATACATCACTTTTGAAGTTCCCGTCATTGCGATCTTCACGAAATATGACCAGTTCTTGAGGAATGTTGGAATTGATTTGGAAGACCACCATGACGAAGACCCAAGCATTGATGTATCCAAGGCGGCAAAGGAAACGGCAGCAAAGGAAATATTCGAAGAGCACTTCCTGGGGCCCCTAAGTGAGGGTGTTCCTTGGGTACAGATGCGAGGTGGGTTCAGGATCAAATACCTGGTCAACATACTGATTTTCTTCGAAAGATATGAACAAGGGACAGGCACGCTGTGACAGTCTTATTGAGGCAACAGTTGCAGCATTAAATGAAGATGCCATCACCTTGATGCTTCTTGCTGTGCAGAAGGATAATTTAGGATTGAGTGTGGGTCTTGCTTTGAAACGGTCAGTGCTACTAGTACTGTTTAGGAGGATGGAGTGGGAATCTCATTGAGCTGTTCAGGCTCTATTCCAGTGGTGGGTTAAATGAGCTTGAAGCAAAAACAATAGTTCGGAAGTGTCTTTTTCCATTTCCATACTTATGGGCAAGTGTTCAGTTGACCTTGATCGTAGTACATGCTCACATTGGCCAATGTTGCCCTAGTTGGTAAGTGGTAACATTATGCTTTTCAGAGAGACTGACCTAAAAGTATGGGTTGTTTGCTCTCAAGTCCGTGAGTATCCTTCTGTGGTGAGCTGGATTTGGAGCCTGCTGATGATACCTGTCCTCGGCTCTCCAGTTGGTGAGCAGCTTCCATGGTGAGCTGTATTTTGACCCTGCTGACGATGCCTGTCCTTGGCTCTCCAGTCAGTGAGTGGCTTCCGTGGTGAGCTTTATTTGTACCCTGCTGATGATGCCTGTCCTTGCCTCTCCAGTATGTGAGTGGCTTCTGTGGTGAGCTGTATTTTGACCCTGCTAATGACACCTGTCCTTGGCTCTCCAGGATGTGAGTGGCTTCTGTGGTGAGCTACATTTCAACCCTGCTCACAATGCCTGTCCTTGGCTCCCCAGAAAGTGAGTGGTTTCTGTGATAAGCTGGATTCAGACCCTGCTCATGATGCATGTCCTTGGCTGTCCAGTATGTGAGTGGCTTTCATGGTGAGCTGCTGCATTTTGAGCCTGCTCATGATGCCTGTCCTTGGCTCTCCAGTCAGTAAGTGGCTTCCATGGTGAGCTGGATTTTGAGCCTGCTCATGATGCCTGTCCTTGGTTCTCCAGTTGGTGAGTGGCTTCTGTGGTGAGCTACATTTCAACCCTGCTCATGACACCTGTCCTTGGCTCTCTAGTTGGTGAGTGGCTTCCATGGTGAGCTGGGTTTGGAGCCTGCTCACACCTGTCCTTGGCTCTCCAGGATGTGAGTAGCTTCCATGGTGAGCTGGATTTTGACCATGCTCATGACACCTGTCCTTGGCTCTCCAGTTTGTAAGTGGCTTCCATGGTGAGCTAGATTTCAACCCTGCTCACAATGCCTGTCCTCTGCTCTCCAGTCAGTGAGTGGCTTCTGTGGTGAGCTGGATTTCAACCCTGCTCACAATGCCTTTCCTTGGCTCTCCAGGAAGTGAGTAGCTTCTGTGGTGAGCTGCATATTGACCCTGCTTATGACACCTATCCTTGGCTCTCCAGTATGTGAGTGGCTTCCGTGGTGAGCTGTGTTTTGACCCTGCTCATGACACCTGTCCTTGTCTCTCCAGTTTGTAAGTAGCTTCTGTGGTGAGCTGGATTTTGACCCTGCTTACAACACCTGTCCTTGGCTCTCCAGATGGTTAGTGGCCTCTGTGGTGAGCTGCATTTTGACCATGCTGACAATGCCTGTCCTTGGCTCTCCAGTTTGTGAGTGGCTTCTGTGGTGAGCTGCATTTTGACCCTGCTGATGACATCTGTCCTTGGCTCTCCAGGACGTGAGTGGCTTCCATGGTGAGCTACATTTCAACCCTGCTCACATTGCCTGTTCTTGGCTCTCCAGAAAGTGAGTGGCTTCCATGGTGAGCTGTATTTCAACCCTCCTCACAATGCCTGTCCTCGGCTTTTCAGGAAGTGAGTGGCTTCTGTGGTGAGCTGCATCCCAACCCTGCTGACAATGCCTGTCCTTGGCTCTCCAGGAAGTGAGTGGCTTCTATGGTGAGCTGCATTTTGAGCCTGCTCACAACACCTATCCTTGGCTCTCCAGAAAGTGAGTGGCATCTGTGATGAGCTGCATTTTGAGTGTCCTCATGACACCTGTCCTTGGCTCTCCAGAAAGTGAGTGGCTTCTGTGATGAGCTGGGTCTGGAGCCTGTTGACAACACCTGTCCTTGGCTCTCCAGAAAGTGAGTGACTTCTGTCATAAGCTGCATTTTGACCCTGCTCACAATGCCTATCCTTGGCTCTCCAGTATGTGAGTGGCTTCTGTGGTGAGCTACATTTCGACCTTGCTCAGGACACCTGTCCTTGGCTCTCCAGGATGTAAGTTACTTTCATGGTGAGCTGCATTTCAAGCCTGCTGATGACACCTGTCCTTGGTTCTCCAGGAAGTGAGTGGCTTCTGTGGTGAGCTGTATTTCAACCCTGCTGACAACACCCATCCTCTGCTCTCCAGTCAGTGAGTAGCCTCTGTGGTGAGCTGCATTTTGACTGTGCTCACAATGCTTGTCCTTGGCTCTCCAGGAAGTGAGTGGCTTCTGTGGTGAGCTGCATTTCAACCCTGCTCATGACACCTATCCTTGGTTTTCCAGGATGTGAGCAGCTTCCATGGTGAGCTGGATTTTGACCCTGCTAATGACACCCATCCTTGGCTCTCCAGTTTGTGAGTTGCTTCCATGGTGAGCTGCATTTCAACCTGCTGATGACACCTGTCCTTGGCTCTCCAGGATGTGAGTGGGTTCTGTGGTGAGCTGCATCTTGACCCTGCTGACAATGCATATCCTTGGCTCTCCAGGATGTGAGTGGCTTCTGTGGTGAGCTGGATTTTGACCCTGCTCACAACACCTGTCCTTGGCTCTCCAGTATGTGAGTGGCTTCTGTGGTGAGCCACATTTCAACCCTGCTCACAACACCCATCCTTGGCTCTCCAGGATGTGAGTGGCTTTCATGGTGAGCTGGATT
>WNFR01004908.1_pt1 | contig 16850 bp, 14 predicted proteins | sample 5400221 | NCBI WGS metagenome assembly WNFR01 (sample SAMN13153357, study PRJNA577476) | soil metagenome | isolation source: 40 cm soil under Madrone tree | place: USA:California | collected 2016-06-14
ATCCGCCAAGCGACTGGCCCACTCGCTTTTACTCTGGGCAAACACCTGTTCGCGAAGCCGCAGTTTGTCCTCCAACGGAATATTCCTCGCGTAAAGTGTATTTAATGTGTTGGTCACACCTTCAAGAAAGTCGGCGAACTCAAGCTCGTCCTGCCAAGCGAGAACAGCGCGCTGATGCTCCGCGCTCCCTTCGCCGAATTTGTCGCGAAAAAAGTCGATAGCCGCATGCCCGCCTGCAAAGTTCGCCAGGCTCTCATTGAACGCGGCAGATCCTTTCACGTACAGCGTATTGTGAAGCAGCTCATGAAAAATGACGTTTGCCAAGGTCACTTGGTCATAGCGGAGCAGATGCGAAAGCAGCGGGTCATCAAACCAGCCTAAGGTACTGAACGCGGCCGTGGTTCGGATGACTGTATCGTATCCTTCCCGTTGAAGTTCTGCCGCGGCCCGGTTCGCGTCTTCTATGGAAAAGTAGCCCTTGTACGGAACTCTGCCCACGAAAAGAAACCACCACGTGTAGGGTTTCAACTCGGTCTTTGGAACAGCCGTCAAAATATATGTCAAAGCGGGTCTATCAACATAGGAATAGCTTGAATAACTGCCCCCAACGTTCATTTTCAGAGTTTTATCGGCGTAATCCCGCACCGCAAGTACGAGCCCAAGCTTCTCTTTTGTGTCGGCAACTATTCCGGGCTTTTCGAGAAAGTCGGTAATCGGCTCGCGTCGCCAAAGGATTTTCCCTTCCTCGTAGCCCGCGCGCATGACGTAAAGAGGAGAACAGCCTGATACCGTCGAACCGAATGCCAGGACCATGAAAATTACCCATAGGAATCTCTTGGTATTTGTTCTCGACGAGTATCCCGAAAAACATGATTCGGCGGACGGCTCAGCTAAAGAAACATTAATAGTCGCTAGTGACGACAATTTTCGAGACATAGTGTCTTTTTCAACGGGCTTTTATGAGCGCCGTTCGGTTCAACAGCAAGGTCCGTTCGAACCCCCCTCGCTCCATTGCCGTACAAGTTCAGAAATTTACTGTACTGGCGGAGAAATCAGCGTTGCGCCATGAGTTATTGCGCCTTTCTCAGCGCTGAGATCCAATCATCTGAAATCGCTTTGCACCTGAGCTCAAAGCGCTTTTGCCGATCACTTTCGTGGCGACGGTTTACCGATATGGATGTGTGCGCCTGTGGCCGCTCCCGGCACAGCGCTTCGAAAGGCGATAAAGGGAATACCCGCTTGGCGCAGATAATTCAGCAACGCTTGGCCTTCCGTGCTGTCCGGTTGGAGCGCCACGTCCATGGCATCGTGATGATCGAGGCGCAAGCGGTCGTGGGTCGCAGTTTGACCCAATGCGCTGATCGGTAGCGCGTGACCGAACGCCCGGGCAAAATACTGTTCGATCTTCGCGGCGCCCGTCAGTGACCACAATGCGCCGCCGTTGAAGCGCACCAGAGCGCTCGTTTCACTGTAACCTCCAACGGCGAGTCCGGGTAAGCGAAGCAACTCATCTCGCATAGTCGCCTCAGTCATCGCCGCGTCAGTTTCGGCCAGCCAACGCTGGTCTTCTTCTACTCGAGACATGGCGTCCGCCAAAACTTGCTCGGCATCGAGCACGTCTTTTCGCGCGATCAGACCTTGCCGATAGAGATCACGTCGCTGTTCATACTCTTCCGCCGAGCGCTGCCGCTCGGCTTCGTGCAGCGCGAGAAGTTTCTCTGCGCCGGTGCGGGTTTCTTTCATTTTTTGGATAACGTCGGCGCGTGTACGATTCAGTTCCGTTTCAGTCGGATTGAATTGTCGGTTTGCCGGCGCGCGAACCGGTCCATTCCACAGACTGTCCTGAGCAAACCCGCTTTCGACGGCAGTTAACAGAGCCACTATCAACGGCACACGTGCTGTAAATGTGAGTAATATTCGCCGCGTCATTTCGTTCTGCCAAATTCCTAGAGTGTAGAAACTAAGCCACCCTTGGTCAACACGATGAAATAGACGCAATGGGATACGGCGCTACGGTTGTGGCATGCCGTGTGGGGATGAGTGTGATGGCGCAGTCTGCGCACGAATCGAATCAGGCTTGACAGATAGGAAAGATGGGAGCGCGCCGTCAACGGGGTCGCGTTCTTTAAACTTTTGCCATTTTGTTTCACTTAAGCGTGCCCATCATTTCCCGGTACGTCCGCCGCACCGCGACTTCTCTTTGGGATTTGTAGCCCTGCATCTGTTCGTACTGAGGAAGTTCGATTGCGGCGGCGGCTTGATCTTCCGTCGCCCCGCGGGCGATCTCTTTTTTCACCGCGTCGCGCAAATCGACCAGCATCTGACGAAACCGATGCAGCCCCTGGCGGGTTTCTCTGGGATCTTCGGGAATGGGGCCATGCGCCGGCACGATGATGTCGGCGGGGAGGGCTTCGACCGCGTCCAGTGTTTTCAGCCAGCTCACGCCGTAGCCGTCGTTGATGTAGAGAAATTGGTCGGAAAAAAATAGCTCGCTTACGTAGGCGATACGGTCCTGCGGCACGAAAATGATGCTGTCGCTCCTCGTGTGTCCTTTGCCTAAATAAAGGACCTGAATTTCCTTGCCGCCGAGACGGATCGTCAGGCGATCGCGATAGGTGATTTGCGGAAGCCTGGCCTTTTGTTCCTCGGGTGACGCGCGGTCGCGCTGCATCTGGGCGAGCAGATCGGTGCGGTAATCTTCGTGACCGATCTTGACAACGTCCCGGTAGGCAATGTTGCCCCACGTATAATTGTTATGGAAAGTCGAGGAAACCAGAAAGCGAACCGGTTGCTTGATCACGCTCGCGATGGCTTCGCGCTCTTGCCGCGCAATGGCTTCCGAAGTCAACGCGTCGAGGACGACGACTCCTTCGCTGGTGGCGATGACGCCGCTATTAAAGCTGGTGGACGAGAACACGTAATAGCCGGGTATGAGCTGTCGCAAAGTGCCGGTGCGATTGCGCTCCGCGGGCGTAAGGCGAGAATCGTCGCGCTCTTGGGCTTTCACTGGGAAGACAAGGAGGGCGGTGGCCAGCAGGAATATTAGAGCCGTGGTTGATTTGGACATCTTCTTCCTCCTATTGCCCCTGGTTGAAGGTTCGGCAGTTTATTACTGACCGGACAACATTCAAGGAGCAAACTCTCCGTCGCACCTATAACCCATGGGTTGATAGCGTTTCCTATGTTTACGCCGTCTCGGGATCGTCTGACAACACCTCAATCAGCCTCACGCAGTTAGCGCCTAGCACGTCGTTCGTGCGTCGGGGTTGGCAAGTGTCTCTTACTTGTCACGGCTTTGAACTTTTCGCAAGGGTTTTCGTCGTCGACGCGTGCGGTGAACCAAACATAATCAAAGGGCAATCGCTCATTGGCCAGCGCGTAGTTGCGCGGTTCGGGCTTCTGGTCGTCGACTTCGACGAAAGCTATGCTGATAACCTGCTTACCCGCAGCTTTTGCGGTGAGATAAACGGGGATACCGTAATCGTTGCGAACATGACCCGCTCCGGCCACTAGGACTGCACCGTCGGGGTTGCCCGCCGCGATCAAGCTCTGCGCCATCTGAGCGTCCCTGGCCCGCTGCACATCGACCATCGCTTTCACGCTTTCCTCGGATGCATAACCGCAATGGGAATCGCGAATATCGGTCGCCATGGTCGCGAACATAGCGTCGGACAGTGGCCGGTCCAGACCCAACTCGCGTTTTACTGACGGCCCAAGAGCCGCCAAGCCATCACTGTTCATCTTCCTCGCAGTGGCGAGCGGCAGATTGGTCGCGACGATCTGTAGACTTGCCTGAAGCGCCGCCTCGGCGACGGGTTGATACATCGCCCAGTCCGGCCAACCGCTCTTTTCCCAATTCACGGCCCGACCAAGGCCCGCGGCATCGTTTGGAGCGAAAGCCAGATGGTTGGCGATCGCGTTGGCGTCGTCAAGACCGAACATCTCGAAGCCTACGGCGGGACGGCGTCCCAGGGCGATCAGGCTGCGCAGCACTTCGGCCTGCAACAAGTGATGGTCGGGGTTGTCGTGTCTCTCGCCGAGGAGAAGGAAATCGGCGCGAACCAAACGGGTTATGAGATTCTGGCGATCGATAAATCCGGCGGAGGAGACATCCCAGATACGCCCGCTGAGAGGATGATGCCGACCAAAAGTCGATTTCCACGACGTGACCGAGCACCCCACCACGGCAAGCGCTACGACGATCAGTGCGAGAAGAGTTAAATAGATCTCTCCATTCGATACGGTGCGACTGGGTGATTTAAAAATGGCGATCATAATCGACTCGCCAGGCTACGAATCACATCACCGATGATGAGGGCCTTGGTTAAGAGCACCGGCGGGCCGCGATCAGTTCACACTCTCCGCAACTTAATCTGATCTACCGTAAATCAAACTGCAGTCTTGCACACTCCCAGGCCAGTGGTCACTCGGTGCCTCAGATCAATAAGCTATATTAAAATTAATGAGTACCCAAGTAGCGAAACTTCTCCAATAGGATAAGTAAGAATTCCACGCCAAGGCGCATTGGAAGCGCATGAGCGTCCGGTGTTTCTAGCTTCAAGAATTTCCCAACGAGCCTGCCGCACGCGTGGTTGTCAAACCGTCGCTGCACGGGGGCTGAGGCAACTATTTCATGAACGGTTTAAAGGAATTTTAGTTCAGAACACACGCCATCTTTTGGCGGCAGTCATTCGGCACGGATACGGTCAAATGGACGGCGCTCGTCACGTGAAACTGCACCACCCGACGATCAGACCACTAGGGTTTCGGCTGCCACCCGATCCCTTTCAACTCCGCATAAATCTTTTTGACGATGCTATAGTCGAACAGCCTGTCTTTGTCGGGAGGGCTGCTCATTTTCGTCAGCTCGGCGCGCGTCGTGATTTCATCTCTAAGTACGTCGTCCGTTACAGATCCCTCCGCGGTCATGCTCGCGACCGTAGCGTCGTAGTCGAGCTCGATTCCCTCGCGCGGCGATTTATCGTATTTGGCAATAACCGCGAGCGTCTGATCCTTGAAGCGACGCGCGTACTCTCGCCCTTTGATCGCACCGGCGAGGAATCGCTCCGCTAGGCCGCGGTTTTCCGTTAACAGTTTGCTGGACGTAGCGGCACCGGACCAGATGAGCTGGATCTCTTTGCCTATATCCGCGAGGACGGGGCCTTGCGATTGTCCGATCTGCAGTACATCTCGGGGCAGAAACAGCGTCGCATCGATGGCCGCCGCTTTGAAAGCGGCAAAGCGGGTTTCGTTGCGTCCCATAGCAATGAACAAAACCGAGGTCGACGGGATGTGATACTTCTTCAGTAACAGTAAAAGCGCCAGGTGCTGCGTGTCGCCGAACGAGTTAATGGCAATCTTCTTGCCCGCGAGATCTTTCAGCGTCTGAATCTCCGGCTTGGTGGAAATGAGTTTGTAACTTGGCTTGGAAAGATTTGTATAGACCACTTTCACCGGCCCACCGCGTAATCCCGCGCTGAGCGCCGATCCCGCCGACGTGCTCAAATGCAGATCACCGGATAACAGGGCGGGCGTCGCCACCCCACCGCCGGCTCGAATATAGTCGACGTTGAGATTTTGCTCGCGAAAGTAGCCTTTCTCGATGGCGACGAAATGGTCCATGTAGGCTGCGCTTGGCGTGACCAGAGAGACCACAATGTTTTCCGCGCCGACAAGACCACGACAAAGCAGCATCGAAATGACCCAACCCAGCTGCAGAATTATTTTCACGCCCATACGCTTTCGACTTTCATGGGTGCTGATCACCGACATGAAGTCGTTACTGCCTCCAGGCAGCAGTTGTCAAGCCGGCGTGATCAGCGTTGGAAAGAATTCACACGATCTCGCGGGTTCAGTCGATTGACACTTAGATGGGCTTTCTGTAAGACACAACTTGTCGATCGATCATTCCATCTCGGATCATTGAATGAGGCTCCAAGACAAAATCGTTTTGGCTACCAGCGCGCAAAACCCATGCGCCAAAGCGATCGTCACGGGATTTGCCCGGGAAGGCGCAGATTGCGCGATCATGGATGAGAGTCTGAGTAAAGCGGAACAGCTAGCGGCCGAGGTTCGCTCGCTCCGCCGGCGCTCGCTCGTGCTTCAATTCGACGTGACAAAAAAATCTGAAGTCGAAGAAGCCCTGCGGCGCGCCGTTGCCGAGTTCGGTCGCATCGACGTATTGCTCAACTGTTCGGGGATCACGCATGAAAGCGATTTCCTGAATTTTACCGAAGAAGCTTTTAATCAGTGCATCGACCGCGGACCTAAAGCTTATTTTCTCGCTGCGCAGGCGGTCGGCCGGCAGATGGCCGAGCAGCGTTCCGGAAAGATCATAAATCTCTCGACTACCGACGCGCATATCGGTTCGGGTGAATCCACCGGCAATAGCTCGGCCTATTCCAGCATCGATTCGATGACGCGCGCGATCGCGCAGGCGCTGGGATTCTATGGCGTGAACGTGAACTCTCTTGTCTGCGGGCCAATCGATAATATTTCGCTGACTCCAGAAGCAGCGGGAGAGCGATTGCGGCGCATCCCCTTGGGCCGATTGGGCAAACCTGAAGATCTAGTTGGCGCGGCGATTTTTTTGGCGACGGAGGATTCGAACTTTGTCGCGGGCGAGAGCCTTTATGTCGATGCCGGCTATTCGAACGCCGCGGTCACCGAAGACGGTTTTCGCCCGGCGTGGGGCCGAACCTGGGGTCCATTCGAAGTTCCGCCTCGGAACAAGTAACTCTGTAAGGAGGGCGATTGCATGGGAACTAAATTTAAGGAAGTGAACACGCTATCGTTCATCGGCAATATCGGCCCCAAGACCGAACGGGTCTGGAAGGAAGTCGATGAAGAAGTCGATATCATCGGCTGCAAAGATAAGTTCGACCGCCCTTGTCAACTGATCGCGCCGTTAAAATTACTCGAGAAGGATCTCCCCGGCGACGGCGACACCAAACAGATGCCGATCTTCGTCAATGACGACGTGCGCATCGAGTTGATGCATTGCCGCTCGTCCAAGGGCGCGGATGGACGAAGACCCGCGGGATTTTGCGAAACGCAGATCCAAGTCCAAAACAAACGCGTCACCAAAACATCCGAGGGCAATTTTGAATTAGTCGAAGGCGACGTCCTCGTCGTGCCACCGAATATCACCCACGAAAATGCTGGAAATGGCTCGACCACACGATTAATTGTTTACACTCGCAACCCGGTTCAGATCGCGCAGACGTATCCCGTCAAAGAGAGCGTCGTGCCGAACAAACAATGCACGCTGCTCAAGCCGACGACAGTGCTCGATAAAGTCGAAGAAGGCGGCTCCGGCGGCAAGCATTTCGAGCTGGTGGAAAACGCCGACATCATGATCGAAACCACGCATCGCTCCGACGCGCAGAAAATCTACCATCGCGGTTTCGGTCAAGACGAAGTCGCCTTCCAGCTCTCCGGTCGGCGCGCCACGCTTACCAATCAGCGGGAATACATGTTGGATACCGGCGATTTTCTGTTGATCCCCCCTGGAACATCGCACCGTAATATCGGCGACATGGCGACGATCCGAATCATCCTCTACACCAAAAAGCCCGTGCGTTTGGCTGATGAATTCATCGATCGCGCTAAACGGGCCGGACAAGCGATCTCGTAAAGCAAGAGTCTTTCTCGAATGGCAAGACATTTTTTCGAACTAGTGGTTAGAAGTTGCACGTGGTTTTATCTCGTTCTCTTTCTGACGATCGCATCTTCCGCCCTTGCGGCCGACAGCATACGAGTGTCTTACGCGACGCTCAGCGCAGCATACATGGACCATATATGCGGGATGGACAAAGGTTACTTCCGCGAAGAGGGATTGAACATCGAAGTGATCCGCGCCCCGGGCGGTGTGGCGACTCCGGGTCTATTATCGGGGCAGTTTCAATTCAGCAGCTCGGCGAGTTCAGCGGTGAGCGCCGCGGTACGCGGCGGCCCCGTGAAAATCGTCTACACAAATCTCTCGCGACCGAGCTACACCCTGGTTTCGATAAAACCGGAGATCACTTCAGCGAAAGAGCTGGTCGGGAAAAAAATCGCGATCAACAGCTTCGGCGACACCGGCCACCTATCGACGATTCTCTATCTCAAAAAAATGGGCGTCAATCCGTCGTCCGTGTTGTTCATCGCGGTCGGCAGAAATGAGGTCCGTTTTCCCGCTCTTCGTACCGGCGCCATCGACGCCGCTCCATTGGTGCCGCGCGACATGGTGGTTTTGAAAGACCAAAAACACATCGTCCTCGCCGACTTAGGCAAAGAGATTCAACTGGTATGGAATGGCGTTGCTGTTTCCAGCAAGCTCTTGGCAGAAAACCCGAAACTGGTAGAACGATTCCTGCGCGGGCTGGCCAAGGGCCGGGAATTTGCCCGGCGCTACCGGGACGAAACCGTTGCGCTTATCAGCAAGCGCGATCCTTCACCGCTGGACGCCATCAAGGTCGACTACGACGTCACCAAAGCAAGCATGACCGAAGACGGTTCGTTGCCCGACGATGTTCTTAAAGATGAAGTCGCGAGCCGCTCCGAGCTCACCAAAGTTGCCAATCCACCTAACATTTCGACCGTGTTTGATTACAGTGTCACGAAAAGAAACTACGCTCAGTTAAAGGCAGCCGGTTGGCAACCGGTCCGGTGAACCCATGAAACTTGACGGGAAAATAGCCATCGTTACGGGTTGCAACGGAGAATTCGGTTCGGCCATCGTGCCCGGATTTGCCGCCGAAGGCTGCGCCGTTGCTTGTGTCGATTTCAAACAGGCCGATGCCGATGCGGCGGCGGAAAAAGTCCGTCAAAAGGGCAGGCGCGCTCTGGCAATCGCGATTGATTTACGTAAGCGCGGCGAAATCGAATCGATGGTCCAGCAAGTCGTCGATGCCTTCGGGTGCATTGACATCCTCGTCAACACCACCATGGCTTCGCACAACCAGGAGTTTTTAAATTTCAAAGAAGAAGATTTCGACGACTCGCTGAGCCGCGGCGTGAAGAGTTACTTTCTGACTTGCCAAGCGGTCGCACGACAGATGGTGAAGCAGCGCTACGGCAAAATCATCAATCTCAGCTCCATCGTCGGCGTCCTCGGCCCCGGCCAGGCCGCGTCATGGACCGCCGATCGCGGCGCCGTCAACGGCCTCACCCGCGCGGCGGCGCACGCGTTGGGATTTTACGGCATCAATGTCAATGCGGTAGCGCGCGGCAACACGGCGCGCAAGCCCTACAGCGCGGGCGTAATCGAGCGCGTCCGCAGGTTGCCTCTGGGAAGAACCGAAACCGCCGAGGACATGGTTGAACCCTGCGTGTTTCTTGCTTCCGAAGGTTCGAGTTACGTCACCGGAACGATCCTCTACGTCGACGGCGGCTACACAGTCGCCGGCGTCACCGATGACCGCTACCGCCCGGAGTGGGCGCGCGCGGGCGCCGAGGAGAAGAAATAGCATCTTTCCTTCCTCTCAAATTGGGCTTCGGCATTTTGTCGGGTTTCGCACAATCAGATGGATGTCATGTTGCGCGAAGCGAAACATCTCGCCTTTAAAGCATCGGAAAAAGGCGGGCTCCTTCGGCGGAGTTTATCCGGAGTTTGTCGAAGGGCCTCGGGATAACATAACTAAAACTTTTTCCATCACACGTTTTCATCGGCCAACACGCTCTCCGCAAACATATCCTTGATCTCGAGCTTCCTGTCCGTCACCCCTACCATCTCCGCATAACGCGCCAGGGTCTCCAGCACGACGCGGTTGTCCATAATATTGTACGGCCAAGCGTTCTCCCCGAATAATTCTCGCTCTTCTTCCAGCTCCGCGCCGTACCAAGCGAGAAAAGATCGCCGGGTATCGCTCACGTGTTTGATGCCGATCTCCTTGGCTTGGGTAAAAGCTTCGACAAGGCTTCGAGCGACCCACGGATGACGTTCCAGGATGGAATTCTTCACCACGACGACGTGGCGGATCGGAAAGATCTTAGTGCGCAGATAATACTCCTTTTCGACTTCACGAAAGTTCGGCCACAGGCGGCGCAATCCGGGAGTATGACGGACGTGCTTCGACGAAATCTCCGGCAACATGCACGCGTCGATCGCGCCGCTCGGCAGCACATCTTCTATTTTTTGTCCCTTCGGCAAACGTACGATTTCCATCCACTCAGGCGGTTGCCAGCCGGGAACCTGCTCCTGCTGATTGGTGCGAATGCGCAGCGAGCGCGCCGGCACGCCGTGTTCTTCCTGCAGCACCCCGCGCATCCACAGCGATACCGGATTGAAGTGGGCGCGCATGCCGATAACTTTACCGGCAAGGTCTTCGGGCTTATGAATGCCGCTGGCGGCGTGAACGAGCACGTTGCCATGACAGAATTTTCGATGTGGAAAAACCGGGATGGCGCTAAACGGCGCGCCGCGACCGATCCAACCGAGAAACACTCCCATCTGCAGCTCGCACACGTCGAACTCAAGATCGCGAGAAAATCGTCTGTGCCGCTCTTCCGACGGCAACGACAGGATTTCGAGATCGATTCCTTCCGCCTTCACGGTTCCGTCGACTAAAAATCGCGTTCGATCGTATTCGTTGCAGGATAAGATCAGGCGAAGCGGTGCCATATCATTATCGGGCCAATTGCGGCTTGATGTCGTTTAACAATAGAGACGACTGAGCGCCCACGTCATCCGACGCGATCCGCGCAATAATGGCTGTAAGACCTGCCGCAGCGTATCCGACTAACAAGCGCACGCATTCGTCCGCCGTGCCGAAAATCGTGAAATGATGACCGAGCTTTTCTCTGGGTTGTTCGAAGAATCGCTCCATCCACTTCCAACCTTCATCTTTGGCCCGATCGCCATCCGTTTGGATATTGAAAGTCGCATATAAAGCGCTAACCGGACATTTTCCCGCGCGGCCATTCTCCTGAGCATATCGATCGATCTTGCCTCGTGCCGCAGTGAATCTCTCCAACCTCGGCGCGAGCGTGACCCAACCGTCGCCCAGACGCCCTACCCTCCTAAATCCGTTCTCGTTTCGGTCGGCGGCGATCCAGATGGGTATCCCCGGCTTTTGCGCCGGGTGAGGCAGAATTCCGACGTCACTCAATTTATAGTAACGCCCATCATAACTGACCGTTCTCTCACTCCACAGCCGGCGCATGATTTCGATGCACTCCCCCAAACGACCGGCTTTCTCGCGCGGCGGAACTCCGCAAGCCGCGAACTGGCGCTGGATGTAAGCTCGCACGGGTCCGACGCTAACGCCGAGGATAATCCTGCCTTGCGAAATCACGTCCACGGTTGCGAGCGCGTGGGCCAACAAGACAGGATTTCTTAGCGCGGGAAGCATGGGCACCGCGCCGATCTTGATCTTTCTCGTCCGCGCCGCCAGCGCGGCCATCGTGGTCAAACAATCGCCGCGCGCCTTATCCAAAACCGTAACGCTGTCGCCTACCCAAATATGGTCGAAGCCCAACTCCTCCGCTTGAGCCGCATCCGCCCAAAGTTGATCGAAACTCTTCGCCGCGTCTTCCTGGCGGATGATCTGCCGCGTGTGTAATAGTAAACCGATTTCCATTCAACGCTTATTATTTACTTGCTTTCAGGACGCGATCCCACCCTGCATCGCGCAGCTCCTTGTAAACTTCCCGCGTCAGATGAAAATCGAAAACTTGCTCGGTGGGTATTTCTTTCTGAACGCCGAGCGCGCGTCTGCCGATGTCGATATCCGACTTCTGCGTTTCCACGTCTTCCGTGCCGTCGGCGGTCATCATTTCCATCGTCGCGTCGTAGTCGGCGCTGCGCACGTCGTCGGGCGCGCGATCGTATTTTTTACCGAGGGCGAGGGACTGGCTCTTGAAGCGCTTCAAAAATTCTCGCCCCTTGACCGTGGCGCGAATAAATCGCCGCACCACATCCGGTCGTTTGACAAGCAGCTCTTCCGACGTTGCCAAGCCGGTGTAGAGCATTTTGATTTCCTTGCCGATATTGGCGACTTCATGAACCGGATAGCCGCGGGTCTGAAGCGTTCGAGAATCGGCGAAACCCAAAACCGCCGAATCCACCGCCTTGGCGACGAGCGAAGTTACTCGGCCGTTTGTTCCCAGCGCAACCCAGATCACGTCGCGCACGGGATCCATGCCGTATTTGCGCAGCAGCAAATTCGCGGACCCTTCCATGGTATCGCCACGCGACGCCACGCCGATCCCCTTGCCGCGCAGGTCGGTGACTTTGCGAATGTCATCGCGCCAGGTAAGCAGACGATACAACGGCCGATCGAGATTGACGTAGACAACCTTGAGCTTGATATCGCGCAGGCTGGCGTTGAGCGACGATCCGGACGACGTGCTGAAATGAATATCGCCGGAAACGAGCGCCTTCGTCGCCAGACCGCCGGGCATGGCGATCCAGTCGACGTTGAATCCTTCGTCCCGATAAAATCCCAACTCTTTAGCGATGAAATGGGGGTAATAAATAACGCCGAAGCTCGCGAAGGATACACGCAGGTCTTCGACCTTCGCACCCTGGGCGCCGCACGGAACGCTCCGTAGTGTAGCGACCAGGAGTGAAAGCAAGACCCACAGTGAAAGCTTCGTCGGTAGTGCCACGGAATGTATCGCGCCCGTATGAATCAGCGAATCTTAAGCGCAGTCGCGTTACTGCACTCTGTGCGTCATAAATTCGCGAATTTTTTTACCCCTAATAGTAGCCTCCAGGAGCTATGGAGATTCATTCCTGAAATACGCGGAATAAACACAACCGGCAGCGAATTGATCGTTCTTAATTTCAATTTGAGCGCAAGATCTCCTTTGGGGAGACAAAAAGTAAGCAATGAGAAGTTAGGCCATGCAACGCGGCGATGTCAAGCGAAGTCGATCGTTGTTTCGCGGAACCGAAGCTTGTCTGTCCTGCGCTCGTAAGATATACACCCCAGAGAGGAGTTACAATTATGTCCGGTGAAAACACCGCTGTCACTTTGGAGCGTATCGATCACGGCGTGCTGCCGTCGAATGATCTCGGCCGCGCGTTTCGCTTCTGGTCGTCCTTCATGGGTGCGCGGCTCGGCTTTCACGCCAACTTGAACGCGCGCGGTCTTAACCGCGAAGTGCCGATGATCGTTTTCTTTACCGTGGCGAATCACTCCGGTTTTGGCCTCGCTTTGCAGGATTTCCGTTTATCGCCGACTCCGGCGCGCCGCTTGGAAGGCGTCGTGTGGGGTTTCGAGGTCGCTGCCAATGATCTTTCGGCGACGGCGAACGAAGCTGCAAAGCAAAAACTGCGCTGGGAGCGGGTCGCCGATTATCCGGCGTCGAGCCCGATCAAAGAGTCTTTGTTCGTCCTCGATCCCGACGGCAACACCGTGGAGCTCTGTATTCGGAAACAGCCAGCGGATATCGCGCCGCAGCAGGGAACCACTCCGCTCAGACGCATAAGCCACGTGCGAGTAGAAGTAACCGATCTCGATCTGGCGCGCTCGTGGTACGGCAAGACTTTCGGCATGGTCGAAGCCGATCAAGTGCCGGCCGAAGATCAGTTGACGTTGACCGTGCCGAAATCGCAGCAGTTGGTCATCCTGCGCAAGGTAGCCCAAGTCGCCGAGCGCAGCATGCAGTGTTTCAAGGGGCCGCATATCGACCTGCGTTCCAGCGAAAAATGCTATCCGGAAATATTGAAACGCTTTGACCGCAAGGAGACGTATTGGGGCCCCGAGCCCGATCTGATCCCGTGGCATGAGCCGGACTCCAATACCGCTTACGGCTACGATCCCTTCGGCAATCGGATTCAGATCGGCATCATCGCCAAACGCCCGATGCACTTCGGCGAAGTGTCACGTTTCGCCGATCGCGCCAATTCGTAGAAAACATTCCTGCTCGTTGCTTTATGTCGATGGATAGATTTTTGATCCTGATCTTCGCCTTACTCGGCGCGACTGTCATTGCGACTGAAATTGGCGGCGCGGCGTTCGCCGAAGATAAAGTTCGTTTCTCCGTCGCCGCGGTCACCGGCAGCTATATGGACGAGTTCGTCGCCATCGAAAAAGGTTATCACCGCGACGAGGGACTTTCAGTGGAAATGATCCGCGCCGGCGGCGGGATCGCGACCCAAGCGCTCATCGCCGGCGATCTCCAGTTCAGCACGTCGGCGGGCTCAGCGCTTACCGCCATGCTGCGCGGCGCGGAGATTAGAGTCGTTTACACCAATATCGATCGTCCCGGATACCAGGTGTGGTCCGGCCGACCTGAAATAAAAAGCCTCAAAGATCTGATCGGCAAAAAAGTCGGCGTTACCAGCCGCGGCGACACACAAGAACTGTCCGTGCGCTTGCTGCTGCGCAAGCATGGCATCGACGTCAATTCCGTCGTCTACATCCCGGTGGGTTTCGGAGCGACGCGCCTTGCCGCTTTGCAAACCGGAGTCGTCGACGCCGTCCCCCTGGGCGCCGGTGATTTTGCGCAACTCAAGCAGCCCAAAGGTCATATGCTCGGCGACACCGAAAAGGAAATTCGTTTTGCCTACGTCGGCCTGGCGGTTTCCAGTCGTCTGTTAGCGCGCCAACCGAATTTGGTCGAACGTTTTTTGCGCGGCGTGATCAAAGGCCGGGAATATGCGCGGCGCTACCGCGAACAGACGATTCCGATCCTCGGCAAGTACACACAACGCCAACGCGAGTTCAACGAGATCGATTACGATTCGACCCTGCCGGTATTGACGCCGGAAGGTTGGGTTGCTGACGATATTTTAAAGGAAGACGTCGCCATGCGGGCTGAATTGATCGGTATGCCTGCGCCGGCGGATTACGCCAAGTTTTTCGATTACAGCATCGCCAAGAAAATCTACCGCGAACTCAAAAGCACAGGTTGGAAACCGACGCCGTAGGGAAAACGAGACAATACGAGCCACAACTAAACAACCGATTCACCACGAGGGCGACGAAGACTACAAAGTTTTAAAGGAATCCTTCGTGCACTTCGTGTTCTTCGCAGTTAGATAGTGTTTCATAATAAAAGGAGACGTCATGACTACCACCTACCAAGTCGCTGACATGATGATCGGCGTACGCAATATGATCGAGGCCGCCGGTTTGCGCCGCGGTGATCAAGTGCTGCTATTGGCCGACACGCGCAGCGACAAAACTACATTGGAAGCGCTTACCGCGGGACTGCGCTTTTTTGGCGCCGAGCCGATGGCTCTGGTCACTGAACCGATCGCGCGTTACGGCGCCGTGCCGCAGGCCGTTTTAGCGGCCATGCACGAGTCGGACGTGGTCATTTGGGTGTGGCCTGTATTCATCACGTTCACGCCGGCGCATCGCGCCATGGGCCGCAAGCGCGAAGAAAGCGGCACCCAGCTCCATGAAGACCGCATGAAACCCTATCATATATACTTTGAAGGCAACGCCGGACTTCTCGCCCGCGACTATGCAAAATTTCCCAACAAAGTGCTGTGGAAATTGGCCGAGAAAGTGCGCGACGTGGTTGGCGCGGGAAAGGTTGTGCGAATCGAAGATTCGCTGGGAACCAACCTGTCCGCGACCTATGACGGTAAAAGATTGTACGGCATGCAGTTTCGCGCCGGCGATCCTCCCGGTCGCTGCCATTTTCCCTGGGGACGGTGCGGCGTGTTCAATGGCGACGGACAGGCGAACGGGGAAGTTTATTTGAGCTGCGTGCAAGGCGTGGCCGGCATGTTGGCCGAACCGATGCGCTGGAAGGTGAAAGATAGTTTAATCACCGAGGTCGACGGTGGCGGCGAGATCGGCGAAGAATGCAAGCGCTTGTTCAAGGAAGTTCCCGAATCGAATCGGCTGATCGAAATCATGTTCGGCTACCATCCCAAAGCCTCGGCGCAGCATGGCGTCGATGATCCGATGCATTGGGAGTTGATCAGCAAAATGCCCTGGGCGGGCCTGGGAACACCGCGCAAGCATCCGAATTTTAGACACATGGACGGCTCGGTATTCAACGCGCGCCTTTACATCGACGACCAGCTCATGGTCGACACGCACGGGATGCTCGATCGCACGCTGCTGCACCACCCGGACGTGCTCGAAGTGGCGTCCGAATTCGGCGATCCGTATAAAGTGCTGGCGCCGGTTTCGCACGAAGCGCACGGGTCGGGATCGACTTGGTAGAGGCGCTTATGCACAAAGCGATTTCTTTGTTACCGATGCCGCAACACGTTCTCGGAAAACTTTTCACTGCCTAACGCTAAGGATGGCGGCTTGTTATAAAAGTGTTTGCGCCGCCAAAAATTTGACGGTTGGAAAGTCGAAGCGCGGCTTGTTGCGGCATTTTTTCCACAAACATACTTGACCCGACAAGCGTCAATCCATTACCCTAAGGGTCATGGCTACGACTGATTCTAGAGTTGCAGTCAACATTTTATACGCCGAAGATGATCCCGCCTCCGGCCGTCTCGTAAAATCGATCGCATCCACCGAAGGGTACTCCGTCATGGTGGTTCCCACAGGCGCGGAGTTTTTAAGAGCCCTGGATGACAAGCCCGACCTGATACTCCTCGATCTCCATTTGCCGGATGCGTCCGGGCTGGACTTGCTCGCTCGATCGCGAGCGCGCTATCCGGACGTGCCGGTGATCGTGGCCACCGCGTCAAATTCGATCAACGACCCCGTGACGGCGCTCAAAGGCGGCGCGATGGATTACCTCACCAAACCCATCGACCATCAGCGTCTCGTCGTCTCGCTAGCCAACGCGGTAAAAATACTGCACCAACAGCAAGACCTCACCCTGCTTCGGTCAGAGCTCAAGGAAACCTACAAGCTCGAGCATATGATCGGCGGCTCGCCCGCGATGACCCACGTTCGGGATCTGATCCGCCAGGTAGCGCCGAGCGACGCGACTATTTT
>WNFR01003268.1_pt1 | contig 16849 bp, 14 predicted proteins | sample 5400221 | NCBI WGS metagenome assembly WNFR01 (sample SAMN13153357, study PRJNA577476) | soil metagenome | isolation source: 40 cm soil under Madrone tree | place: USA:California | collected 2016-06-14
TGGTGGAAATCAATCTCACCAGCAACGATGTGATTCTCGGAGTGAAGGATAAAGAGCATCCCTTGCCTATCTACCGCAAATACCGCGTTCCCGTGGCGCTTTCCACCGACGACGAGGGAGTTTCACGCATTGACATGACGCATGAATACGTGCGCGCCGTCGAAACCTATGGCCTGAGTTATGAGGACTTGAAACAAATGGTACGCACCAGTCTCGAACACACTTTTCTTCCCGGAGCGAGCTTGTGGCGTGAGCCGGATAATTTCACTCACTTAGCTGCCACCTGCGCTATGGACGCTTCCAGTGAAGCAAGGCCTTTTAGGGTGAACGCGCCTAGTGAACCCTCCACATCGTGCGCGACGTTCCTCAAGTCCAGCGAAAAAGCCCAGCAGCAATGGGAACTCGAGCGCCGATTCCGTGAATTTGAAGCTGGTTTTTAGGAAGATTTGGCGCAGAACCGGAAGGCCGAGACGCGATCCGACGTGGCGCCATAAGGATCTGCCTGCTGATCCGCATCGCCCATTTTGATCAGCGCGTCCCACAGTAGCTTGAAAGATCCGCCCTGAACCAGCGCGTCCGTGCAGGCGGGATTTAAATAGAGAATATCTATGAGACTGGGGCCAGATACCGCTGCGGCCGTAAGTCGCGAGGCAAGACGCTCGACCAGTGCGCAATCGAATGGATTGTTGAGGTAGACCAGGAGCGGAGTCCGCGGCCATCGGAACTCCGTTGCGTCTTCGTGGATTATACGGATTTTCATTCGCGGACGCGCGAGACGCTTCCAAATCGTAATGTTCTTTTGCGCGACGCGCGCCAATTCCTCACTTAACTCGACGCCAATCACTTTGCGAAACGGCAACTCCGCGGCCAGCAGCAGCGCGCGTCCCTTCCCCGCGCCTACGTCCACGAAGCTGTAGGCCTCGATGTGGGCAGCGGATGGAGGCAGCGTCGCGCGCCAGCGGCGGCACGCCTCTCGAAATACGGACGGCGCCACGGCCGAGTAACCGTTGTTCATCGCGTCGTGGATTCCGCCACTGCGAATTTCCTGCGGACCGAGGTATCCGCCGGTGTCGGTTCCGTACTTCAAATCGAATGGATGCGCGGCGCGTCGATTTGGGGCGATGTTTAATATCTTTCCCAAGATGTACTTATCCTAACACCGGCCTCTAAGTTCTTGTGCCTGAGGAATTTGGGTGAACGCGGCATCAACCTCAACGGATATCGATTGAAGGGGGCCTTCCTTGACAGTTCTTGAGAGCAGGCCTACAATCATCCATTTGTAATAGCGAGTTTAGAGTGAATGGTGGGGCCATGAACATGGATAAGAAGCGTCTGGAGTATTACAAGAAAAAGCTGAGTACACGGCGCGAGGAATTGCTCAAAAGCATCGCGCGCACCGAAGAAGAAGGGCGGACCGCTGACGATGATCCAACGGTCGATCTCGCCGACAAGGCTGCCAACTCCTACACCAAGGAATTCTTGTTCGGGCAGACCAATACGGACCGGTCCATGTTGCAGTTAATTGACGAAGCGCTGCAACGAATCAGGAGCAATAAATTCGGAACCTGCGTGCAATGCGAAGAGGAACTGCAACTGAAGCGTCTTGAAGCAGTTCCCTGGGCGCGTCACTGCGTCACGTGTCAGGAAAAGCACGAACAAGGTTTGCTGTAAACGAAGTTCGCCTCCGCAAAATTGGGCGTCCCGCACTTGCGGACGCCCATTTCATTTCGCGCGGTCAGCTCGCCGGACAAACCCTTCGCAGATTCCCACAAAAAATCTCTGTGTGAGTCTGAAGGCTGACCTTGAGCATTTCTTCACGTCTGTCGAAATCGTGAATCCCGCTAGACCTCAGCTCATGCACGCTTCCGCTCTGACATGATGGTACACTGCGCATATGGGCACCGAAAATAAAATCGAGAACAAAATCATATGAATATGAAGAGAACTGAGGGCCAGAGGTGACTCCGATGAAGAAGGCAAATAAGAAAAAACCTGCTAAGAAGAGGATAACGCCCAAGAAGAAGTCGGCCAATAAAAAGGCGTCTGCAAAAAGGGCGGCGCTGGCAACGAAGGCAGGCGGCAAGAAGACTACTAGCCGGGAAGCGGCGGCCTCACTCAAGAAACAGGTTCGTGCAAAAAGCCGAAGCCTGGATACGGTGGAATTTGCGCCTGAGGAGCTGAACTCGGACTGGCGACCGGGCGAGCTGTCGGGAGATTTGCAGGGATTGTCCAAGGTCGAAGATGCGGATTCGGAAAGTGTGGCCGAATTGCTTGAGGAAGGAAACGCATTCGAGGCCGACGTGGTAAAGGGCGTAGAAGACGCCCCGAACGCTGACGAGGGGCCAGTCAGGACGCGTGAGGTGCCGGAAGATGATGTCCCCGACGAATATAAACATAAAGAGTAACGGGTCAGCAGATGGGCGAGTAGACCGGAGCGATCCTTGGGATAACGAAGCGGGCTACTTGGATTGCCGTCGTTCGGCGACAATGATTACCCGAATATCCTTGGCTTTTTGAACGATCCGCAGATCCAGGTCACTTCCGAAGAGGGGAGTCCACGAGCCGTGGCCGCGCCGGCTGAGGAGAATCTGCGTAATTTGATTGCGGCGCGCAAAGTCCACGATTGTTTCCGCGGCATTATCGCCCTCCAGGATTCGCGTCTCGATATGCAGGTTTCTCGCGAAATTCAAGTGCTTTTCGAGTGCTTCCCGATCTTGCTTTGATAAGCGTCCGTGGTCACGAGGCATTACTGAAACGGCGAAGCAATCGGCGCCGAGATAGTCAGCCATTCTTCGCCCGCGCCTGATCAGCATGGCCGTTGAATCGTCGGCGCTGGCATAGATTAAGATCCGATCTACGGTCTCTTTTGGCGATGCACTCGAAGTGCTGGAGGCCTCTTGCTGCGGTCGCTGCTCTTCCGACGTACTGGCGATTTCCCGCAAAACGAGTTCGTGTGCGGCCTGGCGCATGGCGAGTTCCCGTAGTGCCGTGAGAGTCGATTCCTTGAAGAAATTCTCCATCGCCTGCTGCGCTTTTTCCTGAGCGTAGATATCTCCTCGTTTTAGCCGGTTCAGGAGTGCTCCGGTGGTCGCGTCCACCATCACGACTTCAGCGGCACTCTTGACGAACCAATCCGGCACGGTTTCGCGGACGCGGATGCCGGTGATTCGTAAAATCTGGTCATTGAGACTCTCAAGATGCTGGATGTTCATGTTCGTTATGACTTTAATTCCCGCGTCCAGCAGTATCTGAACGTCCTCCCATCGCTTCGTGTGCTGCGAGCCAGGCACATTGGTATGCGCTAATTCGTCGACAACGCATATAGCAGGGCGCCGCCTCAAAATGGCGTCGGTATCCATCTCTCGGAACGTGCTCGTCCGATAAGTGACCGCGCCAGGCGGAATCATCTCCAGACCGACAGTTTTCGCGATTGTGTCTTTCCGGCCGTGAGGCTCAAAGTAGCCGACTACAATATCGTTGCCTTCCCGCATGAGATGTTGTGCTTCCTCTAACATCCGGTATGTCTTACCGACACCCGCGGCATAGCCAAGGAATACCTTCAGTTGGCCCCGTTGCCTGGACCGTGGATCACTTCCAGAATCTCCGCTAATGGGGGTAGACGACGACATCAATTCCTTCCGCCGAGCGGATCAGACGCTTAATCGAGTTACCCCAAAGCCGCCGCCATCCTCCCTCACGCATACTGTGCCCGACAAAGATTTGCGTGATGCCCTTCTGATGCGCGAACTTCAGAATTGCATCTGTCGCGTCCAGACCACTTAGGACTTCCACCTGGGCCCCGAGTTCGCGTGCGTAGTCCAGATTCTGTTGCAAGATTTGCCGATCTTCCTGCGGAAGGACGGGTTGCTGCACATAGACCACGTAAAATTCGCCTTGAAAGCGGTCTGCATTGCGCCGGCCACTTTCCAGCATTTTGCCGGCATTGGATCGGGGCGTAACACAGACGAGAATGCGCTCCTGCACACCCCAGGATGAATCCATCCCATGTGAACGCAAGTAGCTCTCGAGCTGGCGGTCAATTACGCTGGCCGCAACGAGCAGCGCCAATTCCCTAAGGCGGGAGAGTTTATGTTCCTCTGCAAGCAGAGCAGCGCGATCCCCCGCGGCAAGTTGGCGCGAAAGACTTTCTGTGGCCGGAGCGTCGACGACAACGATTTCGTCGGCGCTTCTATCCAAAAACCCGCGCGGAATGGTGCAGTAGATTCGCTTGCCGGTAATTCGTTTCACCTCGTCGCTGAGTTTTTCAAGGAATTGTAGGTTGACCGTCGCCATGACTGAAATGCCGGCGTCAAGGAGTTGCTCCACGTCTTGCCAGCGATGTGCGTTTAGACAGCCTGAAGGATTGTCATAGGCAAGGCCGTCGACCAGAGCAACTTGTGGCCGCCGATGCAACACCGCAGTGACGTCTACGGCCTCCCCATCGGGAGTCTTCAGAGTGGGAATAATCTCAAGCTTCTGCAGTGCGGCATCAATTTCAGGAGGGTAGCCCGGTTGCAGCGCGCAGACCACAACGTCTTCCCCTCTTTCGCGGCGTCGGCGGCCTTCGTCGAGCATCTGGAAAGACTTGCCAACTCCGGAGGCGTAGCCGAGAAAAACTTTCAACCGTCCTCGGCGTTCCCGCCGTTCTTCCTGTTCGATTTGCGCGAGGAGTTGTTCGGGGCTGGGTCGTTGAAATGAATCGTCCTTCATCGAGAATCACCGTTTACTGGAATCACGCAAGCTACAATAGAAATGCCTCGTGGCACTTGCTCATTGGGATCGCTCCGCACCAATCAGCCATCGCCGCAGTGCCACGATCGACCAGATAGCCTCCACCAATCCAAATGGCCAGGCGCCTTGTAAAAATCCGTAGGCCGAACCAAGTACACATGCCGCCGCAAACGCCAGAATAAACCACCGGCTGCGACTTTCGAGAGCGTAGCACACCAACATCGCCGTAACTGCGAACAAACCAAACCACGTGAGTCGATCCATGTTGCCTCGTAAACTCCCCTTTTCGTCCTTCTGCACTTCTTAACAGTTGTTCCGGGCTTATACAAATGCTCAAAACCATCCCTCTACTTACGCGCGGTGATGATCCACCAGTTCTCATTTAAGGGATCATGTTGGATAAAGCCATCCTGCCGGCTGACGATCTCAAATCCTGCGTGGCGAAGTTCACTTTCAACTTGCTCGGACGACACTTCATGATGATCAGCTGCAGTTCCCGTAGACCCCAGGCGCACCGGCCGAGGTTCACGATCGACGACGACCAGCCGTCCTCCAGAAACGAGTGACCGCGCCACGTGACCAAGAATCGCCTGGGAATCCGTAAATTCATGATAGGTATTGGCGATGAGCACAGCGTTCACGCCTTGTAGAGGTAACTGCGGATCATCGGGTTTGCCGTGCACAATGCTGACGTTGTGTAGGCGTCTTTGCAATGTCCTCAGCCACAAGAACACCAACGGCAACCTGCGGATGTCCTCTGCCAGAACGCTACCGTTCTTCCCAACGGGCGCCGAGAGCTTGAGGGTGAAGTAACCCGAACCGCACCCCAGATCGACAACTATGTTTCCGGGCCTCAAATCCAGTGCCTGGATAACATTGGTTGGCCGTTGCCATTGGTCTCGCTCAGCCTCGACGACGTTCAAACGCGAAAGAGTATTCAGACCCTGGTAAGCGGTATCGAAAACGAACAGGATTGCGATCCCACATAGAAGAAAAAAAGCAAGTTTGACGCGGTAGCTCAATCGGCTAGAACTCAGGTCGCATTGGAAAGTCCGAATCGCGATTCCCGCACAGTCGCGTTTTCTTCCTTACTTCGACACCGGAAACTTCTGGTCAACGGCGATGTTCAACATCAGCACATTGACGCGCGGCTCGCCGAGAAACCCCAGATCAGCTCGATCCGTGGATTGCGGGATCAATTGCTTTACTTGATCTGCCGAAACACCGCGCGCCTTTGCGACGCGTGAGGCTTGCGTCTCGGCGTTAGCCGGACTGATATGAGGGTCGAGGCCCGAAGCTGAGGCTGTCACGGCGTCCGGCGGAATCGGCGCTTTCGCCGAAAATAGCAATGGCGCCTTGTCATCGTTGAAGGCCTTGATCAGCTTCACGTCATCGAGATCACCGTGCGAATCTCTAAACTGGTCAAGGGGAACGGACGATTCATAAGGGATGTCGTTGTCGACGCAATAGTGCACGATGCGAAGATTGATACCATCGAAATCGACGATCTCGTTCTTCTTGTCATCCATTTTGATCGTTCCACGGAGAAGCTTGGCGCTCGTGGGACCGAGGTTGGAGCCGCCAGACGCCGTCGCGTCGTAACCATTGCCCGCCGCTGAAGGACGCGGATGAAAATATTCGGGTTTGGCGAACGGCTGGCCGATAAGGGCCGATCCGACAACTTTTCCGTTGACCGTGATCAGGCTGCCATTGGCTTGCTTCGGAAAAATCAACTCAGACACGCCAGTCATCACAGCGGGATACAACAATCCGGTGAGGACGGTGAAAATTATCGTTAATCGAAGTCCAGGTCCTAGTTCTTTAAGCATGTCCTACTCCTTAAGCCGGCGCGTTCCAGGCACGCGCCTACGCCAGATGCATTGCCACAATGATTTTGTCGATCAGCCAAATGCCGGGGAATGGCACGATGATTCCGCCCAGCCCATATATCAAAAGATTCCGGCTCAACATTTGACCCGCGCTGACAGGCTTGTACTGCACGCCGCGTAGCGCCAGCGGCACCAAAGCGATGATGATTACCGCATTGAAGATGACTGCCGCGAGCACGGCGCTTTGGGGCGAATGCAATCCCATGATGTTCAGCCTATTTAACTCGGGATACATCGAAGCAAACATCGCCGGGATGATCGCAAAGTATTTCGCAATGTCGTTGGCAATCGAAAAAGTGGTCAACGAACCGCGGGTAATCAGCAATTGTTTTCCGATGGCCACAATCTCAATCAGCTTCGTCGGATTGCTGTCGAGGTCAACCATGTTGCCTGCTTCCTTTGCGGCCATGGTTCCGGTGTTCATGGCGACGCCGACATCGGCCTGCGCTAACGCTGGTGCGTCGTTGGTCCCGTCACCGGTCATAGCAACGAGGCGGCCCTCACTCTGTTCCTTCCGAATGTATTCGAGCTTGTCCTTCGGAGTAGCCTGTGCCAGGAAGTCATCCACTCCGGCTTCTTGCGCGATGGCAGCGGCCGTCAAAGGATTATCGCCAGTGATCATCACCGAACGAATTCCCATGGCGCGCAACGATGCAAGCCGATCTTTCATTCCACCTTTGACGATGTCTTTGAGGTGAATAACCCCGAGCACCCTGGGCCCGTTGGCGACCGCTAGAGGCGTCCCGCCATTTCTAGAAATACGGTCAGAAATGTCCTGAAGAGACGGAGATACTTTGCCCCCGGACTCCTTCACGAACTGAGCAATGGCATCCGTCGCGCCCTTTCGGAGACGGTAGCCATCCATGTCAACTCCGCTCATTCGCGTATAGGCGGAAAACGGAATGAACTGGGCATTGTGCTCGGCAACCTCGCGCCCACGCAGGTTGTATTTTTCCTTGGCGAGCACGACGATCGAGCGCCCCTCTGGCGTTTCATCCGCAAGGCTGGAGAGCTGAGCGGCATCCGCCAATTCGCTTTCGTTCACGGCGTCGACTGGTATGAATTCGACTGCCTGTCGATTCCCCAGTGTTATGGTTCCGGTTTTATCAAGAAGGAGCGTATTCACGTCACCGGAAGCTTCGACTGCTTTTCCACTCATGGCTAGAACGTTATGCTGCATCACGCGGTCCATCCCAGCGATTCCAATAGCAGAAAGAAGCCCACCAATCGTCGTTGGGATCAGGCATACAAGCAGGGACACGAGAACGGCAACTGTGGGAGCTGTGCCGCTGCCGACCGCCTGGATTGCGTACTTGGCATATGGCGGAAGCGTCGCAACCGCAAGCAAGAAGATCAGCGTAAGACCAGCGATCAGGATGTTGAGAGCAATCTCGTTTGGTGTCTTCTGGCGCACTGCGCCTTCCACAAGTGCGATCATTCGATCCAAAAATGTCTCGCCGGGGTTCGAAGTGATTCGGATCTGAATGTGATCTGACAATACTTTTGTGCCGCCGGTCACCGCGCTTCGGTCCCCACCGGATTCCCGAATGACGGGAGCGCTCTCTCCGGTAATCACGGATTCATCGACGCTGGCTACACCGTCGATGACCTCACCATCTCCAGGAATGATATGGCCTGCCTCGCAGGAGACGACATCTCCGGAGCGCAATTTTGAAGCCGGCACCATTTCAAATGCGCCATTGGGCAGAATCTTCCGCGCCGTTGTGTCCGTCTTGGTCTTGCGCAGCGCGTCGGCTTGAGCTTTTCCGCGCGCTTCCGCCATCGCTTCCGCAAAATTGGCGAACAGGACAGTGAACCACAACCAAAGCGCGATTTGGACACCAAATAGGAGGTTACCGGTACCCGTGATCGCATCCTTGATGACATATATCGTGGTCAGAGCTGCGCCGACCTCCACGACAAACATCACCGGGTTCTTGGCAACTTTTCTCGGGTCGAGCTTCACGAACGACTCTTTGGTCGCGCGTTTCACAATCTCGGGATCGAACAACGGGCGGGCTCGGGCACCCCTGGAAATGAGTTGCGAGCCTTCCTGCTTCACTTCTGGTTTGCTCTCCAGGGGAGGAGCACTTAAGGTCGACATTTTCAACTCCTCGAACGCAATGACATTTTCCTAGCCGGCTCCAAGTAGAGCCCGCACGACTATTCAGGCGGGCTCCAAGTAGAGCCCGCGCCCGGTCAGAATAATTTCCCATTCAGCATTTGCATGTGTTCGACAATCGGGCCCAGGGAGAGCGCCGGGAAATAGGTGAGCGCGCCCACAATGATGACGGTGCCTATCAACAGAATGACAAACAGTCCGCCGTTCGTCGGTAACGTGCCGCTGGTTACTGGAATCAGTTTCTTGCCAGCGAGACTGCCGGCGATCGCCAGAGCCGGAATGATGAACAGGAATCTTGCAATCAGCATATCGAGACCAAGCGTGAGGTTGTACCAGGGCGTATTGGCGTTGATTCCGGCGAAAGCGCTGCCGTTATTGCCCGCGCCACTCGAGAATGTGTACAGGATCTCGGAGAAGCCGTGCGGCCCGCCATTGTTGGTATTTGCGGTGGTCGGTCCAGGCGGATTCCAGTAACTGCTCGGCGCAAACGTCGCCACGGAGCTGATAGCAGTAAACACAAGAATGCACAAAGAAGTCGCCAGGATCGCAATGATCGCCATCTTGACTTCCTTTTGCTCAATCTTCTTGCCCACATATTCGGGCGTGCGCCCGACCATCAGACCGCCAATAAAGACGGCAACCACAGCGTAAATCAACATGCTGTAGAGACCGGCGCCCACACCTCCAAAGATCACTTCGTCGGTCTGGATGTTAAACAGGGGAACGAGCCCGCCGATCGGGGTGAAGCTGTCATGCATGCCAATGACGGCCCCGCAACTGGCGTCCGTCGTTACGGTCGCAAATAGCGCTGTCATTGGATTGCCGAACCGGACCTCTTTCCCTTCCATGTTTCCACCCGGCTGGCTTCCCGTGTAAGTCCGCTCGATACCCATCTTGGTCAACATCGGGTTCCCCGCTTGCTCGGCCCAATAACAAATGAAAGAGCCGGCGAGAAACATCACGGACATCGCTGCAAAGATGGCCCAGCCTTGGCGCGTATCGCGCACCATCTTGCCAAACTGGTATGTCAGTCCAGCCCCGAGCGCAAAGATCAACAACATCTGCATAAGGTTCGCCAGTGGTGTCGGATTTTCGTATGGATGGGCAGAGTTCGCGTTGAAGTATCCGCCGCCATTGGTTCCCAGCATCTTGATGGCTAATTGCGACGCCAACGGACCTTGCTCAATCACCTGGCTCGCGCCTTCCAGAGTTGTTACGGTGGCAGGCCCCTTGAAGTTTTGAATCGATCCTTGCCACACGAAAAATATCGTCGCCAGGATACAAATGGGAAGAAGGATGTAAACCGTGCTGCGGGTGACGTCGACCCAAAAATTCCCTATGGTCTTCGCCGTGTGCCGCGCAAATCCCCGAATGAGCGCCACGGCAACAGCAATACCTACCGCAGCGGAGATAAAATTCTGAACCGCGAGAGCTGCCATCTGTGTTAAGTAACTCATGGTGGTGTCCGGGGAATAGGACTGCCAGTTCGTGTTGGTCATAAAGCTGACAGCCGTGTTAAATGCCAGGTCCGGAGTCATGGTCGTGGCGGTTTGCGGCGCCTGCGGCGTTGAAAAGTGCATCGGGTTCAGTGGGAGATGTCCCTGCAGCCGCTGTAGCAGGTACACAAAGAGGAAGCTGAAAACGCTCAGTGAAATCATGGACGCCGAGTAACGTATCCAGGATTGCTCTTCACCCTCACGGACTCCGCCAAGCCAGTAGATCAGCCGTTCGAGTGGCCGAAAAATGGGATGAAGGAAGGTCCTCTCGCCCTCGAAGACCCGATACATAAATGTGCCAATGGGCTTCGTCATGATGACGACGAGGGCAAAAAAAATCACGATTTGTGCGATACCAAGTATAGTCATCTCAGCACCTCAAAATTTCTCCGGTCGAAGCAACGCGTACATCAAATAAACGAAAAGAAAAGCTGCGACGACTCCTGCAATCACGTATTCCATTGGGTCCTCCTAAAGGCGTTCCGACGCCCTGGTAAAGCCCCACAGCAAAACAAAAAAGACAATCACGACTGCGACATAAAAAAGATCCAGCATGATTCACCTCACCCGGCAATAGATCGGCCGCTTGAATTACATTTCCCTCTACATGGACGATCCGATTCGGTCTTCCTCTCAAACCCGACAAAAACAACTCGATGACCCTTGGAGCGCAGCGCCTTGGCCATGCGACTCTCCGCCGTCGGCCACCAGTGTTTCCGGCCACAGATGACTACCAGAGAATTTGGCTTCAGCACCTGCAAGAAGGTTTCGGTCTGGTCGCGACACTCATATAGATGCACGCTGGGGTCGAAGGTGCCCAGATGCGCGCGACGAACCAGGCGACACAGAAGGTTTTCGATAAATGCGACAGACACTGGTGGCTTATCAAGAGGCAACGTATACGGCACAGCGATTGCCGCTCTCACCCGAATGGATGCGCCAAGATCCCTTGCCAATAATCCGGCGGTCTTTAACGCTGCCATGGTCGCCTGGGGTTCAGTAAAAATGACATTCACTTCCAGGTGTCCAAATCCGGGTTCTTCTGTCTCCCGGAAAACTGAGGGCCGCGCCGGTTGTGTGATTATGGTGCTGAGTTGATTCTTCATTGCACTCACCTAATGCGAATGGTGCAACCGCGCGCATAAACAGCGCATAAACGCGTCCTAACAACGGCATAAACCCCTTATCCCGTTAATTGCGTTCTATTTGCGGGTTTCTTTAGTGTGGGAGGTGAAAGCGGTAGCCGGCCCAGGCGTCGGTAACCAGGAAGCGGGGAGTGGACGGATCGAGTTCAATCTTTTTGCGCAGACGGTTGATGAAAACCCGCAAATATTCCAATTCCTCGCCGTAATCCGGACCCCAGACCGCTTGTAGCAACTCGCGATGTGAAATCGTCTTGTTGGGACGTATCAGGAAGTACGAAAGCAAATCGAACTCCTTGGCCGTGAGGCGGGAGGTTCGGCCACGCACTGTAACTTGCCGTGAGGAAAGATCGATTTCAACACCTTCCAGGGCAAGCTGCCGTAAGCCCGAATCATCGGGAGCCTGCGGCAATCGACGTAAAGTCGCACGAATCCGAGCAAGGAGTTCTGGCATGCTAAAAGGTTTTGTCACATAGTCGTCGGCACCCGCGTCGAGTGCTTCCACCTTGTCTTTTTCGGAACTGCTGACGGTTAGCATGATAATCGCAATGTCAGAACTGGAACGGATGAGACCGCATGTCTCGATTCCACCGATTCCAGGCATGTTCATATCCAGCAAAACCAGATCGTACGTTTCCGACCGTAGCTTATCCAGGGCCTCTTCCCCGGTCCGCGAATCGCTGACTTCATACCCGCGGGACGTCAGGGTGGCCTTCATTGCGCGGCGAATCTGCGGGTCGTCGTCGACAACCAGGACGCGGCCTACGCTCATTCGCTACTCCCCACTGGCGCGATTGGCAACGAAAAGCAAAACTCTGAGCCTTGGTCAGGGTTGCTTCTGACCCAGATTTCCTCACCATGTGCGCGAATGATCTCACGGGCAATCGCAAGTCCCATGCCACTACCTTTGAGGTGTTGACCCCGGCTACCGCGATAGAATTTATCGAAAATGCGGCTTTGCTCGTCCTCGCTGATGCCCGGCCCCTGATCCGTTACGTAAATGACTACTCTTTTCTCGCTGGCTTTTGCTCCGATCACAATGGGACTCCCGGGCCGAGAGTACTTCGCCGCGTTATCGATCAGGTGCACGATCATCAGGACGATTAGCTGAGCGTCTACAAACACCAACGGCAAGTCATTCTCTACCTGCAATTTGAAATCTCTACCATCCGTTAGAGAATTCGTTTGCCGAAGGGCAGCGGAAATCAACGAGCTTGGAAAGTGAATCTCCCGATTCAATTGAAACTTGCCACCTTCGATTCGTGCAAGTTGAATCGCTTCGGTAACCAGCCTGTCTAGACGGTCCGCTCCTTCGTCCGCAATCGCAACCAATCCGCGCTGTTGTTGCGAAAGCGATTCCTCAGGATTCGAGAGCAGGTCGGTCGTCACCGCTTTAATCGATGTCAGCGGAGTCTTGAATTCGTGAGCGAGAGCATCCAAAAGAGTAGACTTCAACTCCTCGCTCTGGCGGGCAACTTGTGCCCGGTTGACCTCCTCCTGGGCACGAGCCTTTTCCAGTCCCACCGCAACGAGGTTCAACATGGACTGCAATGCCGCATCAGACAAGGAGGCATGTGTAAGCGCCAAACTACCGATGGGTTCTCCCCCAAGCCGGATCGGAGTTATCAGGATTTCCTCAGCTTCCTCTCGTATCACGCTGGATCGAATCGCGGATTCGCGTAGCTTACCATCGATATTCGGAAAGGCTTCTGGGCCAGCCAAATAGACTTCATTCGCGCTGCGATCGTACAGCGCTACTGCAGGACACTCAAAGGCATTGGCGATTTGTTGCGCGATCTGCTTGGCAGTGGGCTGCGTAGTATCTGTGAGTAGAATGGCGCGACTGAGAACATATAATCGCTCCATCTCGCGTTGCCGGTCCTGCGCTTCTTTTCTTTGTCGTTTCAATCGAGCTGAAAGCTGACTCGCCGTAAGAGCTGTAGTGAGAAAAGCGAACAAAGCCACCCAGTTCTGCGGATCGGCGATGGTGAATGTCCCAATGGGTGGAAAAAAAAAGAAATTAAAGCACAACATTGCAAAAATGGAAGATACCGTAGCTTCTACGAGTCCTCCCAGCGTAGCAATCACGAGGATAGCGACAAGATAGAAGAACCCTACGGATGTCGCATTCACGTGGATGTGGCGAACAAACACAAACGTGATCGCGGCGATGAGACTCAAGGCGAGCAAGAGACGCAAGGTCAACCGTGCGACCTTCTGCAAAACGCTTTCGGAGATGGGACGATTGTTCGATTCGGCCAAAGTGACCATCGAACTAGGATACCGCGTTCTGACTTCGTGATGTCCCCAGGGCAGTATTCCCTTGATGCTGGATCCACTTTTTAGCACTTCAGAACGATTCAATTGTGTCTCGCCGTGATCAGGAGCAGGATAAAAATGATTACCGGAATCATCGCGAGCATCTCATACAGCATTACTCCGAGTGCATAAACGTCGCTCCGCGCATCGCCGCGTTTCGATTTCCCCTGTTCGGGAGAGACGTAGTCAGGTGTGCCCATGGCGCGAGTTAGCTTCGCGAAAGTCAGCCGCCGCATGCCCAGGCTGCCGGCAATGCCGAAATCGATCAGCTTAATCTGGTCTTCGGAGCCGACCATGACGTTTTCCGGTTTCAAATCGCGGTGGACAACACCATTGCGGTGGATGTACTCCAAAGCGTTGCAAATCCATAGCGCGATACGCACAGCGCGCTCAGCAGAGAGCTTCTTCTCTTCAGTGAGGATATGACGCAAAGAGCGACCGTCCACCCACTCCATGACCATATAGACGCGGCTACGTTCTTTGTCATCGAATACCCGCATCACACCAGGATGATCGAGCTTTTTGCCAATCTCCTCCTCCCGCTTGAAGCGATCGAAGAAGAGCGGATCACTTTGTTCATTTATGTCTCACCAGTGAGCGGCGATATCACACTGATCGCTACGTGGGCGCAAAAGCCGCGGGGCTCCTTCAGGTGGTCCGGTTTCAATACAGCGGAGCACGAAGATTGGTCACTGCAGGAATCCCGGCTTGACAAGGATTATTTTACTACAACCTATCTCATAAATGCTTCGGGGTCGCCGAAGTCCTTGATAAGGCGGCCGTTTAGACAGGCCAAACCATTTATGAGATGGCGATGGCTTCTAGTGATGCCCCCCGGCAGAGCCACCTGCGTTCGAAACACCGGGACTCACGCCACCGCTTCGTGCTGTCCCGGGCGAGACGCCTCCGCTGCGAACTCCACCTCCAAGTCCACCCGCCGAGTGGGCGGGACTGGCGGTCGAGGTATGTGGCAGAATCTGTGGTCCGCCGGTGATTGGTGTCGGGCCTCGTGCGTCGTGAGATTGCCCGCCGGCCATCCTGGGACTGGCTGCCACACCAGTTGGGGTCGCGGTCGGTAACTGGCCCCCCATCGTGCCGCCAAGCCGAACGTGAATCGGATTGTTGGCACTACCGCGGTGTCCCACAAGTGTATCCGGGTTGACCTCTCGTCCCACGACCACGCTGGAAGGAGCCGCTTCACGGCCGCGCGTAAACCCGGAGGCAGGCAGAGCAACTCGGGAAGGTGGCTGCGGCTGCCTGGAGGGCATCGTTGTGCGAGCTGGTGCAACATCCGGTCGGGCGATTGCGCTGATCGCTTCGGTCGCCGCTGGATGTAGCACTTGCGGGTTTCCGGGCCGGATTGGTTCACCATTTTTTAATACGCTCGGAGGCACAGCCGTTAGGCAGCCTGCAGCCCCGGGAGTACAAGCGGCGCGCCCGCCGCGGCCGATCGGTGCCCAGCCGATCCATCCGGAGCCGGAATACCAGTTGACCAAAGCAGGGCTCCAGGCGCTAAACGATCCGGGCATCCAAAACCAGCCCATCCGTGAATTGAAATTCCAATTCCCGTAATGGAAAGGCAGCCAGCCCCAGGGCTCTCCCGAAATCCAGGTGTATCCCCAACCGGAATACCAGTTCCACATCCCTGCAGAATAAGGAGACCAGCCCAAGGGCTCATAGGGCGCCCAGGCATATCCGTACCCGGGGAAATTGCCCCACTCGCCATAGACATCCAAGTCATCCCAGCCGTAAAACGGGGCACCTGCGCTAACCGCCTGATCGTGATAAGCCAGGGTTGACTGTTGCTCCCTTGCGTTGGCCCATTTGTCCCAGTCATCCTTCTGGATCTTGTTGGTGATTTGGAAAGGCGTGCCGGACTCGAGGTCACGGACCAGAGTATTGTTCTTCGCTATCGTTTCCGTTTGATTGGAGTCGGTTGCCTGCACATGGCCGCTAAAAACTTCCACGCGCAAGTGATCCTGGTTTAGGTCTGAGCGAAATTCAGTTTTCCCGTGAGGTGCAAGGCTGACTCCAGAAGCGCTCAATAGATATTCATCGTTACGCTGGGGAATGACATGGAGCGTGGCGTATCCCTCGTCAAGGGTGAGATGGTTTATGTGGCCACCTTGCGGAGTAAGCGCAAGCTGGGTGAAATCAATGCTGGAAAGTTCGCCGATCCGCACTGTGGAACCGTTTTCAAATTGAACTTCGGCAAAACTTTTCCGGTCAGTAGCGAGCGAGAATCCTTCCTGGATCGGAACGTTAATCGTTGCAGGAGCCCATTCGGTTGATCCTGGGCTTCGTACGGTGACCGTACCATCCACAAAGCTCAGGCGCACCACACGAACATGAGACAACACCACTGACGACGGTGGTTGCTGCGAATCGTCTGTGGTGGAGAAAGCTGGAGTGGCGAAAGATAATGCAAGAAAGAAGAATCCAAGCCCCGCCAAGGAAATAACGCTTCGGTGCCGCATAGATACGCCTCCCGCGGCTCTGGACGGATCCGCTTGACTATATGATGGTCTGAAAGCCGAAAAGGATTTGATCGAAATTTCCGGCTCTGGTATGTGCATCGTATATTCTCCACAGGTTCCCAAAGGCCTCGTGTCTGAAGGATGTCGATTTTGATTTGTCAAAGGCTGTCTGTTTTGCACTGTAGTCCTTCCTTCCGTATTTCAAAAGTTCGGGTTCGACAACCGCGAGATCGACTGACGAATCCCGGTTCCTGGACTGGTGTCTTCTGCGTCTGTGATGGGAGTGTCTGAGACCCGCGCCTCGCGCTCGACTAGCCTGCTCACGATGGCGAACAGGAAGCTCGCCGACAACCCGCACATCAGGACGCCGATGATGCTTTCCACTGGACCCAAGGTCCGCCACATCTGCGGGAGAACCACATCACCATAGCCAACGGTGGCATAACTGCTTGTCGAGAAGTAAAAGGCAGATTCCCACGATGGAAAACAAAGCCAGCGATAGAAGCCCGCCCAAAGCAGAATTTCTAATAGGTGCAAGACAACGAACGCAGTTATGAATCGCACCATGAGCAAAGCGGAACGGAATGGCCCTAGCCTATGAACTTCGGGCTTCAAACTGGTACTTGCCCAGGCAATCAGCGCGGCCATCCCGGCGCACTGCAAGGAAAGCGTA
>WNFR01006291.1_pt1 | contig 16845 bp, 13 predicted proteins | sample 5400221 | NCBI WGS metagenome assembly WNFR01 (sample SAMN13153357, study PRJNA577476) | soil metagenome | isolation source: 40 cm soil under Madrone tree | place: USA:California | collected 2016-06-14
CCGAGATTGCTCCCGCCGACAAAAAGATTTATGCGCTGCGTGACGTGACTTCCACTGTTGAGAATATCGGCCTCATCTGCGCGTCCATCATGAGCAAGAAACTTGCCGAAGGCATCGATGCTTTGGTCCTCGACGTGAAGACAGGTTCCGGCGCTTTCATGAAGAAAGAAGAAGACTCCATACGCCTCGCCGAAGTCATGGTGGAAACCGGCAAGCGCATGGGCAAAAAAGTGGTGGCCCTTATCACCGATATGGATCAGCCTCTTGGCCGCATGGCCGGCCATTCGAACGAGATCGCTGAGTCCATTGAAGTTCTCAAAGGCCGCGGCCCCGCCGATCTGCGCGACCTGAGCCTCGACCTCTCTGCTTGGATGTTTTATCTCGGCGAGAGAACTAAGAGCGTGGAAGAAGGCCGCCGCCTTGCTGAAACCATGATCGCGACCGGCCAAGCACTGGAAAAATTCCGGCAAGGAATTCGCTTGCAAGGCGGCGATGAGCGTGTCGTTGACGAGCCGGAACGCCTGCCCGTCGCCCGCCTGCATTTCCACGTGGTGAGTTCCGCCAGCGGGTTCATTACTGGCACGAACTGCGAGCAGTTTGGCATCGCGCTCGCCATGCTTGGTGGAGGCCGCGAAAAGAAGGAAGACAAAATCGATCACGGCGTGGGCCTCGAATTCCACAAACGGATCGGCGATCGCGTGGAAAAAGGGGAACCGCTGGCCACGATTCATTACAATAGCGACGCCACACTTCCCGAGGCGAAGAGCCGCATCGCGGAGAGCTACCACATCAGCGAAGAAACTCCGCGCGAGAAGCAGCCGCTGATTCGCCGGATTCTCGGGGCTTAGTCAGGTCGCTCGAATCTTTGATGCATGCGCCGGAGGAAAAAGGAATGACCGCACGCGAGTGGAATAGAAATCAGGAGAAGATTACGCGATTGCTGGATTTGGCAGCCGCGGTTTCCGGGAAAATGTTTTTGGCGTTACTCCTGCCGGTTGTTTGTATTCTCTGTCAGCAAGGAGTAAGGGGGCAAGCCCGGCGGATCCAGCTCGCTGATTTTGGCAAAGCCGTTTCTGTTTCGGACCCGCAAATCTCGCCCGACGGAAAGTCCATCGTTTACGTTTTGTCGCGCATGAATATGGAGCAAGACCGCAACGATCGCGATCTGGTTCTGCACGAAATCGCAACCGCTGCCTCCCGCGCCTTGACCCATGATCGCAAGGATGTCGGTTCACCGCGCTGGTCCCCCGCGGGAGACCGCATCGCCTTCCTTGCTGCCGTTGGCCCCGCAAAAGAGGAGAAGGCGCAGATCTTCGTTCTTTCGATGAGCGGCGGCGATGCGCTGAAGATTACGGATGCACCCAGCGGCGTTGAGCAATTTGCGTGGCGGCCGATCAGCGGAGAAATCGCTTACGTAACCGCCGACGACCCAGAGAACAAGAAAGACATAGAAAAGCATCTCGATGCATTCGAAATTGGCGACAACGGTTACTTGGAAACAAAGGCTCCCGCGCCATCTCACATCTGGCTTGTCGCTGCGGATGGAGGGAAACCGCGCCGCCTCACCTCCGGCTCCTGGAGCCTTCCCAAGGTCCTTCCGCCGAGTTCGCCGTCTTCGCCCATTTCCTGGTCACCCGACGGAAAACTCCTCGCCTTTACAAGACAGGAGGATCCGCACTCCGGCGACAGCGATCGGCGGACGGTACAAATCCTAAACGTCGATGCCGGCGAAACGCGAAAACTTACCGGCCACGAAAAGTACGAAGGTTTCGGATTGTTCTCGCCGGACGGTTCGCAGGTGGCGTACTGGTATCCGAGGGACGGCGACCGCGCCAACGAAAATGAAATTTTTGTGACTGCGGCGTCGGGGGGCGACGGGCAAGACGCCACGCGCGCGATCGACAGAAACATTCTGCGCGCGATCTGGATGCCGGACGGAAAGTCGCTGCTGGTTGGTGGACATGATGGAGCGCAGGTTGGGTTGTGGCTGCTGCCGCTGGGTGGCGCGGCGAAGAAGCTTCCTCTGGGTGATGTCAGCCCTTCGTGGTCGTTCTGGGTGGACGCAACTGTGGGCCGTAATGGCGGTATTGCTTTCGCTGGGAGCACGCCCAACCAGCCCTCCGAACTGTATTACATGGCCTCGCCCAATGAGGCGCCGATACGCCTGACGAACAACAATCAGGAGATTGCGGCGCTGGCGCTAGGCCGGACGGAGCGATTCGAATGGCAGGGGCCCGACAAGTTCCACGAAGACGGAGTACTCATCTATCCACCGGGTTTTCAGAAGGGAAAGAAATACCCTCTCGTCTTGATTATTCATGGCGGGCCGCGCGCCGCGACCACCACGCAATACAGTTTTCTTCCGCAGTTTGTGGCTGCGCAGGATTGCATGGTCTTCGAACCGAACTACCGCGGTAGCGAAAACCTCGGAAATGCTTACACGCACGCCATCTGGAACGACGCGGGAGACGGCCCCGGGCGCGACGTGATAGCAGGCATCGACGCGGTGAAGAAACTGGGATTCGTGGACGAAACCCGTATCGCCGTTTCCGGCTGGTCGTATGGCGGATATATGACGACTTGGCTCATAGGGCACTATCAGATCTGGAAGGTCGCGGTGGCCGGCGCGGCAGTGACCAATATGTACGACCAGTACAACCTAGCCGACTTCAATGTTACGGAGCGTTACATATTCAACGGTTCTCCCTACGTGGGAGACAACGTTAAGGCTTACCGCGAGCAATCTCCCATCACTTACGCCGCACAAATGAAGACGCCGACGCTGATTCTTTCCGACACCGGCGATTTTCGCGTAACCGTCACCCAGTCCTATGAATTATTCCATGCGCTGAAGGACAATGGCGTGCCCGTCCGATTTTTTGCTTACCCCGTCAGCGGACATTTTCCCAACGACCCGGTTCGACAGGCGGACGTTTATCGCCGTTGGACCGATTGGCTGGTTGACCATTTGAAGTGAATCAGTACCAGCGTTCCGCGCGGACAATTCTAGGGGCGATAGCGAGCAGCACAAAAAAGGAGAAGGAATGGGACGTTTCACCGGAGTGCTCGGCATGGCCGTGATCTTGGGCCTGGCGTGGTTGTTCTCCACCAATCGCCGCTCGATCAAGCTCAAGACTATCGCCTGGGGTCTCGGTCTCCAGTTGGTCCTTGGCTTCTTTGTGCTGCGCTCGGACACCGGGCGCTGGCTCTTCGAGGAGGCCGGCAAGTACGCGACGAAACTCCTGAGCTTTTCCTACATCGGCTCCGCTTTTGTTTTCGGTGAACTTGGTAAGACCAATTCTTCCCTGGGCCTCATCTTTGCCTTCCAAGTCTTGCCAACCATCATATTCATTGCTGCGTTCTTCGCGGTCCTTTATCACCTTGGGGTGATGCAACTGATCATCCGCGTTGCTGCCTGGATTATGACCCGTGTCATGGGCGCGAGCGGAGCCGAGTCCCTGAATGTCGCTGCCAGCATCTTCATGGGGCAAACCGAAGCTCCGCTTACTATTCGGCCCTTTCTCCCGAAACTTACTAGGTCCGAATTGATGTGCGTCATGACCAGCGGCATGGCCCACATCTCTGGCGGTATGATGGCTGCATACATGAAGGTTGGCGGCGCCGAGGCCAAACATCTCTTAACCGCTGTCATTATGACGGCACCCGGCACCCTGCTCATGGCCAAGATGCTGGTTCCCGAGACAGAGGAGCCGCTCACGGCGGGCCGCGTGGAAATGCCCGCCATGGAGAAGGAATCTAACATTCTCGGTGCCATCTCGCGCGGGACGGTTGACGGGCTGCATCTCGCGCTGAACGTCGGGGCCATGCTCATTACATTTCTTGCTTTGCTTGCTCTCCTCAACGCCATGATGGGGTGGACGCACATGCATATCTCATGGTTTCCCTACAGCCTTCAGCAAATTTTTGGCTGGGTCCTTGCACCAGTGGCTTGGCTGATCGGAGTTCCCTGGCGCGATGCCGCACAAATCGGCAATTTATTGGGCACGCGCATGGTGCTCAACGAATTTGTGGCCTTCGCCCAACTAGGGACAATGAAGGGCGTGCTTGACCCGCGTTCGTTTACAATTGCCACCTTCGCTCTTTGCGGCTTCGCCAATTTCAGTTCTATCGGCATTCAGATCGGCGGCATCGGGGCACTCGCCCCCGAACAGCGCGGCCAACTTGCCAGATTCGGTATTCGCGCCATGCTCGCTGGAACCATGGCCAATTTGATGTCCGCCGCCATTGTCGGGATGCTGACATGAGCCCTCAAAAAACGGGCAAGAAAAAACCAAAGAAAGACCTTATCCCCAATGAGTCAGTCTCCGCCGTGACGAAAACCAGATCGGCTCTCGGTGAGTACGAGCGTGCAGGCGAAGCTGCCGATTTCATTCTTGCTCAGACAGTTCTGCGGCCCAAGATCGCTCTGGTTCTTGGTTCTGGACTTGGCGCTTTCGGCGACGAATTTACCAGCGCCGCCAAGATTCCCTACGCGAAAGTTCCGCACTTTCCTCAATCGACAGCCATTGGCCATGCGGGAAAGCTCGTCACCGGGAAAGTGGGAGCGATACCCGTTGCCGGGATGCAGGGCCGTGTCCATCTATACGAAGGCTATTCCGCGAAGGAAGTAGCCTTTCCCATCCGCGTCTTCGCCCGGATGGGAGTAAAAGCCGTGATCCTCACCAACGCCGCGGGCGGCATTAAACGCGAATTCTCGCAGGGTCGCCTAGTAGTGATCAGCGATCACATCAATCTGCAGGGAGTCAATCCGCTGACCGGGCCAAACGACGAGAGATTCGGCCTGCGATTTCACGACATGACCTCGGCTTACGACAAACGCTTTCGCGAAATGACCGTCGGCGAAGCAAACCGCCTCGGCATTGGGATGTATGAGGGCGTATACGCGGGACTCCTCGGTCCGGTTCCGGAAGTGATTGCCGCGCGGCACAGCGGCATTCGGGTGCTAGGCATTTCCTGTGTGACGAACGCGGCGGCGGGAATTCTGGATCAGCCGCTCAACCACCTTGAAGTGCTGGAGACCGCCGAGCGCGTAAAGGGACAATTCATCGGCTTGCTGAAAGCGGTCATTCCGAGAATTGCGGAGGCGATCGCATGAGCGAATACGATACCCTGATTTCTGCTGCTAGGCAGGCGAGGGAAAACGCGCATGCGCCGTACTCGAATTTTCGCGTGGGCGCCGCGCTTCGCGCCACTTCCGGACGAATTTTTGGCGGATGCAACGTTGAGAACGCTACCTACGGCCTCACCGTTTGCGCCGAACGCGTCGCTATACTTAAAGCCATTAGCGAAGGCGAGCGCGGCTTCGATGCCATTTCCGTGGTGACGGATAGAGATACTCTTACTCCTCCCTGTGGTGCCTGCCGCCAGTTGATCTGGGAATTCTGCGGCGATGTTCCCGTAATCATGGCGAACCTCAAGGGCAAGACCGAGACCATTCAGATGAAAGATCTCTTCCCCAAACCATTCGACTCCTCCAACCTATAAGAGGGAAAAGCCGAAATGATAAATCCCGGCGCGAAGTTCAAGTCGATTTCAACTCGCGTGCTTTGTGGCGCGATTGAACTCTTCCTCATTTCCTCCGCTCATGCGCAGGCGCCATCCAAGCAAGGGGTATCTGTAGATTTACTGATCACGGGCGGCACGATCGTCACCATGGACCCGAGTCGCCGTATCCTCGAGGACGGATTTATCGCCGTGCGCGGAGATGAAATTGTCGCCGTCGGATCCGGCGCCAGCGCCAGTCTCCGCTTTGCGCCAAAGGGGGTAGACGCCAAGCTAAAGATCGATGCGCGAGGCAAACTGATTCTTCCTGGGTTCATCAACGGCCACACCCATGTGCCCATGACGTTATTGCGCGGGCTAAGGGATGACGTAACTCTGGAAGAATGGCTGACGAAATTCATTTTCCCGGCCGAAGCGAAGAATGTGACCGAGGAGTTTGTGCGTTGGGGCACACGGCTGGCCGCAGCGGAGCAGATTCGCGGGGGTGTGACGACTTTCGCGGACATGTATTATTTCGAGGACGCCATCGCCGAGGAAACAAAGGCCGCCGGCATGCGCGGCGTTCTAGGCGAGACAATCCTCGACTTTCCCGCTCCAGACAATAAAACCAACGACGCAATGCTCGAATACACGGAAAAATTCCTGAAGCGCTGGCAAGGCGACCCGTTGATTCACGCCGCCGTGGCGCCCCACTCGATCTACACCGATTCCGAGAAGACATTGAAGGACTCTGCTGCGCTCGCCAGGAAGCACAACGCTCCCATACTGATTCATGTCGGAGAGACGAAGAAAGAGTTGAACGATAGCCGCGAGAAAAATGGCACCACGCCAGTGCAGTATCTCGATAAGCTCGGAATACTTGGGCCCGACGTGCTCGCGGCGCATTGCGTCTGGGTCGACGAGACCGACCGCAAGATCCTGGCGCAGCGGCAAGTGGGCTGCGTGCACAATCCTTCGAGCAATATGATGCTGGCGAGCGGCGTCGCTCCGGTGATCGAAGAGCGCGCTGCAGGCATTGCCGTCGGCCTCGGCACAGACAGCCCCGCCGGCAGCAACAATGATTTGAACTTGATGGAAGAAATGGATCTGGCGGCAAAGCTCCAGAAAATCACTAAAATAGACCCGCGAGCGCTGGGGGCGAAAGCTGTCGTTGAAATGGCCACCATCGAAGGCGCGCGTGCGCTGCACATGGAGAAGGAAATTGGTTCCGTGGAAACAGGAAAGAAAGCAGACTTGATTCTCATCGGGCTGGACGCGCCGAATGCCGTGCCGATGTACGACGTTTATGCGCAGTTGGCGTATGCCTTGAAGGGAAGCGACGTGGAGACGGTAATCATCGGCGGCCGCGTGGTGATGCGCGACAGAAAACTTCTGACGGTGGATGAACCGTCGGTGATCGCAAAGGCCAAGGAATTCAAAGGTAAGGTCGAGGCCTCGCTAAAGTAAGCCAAGAAGAACTAGACTCAGAGAACCCGCGAACGCACATCAGAAACTTCGAAAACGGCACGCCGTCAGGACTTGGCGTAGCTGATCCCACAGCGGAATCGTCTCTCTTGCTTCAGTTCCGTGACGTGAATGATCTGCGCTCGGACAAAAATGGACTGTGTACCCGGTGAGTAGGGCACGGCCACTTCAACTTCGGTTTTCACAATGTATTCTTTCCGGCTTTTGAATCGTAGGCCGCCTCGGGACATGTCCTCGCATGTCACGATATCTTCGCCATAGGCGGAGCTGCGGATGCATGCTTTGAAATTGACTTTGGTGCGTATGTGTTTGCGTTTGTTTTCGATCCGCGCTGCGGGCTGCACCGGGGCCGTCTCTGGCGGCACGGCCGGGAGCGCCTCAACAGGTTCCGCTGTTTCCTGAGCTTCCGGAGGCGCGATTTCCGCCGGAACAGGTTCGCCGCTGGCATCGTCAACAGCCCTCCTCCAATACGTTGATGACCCGCAGCTCTTGCAGGTGCGTACAATTCCTTCGTTGACGAGGTATACGTCCGATTCCAGGTCGCTTTGCTCAACTGTTTCGCGGGCCTTGCAGCTGCTGCATTGAAGCAGCACGCGGCTGGCTTCTCTTTCAGACTCCGTCATGCTGGGAAACTTGATGTCCCAGAGGTCTGTCTCCGGGTTCACGAAGGCCACGCCGTAGGTGTAGCTCTTGCCATGAGCGCCGAGGTTGCCGACGACGCGAACTTCAGCTTCTTTGTCGGTATCCAGCCTGCGAAGGATTAGTTCTTGCTCTGCGGAAAGTGCATATTGCGAAACAATGCCTGCGCCATGGCGGCTGAGCAGGACCGTCTTGGTCTGCTCAGAAAACATTTTGCCTTCCATGTCGCTGCCCACCAACAGGATTGCAATTTCTCGAGGAATTCGGCTGCTGCGACGCATGCCTTCTGGAGGCATTCCTACCTCACGCTGAGGTTGTCCAGGAACTGCAAGATGTTACTTGGATTTCTCGGGGGAAGTCACTGACTATTCAAAACCCTGTTTTCTGGCGCTCAACAACCGCAGCAAGCGCAGGCCGCCGGTGACGCACACGTTTCCGAAACGCACGCGACGGTCGTCTATTCACACTTGGCAGCGAAAAAAGGCTCTGGAAGTTATTCCTTATCTGATTTACGAACCGCCACCTTGCGCTTGTCCTGAACAGCCACTGCATCGTGTGGCATGGACTTCGAGAGCTCGCGCGTCGAAGCAAGTTGCATGGTCGCCTCAGAGCCAGTCTTCTTGTTCCGGGCTTGGTATGAACCAATTGCCGGTGTCGCCTTAGCTTTCGCAGCCACAGGTTTCCGGGCAGCGATCTCCCAAAGGTCTGTTCCGTCGAAGTGATCAGGGCTAACTTCCGATTGCGCCTTGCCCGTGGGTGCGAAGACCACCAAGGCCGCGAAGCCCAATACGACGGCCGGTATCTTCACCAAACTAAACAGTTTCACGGGCGACCTCCACTTTATCTCTTTGCCAGAAACTTGAGGATAACCACTCCAGAGAGGGAACGCAGATTAGACTTCTCTGAATTGAACCGATGTTCTCGCGGGCTCCCCTACGCGTCGATAGGTCTTGAGTACTATCGTGTATCCGGTTCGCCAACACCCGCGGAGGCTCGGGATCCTTGTGAACCAATGCCTAGTGCCGTTTTGGAACACCTGCTTAATCCGTTGCTGACAGGCGTATAATGGTCTTGTCGTCGTTCCCACCCTCGACACCCATCCAGCCAATTTTCCATAAGACAGCGGAGTGTCCGATGCAAGCCATCGCGCGCCGGTTGGAACAACGCATTCCCTTGTCAGTAAGGGTGGATCTCTGCAGTCTGGATGTCCGCCAACCTGCGCAGGAGGGCGTCACGGAAAACGTTAGCGGCCACGGCGTGCGCGTTGTTTCGAGCAATCCCTTGAAGCGGAATGCGCGGCTGAATTTGTGGTCGCTGCCGGGAGATTTCCGGGCTCGGGCGCGAGTCGTCTATTGCGAACCCCTCGGACATCATTCCTTCGCCATCGGACTCCATTTGTTAGCCTCTGCCGGAGAATGGAAATAGCTCGCGAACGAAGCCCGTTCGCTTGCCCTACCGTATTCCTGGAAACCACTGGGAAGTTAGCGCGAAAGTGCCAGAAGCGATTCGTTGAGCTTGGTCAGGTCGGAGTCCAGCCGGTAATAGCCGGAGCGCCACCCCGCGGGAGTCTCACTCGGTGGGAAATTAAGCACCGCGAAGTCGTTTGCCGACCCTTGCTCATTTGCCAGTTTCGGGAACTGATCCCCAACATAAGTGGCGGCGTGCTGGCTGACGACGCGCTCGCATTCATTGACGGAGAGCACTGCGCGGAGCATACCTTGATTCTTTGCGTGGGGTTGGCAAAAATAAAGCGTCGGCATACCACGCTATCATCGACAATTCACAGTAAATCTTAAATAGTACGATAGGACCAGTGGCGGAAATATTGGCGAATGACGCTCGAAAACACATAATTCCCTTTAACTGGCAATATTTCAATGACTTACACGTCATTCCCGTTTCTTCAAGACCACTACGAAGTAACTAAAGAGAACACTTCCCGAAACAAAATACCCCGCCGTCATCCCCCAAAACTCAAGAATGAAGCAGGTCCAAGGCAGTGAGCGCATAGATCGCGGCGCAATCGATTATTTTTCGCAGGTCGATGTATTCGTTTGGTCCATGGGCCACGGAGAGCACACCCGGACCGTAAGCATACGCCGGGACTCCCTGAGCAGCGTAGAAGCGTATCTCCAGCAGGCCGGGACACATCTCAAATCGTGGTGCGTCGCCCGTGACCGCTCGAACGCTGCGCGTAAGCGCTGCGCCGAGCGCTTCCTCCTCGCGGCATGCGGACGACTGACCCTCCTGCAATGTCTCCCATTCGAGTGGAATGCCTTCGCGCTTGCAACCCTCCAGCACCCCGGTCAACCTGCCCTTCTCCTCCTCGAGGTTCTCCTCGGGATTGATGCGCCTGTCGATCGTGAACCAGCACTCCTCCGGCACCACATTGAAGTTCGTCCCGCCGCCGCTCTGTCCGCCCAGCATCAGAATAGATTGGCGCGCTTGATCCGCTCCGATGTTAAAGGTGGTGGCTCTTTGCTCCACTTCCTGCTTCAACTCCTGCAGCCGCCGAACGACCTCGTGCATGCGCTCGAACGCGTTTTTCCCCTGGTGCTGTAAACCAACGTGTGCGGATTTCCCCAGCACACGAACCCGCAGCGAAATGGCGCCGCGGTTTGCGTTCCACACAACTCCGCTCGTCGGCTCCGCCAAGAGCATGCCAACTGCTCCGCGGCCAAGTCTCCCCTGAGCCACCAGCCGCGTCGAGCCGCGTTCGCCTCCGGTCTCTTCATCAGGGACCAGCATCAAAGCAATCCTTCCGTCCCCCTCGGCGCCGCATTCTTTCAGCGCCAGAATGGCGTAGAGCATGGTGACAATCCCGCCCTTCATGTCACAAGAGCCCCGGCCAAACAAGAAATGTTCCTTGAGAACCGGCTGGAACTGTTCCGGAAACTGCGCTGGCACAACATCGTAGTGACCATGGAAGTAGAGAACGCGTTCTCCCCGTCCGTAACCGGCCACTAGACAGGCGGGGACGTCAAGGGACCCTTCTTTCGTACCGCTGACCTCCAGCCGCTCGCATTCCAGTCCCGTCTGCTTCAGCCGATTTTCAAGAAGATCGGCGCAGGCGCGATAGTTTTTCCCCGGAGGGTTCTCCGTCGGTATGGCCACCAGTTCGGCCAACAGGGCGGCCATCTCGTCCTCGCGTTGTTGCAGCCAGGCAAGCAGTACTTTCGCCTGACTGCTGCCTTTACCCGTCTTCTTTGTCATGATCGAAGATGCTAGGGAATCGCGCGAATCGAGCAAAGCTCCATATTGGAGTCCGGGCTTGGGCGATTTCATGTCATTGGGCGGGCTAGGATGGTGAATGCCCCGAAGGAATAGAATTGTCTTCAACCAGGAATAAAAACGGGTCGCCGCGCGTCTAACTCTCTAGTTAGAGCCGCCACCTGCGAACCCATGCTGGCACGCATTCAAACCGTACTCCTGCTAATCGCCATTGTAGGGACTCCCCCCGAGCTGGTGACCCGCGTTTCTGCGCAGGCGAAAGACCAGTGCCATGGCATGTGCTGCCCTGGGCGCAGCGCACACTCTGCGGCGGAATTGCATCGGGCATGGGCTTCCAATGAGGAGCGAACATCCTGTCCGCGAGGCATCGCCGGCCACTTCGCAATCTGCGTGGGCAAGTCCAAACAAAAGGTCGTTTACGAGATTGTCGCGCCGCAGCGCCCGGCCACGCTCCCTGATCATCCCGGCTTCGCCGGACCGCAGTTTTCAAGCCTGGCCTCGCTTGTGAAAAAAGAATTTATGCTCTCCGGGTTTCTCCCCACGCCTTTCGAGCCACCGCGAAGCTAATCCTCTCCACCTGGTTCCGATTCACACATCGCCTCGCGCTCGTCGCTGAGTGTCGCGAAGTGCCTCGCTTGGCAAAAGTAGTTCCGCAACTCACGGTGCCGCAGATCAAACGCCACTGCTGCGCCATAACTCCGTACCTCGGGCTTCGCGCCCTCTTTTAAAGGAGAAGGTAATAGTATGAAAAGAATTAAAATGACACGCAGACAATTGATTGAAGGCTCGTCCGCGTTAGGTTTCTCTGCCGCTTTTCCGTCGATCCTTGGTCTTGCGGGTTGTAATTCCAGATCAGGTTCGCGGATCACTACCGAAAGCTGGCGGGAAATCGCTGCGCCCCCTCCTCGGGGAAGCATCACGCCCCGAGTTACTGCCATGGCGGATGGCAGCGTAATTCTGAGCTGGCTCGAACCGAACGAAGATGGCACTGCCGCGTTGCAATTCTCGCTCCGGCGGGATGGCGCGTGGTCTCAACCCGTAACCATCGCGGGGCGACTCTTGTTCAGTCGGGACCGTGCGTCCGCACCCGGAGTCATCGCTCTCTCCAGCCGCAATCTCATTGCCTACTGGTCCCAAAAGCCGACAAGCAAGGTACGATCCGCGAACGCCATTGAGCTTTTCATGGCGGTTTCGACCGACGGCGGAGGCCACTGGTCATCTCCTGCACTCGTCAATCGTTCCGTCGCTCAACCCGGCGAGGACAATGGCTACGCCTCAGCTGCGGCGCTGAACGATACCGACGCCGCGTTCATTTGGCTCGATGGCAGAAACTGGGAGAAAAACAAGCGCGTCCAGTTGATGTCGCGAACCGTGCGGGCCGACGGCACCATGAGCGGAGTCAGCCTGCTCGATCCCGACACGTGCACATGTTGCTCAACCGCGCTCGTCCGAACCGGCTCCGGCCTACTCGCTGCTTATCGCGGCCATACGCCGGAAAATATCCGCGACATCTCTCTGATTCAAAATCGGGCGGGCGCTTGGTCCCAGCCTCGCGTCGTCCATCCAGACTTTTGGCACATCGAGGCGTGCCCTGTGAACGGTCCACATCTTGACACCGACGGCGCGCGAACCTCGTTGATCTGGTTCAGTGCTCCGCAAGATCAGCCCGCCGTGAAACTTGCATTTTCCGAAGACGGCGGCGCCACGTTTGCTCCGCCTCTTCGCATTGATACGGGAAATGCTCTTGGCAGAGCCCAGGTCGTGCTCCTGCCCAACCAATCTGTCGTTGTTTTCTGGCTGGAAAATAAATCAGGGACGGCAAGGCTCATGACCCGCCATATCCGCAATCACGCTCTTCGCGATGAACCATTCGAATTGTCGCAGGGAGGAAACATTGGCTATCCGCACGCCGCCCGCGCAACGGACGGAATCTTGCTGACTTGGGCCGAGAAGGACAAGGAGTCTGTCTCGAGAGTGCGTGTCGGCTTGCTGAGCACCGCCTAAACCTGCAAGAAGCTATAAATGAAAAAAGCCGGGGATCGGTTGGCAACCGCGCGCTCGCAAATGCGAGCTGAAATTTCCAGCCGATCCGGCAATATTCGTTCAAGCCTGATTTCCTTCATACGAAGTCCGCACGGCGCTACGTCCGGAGCCGCGAACAATGGTAGTCTGTGCCCATTCATGGGAGTTCTCGGGGTAACAGATGACCACTGGCACGAACGCGTTCCCCGTGTTGCGATGGATTGGGCTACTGTGGACGTTGGTGTGGCTTCCTGCTTACATCCGGTTTTGGGGCTGGGCCAATCTGCTGCACTTGTGCGATGTCGCGGTGCTCCTTGCCTGCGCAGGTTTGTGGTGGGGAAGCTCCTTGTTGATTTCCAGCCAAGCCGTCAGCTCGCTGGCTGCGGGGATCTTTTGGGCCACTGACATTGGCTGGCGGCTCGTCACCGGGCGATTTCTCGTCGGCGGAACGGACTACATGTGGGATACCCGAGTACCCCTTTGGGCGCGGCTGCTTTCCAGTTTTCACATCGGTCTCCCCTTGGCGCTGCTTTGGGCCATGCGCAAAACAGGGTACGACCGTCGCGCCCTGGCATTGCAAGCGGCAATCGCGGCGGGACTTTTCGTCGCCTCGCGCTTTTTGCCTGCTGGGTACAATATGAACTATGTTTATCAAGATCCTCTATTTCATCGCTCCTGGGGACCTGCTCCTGCGCACCTTGCCGTGATTTTTGTTGGAGCCGTCGCGTTTGTCTATTGGCCGACCCACTTGCTCTTGAGCTGGATGTTTCCGGCGGTTGGCGCCACCAAGTGAAGTAATGAGGCAGGGAACTCTGGTCGGGTGCAAATGAGCACGGACGCAGAAAAAAATCGAGAGAAGTACCTCGCCATGCTGAAGACCGCCGTGGAGGAAGCTCGCCTTGGTCTCGCCGAAGGAGGCATCCCCATCGGTGCTGCTTTATTCGATCGCAACGGGAAGCTTTTGGGACGCGGCCACAACCGCCGCGTGCAGGAAGGCGATCCTTCCGCCCATGGTGAAACGGATGCGTTTCGCAAAGCCGGCCGCCAGCGCACCTACCGCGATAAAATCATGGTGACCACCCTGGCTCCCTGCTGGTATTGCAGCGGCCTAATCCGCCAGTTTGGCATCAGCACCGTGGTCGTCGGCGAATCCGTAAATTTTCGCGGCAGCATCGACTGGCTCCGCGAGAACGGGGTCGAAGTCTTCGACGCCCATTCGAGCGAATGCGTCCAAATGCTCGGGAGGTACATTGCCGATCATCCTGAGATTTGGAACGAAGATATCGGTGTGGACTGAGAATTTATAGCGGCTATCAGAAAATTCATGCACGTGGAATTGCCTGAACATTTCAATGTGGCGTCGCATTTTCTGGACGCACCGGCCGCGCTGCACTCCGAGCGCCCCGCCATTGCTGGCGAACCACGCGAACTAAGCTACGGCGAACTGGCCGCGCTCGCCAATCGCGCGGGGAATGCGCTTCGCGCGCAAGGTGTTTCCCGGGGCGACCGCGTTCTCATTGCGCTGCCGGATTCCGCGGAGTTTGTAGCCGCCTTTTTTGGCGCTGCAAAAATCGGCGCGGTCGCTGTCCCCGTGAATCCTTTCGCGCGCTCTTGCGATTACACTCATTACCTTGAGAATAGCGAGCCTAGCGTAGCAATTGTTCATTCTGAATCGCTTGCGGAGTTTTTGCCGGCCTCCAGTGTGCGCTCCCAAATTCCGATCATCGTCGCGGGCGAGAATAAAATCGATTTGCACGGAGTGTCTTGCGCAAAGTGGAGCGCTTGGATTGCCACAGCCGGCGAAAAACTCATTGCAGCTGATACTTCGCCGGGCGATCCAGCATTCATGCTTTACACTTCCGGAAGCGGCGGCGCGCCCAAAGCAGCCGTGCATCGCCATGCCGACATGCTCATCGCCAGCCGGAATTATGCCCAAAACATTCTCGGCCTTCGCGCGGACGATTTAACATTTTCGGTGTCGAAATTATTCTTCGCATACGGTTTGGGAAACGCAATGTATTTCCCACTTTCAGCGGGCGCGCGCACGCTCCTGAATCCACAGCGCACCAGCGTGGCGCACGTGCTCGCGATGGTGGCGCGCCACCGGCCAACCATTTTCTTCGCGGTGCCGACTCTTTATGCCGCGGTTTTGCGCGAAACGGAGCGTCCGGACCACCACGTCGATTTTTCTTCGGTGCGCAAGTGTGTTTCTGCCGGTGAAACACTGCCTGCTGAAATCTTCAACGCGTGGAAACGGCAATTCGGAATCGAAATCCTCGACGGCATCGGCTCCACGGAAATGCTGCACATTTTTATTTCGAGCATTCCCGGAAAATGCAAACCAGGAAGCTGCGGTTTCCCCGTACCCGGCTACGAAATCAAAATTGTGGATGACAATGCGGAACCTGTCCCTGGCGGCGAAATTGGCAATCTCTGGGTGCGCGGCGCCAGCGCGTTTGCGGAATATTGGCGGATTCCCGAACTGACGGCCCGCACGAAGCGAGGCGATTGGGTGGTAACCGGCGATAGATTCTTTTGTGACTTCGATGGCTACTACCACTACTGTGGGCGCGCCGACGACATGCTGAAAGTTGCGGGCATGTGGGTTTCGCCGATAGAGGTGGAAAACGCGCTGCTAGGCCATCCCCACATCGCCGAAGCCGCCGTGGTTGGCGCGACCGACGAGCGTGGACTTTCGTATTCCGTTGCGCACGTGGTGTTGCGCGGAAATGTACAAGGTTCGGAAATATTGGCCGGCGAAATTTGCGAGCACGTCAAAGCGCGCCTCGTCTCCTACAAAGTGCCGCGTGAAGTGCGATTTTGCAGCGAGCTACCGAAGACGGTGACAGGAAAAATTCAACGCTTCAAGTTGCGCGGCGCGTGAATCAGTTGTTTCGCAAACGAGCTCACGCCAATATGCCCCAAGATTGAAGCCTGCCCCGCATTCTCTGAGAATTGATTAGACGGTATCATTGTAGGTGTCGTAGGAAGAGGCGATGGCGCGCACTTCAGAGAGAGTTTGGTCGCGCAGGATCTTTCCGTCTTCGAGAATTGTTTCAAGAACATTGTTGGATGGGATCGGAGCGCCTTCAACAATTTCGACAGTGGCAAAATCCTTGCCGTTTTGGATGAGATTGAAACGGCCGCCCCGGCTGGCTTTGCTGGGATCGGTTTTTGGATTCTTATAAACGTTGTGCCATTGGCCGTTGCGGTCGATCGCCGAACATTTCAGAGCAAATTTCAGCGTGTCGCGGTTGACTTGCTGAAGCAGCGCGCCGCCCATGCCGTAACTCCAAATGTCTTGCGACCAGCCTTTGCGAGTGAGCTGCGCGGTGATGTTTTGAATGGTGTAGAAGTTGACGCCATCGCCCTGGATGAAGCGCACGCAGGGAACGGTGGTCTTCCAGCCTTTACGGTTTACTTCGTAGCCGAATTTTTCGCTCACAATTTTGAAAAGTTCCTCGAGGACAGTGACAGCTTCCCCGGAATCTGGACGAATCACCAGTGTTCCCGCGCGGTGCAGAACTTTTTCGCGCAACGCGCCGCCCCAGAGATTGCGCACCGCGTTGTAGATATCGTAGGAGTCGCTGACGCAGGCGACGATTCCTTCGGGACAATTTTCGAGCATGTTCGCGTAAGCATCGAGCTCGTGCGCTTCGCCCCATGCGGTGATGGTGGAGTGTTCGGAAGCAGGGATGCTGTATGCGGCGCATTCGAGCGGATTCTGCGTGGTGAGATCGGCGGAATAGAACTGGTTGAGGATCTGAATGGCGGCCAGCGTGTCTGTGCCGAGAAAATTCAACAGGTGAGCGGCGCCGCCGATGGCAGCCGATTCCTTGGAAGAGACGCCGCGAAATCCGAAGTCGTGCAGCTTGAAGGGAAGAAGCCCAGGATCGCCGGTGCGAACCAGTGCCTTGCCGATGACCTGCTTGATGGCGCGAGAGAGTGTGGCGACAGTGATGGGAT
>WNFR01003358.1_pt1 | contig 16837 bp, 19 predicted proteins | sample 5400221 | NCBI WGS metagenome assembly WNFR01 (sample SAMN13153357, study PRJNA577476) | soil metagenome | isolation source: 40 cm soil under Madrone tree | place: USA:California | collected 2016-06-14
ATCACGGAAGATGACCCTGAAACCCGGCTGGTCATCGGGCATGAAAACAGCCTGCTGCACAAGAAGATTTACTTCGCGGTTGATTCCGCACCACCGATTGCCAAGGGCACTCTCTAAACCACTCACAATAAGCAGGTTGCAAGAATGCGGACCATCCCGGGATATCCCTGACATTCCGTCGCACTCCGTCGTCTATACCCTAGGAGCCAGGGATGGGAACTACGGGACTTGCGCTGCCTTGGAAGGCTAGAATCTCTTCCACGCTGCGCGAACGGGGGACGCGAGTGGAACCTTCCGAGCACATAGCCCGCGGCCCCAGTCCGGCCGCCGTGGATGCCACTAGCGAGGATGCCGCGCTGGCTGCTGCCTGCCGATCCGGCGATCTGCGCGCGTACGAGCGGCTGTACGCGATGCATGGCGCTCGAATGAAGAACCTGGCGCGGAATGTAGCGCAGCATCGCGAGCTTTCGCGGGCAATCGAGTTTCGCGACCTGGACGTACCGGATCCTGATCAACACGTGTTACGACGCGCGACGGAGCCGGATGCGAAAGAAAGAAGTCGCGAACGATGATTCCGAGGAATCGTCGCGACTGGAGCCACGCGCGCCAGGAGCACATCCCACATTGCGCATGGCGTTGGAGCGCGCGCTGGGAAAGCTGACTCGCCACCAACGCGATGTTTTTCTGCTGTACGAAGTCGAAGGTTTCCGTCACGCGGAGATAGCCGGGATGCTGGAGATGACGGAGACGGCCTCGAAGAACACGCTTTTTCAGGCAAAGAAGAATCTTCGCCAAATGCTGGAACCGCCCCGAGCGGGTCTGGGCGCGGCGCAAACACGGTGAATGACGATGAATGTTGATTGCAACGATCGAGATCGGATTTTTGAAGACGGCACGCCCGCCGAATGGGCGGCGCTGGAAGCACATGCGGCGTCCTGCCCGGCGTGCGCGGAAGAGGTTCTGGCCTGGAAATCGCTGAGTGTGGCGGCGAAAGAGCTGCGCGACTACTCGGATAGTCCATCGTTCTGGCCGCGAATCGAGCGTGCTCTTGCCGAAGAGTCCGCGCGAAATTCACAACGCGCCGAGCGCAAAAGCTGGCTTTCGTTTCTGCCGAGCTTTTCGCCCGCGTGGCAGACGGCTTTGGCTGGCGTTCTCGTTCTGGTGGTGACGATTTCCGGAAGCTGGATTTATTTTCACCGGCCGGTTGACCCGGGCAAAAATGACAAATCACTACTGCAAAGCAGCGCACTGAAAGAAGTGGAGAGCGCGGAGACGGTATATGAGCACGCCATCGACAAGCTCGCCGCGGATGCCAAGCCACAACTCGAAAACCCCGCGACAGCGCTGCTCGCCAACTATCACGAGAAATTGCTGGTGCTGGATAGCGCGATCGCCGATTTACGCGCGCAGGCAGGAATGAATCCGTCGAACGCGCAACTACGCTACCAGTTGCTGGCCATGTATCAAGAAAAACAACGCACGCTGGAGGAAGTTTTGGAGACGAGACAGCAATGATTCGCAATTTATTTATTTTCTGCAGAGGGCCGGTGCGCTGCGCAACGATCGCGGGACTGCTCTCGGCGGCGCTGCTTTGCACAGCTGGGCCGTCGCGCGCCGCGACTTCGGGGCAGGAGCAGGTGTCCCGGGATTTTCATCAAACGGTGGCGCTTGGCGCCGGCCAGTCCGTGCATGTCGAGCACAAGTTCGGGAGCGTCACCCTGCACGGCGAGTCCGGCCGCGAAGTGAAGATTTCCGCGACCATCCGGGCGCAGGCCAGTTCGCACGAGGAAGCGGAATCTTTCGCGCAAAAAATCAAAATCGAAGTGCAACAAACGGGCGAAGGAGTGCGCATCAAGACAATCTATCCCGACGAAGAGAAGAGTTGGTTCCACACCAGCAAGCACTCTTCGTGGTCCGTCAGTTATGACATCGGGATGCCCGCCGAAGCGCCGGTTACCGTGCGGAACAGTTTCGGCAGTGTCGACGTTGCGGGGGTTCACGGCGCCGCGGATATTGAGAATGGTTACGGGACGCTCACCGTTCGGGACGCCGGCACGGGCCGGTGGACCAATGCGTTTGGCAGCATTGAGCTCAACGGGGCGGCGGGAAATGTCTTCGTGAGCGACAACAACGGCTCCGTACAAGTAGCTGACGTGAAGGGCACTCTCGAAGTACGGAATCGTTTCGGCAGCATCACCACACGAAACATTCAGGGTGCGGCTACGATTACGGGCGGCAACGGCACGGTTACATTGTTGGATGCAGCCTCGGCGAACATCACCACTTCGTTTGGGAGTGTCGACGCGCGGAATATTCGCGGCGATTTATCGGTCCGCGACAATAATGGAAATGTCGAAATTTCGAGCATTGGTGGCGCGGCGGACGTCACCAGCAGCTTTGGCAACGTGACCTTTTCCGACGTGCGCGGCCGCGTGAACTGCACCACGAACAATGGACGGGTAAAGGGCAGCTCCGTGACGGGCGCTTCGGTGACCATTCGCGATTCCTTCGGCAACATCGAGCTGGACACCATCAGCGGGGCGCTGGACGCCGAAACCTCCAATGGAAAAATTTATGTACGCGACGCGCGCGGGAGCGTCACGCTGAAGTCATCTTTTGGAGCCGTCGAAGCCACGAATATCCCGAAGGGAATTCGCGCGATTACGGGGAACGGGGCCATCACGCTCACGGATATAGGCGGAGATGCTTTTGCCAAAACCAGTTTTGGTAGCGTCTCCATAGAGCGTATTAACGGCAATCTGACGGTGGAGAACACCAATGGCTCGGTCACCGCAAGAAATGTAAAGGGCGACGCCGGCGTGAAGACGTCTTTCGCCGGAGTCACGCTGGACACGATTGGCGGGCGGATCACCGTAGACAATCAGAACGGGGCGATCTCCGTAACGGCGATGCGACCAGCCAGCGGGTGCCGCGATATTTCGCTTAAGACTTCGTTCTCGTCCATCCGCGTGCGCGTTCCGGAAGGCGTGGGCTACAACCTCACGGCAAAAACTTCATTCGGCCGGATTTCCTCGGAATTGCCGGTCACTTCAACCGGCAGTATTGGAGGCGATTCACTGAACGGCACGATCGGTTCGGGCGGCTGCCAGCTTCAGCTCACGGATTCCAACGGAAGCATTGAAATCGCTAAAGGGCCCTGATGGCCTGCCAAGCTACTTAGCCACCTGCCGCGCGCGAGCCATGGCGAAGGCTTTCTTGACGACTCGCGTGGCAGTCTCGGTCAGATGAAATCGGGCGAGTTCGTCTTCGCGGGCGAAGGCGACATCGGTGACATCACTGCCTGCGCGAGGCTCGCCGCTTATGCGTTCGCAGAGATAGTCTGCGATGACGAAATGAAATCGAGGCCTTCCTTTCACTTCGACGCGAGATGACCCATCCCCGAGATAGATTCGGTCGAAGACCTCGATCAGATCAAGCACGCGAACTTCAACTCCGGTTTCTTCCAGCAATTCCCGGGCGACTCCTTCCTGCAGACTCTCGCCAAGTTCCAGGGTGCCACCCGGAATGGACCATTCGCCAAGCAACGGTTCGCTACCTCGCCGGATTAACAACGTGCGGCCATGATCAATAATCACGCCTCCGATGCCAACTACCGGCCGTTCGGGGTATTCTCTGGAAGAAGCCATTCGAATGATCCTTATGCCCACGGTACAATGGCGTTCAAAGCAGCACCAGCTTGCATGGGAGTTGACTTCGCACGCTGCGGTATATAATACGCTGCACGGTGGTGGGGACGGCCGCGTACCCCCACTTTGAAAAAACTGTTCGGAGGGTGGAGCCGTGATTCGTTGCCCTGAATGTTCCGCCGAAATCGATGTCGATGAAGACGAAGTCGAAGAAGGCGAGATCCTGAGTTGCCCGGAGTGCGAATCCGAACTCGAGGTCTCGCAGACGCATCCGGTGCACCTGAACCTCATCGCCGATGATTCAGACGAAGAAGACGACGATGAGGAAGAAGAAAAGACCGGGGAAAATGGCGACCTTATCGACGATGACGATGACGACGAGGATGACGAAGAAGACGACGATGAGTAACGGGCATGGCCTATTTCGCCTGGCATCCTGCGGTGTTCCCGACAACATCTAAACAACCAAGGAGCAATCGCATGCACCGCCCGCAGTGGATTATGATTCTCTGCACGGCAGCGGTTACGGTCCTTTTTATTGCGGCGGCTGCGCGATCTCAGGAACCTCCGCCGCCAACTTCTCCTCCTGCTCCCGCCGCGCCGGCGACGCCGCCGAGCAAGCCAGGCAAACAAAAGTACCGCCACGCAAATGATTATTTGATTCGCGGAACTATCTTCACCGAGAAAGCACTCTCGTTTCCGGGAGCGCAGCTGCGCATCCGGAAGGCTGGAGAAAAGAAATTCCGGTGGGAGAGTTACACAAATTCGCGCGGCGAATTTGCAGTTCGCGTGCCTCAGGGCTCAGACTATGAGATGGTGGTTCGCGCCAAGGGGTACGCAGAGCAAACGCGTGCCATCGATGCGAAGAGCGGTGCGAACGAGGAAAACATGGTATTCCGAATGCAGCTGACATCTGGAGGCAAGGGATGAGCCTGTGGCGGCGCATTTCTGGTTTATTGGTGATTCTGGCGCTCTGTGCCGCGGTTGGCGCGGCCCAGGACAAGAAGCGCGAGGCGCAGCTCCGCACGGTGCGCGGCGTGGTGGAAGACAAGTCAGATAATCCAATTTCCAGCAGCGTCGTTTTTCTTAAGAACCTGCGCACCAACTCGGTCCGCAGCAGTTACACCGATGACACCGGCAATTTCCGCTTCAGCGGGCTGGATCCCAATGCCGATTACGAGCTGCACGCGGAAAAAGAAGGCGCCAAATCCACTACCCGAACGGTTTCCAGCTTCGACGGCCGCAAAGACATCGTTCTGAATCTGAAAATTGACAAGAAAAAAAACTAGTTTCCATCCCCTCCCACTGGTCTCGCGATCTCTGCAAGCAATCCGGAATGGCTTAGGCATTCGGGGAACCACCAGCGATGCGCGAAGGAATACATGTTAGCTGGGGCTGTCCGGATAAAACCCTTTGTGTGCGCACCGAATCTAAGTTGGGACCCCGCATTGTGGAACGGCGGCATCCCTTTTGTTTCGGAATGGCACGTCAGCCAGGAGATAATTAGTGTCGGCCATGAAGGGACAAATAGGGATGATGCGTCATATTGCAGGCTTGATTTTTTTGGGTCTGCTGGTCTCTGTTCCATGCGCGGAGGCGCAGCAGCAGGAACCCCAGCAGCCCGCTCCAGCCCCTTCCGAGCCAAAGGATACAGATGCGAAAAGCGGCAAGGACGCCAAAGAAAAAGACAAGCAGGATCCGACGGTTGGGAAGAGCAAGTTGGAAAAAGAAACGGGAACCGTCAACAGATCGAATCTTTGAAGTTCTGCCGAACTACGGATACGCCGTAGTTCGGCTCTCTTCATTACTGGCAAGAGCCGATGCCCGCTGCTCGCGCGGATGTATGCAACTCGGGCACAGCGGCGAGAATCCGGCATAACTCCCGAGGGGCTAAGGACGTCGAATCACCAGTCGGGGGGAATCCGGTCGAGACCGGCGAAGGTATCTATCCCACATCGGAGATTGACTGCAAGACAATGAAAATGGTCCACAGAATTTTGCTCGCAGCTTGCTGGATGATTTCGATCGCGTTGCCGCTGCTCGCCGTTCCGGCTGTCGCCCGGCCGCCTCAGGGCACAAATTCAGGTGTTTCCAAGGCTTCGCTGTCGGGCAAGATCACCGTGGTCTCAGGAGACGGAGTCAGCAACACCATTCCCGGCGCCACGTTGAAGTTGTCTGGGCCGCCGACGGGAGCAACGCCTCAATCGACGTTGACGGATGCGGAGGGACACTACGAGTTCACCCAGCTTGGTCCCGGGTCCTACAAGTTGGAAGCCAGTGCGGATGGCTTCAAGCCGTGGTCCGCTACGATATCTCTCGGAGCAGGCCAGGCGCTTGTAAAAGACATTATTTTGCAGATCAGCTCGGTCAATCAGCAGGTCGAAGTGCAGGGAGAAGCCGTCGAAATTGCCACCCAAAATGTGGCGATCACGGCTACGGTCAACACCGATCAATTGGAGAGCCTGCCTCTGCCGACGCAAAAATTCACCGAGGCTTTGTCTTTGATACCAGGTGTGGTTCGCACGTCGACGGGCAAGCTGAACTTCAAGGGGCAGGCTGAAAGCCAGGGGATGCTGGTGGTCGACTCGGCGGAAAACGTGGATCCTGTTTCCGGAAGCTTCTCGATTCCCATACCAGTTGACATTATTCAATCCATGACGGTTTTTAGCCTGCCGGAGAGCTCCGAATACGGAGGTTTTACCGGGGGGCTAACGACAATCGAAACACGGCCTCCCACCGGCACTTGGGATTACAAGCTGCGGGATTTCATCCCGGCTTTTCGCGGAAAAAACGGCAATCTCGTCGGGATTGCCAACTGGACGCCAAGATTTGTTCTTGATGGCCCGCTCATCAAGAATAAGGTAAATTTCACCGAAGAAGTTACCTATGAAATTCGCAAACAGCCTATCCGGGGATTGTCGTTTCCCTTCAATGAGATCAAGACGCGAAGCGCCACCTCCTTCACAAACGTTCAGGTGATCCTCTCCCCCGCGCACGTGTTGAACTTTCACGTGAATGTTTTCCCCATGGAACTCGACTTCGCCAACATCAATGCGCTGATCCCGCAGAGCGCATCCACGAGCTACGGCCGAAGCGGCGTATCAGCCGGGTTCTCGGATTCGTATCAATTCACCTCGGGTGCTTTGTTGAACACGCTGGTTCGCTACACGCGGTTCGACAGTAACGCCCACGGGCAGGGACCTGCCGACATGGAAATCTCACCCGCAGGGTGGGGCGGCAACTATTTTAATCGTTGGCGCCGCGATTCCGACCAGGTGGAGTTTTTGCCGGCGTATCAACTCTCCGCCAAATCCTGGCACGGTCGCCATGAGGTGCGGTTTGGGGAAGACTTCCTCTATCGCAGCTATGACGGAAGCAGCATCTCTCATCCCATCGAACTGCTGGCACTGGATGGCACGGTGGCCGAACGAATCGACTTTCAAAGGGCGGGGCTTTTGAGCACATCGGAGGCCGAGTTCTCGGAGTTTATCCAAGATCACTGGACGCTGAATAGCCACTTGACGCTCAACTACGGCGCGCGTCTCACCAGCCAATCCATCGGCCGCGCTGCCGCTTTCGCGCCGCGCGTTGGTGGCGCCTATTCGCTAAACAAGGGGAAGACTGTAATTCGTGCCGGCGCTGCCGAGGTCTATGGGCATGTCCCTTTGCTTGCGGCAGACTTCACCAGCAACCAGGAGCGCGTACTCACCTTCTTTGATTCTACCGGCACGCTGATTGGCCAACCCATAGTTTTGGTCAATTCCTATGTTCTTACGGGAGCCCCGGGCCTTGCACCCGGTGCGCCGCACGACCCAGGGTCAAGTCCTCGTACATTTACTTGGAACACCGTAATTGAACACCAGTTGCGCAAGAATCTGAACCTGCGGGCTAGCTACCTGGAGAGCCGCACGGTGGATCTATTCCTCCTCGATCAGGAGGTCAGCACGACTGGTGGCACAGGGTTGCTGGCCTTGAAGAATACTGGAGTTTCTAATTATCGACAGGCTGACATCACCGCCCACTATCGCTTTGGTGAGCGCGCCGATATGAGCTTCTCTTACACTTGGAGCCGGGGCCGCGGCGACCTCAACCCGATCGCGGATACTCTCGTGCCGTTCCAGGTTCCAGTAATCCGGCCAAATGCTTCAGGAATCATTTCCTCGGACGTTCCCCACCGCATTGTAGCCTCCGGATTCTTCAGTCTTCCCTGGAGGATGGTTGCCAGTCCTGTAGCGGACGTGCATTCGGGATTGCCCTATTCAAATGTGGACGTCTTACAAGACTATGTCGGTGTTCCCAACACCGAACGGTTTCCGCTGTACTTCTCGCTGGACGTTAGACTTTACCGGGAGTTCTCCATCCACATCCCGCATACCGATCGTTCCAAGATTCATAAGTTTCGACTTGGCGCCTATTCGACGGACATCACGAACCGGCAGAATCCTCACGATGTGTTTAACAACGTTACGGCGCCGAACTTCGGCCAGTTCGCGGGCTTCCAGCGGCGTTATACCGGCCTCGTGCTGGATTTCATCCAGTAACACTTGTCGCTGCCCCCTGACTATGGATGCGAATGGTTTACTTCGGCGCGGACGCTAAAACCCGGATTGCGCCGGGTATAACTTCGATTTCCACTGGCGTCGATCCAAGGATCTCGCCATCCCCATGAAACAGGCTGGGCTTCCTTGTCGTCAACCGCACTTTTCGCGCTTGCCAGCGTTTCACGCGGGAGGTCCGGAGTTCACCGCTCGTGGTCAGTTGAGGCAGGAGCCGCAGCACGGCAAGCGGACCGATATCTTCGATCAGAACGACGTTGAGCCAGCCGTCGTCAACGGCCGCACCGGGGGCCAGCCTCAGACCGGCACCATAGGTAGGGGAATTCAGTACGGCTGCTACCAAGGCTCTCCCTTCCAGTGGGAGAAGATCGCTGTCCGGAAATTCCAGACGGACTTCCAAGGGAGCGAATCCTGCCAGTGCCCGCAGCGCTGACGCGAGGTAACGAGAGCGCCCTGGAAAATGGCGATACGGACCATTAGCGAATCGTGCGGCCTCCGCATCGAGTCCGATTCCTCCTCCACCCGCATACAAGCGTGTTGGCCCCTCGGCGGTACACACTCTCACGAGATCCACAAATCGCGGATGGCCACGCAGGCTTGCTTCCGCCGCTTTTACGGGATGATCCGGCAGCCCCAGGGCCGCAGCGAAATCATTTCCACCACCAAAAGGGAGGATGCCCAACAGCACGTCGGTCCCGAACGCGGCGTTCGCTAACGCCTGAAACGTGCCGTCCCCACCCATTGCAAAAAGCGTATGCCGGCCTTGCGAAATCGCATTTCGCACGCTGGACTCCAGTTCCGCCGCGCTGTTCGTCATTACAAATTGCGCATGAACCTGGAATGATTCGAAGAGTTGTTGAATCGGAGCGAGATAAGCGCGCGCCCGCCCTCCGCCTGCCATGGAGTTGACGAAAACGCTGACTGCAGATTCGCGCAGGACACTCCGAGTTTCTCCTCCAACGGTCATCCTGGTGCTCCCAAAACTGCAGCGATGCTTTCCTGTGGTACGTCCTTGGGAAGCCTATTCGAGTTCTACTTGGCAATTCATTCGTTGCTTCGCGAGTTGAGCATACTACCTTCGAACTAATCCGTTGGAGGGGACAGTGGAGGACGGCATTGTTGTCGATATGTAAATCTGTGGCACAAGCGGTGGATTACGAGTTCGGATCCGGATCGCTGAACGAACCGAATACTGGTGCCGGCGGGGGGAATCGAACCCACGGCCTAGGGATTATGAGACCCTCGCTCTACCACTGAGCTACGCCGGCGTAAGGGCAGCTCTTTATGCTACGGATTCGCGAGCGGGAGTGTCAAGGAGTTGTACTGGGCGTACGGGTTGAGAGCTTCATTCGGGGCAAGAATAGCGAACGCCCAATCTGTCGACTCCGATAGGACTGTCTAGCCCAAGTCACGTTGTTTTGCTGCCTTTCCCACAAAGTCCGGGGGAACGATACCAAGCTAACCGGAGACCAGGTGGTCCTATAACCTGTGGTACTACGGTACCGTTGACCGGTACAGGTCCAAATCTTATCCTGCTCGGGATCGGACACTGTCCCACCCATCGGGTAGGCGAAAGCTTATCGAAACGATGGGACGGGAAGGTGTGTATCGATTCGGAACAGGCTCATAGCCTGAGCTGCTTGACATTGGTGTATTAACGTATAGACTGCCTCCGGGATTAGTTTCACTCCTCGGAGGCAAAATGTCACGTAAACTCACGGTTGTTCTGCTAGCCATGCTCGTATTGGTTGGGGCAATGAGTCTGAAAACGGTGGTCGTCACTCATGGTGATGGCTCCGTAATTATGGCCAACGGCGGTGCACCACAACCGCCAACGCCATGGAAGAACGGTGGAGCGCCGCAACCGCCAACGCCTTGGAAAAACGGCGGGGCTCCGCAGCCGCCAACGCCTTGGAAGTAATCCGCTGATCTAATACTCCGCGGGTAGGACCAAGGCACGGCAAGGATGGAAATCGTGCTTGGTCCCTACGAATACGTCGTCTGGCTCGCTTGTACTCTTCTAGAGATTGCGGTATTGGTGTGTGCGTTCAAGAAGGACGCTCTCAGGCGCTATATCCTTCTCAACGTGTACATGGCAGCGTCCGTCTTAGTTAGCATTGCTCGCTACAATATCCTCAGCCACTACGGCTTCACGTCGAAAGAATACCTCTACTTTTACTATTATTCCGACTCACTACTGACGATCGCCCTCTATTTTGCCCTTGTCAGTCTGTATTCCCACATCTTTGCGGACTTGAAGGCCGAACGATACATCAGGCTCGGCACTGTGCTCCTTCTTTCGGGCACCGCGCTGTTTTCTTATGCTGTGGTTCAGCAGTTCAGCTCCAAGTTGGTTACTCACTTCGTCGTGGAACTTTCTCAGAACCTCTATTTCGTCGGCCTGGTCCTCACTTACATCCTCTGGGCCGCTGTTCTGAAGATGCGTGAGACGCGCACCCGATTGATCCAGTTGGTTCTGTCGATGGGCGTATATTTCAGCTTGTTTGCCGCCAACTTTGCGCTACAAAACCTTTATCAAAGCCGCGGCGCTTTCTTCGAAGTCCTGACGCCCTTATTCGGCTGTTTCCTCCCCTTATCTTGGGCCTATACTTTCTGGCAAGTTCCGGAAGAGGCTCGCACCGTTCCTTCCCAGCTCGCAGTGGTGCCCCGATGATGGCCGGCGTCATTTTCATTTTCTCGGCGGCGGCTTTGCTGCAGTTTTTCATTTCCTACTGCCGCTCGCTGATTGCTGCCTCCTCGAAGCAAGCCCTCTCTGCCGAAGTGAAGGACGTAACCGGCATCCAGAGGATCGCTTCTGGGGATGATTTCCAGCGCGTCATGCAACTGTTGCAGCTCTGCCCGGAGCGCCCGGAAGACCGCAACAGCGTCCAGGCGATTGGAGCCTACTTCAGACTTTTGAATTTCCTGCGTTCCACGGTTGCCAAGTTCGTCCCTTCGATGCAGGACTGGACGGAATCGGAACGCGGGCATTGCGCGTACTTTGCGGCGGTCGCCTTGGAACGGCGCATCTCCTTCAGCCGCGACATGCTCGCTCAGCAAATGGACGCCTGAGGTTTTCTCTCGAAACTCGGTTTCACCGGCCTGCTGTCTCTTTCGTAACAAACCTGCTTTTTTGCCCGCTTGACATTTCGCGCGTATGCTATTCTCAGAAAGTTCCCTCCTCACCGGAGTGGATGCGTCCGCAGCGCAAAACTCAACGGTGACAAAAACATGCTTGCAGTGTGGCGCGGTATTGCCGTCAAGCGTACGCGCCTGTAATTTTTGCGATTCGTCTTTTTCAGTCGGTCTTTCCGCCTGGGAAGATTCCTCAGCTATTCCCTCGAGAGAGGCTCCGCGCACTGACGCGGGTCATGGCTCGGCCGGGAACGATCACTCCGCAAGGCCCTCTGGTGTCTCCGGTCAAGCAGAGCAAGGCGTTGCCTGGCGCGGCGAACTCGCGGAACGCCTCGATGCCTATCGCAGCAAGCGGCGAAAGCTCTCGCCGAATGCGGCTCAATCGCGATTTTCTTTCGATGCCCCTGACGGCCAGACGCCGCCCACTCCTGTAGCCGTTGCGGAAAATCCGGTCTCCGTAGAGGATGATTTTTCCTTTACCATTGCCATCGGCCGCGCTTCCAAGAAGCGGGCTCTTGAAGAATCGCGAATGGTGATTGATGTCTCGCTCCCGCCGAATTCGGAGCCGCATTCGCAATCACAGGTAGTTGATGACGAAAGGAAGTCGCAGCCTGGACTTCACCCATTGGCTTCCATGGATGATCGTCGCCTCGCGGCGCTGGTCGACTGCTTCTGTTTGTTGTTCGCCTATGGTGGCTTCCTGATGCTCTTCGGTTCCCTCGGCGGGCAATTTACCCTGAGTAAGCTGAACGCCGCTGTTTACGCCATGACTTTCGCCATCGTCTATCTGCAGTACTTCGCGCTCTTCACCATCTTCGGGGGGACGACCCCGGGAATGATGATGCGCGGCTTGCAGGTGGTCAGCTTTTCGGGCGAGCCGCCCACGCCCAGACAAACGCTTCTGCGCAGCGCGGGCTACCTTCTGTCCGCCGGAACTTTTTTCCTCGGATTCCTGTGGGCGATGTGGGACGAAGATGAACTTACCTGGCACGACCGGCTCTCGCGCACGCATCTGAGCCCGGCACAAACTTTTGCCGATCTTGAAAATTCAAGCGTGGCGCACAGCCAGTAGTTTCTCCCTGGAAATTCCGGGCGTGACGTTTGCCCAGCCGCGCGTTAGATTGCCCGGCACTCAGCGGCGATGCGGATCATGGCTGCGAGGCTCTGTTCCACGTCTGCCTGCGTAGTCGCCCAGGAAGACACGCTGATGCGCATCGCTGTCTTTCCCTGCCAGACCGTTCCGCCGCACCAGCAGGTTCCGTCCTCTTGAACGCGCCGGATTACTTCGCGTGTCACCTCAGGCGGGCCGAAGGACACCAGCACCTGGTTGATCACCACATCGTTCAGCACGTCGAATCCGGCTGCCCGCAGCGCCGCGGCAAATCGCTGCGCGTGGGCGCAGGTTCGCTCGATCAATTCGCACAACCCTGCCCTCCCCATCGATTTGAGCGCCGCCCACAACTCCACGCCACGTGCGCGCCTGGAGGTTTCGGGGGTATGGTACGCCGGCTCGCGGCGCGACCCAGGTTCGAGATACGCGGCCGTTATGCCCATGGATGTCCGCAGTGCCTCGCCATCTCTGACCAACACCAAACCACTGTCATATCCGCTATTGGGCCACTTATGCGCGTCCGTGGACCAGGAATCAGCGCGATCAAGTCCGCGCGTCAAATGGTCGTACTTGCGCGAAATCCGGGCCCACAATCCGAACGCTCCATCCACATGCACCCACGCGCCCTGGTCTTTCGCCGCTGGACAGATTTCCCACGCCGGATCGAACGCTCCGGTGTTCACATTTCCCGCCTGGATGCACACAATGGTTTGTTGCGAGAGGCGTGGCAGCTTGTCGGCGCGCATGCGGCCCTGGCCATCGGCCTCCACAAGGGTTACGCGTTTCCTCCCGAATCCAGCAAGACTCAGTGCCTTCAAAATTGAGGCATGAGCTTCAGCGCCCACGACTACTTCGATGGGCGGCGCTGCGAACATCCCGTCAGCCGAAACATCCCATCCGGAACGCGCCAGGAGTGCCTGCCGGGCCGTGACGAGAGCTGTGAAATTTGCCATCGTGGCGCAAGTGACCAGACCCCCGGTACATTCTTGAGGCAGTCCGAGCGCTTCACAAACCCACTGCAAAACTATCTCTTCCAATTCCGCCGCGATGGGAGACATCACCCTCAGCGCTGCATTCTGATTCCACGCCGCCGCCAGCCAATTCGCTGCCATCGCCGCCGGAACCATTCCGCCATTCACGAAGCCGAAGTAGCGTCCCCCGGTCGTCGCCATTGTGGTCGCCGAGCCCATCTGGTCGAGCCTGTTGATGACGTCGCTCGGGGGAGTCGAAGAGGCGGGAAATGGCTCGTGAAGCTCAGCAAGAGCCGTAAGCGCGTCTTCGGAAGGACTGACTCGGCGTTCACAAACGCCGTTGACGTATCTCTGCGCCTTATCTGCCGCAAGCATCAGAACATCCTCGCTCGCCGATATGCCAGACTGCCGCGCGTCGCTTGACATTTTGATCATCCTCTCGATGCTGATCGCGCTATTCGTCACACAAACACACCTGTGCGCAAATGGCTTTGGTTTCGCCTACGCAGGTAACTTAATCAATTTTGGAGGGAGTGAAAGAGCCGCATTGTCCTGCTACTTCTTTATCACCGCTTCATCGGAAGCGATTTTGCCGTCGCGGATAAAAATGATGCGGTGGGCGTGCTGGGCGATGTCATTCTCGTGCGTGACGAGAATGATGGTGTTTCCCTGCCGGTACAGATTCTCGAAGAGCGCCATGATTTCTTCGCCCGTTTTCGAATCGAGGTTGCCGGTGGGCTCGTCGGCCAGCACAATCGAGGGAGTATTGACCAGCGCTCTTGCAATCGCCACCCGCTGCCGCTGGCCGCCGGAAAGCTCATTCGGCTTGTGATGCATGCGGTCCACCAGGTCCACGCGTTCGAGCGCCTTTTTTGCCTTCTCGATGCGCTCTTCGGACGGGGTGCCGTTGTAGATGAGAGGCAATTCGACGTTATGGAGGGCCGTCGCTCGCGGCAATAGGTTGAACGTTTGAAACACGAAGCCAATCTCTTTGTTTCGAATGTAGGCCAGCTCATCGTCATCCAGATCGCTCACCAGCCGTCCCGCCAGCCAATATTTTCCGGCGGTGGGGGAATCGAGACATCCAATCAGGTTCATCAATGTCGACTTCCCTGATCCGGATGGCCCCATGATGGCCACGTACTCACCCTTGCGGATTTCCACGTCCACACCGCTCAGGGCGTGCACTTTCTCCGCGCCCATCTGGTAGACCTTGGTCAGCGCTTCGGTCTTGATCACTACGCCGGAGCTGACCAGGTCTTCCCGATAGGAATCTGTGGCTGCTGTCTCGACAGGCATTCGAATCTCCCTCGTGCTTGGCTGCGCGTCAGCTCTGTTGATCGTCCTGTTTCTTAGGCGCGCTGTTGTCCACCTTTACCTGGGACTCCGGCTTCAAGGTGCGCAGCGCCTTGTAACTACCGACGACGATCTCGTCACCGGCCTTCAATCCTTTGGTGACTTCTATATCAGTCACGCCGGCAATGCCGGTCTCTACGGCCAGGAACACGGCCTTATTTCCGTTGACCACAAACACGCCTTGCACTTCATCCTTCTTGGGATCTCCCGGCGCAGGAGGCGGCGGGGCGGCCAGCGTCACATTGGAGCTGCCTTGTTTCTTCGCGGTCTTGGCTGCTTCTTCCAAATCCTTGCGCGTCCGCACAGCTAGCGCTTGGATCGGAATTGCCACAACGTTTTTGCGTTCCGCTGTCTTGATCTTGGCGGTTGTGGACAGGCCGGGCCGCAGGTTTTCCGGCGGATTCGCCAGTGTCACGACCACCTTGAAATCCTTCGCTTCCTGCGTACTTGTGGTAGTTTGCGTCGTGGTGAGTCCCGAACTGCGCAACACCGCTTGCGATCCGACCTCCGTCACTTTGCCTTTGAAAATCTTTCCTGGCACGGCGTCAATGGTCACGTCGGCCTCCTGGCCCAATTTCACGTTGACGATATCCGTTTCGTCGACCTTCACTTCGGCCGTCACCACCGACATATCCGAGAGGGTCATGATGAAGCTGCCCGTCGCGTTCTGCATTCCCATTACGACATAGTCGCCTACGCGCTCCGGCAAATAGCTCACGATCCCATTGATCGGCGATGTGTAAGTCGTCTTGTGCAGAATATCCTGCGTGTGTACGAGGACGGCGCGGCCTTGATTCACCTGCGCCCGCGTCTGATCCAATTGTGCTTTCAGAGACTGCACACGCGAGCGCGCCGAGTCGACTGCGGCCACCGCGCCATCATAGGCGGTCTTTCGCTGATCGAAGTCCTGTTTCGGAATTAAGCCGCCCTTATAGAGTCCTTGTCCTCGCTCATAGTCTAGTTTGGCCTTTTCCAGGTTCGCCTGTTGCGAAATCAGATCAGACTGGGACATCTTGAAACTGGCCTCGGCAGCCTGCACGCCGGACTCTGCCGAATTAACTGCCGCGGACTGCGCTTGCACGTCGGCATTCGCCTGCACATTCTCCTGAAGGAGCAACTTGTCACCCTTCTTGACCTTGTCGCCTTCTTTGACAAAAATCTCAGTGATTCTGCCGTACCCCTGTGCGCTCACATTCGTATAGGTCGTCGGCTTGATTTCGCCCGAGGCCGTCACTAGAGATACCAGGCTGTCCTGGTTGGCCACTTTGGCCGTCTGAACGGTGACCACGCCTTTGTTGGCCTGGTTTACACTGAAGAGCACGATCCCGCCGAGCACCACCACAGCGCCCACGCCGATCGCCACTTTATGCCACGTCTTCATTCGATTCCCCTTCGTTCCGCTAAGCTGCCGTCGTGCTTCCAAACTTCCGCCGCGTGTTTTGTTCCAGTTGCGCCTAAGAGGGTCCAATCTCGCGGGGACACAGATGCCCGTCCAACTGCTCCTACCCTACATACGCCCATTCGGGTCGAAATGTTTCGCGGGAGGTTAGCTCCACTTTCGCGGTTCGGGCTTCAAAGCAGGGGACTTACCAGTACCGGCGGCTCTACCGGCGTGAGCCACATCCTCAGCGGAGGTACAGCCAGTCCCGGACACCATTCTATGTTTAAAAGACCCCAAAAGGAAAGAATTCCCGTCTCGCTAGGGCGGGGGATACTCGCTGACAACCGACCCACTCTCTTTGACGCGGAAAAAGACCAAATATTTCAGCCGGAGACAAACATTTCTGCTGAAACTGCCCCCTCTCGCGGCCGCAATTTAATGATATACTCGACTCATTCGGCCGGTTTGCTTCGGTCGATCCGTCCGCGGAGAGGTGGCAGAGCGGCTGAATGCGGCGGTTTGCTAACGCCAATGGGCCACATCGCTATCTGATACAAAACTCAACTAAATCCCTTTGCCAGCCATCAGATAGCACGATTCGCGGTCTTTTTGAGTTTGCTGAATTTGCCTTGTTTTGGGCCAATTTTAGTGACAATGTGGTGACAGCTGAGGGTTTCAAC
>WNFR01014457.1_pt1 | contig 16834 bp, 20 predicted proteins | sample 5400221 | NCBI WGS metagenome assembly WNFR01 (sample SAMN13153357, study PRJNA577476) | soil metagenome | isolation source: 40 cm soil under Madrone tree | place: USA:California | collected 2016-06-14
GGCGCTGTTTCGCGACCCGGAGCGAGCGCAGACAGTCGCCTGACCAGCTGTGAAACAAGTCGTAGCGCCCGGTCGCCAGCTGCCGCGAGGCGATCCAATCAAGGTATTTTTTTTTCGCGCCGTAATAGTAAGGCCGGTCGAAAAACGAGATGAGACGCACTGGATGCCAGCGTAGAGAATGGATCAGCGATGCGGGAATTTCCTTTTGCCGGTTGTCATAGGCAATGGCTTTTCCGAGAAATCCGCCCCGATACGACGCGCGCAAGGTTTCAAATGCATCCGTGTCCAGACCTGAGCCGCCGATGCGAGCGAAGATCGAGTAGAGCAAATGCCTCGGTACCATTCGTGCTGCTGGCGAGGTGGAGCGTACTGGAGGAGGGGCGTTTAAAGTTTCACCCGGCATCGGGTTACAACTATTCTGGCGAACATGGAGCAAGTAAAGTTGTAACTCACTCGTGATGCCCTCTGACAAACGACTGACGATCGCTTTTGTTCGCCGCGGCTATTCCCAGACCGGCGGCGCGGAAGCGTATTTGAAACGGCTTGCGCGCGGAGTGTTTGATGCAGGACATGACGTGCAACTTATTACTACGAGCGATTGGCCGCAGACCGAGTGGCCGTTTGGAATACTCGATTGCTTGCATTCCCAATCGGCAATTGCATTTGCGGATGAGCTGAAACAAATGCGATCGCGCATTCCCTGTGATGTCCTGATGAGCCTCGAGCGCGTGTGGGATTGTCACGTTTATCGCGCCGGCGATGGCGTCCATCGCGCGTGGCTCAATCGTAGAAGAAAATTTGAAGTCCCGCTGCAACGATTTATTCGGGGCCTTAATCGCAAACATCACGACATTTTGCAGCTCGAAGAAGCTCTCTTTACAAATCGCGGAGCAGGTCGCGTCATCGTCAATTCGCACATGGTGAAAAGTGAGATTGTCGACCTGTATCACTATCCCGCGGATAAGATTGACATCGTGCAAAACGGTGTTCCACTCGAAAAATTTCGCTTCGATCCGGAGGTGCGAGAAAAGTCGCGCACCGAATTGAAATTGAAGCCGGATCAAATCGCGCTCCTTTTTGCCGGCTCCGGCTGGGAACGCAAGGGATTACTTTTCGCGATCGAAGCGATGCAATTGTGCAAGAACCGGAAGATGCGCTTGCTCGTTGCCGGTCGCGGAAACAAGCGCTCCTACAAATCAAAGCGCGTCCAGTTCCTCGGCGAGGTGTCCGATCTTGTGCGCCTTTACGCGGCAGCGGACATTTTTATTCTGCCAACAATTTACGATCCGTTTTCCAATGCCTGTCTGGAAGCGCTCGCTTGCGGTCTGCCGGTGATCACGACACGCGCAAACGGATTCAGCGAAATAATCGAAGACGGCGTGCACGGATCAATTGTTGATTGCGCGAACGACCTCGTCGGTTTGCGTGACGCCTTGTGGTTTTGGTCGGATGCAGCACGTAGTGCTGCGGTGAGATCGACAAACATACAGTGCGCAGCGCAATTCGATATCTCAGGAAATGTTGCGCGGACTTTGGAAATTCTGATTCAGGCCGCGGCCAGCGCCGCGTCTACGTCTGGGAAAATCTGAAATACCTGATCGAGCCGCGAGATCTCAAAGATCGAACGCACTGTTTCCTGTAAGCCGGCCAGCGCGAACTTGCCGCCGTAGGCTTCGACCTTTTGCATTCCTTGGATAAAGGCCGCCAAACCCGCGCTATCGATGTAGGATACGCGGGAAAGATCGACAACCACCTGTTTTGGTTTTTTCTCGATCATCATATTGAGTGACGCTACGACGGTAGGCGAGACGTGCAGATCGAGTTCACCTTCCAGCGGCAGCACATTAGGATGATCTTTACGGGGCATTGGAAACGCGGGAGACGCGGATTTTTTCATTCACACCTTCAATCGTCAATCGATCACCATTCGAGCGTATCGATAACACCGTCCACATTCGAAAGATCATCGATCAGAAAATCGGGCTGATATTTTGCCAGCTGGTCGTGACTCCACGTGCCGGTCGCGACGGCAATAGTACGCGCGCCAAACGCTTTACCACAGGCAATATCGCGAGGGGTGTCGCCGATTACGTCGATCTCGGAGGCGGCGAATTCGCGACCATGCTTTTCCTTTGCGCGAGTGCGAGCGAATGTTCCGAGCCGGTTTCGATCTTGATGATCGTCGGCAAACGCGCCGAATTCAAAGAAATGCCAGACGCCATAATGCTCGAGCTTTAATTGCGCTCATCGGTCACACCCGCGATTTCGATGTCGTGCAGGTCATCTGCGATCCCGAACCGCTCGACGAGGGTCAATTTAAGCGCATGCACGCCTGCGCCGCCCGAATGGACAAGTGTGCCATCGATGTCGAAAAGAAGCAGGCGCTTGTGCGGTTCTGTCATATCGAGCGATTTGTCATTCTGAACGCAGATAAGAACCTCTCCCTTGCGCGGACGCTCTCGGCAAGAAAAGACATCCGCTACCACGTGACATGACAGGGCGTCTTGAGTCCATTCGGCAGAAGCGAGGTCTCTCGGCCGCCCTGCGACCTTGGATGACGACTACGGCGTCGGGGCGTGCATCATGAGGACGGCGATCATGCTCCCGAGAAATACGAGCAGCACGATTGCCGAGCCGACAAACATTGCAGTGCGAGTTGGGTCCTTCTGATCTTTCTGGCGCGGGAATGGGGATGCGTTCGCAAAATCGGCTGGGGCTACGCTCAATTCTGCCGGATTGGCTTCAATCTCATCGAGTTGAGGCAAGGGTCGCGACCCACTAGCGTCCGGTTCGTACCGCGCTTCGACTGCTCCAAATCGGATCCTGTCATCGAAACGCAGCGCCGTTTCCGTGGTCGGAATGCCGTTGACGCGCGTGCCGTTGGTTGAATCGAGATCTTTCAATCGATACGTTTCGCCGACAAGATACAACTGCGTGTGATGACTCGAAACCGACGGATCGCGAATAACGATTATGTTATCCGGCGCGCGCCCGATCGTGATCAGATCTCCGACGAGTTCATATGCGGTTCCGCTGATAACTAGCGTGGGCATGTTGTTATCTGGAACATAGTAAAGGATCCCAAGGTAGCGCAAGCCTCTGTCTTGCGGGCGGCTTAGAAACAAGCGGGCTGCTTGTGCTCCTTCTGCTCTGCCAGCATAGTGCGGCTCTCATGGCCATTGAGCTGACGCGTAATTTTTGTATCATCGCGCACATCGATCACGGCAAGACGACATTGTCCGATCGATTGCTCGAGCGCACCGGTACGATCCACGAACGCGAGAAGCAGGACCAACTGCTCGATTCGATGGACTTGGAGCGCGAGCGGGGAATCACAATCAAAGCGCATCCGGTGACGATGCGTTACACGAGTAAATCGGGCGAGATGTATCGGCTTAACCTGCTTGACACCCCGGGACATGTTGATTTTGCCTACGAGGTTTCGCGCAGTCTCGCGGCGTGCGAAGGCGCGTTGTTGATTGTTGACGCGGCGCAGGGGGTTGAGGCCCAAACAGTGGCGAACGTTCATCTGGCACACAAACAAGGGCTGACGATTGTTCCGATCATCAATAAAATCGATCTGCCAAACGCCGATGTGCCTGCCGTCCATCGACAATTGGAGGAAATCCTCGCAATCCCTTCCGAGGAAGCGATCGAAGCGAGCGCGAAGATGGGAATCGGTATCGAGGAAATTCTTGAGGGGATTGTGAAGCGCATCCCGCCGCCGCAAAAACCGGCGGATGAAACCTTGCGCGCGTTCGTGTTCGATTCGGTATTCGACGTTTACCGTGGTGTGGTTGGTTACGTCCGCGTCGTGTCCGGAACGATGGAAGCGAATCACGCGATCACGTTGATGAGCAACAACGCCCGTTATGAGATCAAGGAGGTCGGTGTGTTTACTCCGAAGATGCTCATGCAGCCGAAGCTCAGTCCAGGGGATGTCGGGTATTTCATCGCGAATATTAAAACGACCGCCGATATAAAAATCGGCGACACCATCACCGACCAACGTCATCCTGCGCGCGAACCGTTGCCAGGCTTTCAGGAAATTCACCCGATGGTGTTCAGCGGAATCTATCCGATCAACACCGGCGACTTCGAACACCTGAAGGCTGCGATCGGGAAGTTGCGGCTGAACGATGCCGCATTCATTTACACGCCGGAAAGTTCTGTCGCGCTCGGATTCGGGTTTCGCTGCGGATTCCTCGGTTTGCTCCACATGGAGATCATCCAGGAACGACTCAGGCGCGAGTACGACATGGACATCATCGCGACGAGTCCAAGCGTGGTGTATGAAGTGCTGACAACGCGTGGCGAAAAACTTTTGATCGATAATCCGGCGTACTTGCCCAATCCGAGTGTGATCGAGGAAATCCGGGAGCCGATCGTAAAGGCGTACGTAATCTGTCCGAATGAAAATATCGGTGACATCTTGCAGTTAATTCTTGAGAAGCGCGGCCAAATGGATCACACCGAGTCGCTCGACACGCGTCGCGTGATGTTGCATTGCGAACTGCCGCTCAACGAAATTCTTGTCGATTTTAACGACAAGGTTAAAAGCATTACGCGTGGCTACGGCTCGATGGATTACGAGCTCGCCGGCTATCGCGCGGCCAAGTTGGTGAAACTCGATCTGCTCGTGAATGGCGAACCAGTCGATGCCTTTTCGACGATTGTTCACAAAGATCGCGCAGAGGCGAGGGGACGCCAACTCGCGGCCAAATTGAAAGAAGTGATTCCGCGCCAGCTTTATCAAGTCGCGATCCAGGCAGCAATTGGTGGAAAAATTATTGCACGCGAGAGTGTTTCGGCGTTACGAAAAAACGTGACTGCAAAATGCTATGGCGGCGATATCACGCGGAAACGGAAATTGCTTGAGAAGCAAAAAGAGGGAAAAAAGCGCATGAAGAGCATCGGCAAGATCAATATTCCGCAGGAAGCGTTCATCCAGGTGCTAAGGGCGCAATGACGATGCCAGGCGAAAACGTCCAACCAACACCGAACACCTAGCTTCCAGGAACACGAATCAATGTTTACGACCCGTTACGTCAAGCACAGCAGATTGCTCTTGCGGCATGCTCAAAAATATCTGCGCTATAAGAACGATTTGCTCAGTGCCTCGAGCCGGGAAGAGATCATTACCGGAATAGAGAACCTCCGGGCCGCGTTGCGTGAGCGCGATCACGAGAGGATACAAAACGAAGCGGAAGCGCTCGATAAAACATTACACAAACTGACGCCGGTAAACTGGGAATCCCACTGGCGGGAAAATTGTGAGGTAATCTTGGTCGCGATTGTGGTGGCGGTCGGCATTCGCTCTTATTTATTGCAGCCGTTTAAGATTCCCACCGGCTCGATGCAACCGACCCTCAACGGAATTATTGGTCATCCCAGTACGACGCCGGTGCCAAACATTCTACGTCAGATCGCGGACTTCATTATTCTCGGCCGCAATTACATCGACGTTGTCTCGCGTCAGGATGACCAGATTTTGCAGATCGAGCAGAAAAAATTTCTCTTCTTCTTCACATTTTCACGACTGATCTGCCAGCAGCAGAATTTTCTGGTTTACGCGCCGCCCGAAACGCTTACTCATGATTTCAACGTTTTTGCCGGCCGGATTTATCACCGTGATGAGATTATTGCCAGGGGTGCAGTGGACACAGGCGATCAGGTCTTTGTCGACAAGTTTAGCTACAATTTTGTTAAGCCACACCGGGGCGACGTTTTCGTTTTCCGGACAAATCATATCTTCGGGATTCGGGAGGACCCGGAAACCGGGTCGCCTTTTTACATTAAACGACTGGCCGGCTTGCCGGGAGATGAGTTGCGGATCGACCCGCCATTTCTTTACGCCAACGACAAAATCGCAGAAGGTTTTGGTTTCGCGAGGGTAATGGCGGCGAAGCCACCCTATCGCGGTTATGCACTGGGCCGAGATTATCTGGCGGAGCCAAATCGCTCCTTTGTCGTGCCGGAAAATGGCTATTTCGCTCTTGGCGACAACAGCTACAACAGCTATGACAGCCGCTACTGGGGACCTGTGCCGGAAGAAAACCTCGTCGGACGCGGGTTGTTTGTTTACTGGCCGTTCAACCGTCACTGGGGCTTAATTCGTTAGGCCGATATTTCTCCGGCATGGTATCGAGCCTCCCGCGAGTATGTGCTCTGCTTGGGCTCTGCGGTGGGTATGCCTTGCTGATGTTTTTTAATCCGGTCCGGCAATCGCTCGGCAACGGGTTTCGCTGCATCGGACGCTTCAAACGCATCTGGCTTACGTTTGCCCTTCTTGGGTTCGGTTACTTCGTTTTCCAATTTGCCACGTTTACGCCCATCCGAAAATCGGCCGATCTCGATCTGAACCAGATCATCTCGTTGCCGAGTTGGTACTGGCCGAGATTTGTAGAGATATGGAGAGAAACGCCGTTGCCTGCACTGGAAGGGGTAGCCGGAATTTTTGACAACGCGACCACCACTTATCCGCTCTCCGTCCTGGCCGCTGTGTTCATGATCATCAACTGGCGCGGTCTGCACGGCGCGCTGCTTCGTGCTTTGTGGAAGAGGTATCGTTTCTGGAGCTATTTCATCTACTTCATTCTGCTGCTGAGCGCGCTGGCATCGCTCTTCAAGCCGATTGTATTCTGGCGATTGCCGGAGTGGGGCGGCCTCGTTCCGGCCGCCGGGCTATTGCAAATTTCGGCCACGGTGGATGCGGTTGCATTTATTTTCGAATATCTATTTGGCGTCTATATCCAGGTGTATTTGATCACTGTGTGTCTGGCGTGGGTAAAAGGAGTTAGCTTTGAAGAAGGGGAGCTGTTCCGCTTCGCTATGCGCCGCTTCAGTTATGTTTTAAAATGGGCTGGCATCGTCGTGTTAGTAAGCACTTTGATGGTGCGGCTGCCACTCCTCCTCGCTTACTTCATGAATATTCCCGGTGTGCTCGACTACTTGCCGATCGAGCGCAGCGTGATAAGCGGCTTGATCATTGCTTTCTGCTCCGTCCAAATCTCGCTCGCTCTGCATAATGAAAGCCTGGGCGATGCAATCCGCGCGCATCGTCGATTCATTCGGCAAAATGCGGGCCGCCTCGCCTGGTTTTTGCTCATCTGCGGAGTCCACTTTTTCTGGATCATGGTTTGCGATGCCATCGTGCGCGGCGCAATTGCCGATCGGCTGGGCGCGCTCTTCTTTTGGAAATTCATCTTTGCCTGTCTTCGCGGAATTATCACGGGCTGGCTTTTGGCTTCGTGGGTCTGTCTGTTTCGCCAATGCGAAAGTCGACGCCTTCAGCAGGAGAAATGGATTCAGTATTAACCCCAGCTGCGAGGACGCACATGAATGCGGCGAAAATTACCCGCCAGAGCAAATCGAATCTGGCCTTGGCGTTTATTTCGTTAGGGCGCGAACGCAAGCGTGACATCACCATCTTCTACGCATTTTGTCGTGTAATCGACGACACTGCCGATTCTTCCGAGCTCGATGTCGCGGAAAAGCGACGGCGCCTGGCAGCATGGCGCGAGATGCTCCGCGTCGAGATTCCAGATGAGCCGACCCTTGCGCATGATCTGCGGCGTTTGATCGACAAGTATTGGTTATCGATCGATATGCTCGAGGAAATTATTACCGGAGTTGAGATGGATTTGAGCATCTCACGGTATGCGGCGTTCGAGGACCTGTGTATTTATTGCTATCGCGTCGCCAGCGCAGTCGGGCTCATCAGCATCGAGATTTTTGGATATCGCAATCCCGCCTGTAAAGAATATGCGCTTCAGCTCGGCCTGGCGTTGCAAATGACGAACATTATTCGCGACGTCGGGAAAGATTTGCGGAAAGGCCGCATCTATCTGCCGCAGGAAGATCTAGCGCGTTTCAGTTACTCCGAATCCGACCTGCAAAATCGACAATACAATGAGCGCTTCGTTCAACTGATGGACTTCGAGGCAGCGCGTGCGCGGCAGTTTTTCTCGCGTGCCGCGGCTACGCTTCCACGTGAAGATCGGCGATCGATGATCGCCGCCGAGATCATGGGGGCGGTTTATCGCGGTTTGCTTCGTAAAATGGAGATGGACAAGTTTCGCATTTTCGAAAAAGAATACCGCCTCGGCAAACTGGCGAAAATGGGTCGGATCGCAGTGCAGCTGCTCAAAAGTTTTTGAATTAATCGCAGCAAGTGTCCGTCTGACTTCTCCACTACGAAAAGGGGTTAATAAACGAATATGAAAACTAAATTGGTCACTTTCTGTAGTGGCAGTGAGTTGAGTCGCGCTCATTTTTTCTAACATCGTTTCAGCAGAGTACGCAACCTCGCTCGACCGGCGCGGTTTAATTCATCACGGGTAATTTATGAATAGAAAAATTTTCACGATTATTTTGCTCACTGCGCTGAGTTCTTTTGTTCTCAGCTCCTGTGAAACGCCAGTTGGACAAGGTGCCGGAATAGGTGCTGCGACCGGAGCGATCATTGGCGGCGCAGCGACAGGTCATGTCCGCGGCGCGGCCATCGGCGCTGCCGCAGGGGCCGCAGCCGGCGCGCTAGTCGGGGCGGCCGTCGAAGAGGATCAAGCCGCGCGTTACGGTCCGCCGCCTCCAGGCGGTTTTCCATTCGCGCGTTGGGCTGGGACGCCCGGTTTCTACTACAGCCCTTACACCGGTCGCGCTTACGATCTTCGCGGTGTTCCGCCTGGTGGACTGACTCGCGACGTCGATACTGGGCAACTTTTCCGTAAACCCTAATCAGCGGCAGTTTAGTTCAGGCGTTTCCCCAGAGATCAGCGCGTTTGGGCTTGGAGTGCATCCACGAGCGCTTGCGCTTCCTCAGTCATCCTCAGTAATTCCGGCCACGGCCGGTGGTAGTTTTCACCCGGCAGCTTGCGCGTTGCGTCAAACCCCATGTGGGAACCGATGTTTTGATCGGTGGGCGCGTGGTCAAGCGAATCGCTCGGATTCTTGATGACAGTCGTGTCCCGCGCTGGATCGGTGTTCGCGCACAACCGAAAGAGCACTTCGCTCGTATTGTGCACGTCGCAGTCCTCGTCAACCACGACGATGTATTTACTGAACATCATCTGGCCCATGCCCCATAGGCCGTGCATGACTTTAAAAGCCTGATAGGGGTACTGCTTCCGGATACTAACGAACACGAGATTATGGAAAACGCCTTCCGGCGGCAGCGTCATGTCCACGATTTCCGGGAAATTCATTTTGAATACTGGCAGGAAAATCCGCACACACGCGTCGCCGATATAATAATCCTCCATCGGTGGCACACCTACGATGGTTGTCGGATAAATCGCCTCGCGCCGATGTGTAATCGCGGTTAAGTGGAATACCGGATAGTCTTCCACCGCGGTATAGAAACCCGTGTGATCGCCAAACGGCCCCTCCGGTTGCATCTCGCCGGGTTGCACATAACCTTCCAGCACAAAATCGACGTCGGCCGGAACATCGACATCGATTGTTTTGCAACGAACGAGCTCGATCGATTTTTTTCGAAGAAAACCCGCGAAAAGAATTTCATCCAAACCATCGGGCAGCGGTGCGGTTGCCGCGAAGGTATAGATCGGATCGCCGCCTAGCGTGACTGCAACCGGCATGCGCTCACCGCGTTCGTAATAGCGCTTGCCATGGCGCGCGCCCACCTTGTGAATTTGCCAATGCATTCCGGTCGTGCGCTCGTCATAAATTTGCATCCGATAGACGCCGATATTTCGTGCTCCTGTCTCGGGATCGCGTGTGTGCACATTCGGCAACGTGATAAAACGTCCGCGCAGCTCGTTCAATGAAAAATCTCTTCCGTTGCCGATCTTGTGGACAACGTTGTGGCATTGGGCCTCGTGCACGGGTTTTGGGCGCGCGTGCAATAGATGAATTCCTTGCTTGAGCAAACTCCAACCTTCGCGCAGATCGGTGGGCGGTTTCGCTTTCAGGATGAGTTGAATCTCCTGGGCGATATCTGCGATTTCCGCGACCTGGAGGGCCAACGCCATCCGGCGGCGCGATCCCATCGTATTGATCGCGACCGGGAATTCCGATTTTTTTCCATCGACAATCGGTTGCTCGAAAAGAAGCGCCTTCCCTCCACCGGGCGATTTCATTTCGCGGTCCGCCCACTCTGCAATGAGCAGATCTGTGTCGACCGGGACGGCGACGCGTTTCAGCTCGCCCGCTTCGTCAAGAGCGTCGAGGAACTTTCGAAATGAGCGGTAAGCCATTTGTCAGGCGTGCCGCGACTCTGATTCGTTCTGTGGCAGAACGCGAGAGAATTTCTTAATCAGCGGTACGGTGGCACCAGGTATTGGAACGACACGACCCGTCCATTTCCGAAGGTGACCGTCTTGGTCGGATACGGAATGCTCGGCGGAATGTAGGAATAATAGAATGGATCGAAGAAGGGATCGCCAAAGAACACGAAAGACCGGCCGCCATGATGATGGTGGCTGCCCACAAAACCGACGCTGGTAAATCCGAAACCGTAACCATAACCGTAACGATACGGACCATATGGGTATCCGTAACCGTACGGAGCCGTCGTGTAATTTACATAAATCCAAGTCTCAGTTGGACGGCCGCGCATATTGCCCACAATTTTCCGATCGGGCGAGCCCCAGGCCAGCCACACTGCATTTTGCGACATACCCGCGCGAATCTGTCCTTGGCTGACAAGCGATTGGTCCCTCGGAGAAAGAGTTTGGTAAATTTCGGGGTGCCCGGAGATTCGCGTCTCGGTCGTGGAACAACTCGCAAGAACTAGCGCGCTGGCGGCGATGCCGAGGGTCGGAGTCCTGAAAAAGAACGGACGCTTCATAGGAAAAATGATACAGTCGCCGAGTTATGAGTCAATCATGTCACTTCCTTGATTCAACTCCGCATTAACCGTAACGTTACGCTCGAATGCAAGATCGGTACGGCCATCGGATTTCCTATCTGCGTGTCTCGATCACAGACCGCTGCAACGAGCGCTGCACCTATTGCATGCCGCATGAGTTGCAGGAGTGGTTGCCGCGGGAAGAAATCCTGAATTTCGAGGAAACCTTGCGCCTCATTCGCATTGCAACCGATCTGGGTGTGTCGAAGGTCAGGATCACCGGGGGCGAGCCGCTCACTCGCCGCGGGGTGCTCGATCTTATTCGTGAACTTCCGAAAATTCCAGGCCTTCGCGACATAGGTCTTTCCACGAACGGGACACTGCTCGCGCGGGAAGTTGAGCCGCAGCGGACAATGGCGGCAGCTTTACGAAGCGCCAGCGTGAGATCGGTCAACATTTCGCTCGATACATTGAATCGAAATGTTTATTCCGAAATCACCGGGCGCGATTTACACCCACAAGTCCTAAACGGGATCGATGCCGCCATCACAGCAGGATTCGATCAAATCAAATTGAATACGGTCCTGATGCGCGGCCGAAATGAAGACCAATTAATTCCGCTAATCGAGTTTGCTGCGGCGCGTAATTTAATTCTGCGTTTCATCGAGATGATGCCCGTTAGCACGAGAGAAGTTCTCGGTGACGAAAATTTCATATCGATTTCTCAGGCGAAGCGGGTGATCGAATCGCGTTATGGCAGCCTGATTCCAGAGCCGGAGTTTCGAACGAATGGACCAGCCTCTTACTATCAGATCCCGAGCCGTCAACAACGCATCGGTTTTATCGGTGCGATGACGAACCTTCACTTTTGCGAGAGCTGCAACAAACTTCGTCTCACTTGCGATGGAAAGTTACGTCCTTGTCTTGGTAGCTACCTCGAGTTCGACATCATGAAACCACTTCGAGCCGGCGCGAGTGATGAGGAACTCAAACAGTTTTTCCTCGACGTTGTCGATCGAAAGCCGGAGCAGCACGATTTTCGCGACAATTACAAGCCTGGCCGCAAAATGGTTGCAATTGGCGGCTGATCGATGAGGCGTCTCACCCATATCGCCGCCGACGGCTGCGCACAAATGGTCGATGTCTCGGCCAAGCCGCTCACCGCGCGGACCGCAGTTGCAACAGGAAAAATCCGGCTTCAGCGCGAAACGCTCGGCCTGATTTCTAATGAGCAAATCGCGAAGGGCAACGTCTTTGCGACCGCGCGGATTGCCGGCATCCAAGCTGCCAAACAAACCGCGCATCTCATTCCGCTCTGCCACACCTTGCCGTTAAGTGAGGTCAAGATAGAAATCGTCACGTTAAACAATCACGCGGAGGTGAAATGCACCGCCCGGACTGTTGCGCAGACCGGCGTCGAGATGGAAGCGCTTACCGGCGTAGCCGTCGCGCTGCTCACGATCTACGACATGTGCAAAGCCGTGGATAAAGAGATGGAGATTTCGGATGTGCGTTTGGTAGAGAAGACCAAAAGCCCCTCTAGCGGCGGTCTATGACCCCCGGAACCAAAGCAGACGACGCTCATAAAGCGCCGCTACAATAAAGTGCAAATACAAGTTGGAATCATCACAATTTCGGACCGCGCGAGCGCCGGCGAATACAAGGACCTCGGCGGACCGGCACTGAAAGAAGCTGCACAAAAAGCAGGCTGGCAGGTTCTTTCTGAAGCGATCGTCCCGGATGACGCACGACGCATTCAGGAAACAATTCGTTCCTTTTCTCAGCAAGGCTGCGGCTTGATTTTGACGACGGGCGGGACAGGAATTGGTCCGCGCGATGTCACTCCGGAGGCAATCCGCGCGATCACGCGCGCGGAACTGCCCGGTTTTGGAGAAGTGATGCGCGCTGAATCAATGAAGATCACGCCGAACTCGATTCTGTCGCGCAGCCTGGCAGCGATTGTCGATCTTTCACTGGTGATCGCACTTCCGGGAAAGCCGAGCGGCGCTGTGGAATGTCTCGGCTTTGTCCAGGGCGCAATTTCGCACGGGGTCGCGTTGGCGCAGCGCGTGCCGACTTCGTGTTGAATTGGTGGGGCGCGATCTCCGAGCGCGCCGACGAAAATGTAGCCACGATTCTGCTGGCCTGCATGGCGCGTCTCACAGAGGCGCGGCTACAGCCTTGATCTTCAGTCCGGATAAGTCAGCAATCGCATTAATTGCTTGCCGTATTCAGTGAGATGGGCACTGGAGGATCGGCCAGAAATTTCATCGCGTGTCAAATAGGAATAATCGATGGCGCTTTTCTCAACGTAACTCAGTTCTGGCTGCGTCACGTGTTTGTCGCTTGGTTCTATCTTCAGCGGCAATCCCGAGCGTGCGAAAGAAACTTCCCACGACGATTTCTCGTTCCCGCGACTGCTGGCCAGCATCCACGGATAATCTTTCGGCAGTTCGAAATGTGATGATTTAGGTAGGCTCACTTTGTAAAATGTTTCTTCGCCCTGAAGAAATTGGGGAATCGTAAGTGAATGATTTGTGCGTAAAGCGAGGTAGAGCCGCGCGATATCGAGACCGGCGAGATTGATCCCGTTGTAAACGCCGTTGTGATTTGGGTCGTTTTTAAAAAATGCATCGTGCCATGCTTCGAATCGATGACTGAGCATCAGATTCAATTCCAAATGGAGATGCGCGCGCGCCTGATTTAATCCAACCCCAGTGTAGCCCATCACTCCAATCCGTTGACCGCGTCGCACAGACTCGCCGGGCTGAATCCCGATCGAACTCAGATGCCCATACAAACTGTAATAGCTTGAGCCACCCCAGCGGTGCTCGATCACGATGTACTTCCCATAATTCGAGTAGCCGGGCACGAGGTTCGTGTGCACGACCTTGCCGTCCGCGATGGCACGCACTTCATCGAGCGGTTCGCCGCGCGCATCGCGCTGCAGCGATTTGATGTCCACTCCTTCGTGGAAACGCGTGTAAAAGATGCCTGCCGATGTCTCAATGGGGTCACGCACAAACCCGTATTGCCCACCCTCCCACGGGCTCGACTTAACTCCTTTAAAATCCCGCTCGATATATTGGTAAAATGCGGGCCCGCCGCCCGAGAAAAGAGCGTCATTGTCCGTCGGCAGCGCTAGGTCGAGCGTTTGATGTTGCATCTGCGCTATCAGGGTGGAACGAATCAGCAAAAGCACGAGTGTCGCGGCAATGAAATGAATCTTTACATTCGGACGCAACCCGGAACGGCAAAAGCTGAATGAACAAACAGTTCTTCGCATCGAACATGATTGGCTAAAAGCATTGACTGAACGTGATCGCGCAGCGCTCGACCCCGTTCTCGCCGATGACTTCATGAACTCCACGTGGAAGGGAGAACTGCTCGACAAGCGGCAAATGCTCGAAGGACTGGCCAAGCCTGTTAGATACTGTCACCGCTTGGATGATTTGAAAGTTAATCTTTATCAAAAGACTGCGATTGTAAGGGGCATAAACATCGTAACTGATCAAACCGGTCGTATCCTGACGAGAATTCGCTTCACTGACGTTTTCATTTATCCTGACGGCCGGTGGCAGGCGGTCGCCGCACAAGAGACCGAGATTAAGACTCGATGAAATCCAGTGGCCGACATGTTCAACGTTTTGTCTTTCCGAGCAACCGCCACTCTTTTTTCATCGATTCAATATCGGCCGCAGTCAGTCCGGAAGCGATGTAGATTTTTCCGTCGGACACGCGCTTATCGATTGCAAGCTCCGTGATTGGCCGCCCATTGATGAATACAAAAAGATAACTGCCCCGGCGCTCGATGCTTAAGGTGTCGAGCGCAATCCTTCCGTGCTCATCGAGTTGAAAGAGCGCACCATAAGTTCCGTTTGCCGCCGGATACGGGTAAAACGCGATAACGTCCTGCTCCGAGATGCGGGGTATCTTTTCGATCGCAACATCTTTCCCGGAGAGCTTGGCGCGTACGGCTGTTGAAAAGACCTCGGTATCTTGCGGATTCCCCTGTGCATGGACGCGGAAAATGCAATGTCGCTCTTTCGCAAAGCCAACCGGCAGCGCGACGAGCAGCCAAAGCCAGAGCGCACAGAAAGCCTTCATGTCGATTGATAAAGGGTTTGACAGGATTTGCAACGTTTGCTGTTTAACCCGCTCATGAGACGACGCGTTGTTTTGCTCCTTCTAGTGTCCGCGATCGTGGGACGTAGCTTGGGCCAGGAAGCCGCGCCTACTGCGACACCGCACAGACGCGGCTGGTTGAGCCGCATGCTCCATCCGTTTTCTCCCGAAGCAGTCCCGCAGTACAAGGATCCAAGATTACGCGGTCTCGCACTCGACTTACAAATAACGCCACAGACGATAAAACTCTCGGAGGTCCGCCAGCTCGGGATCAAGGCGACGTTGACGAATGAATCGAAGCGTCCCGTTACACTCGAATTTGCGACAAACCAGCGAATCGAAATTTATTTAAGGAACTCCGCTGGGGAAATCCTGACGAAATGGTCCGACAATCACGCGATTGCAGAAAAACCGGGAACGGTTTTGATTAATCCCCAAGAGCACGTCGAATATAACGAGACGATTGCGGCGCGCGATCTCACGCCGAATAAAGTTTTTATCGCTGAGGTTTTCTTTCCAAAATATCCGGAGCTGCGAATCCAGCAAAAATTTCTGGCCGTGCCATAGGTAGGGACGGATCGCTGTGCCGTCGGCTTCGAGGTCGTGGTTCGTGTATAAACCCTCAATAGCATGCTCTTTTCCGATTATCACACCCATCCGCAGGGACATCGGGTGCAGCCTTATACGCAGGAGCTCCTGGGGCCATGGGCGGATTCGGCACGCAAAATCGGATTACGCGACATAGCTTTCACCGATCACGATCGTTATCACGCCGGAATCGATTTCGATGAAATCGACCGTTTGCGCGAGAAAAACTTCGATCTAAAGATTCGCGCTGGCGTCGAGCTCGATAACGATCCAGGTCACTCAGCGGCGGGACGAAAATGGATCGAGCAACATTGGGGCAAACTCGATTTTGTCCTTGGCTCCGTCCATTTTCTTTGTCGCGACGATCAGATGTTTGACAGCGTCCCGGAAGGCGCCGAGCAATTCGAGGGGCGCGATATTGATGCCATTTACATTGACTACTTTCGCCGTGTCCGCGAAGTAGCAGCGACTGGGCTTGTCGACTGCCTTGCCCATCTCGACCTCATCAAAATCCATGGCCATCGGCCAAATGCGGAGATTGACGCGATCGCGGGCGAAACGCTCGATTTCATTCGTTCGCGCAACCTTGGGATTGAACTTTCCACCGCAGGCTGGCGCAAGCCGGTGAACGAGCTTTATCCAAGCGATCGAATCATTGAACTCGCGATTAAGAAGGGGATTCCATTTACGACCGCGTCCGACGCGCATTCGCACGTGCAGCTTGGTGACAACTTCGGCGCTCTTGTCGAGAAAATGAATTCGTTTGGCATTCGCGAAGTTTGTGTTTACCACAAACACACGCGCGAAATGCGAGCGGTTTTGTAGCAGCGCTCCACGAGCGTCGTATAGGTTTTATTCGACAAGCGCGACGACCACAGACCGTTCGTTACAGCTGAAGTCCGCCCGTGATTTTTGTCATCTCCGAGTGCGCAAGCGCTTTTCCTTGCTCGACTGCCTGCTTTACCGCGCTCAACACAATTTCCTCGAGAAATGCGACATCGTTTGGATCGACAACTTCCCTGTCGATCTTGATTGCGATCACGTCGCCAGCGCCGTTCGCCGTCACTCTTACTTTGCCGCCACCCGCTCGCACTTCGACAGTCTTCGTCTCGAGCTCAGCTTGTGTTTTCGCCATTTGCTCCTGCATCTTCTGCGCCTGCTTCATGAGCTTGTTCAAATTCATAATCTTAGATCAGGATCTTATTTCACCTTTGAACATTTCAAGGGCTTCCTGGATGAGCGGATCATCTTTGAAATCGTCAGCTGTGGAACTCTTTCCAGTCTGTGAAGACGCTGAGTGCCTGGAAGGAAGTT
>WNFR01003272.1_pt1 | contig 16832 bp, 13 predicted proteins | sample 5400221 | NCBI WGS metagenome assembly WNFR01 (sample SAMN13153357, study PRJNA577476) | soil metagenome | isolation source: 40 cm soil under Madrone tree | place: USA:California | collected 2016-06-14
CTCGACGGCTACGTCACGGTCTCGACCGGCGGCGACGAGGCATGGCACTTCCACCTCTGCATCGGTCCGCATCATGGCACGCGCAATCGACCCACCCCGCCCGCGCTCGCATCCTGGCGGCGCTGCGCCCGCGCGGCATTCTTCCGTGACAGCGACCGTGCGGGACGTCACAGCTCGTGGGGATTTCGAATGTGGAACGGGCGCGACGAGCAGATGATGACGGTCTTCTTTCCCAACCCGTGGCTCGACCCGGCTCGCATGCGGATGGTGCGCCAACCGGATTGGTCACGCCTCGCGCTATGGATGCGGCTGCGCGAGCGCTGGACTGGTGTGGCGTCCGAACCGCCGCCCGCGGATGCCACACCGCCGAGGATGCACTGATCGCCTCGACCGAGACGATCTCGTCGCCGTCGTCGCGTCCTGCGACTCGGAGAGAGCTGCATCTGGACGCCGCGGCGCGCTCGACTGCGAGTAATCCCGTGCCGCTGCGTGTTCGGGAGCATGGTGACAATGTCCAAACGATAGAATCGTCATATACGAAATAATATTTAGAGTGATATTTGCATCTTGACAGACGATTGCGATTCGCTTATTCTTCGCCCTAGATGGGCGAAACTGTTTTCGACGCGTCGACCCGGAGTACGCCGTTCGAGATCGTGCCAGCCGAGCTGCTGGCACGCCCCCATCGCGACGAGCTCCGCCGGCTCGATCGGGCGGACGCCGCGCTCGTCGTCGACGGCTATCTCCGTCGCCTCTCCTCGCAGGAGGCGCGCTGCCGCCGTGTGCTCGGCACGTTGGCGTCGGACTTCCTCCGTCGCCGCGCGCATCACGCCCTCGGCTTCGTGCGCGTCGACGACTACGCGCGGGAGCGTCTCGGCCTGTCGGGGCGCGAGCTTCAATCCGCCGCGCAAGTCGTCGGCGGGTTGCGCGAGCTGCCGACGCTCGCCGCCGCGTTCGACGAGGGCACGCTCTCGTGGACGCAGGCGCGCTTGTTGGTCGCCGTCGCGCGTCCGGGGACGGAAGCCGCGTGGCTCGCGATCGCTCGCGACCGCACGGTGCGCGCTCTCGAGGCCGTGATCCGCGACGCGCGGCGGCGCGCCCGACAGGACGCCGCGGTCCTCGCGCCGCCGCCGCTCGCGACATTCGCGCCGCCGCTCCCGCCCGGCGCCGGTCTCGCCGTCGACGCCGCCCTCGACGAATGCGCCGAGAGCGGCCGCACCATCGACGGCGAGCCCGCAGTGACGTTCCGCCTCCGCTGCCCGCGCTGGGTCCCGCCCCTCTGGCGCGAAGCCGTCGAGCTCGCCCGCCGCGTCGCCGGCGAGTCGCTCGCGCCGTGGCGCGCCGCCGAAGCGATCGCCGCCGAGGGCCTCTCCGCGCCGGCCCAACACGCCGCGTCCGACGTCGACGTCCCGCGTCCGCCGTCACCGCGCGCCGCCACCAACCCCGACGAGACTCGCGCCGCGTTCACCGCGCGCTCCGCCTTCGACACCATCGATTGGTCGTGCGTCGTCGAGGCCGTTCCCCAAGACGTCGAGCGCCTCGCCCACGACGTCGCCGCCTGCGATCCCCACGCGCTCGACCGCCGCATGCGCGCCGCCGTCCACGCTCTCCGCCGTGTCGACTGGCAGCTCGGCCGTCTGCTGCGTCTGATCCTCGATTGTCGATTGTATGTGCTGTTCGGCTTCGCCTCCTGGTCGACGTACGTCCGCGAGCGCCTCGGCATCTCCACGCGCACCGCCGGCCTCCTCGTCGCGATCGAGCGCAAGACGTGGGCCTCCCCGGCCCTCATGGAGGCGTACCGCAGCGGCGCCCTCTCCACCGTCCGCGCGCTGACCATCGCTCCCGTCGTCGGCGATCACGACCGCGACGCCTGGATCGAGCGCGCCTCCGAGGTGACCCTACGCCGCCTCACCGACGAGGTCGCCTGGGCCCTCGACGTCCGCGACGCCGCGCCGTCGCCCACCGCCGTCGCGCCGCCGACTCACGGCGCGCCGCTCGTCGTCCCTCCGCGGCAAATGCGTGCGCCCCTCGATGAGGAGCTCACCGCCGAGATCGTCGTCCGCGGCCCCGCGACCGTCGTCGCGCTGCTCCGCGCCGCCATCGCCGCGTTCCACCCGCCGCTGACACCAGCGTGGACGGGCTTCGTCGACCTGCTCACGCACGTGAAGACCGAATGGGAACGCCTCCCGCGCCACCGCGACCCGGTCTTTGCGCGTGACGGCTGGCGCTGTTCGGTGCCGGCGTGCGGCTCGCGGCGGAATCTCCAAGATCATCACATAATCTTCCGCTCGCGCGGCGGTACCAACGCGCGCACCAATCGCCTCACGTTGTGCGCGGGGCATCATCTGCACGGGATTCATGATGGGTGGGTGCGGGCGCGGGGCAAGGCGCCGGCGGGGATTTGGTGGGAGCTCGGGGTACGTGGTGATGGGCCGCCGTTGTTGCGGCTCTTTGGTGAGCAATACGATGACTGCTCCGGGTCGAAGTAGAACGGAGGGCGGAGAGTCCCTCGCCTCATGGAACGTCGCGCGCGCGCTGCGCAACGGCACGGACGTTACCCCGCAACTATTTCGTTGAGACCCTCGACGAGGTGCTCGATCTCCTCGACCGAAACGCGACCGATCCGCTTGCCGAGCCGGCGCGTCGACAGCGTGCGGATTTGGCTGATTTTGACCCACGCCCGTTTCCCGAGTTGTAGCGACCCAAGCTCTAGAACGAGCGGAAACCCGGCCCGCTGCGGCTGTCTGGTCAACGCCATGGCTATGACGATGCCGGAGTGCTCGTTGAACACGTCGGCGCTGAGGATGACGACGGGGCGGCGGCCCGCTTGCGCGTGGCCGACGACGGGATTCAGGTTGGCCCAGACGATGTCGCCCCTCAGAACTCGGGCCATTCGTCGAGATCCTCGGCCAACCCTTCGTCGGCCATCTTCCGTTCGGCGGACTTGCTCAGCTTCGCGCACTCACGCGCGAGCCGGCCGCGCTCGAGCCGGTCGAGTTTGTCACGGACCGCTTCCTGAATCGCACGGCTTCGATTCGGAAACTTGCGCTGCGCGACGAGGCGGTCGATGCGTTTCAACAGCTGCTCGTCGATCGTGATGGCGACTTTGGCGGCCGGCATCGCGGAACCAGTGGGTATGATGAAACCTCATACCAGCCCGGCGCACTGCGCGACAAGCAGCGTATCGCCGCTGAGAGCTGAAGCAACGAGTTCGAGTACCTACGGCGCCGCGCGTAGACTGCGGCTCGTCGGTGATCGCTATGGAGCGATCGCTCGCGCCTGACCGCTCCGAGATATGACCGAAAGTTGTGGATCGCGGACCGTGACGCCAGGGGTCGCCTGCAGCGGGTCGACATACCATAGATGGTATGTCATCGTGGGGGCGTGGGATGGGGTGTGGTGGAGCTGGAGCCGGAGGTGGTGGCGTGGATCCGGGGCCTTCCGGATGAAGAGTTCGGTCGCGCAGAGTTTTACATCGACCTCTTGGGAGAGAAAGGTGTTCACCTCGATGAACCCTACACACGCCAGCTGCGCGGCAAGCTTCGTGAGCTGCGGTTCTACCTCGGGTCGGTTGGGCGTGCCGTACGTATCGCCTACTACATCGCGAGCGGACGGCGAATCATTCTTCTCACGGTGTTCAGCAAGCAGCAGCGACGCGAGCGCGCCGAAGTCGCGCGGGCCGAGCGCGCGATGAGGCGGTGTATCACGGAAGGGCACACGGCGGAGGATGACTCGAATGACTGACCGACGGAGCTGGAGCGCCCTCAAACGCGAGCGTAAGATTTCGGTCGCACGCCGCGCCGGCTACCGGCATGCCAAGGAAGCATTCGCGATTGCCGCGCGGGTCCGCGAAGCACGCGAGCGCCTGGGCCTTACACAGGCCGAGCTCGCTGCTCGCATCGGCAGCACGCAGCCGGCCATCGCGCGGCTCGAGGCGGGTGGAGTGACGCCGAACCTCGACACGCTTCATCGCATCGCCGAAGCGCTCGGCCTCGAGCTGATCGTTGATCTCCGCCGCGCTCGCCGCTCGGCCTGAACGCAGGCGAAGCCGAGATTCTCCGCAACCAGGGTGAGCCGCTAGTGTTCCGAGACGGGACACTAGCCTCGGACAGCTTGGCCGAGATCAGGACGAAAGTGGTCAGGGGCGCTCCGCGTTACCTTGCTCCCTTGTGGGGCAGGTCGAGAGGGGGACGCGAGAACCCGGCGGCTCGGCTATGCACGCGCGGCCCGCGAATTCATTACGCGCCTACGAAGCAATCCACACCGCTTACCAATTTCTCAAACTCCCCGGCTCCGGACCACGCACAACTAGACTCAGCCGGCGACGTTCACTCGCAACGCCGCGACGCCGCCGCGCTTCACGACCTTCTGGCCTTTCCCGGCACGCCGCCCCGCCGGCACCTCGCGCATCGCGATCTGACGCTCGCCCCCCTCGGGCGTGACCGCGACGAAGCTCGCATCCTTCGCCAGCGCCAGTGCGCCGACGACGCGGTCGTCGACCTTGTCCGGCCGCATGAGAATCACGCCCCGTCCCACGCCGGCGAGCTCGGGGACCTCGTCGGCGGGGAACCGCAGCATCTTGCCGCGCGTGGTGGCGACGACGACTTGCGGCCCCGCGATCGCCTCGACGGAGACGATCTCGTCGCCCTCGCCGACGCGCGCGAGGCGTCGTCCGGCGCGCGTCGTCTCCGATAGATCGGGTGTTGCACGGAAGCCGTAGCCCTTCGCCGACGCGACGATCACGCTCAGCACCTCATCCGTCAGCTGAATGATCCCCGGTAACGGCGGCTGCCCGTCGACGGCGGCAACCTCCGGCGCTTTCCCGGCCTCCCGAATCAACCGCGCCGCAACCACCCGCTCGCCGTCGCCGAACTTCAAGAGCGACTGCACCGGCTCGCCGTAGCCGGTCGTCGCCGGCACGTCGGCGACGCGCAGCACGTACAGCGCACCCTTGCTGGAGAAGAGCACCAACCGATCGCGCGTCGTCCCGGGGAACAGCGCAAACAGCGCGTCGCCCTCGCGCAGTCGCGTCGACGATGGGTCCTTCACCTCGCGCACCCGTTTCAGCCAGCCGTCGCGCGAGAGCACGACCGTCGCGTCCTCGTGGACGATGTACGCTTCGGGGTCATACTCGAGCTCCTCGCCGGCCGAGAACGCGGTGCGGCGCTTGTCGCCGTACTTCTCGCCGAGGCGCTCGAGCTCGGCGCGGATCAGCTTCCAGCGCTCGCGCGGCTTCGCGAGCAGCGCCTCGACCTCCTTCAAGCGCCGCTTCTTCTCGGCGCGCTCGGCGCGGATCTTCTCGATCTCGAGCCGAGCCAATTGATAGAGGCGGATCTCGAGAATCGCGTTCGCCTGCACCTCGTCGAGCTTGAACGCTTGCATGAGGCCCTTCGCGGCGTCGGCGCGCGACTCGGACTTGCGGATGATGCGGATGGCGCGGTCGATGTCGTCATAGATCTTCGCCAGCGCATCCAAGATGTGGATGCGGGCCTCGAGTTGGCGCTTCTCGTGCTCGAGGCGGCGCGTGACGACGAGCATGCGGAAGTCGAGGAACTGCCGGCAGACGTCGCGCAGGGTGACGCGCGCCGGCTGGCCGATGCCCTCGTGCGCGGTCGGCAGGAGGCAGGTGAGGTTCACGTGGAACGCGGTCTGCAGCGAGGTGTGCTTGTAGAGGTACGCCATCGCGGTCGCCGGCTCGACGTCGGGCTTGAGCTCGAGGACGATGCGCACGTCGGTCGTCGACTCGTCGCGGACGTCGAGGACCTGCGGCAGCTTCCGGCTGACGATCTCGTTGGCGATCTCCTCGACGAGCGTCGCCTTGTTGACCGTGTACGGGATCGACGTGACGATTACCTGGCGCTTGCCGCGCGGCGCGTTCTCGACGGTGTATTCGCCGCGCAGCCGGATCGGCCCCTGGCCGGTCTCGTAGATGGCGCGGATCTCGCGCTTGGAATTCAGGATCTCGCCGCCGGTCGGGAAGTCGGGGCCCTTCATGTGCTTCAGAAGGCCCTTCACGTCGAGGTCGGGCTCGTCGATCATCGCGGTGAGCGCGCCGACGATCTCGCGCAAATTGTGCGGCGGGATGTTCGTCGCCATGCCGACGGCGATGCCCGTCGAGCCGTTCATCAAGAGCTGCGGGATCGCGCTCGGCAGCACCACTGGCTCGTCGAGCGTCGAGTCGTAGTTCGGGCGGAACGCGACGGTCTCGGCGCCGAGGTCGGCGAGCATCTCCTCGGCGAGCGCGGTGAGCCGCGCCTCGGTGTAGCGCATCGCCGCCGCGCCATCGCCGTCGAGCGAGCCGAAGTTGCCCTCGCCTTGGACGAGCGGATAGCGCAGCGCGAACGGCTGCGCCATCCGGACCATCGCCTCGTACGCCGCTTGGTCGCCGTGCGGGTGGAACTTCCCGAGGACGTCGCCGACGATCGCCGCCGACTTCCGCGGCCGCGCGCCCGCGGTGAGGTGGAGGTTCTGGTACATCGCGTACAGGATGCGGCGCTGCACCGGCTTCAAGCCGTCGCGCACGTCGGGCAGGGCGCGCGCGGTGATGACGGAGAGCGCGTAGTTGAGGTAGCGCTCCTCGGCGGCGTCTCTCAGCTCGGTCGCGATCGGCTGCGGATCGGTGTGCCCCATCGTCTCCTCCACCCCGCGTGGCCCGGCGAGCGGCGCGCCGGACGTCGTGCAGGACGCCGATGCTAGCGAGCCTCGCCGCGGAACGCGAGGGCAATGTGAGGAATCGGCGCTGCGCGCGACGCGACCGCCCAGCTCGACGGGTTCGACGCCGACATCGAGTGGCGTCAGTGCGACGGTCGAGTGGCGTCAGCGCGACTGCCGAGCGGCGTCAGTGCGACTGCGTGTCGAGCGCCGACTTGACGCCACGCGCGAGCTTCTCCGCGGCGCCCTTGCCCCAGAAGTGCAGGAACACGATGCGCGGCTCTTCGTGCGTCATGTGATTGTGGATCGCGACGACGGCGATGTCGGCGTGGCGTAGCGTTTTTAGGATACCTTGCAGCTCGCTCTCGAGCATCGCGAAATCGCCGTCGACGACGGCCGCGGCCGGTGATCCGCCGAACGCGGCCCAGGTGTTGACGCCCATCGCCGCGCCGGCTTCCGTGCCGTGCATCGACGTCTTCTTGCCGAAGACGAACTTCACCATACCGTCCTTCGCCTGTCCCGATTGGCCGAAGACGGCCTCGAGCGGTTTCGAATCGATGGTATTGGTCGCGGGAATCTGCGGCCCGCTGAATCCATCGGCGTGGGCGGCGGCCGCCTTCGCCGCGGCAAGCGTTTTCGCGACGCCGCTCGCGAGCTGCTCGGTCGTTCCCGTGCCGCCGATGTGCATGAAGAAGACGCGCGGCCGATCGAAGAGGAAGTGATTGTGGAGCGCCGTCACCTCGAGACCGTTCTCGAGCGCGGCGCTCATCGTCGGATTCACTTGCGGCTCGGTGAGCGTCAGGTCGCCCATGACCATCGTGCGGTCGCCCGACTCCTCGAACGCGGCCCACGACGTCAGCCCCTGGAACGGGACGAGCTTGACGCCGTCGACGACGACGGTGAGATCGTCGCGCGGCACTCGCACCGTCGCGACGCCGTCCTTCACCTCGGGCGTGAGGCCGGTGACGCGGGCGATCGTCGCGGTGTCGAGCGCGGCGAACGCCATCGTCGGTGCGGTGATCACGTGCGTCGCGGCGATCGTTGTCGCCGCGATTGCGATGGCGGTCACAGTGGTCGTCTTCATGATCACGCTCCTTTCACGTACTGCGCCACGATGCCGATCACACCGGCGGCGAGGATGACGACCGGCTCCGACACGCCTTTCACGCGGACCAAGATCCACAACGTGACGAGCGCGATCGCGGCGGTCGGCACGTCGACGATGGCGCGCCGGCCGAGGATGAACGCCGCGCCCGCGATCGCGCCCGTGGCCGCGGCGGTGACACCGTCGACGAACGCCTTGACGCTCGGGTTCGAGACCGCGCGCCGGAAGTAGGTCGCCGGGATGATGACGAAGAGATAGCAGGGCAGGAAGACGCCGAGCGCGGCGAGCGTCGCGCCGAGCGCGCCGGCGACGAGATAGCCGATGAACGCGACGGTGATGACGACGGGGCCGGGCGTGATCATCGCCACCGCGACGGCATCGAGGAACTGGCGCTCCGTCAGCCAATGGAAGTCGTTCACGACGCCGCCGTGGAGGAACGGCACGATCGCGAGGCCGCTGCCGAAGACGAAGGCGCCGGCGGCGGCGAAGTAGGCGAGGATCTTCCACAGTGTCGCAGTCGAGGCGACACCGTGGAGACCGGTCACGAGCCACGGCGCGACGACGAGCGCGCTCGTCGGCCGGCGGAGAAAGCGCGGCGGCGCGTTCACGCAGAGCGCGGCGACGCCGCAGAGCACGAACACCCACACCAGCTCCGACTCGGTCCACGCGGTGACGACGGCGCTCAGCGCGAACAGCGCGACGAGCAGGCGGTCCGTGCCGATCGTCAGGCGCACGAGCTTGTACGCGCTGCGGCCGATGATGGCGATCACCGCGGCGCCGATGCCGTAGAACGCCCCTTGCATCCAGGCGAGGCCGCCGTAGCGCAGGTAGAGCGCGGAGAGCGCGAGCACCATGACGAACGACGGCAGCACGAACGCGAGCGCGACGGCGGTCGCACCGACAGTGCCGGCGCGCAGCCAGCCGAGGTAGATCGCGAGCTGCGCGGCGAGCGGCCCCGGGGCGAGCTGCGCGAGGGCGAGCCCCTCCATGTAGTCTTGCTTTGACACCCAGCCGCGGCGCTCGACGAGATCGCGCTGCATGTAGCCGACGAGCGCGATCGGGCCGCCGAAGCCGACGGTGCCGAGGCGCAGGAAGTAGAGCAGCAGCGCATTCAGCGAGTAGTGCCCGTCGGTGTCGAGCGCCGGCGCGGTGGACGTGCTCATGATTTCTTCCGCTTGAAGTACTCGTACAGGCCGTCGAACACGGTCGTGCCGCGCGCGAGCCGTGCCTCGTCGTCATCGGTTGCCATGGCGATGCCGGCGATCAAGCGATCGACGCCGGCGGTCTCGGGACGACCGAACTTCGCGTCCTTGAGATCGACGTCGTGGACGATCTCCGCGATCGGCACGAGCGCGCGGTCGCCGAGACCGAGGCGGGCGATCAGTACCTCGAACGTGCACGCCTCGCCTTCGTGCGTGAACTCGGCCTCGAACATGTCGAAGCGGATCTCCTTTGCGACGGGCACGTACCCCTTCGCCGACACGAACTTGAACCGCGCGCCCGGGTCGACGAAGCGGCGAATCAGCCACGCGCTGGCGATACGGTCGACGTGGATGCCTTTGCGCGTGACCCAGATGCGGCGCCGCAGCGCGCCGAGGCTCTCGGGCCGCACCGCGGCAGGCGCCGACGTCGCCGGGCGGAGCCGCGCCTCGAGCGCGCGCACGCGTCCTTCCGACGCTTCACGCCCCGGCGCGCCGAAGAAGTCGATCGCGGCGACGTCCGTGAGCCGCCGCCGCAGACGCGCAATCTCCGCCTCGAGTTGCGTCCGTCGCGCGACGGGAACGACGCCGCGCGGGACACGGGCGCCGAGCTTGCGCGCGTCCTCGGCGATCGCCGCGTAATCGGACTGGCGCGCGGCATGAAACGCGCGCCGCACCTCCGCGTCGTCGAGTCCTTCGACGAGCCGCGCCTCGCAGAGCGTCGCTTCGCCGCCGTCCTTCACGATCTCGCGCAGCACCCACCCGAAGTCCTCGCGCGCCTCGTCGCTGCTCGGCAGGACGTACACGGAGTTCTTGATCGCGACCGCGCCGAGCGCTTGTAGCCGACGCCACACCTTGACCCGCAGGTAGGCCGGTTTCGGCGGCAGTTGATGGATCAGAAGCAGCCAGGACGCAGCGGCAGACACGAGCGCGACGATAACAAATGAACCACAGACGTAACAAGTGTATCAGGGGTTGACCAGCCGCCGTCGCGCGCGGCGTCGCCACCGGGATCGAACGTCAACCACGACGCCTCACGCGCGGCAGCGGTTGTCGGCAGAGGACGCAGCTGTCGGCGTCGCCGGGCTCCGCCTCGAGTGTCACGTCGATCGGCCCCAGCCAGTGGCGGATCCGCGCCATCAGTGACGAGAAGTCGGAGACGGGCTTCGCGAAGAACTCGTTGCAGCCGGCACGCAGCGCGTACGCCTCGGCGCCGGGACTGGCGGTCACGCTGAGCGCGATGATCGGCACGTTGCGGCCGTGCTCGAGCGCGCGGATGCGGCGCGCGGCCTGCCAGCCGTCCATCTCCGGCATGCGCAGATCGAGGAGCACGAGGTCGGGCTTGTGAGTCTCGACGAGCGCCAACGCTTGCAGCCCGTCCGCGGCCTCGAAGCATTCGACGTCGGGCAACTCGCGCGCGAGCAAGCGTTGCAGCAGATGACGATTCACCTCGAGGTCGTCGGCGAAGACGATGCGCCGCCTGCGATGGGGCGCGGCCGGGCGCGCGCCGGCGGCGACCGTGTGTGTCGCGACGACGTTTACGGCGGTCGCGCCGATCTTGCTTGCCGCGCTCGCCAGCTCGGCGCCGCGGTCGACGGGCGGCTCTGCTGCGCCGCCGCAATCGTCGGCGTCGGCGGTGTGCTCGTCGCTGTCTTGCGAACGCTCGTACCCGTCACGCGGCGTGCTCGATACCGCGGCGGTCGCCGACGTTCCGTTCGATCGTGCGGTCGCCGCGTCCGGCGACGCCGTGGCGACTGCCTTTGCCGCTGCCGGGATGCGCGGCAGCCGGATCCGAAACGTCGAGCCGCGGCCGACGGTGCTCTCGACGTCGATCTCCCCGTCGAGCTGCGCGACCAGGCTCTTCACGATGTAGAGACCGAGGCCCGCGCCTGCGTAGGAGCGCGTGTCCGAGCTGTCGACTTGGCGGAACATGTCGAAGATGTGCGGCAGGTGCGGGATCGGGATGCCGATGCCGGTGTCGCGAACCGTGATGACGCACGTGTCGCCCTCGAGCGCGTACCGCGCCAGGACCTCGCCTGCGGGCGTGAACTTGAGCGCATTCCCGACGAGGTTCTTGACGATGATCTTGAGCTTCCGGCGATCCGTGTGCAGCGTGGCGTCGCCGGCAGGCTCCCAGAGGAGACCGGCGGCCGTCTTCCGCGGGATCGCCGCGAAGTCCGCCTGCAGCTCCTCCCAGAGCTCGCGCAGGCCCGCCTCCGCGAAGATCGGCGTGTCTTGGCCGGCCGCGATGCGGTTCAAGTTCAACGTCGCGTCCACCATCTCGAGCAGCTCGAGACTCGCCGTGCGCGCGCGGCCGATCAGCATCGGCTGCTCGGCGGGCGCCGGCGCGTCGGAGAGAATGTCGAGATAGCCGAGGATCACGTTGAGCGGCGTGCGCAGCTCGTGCGACATCGTGGAGACGAACTCGGATTTGAGGCGGCTCGTGTCCTCGAGCTCCTCGACGAGGCGGGCGTTGCTGAGCGCCATCGACGCGATCTGCGCGATCGTCCGCCCGAGCTGATGCTGCTGCGGCGTGAACGGCTCGGTGCGCCCGCGATAGCCGTTCGCCTGGACGCCGATGATCTCGCCGCGGCGCCGCAGCGGTAAGAGGAGCGAGCGCGTGATGCCGAGATGCTTGCTGATCTGCGACGCCAGCGGGTGCTCGTGGCTGTGCGGCGTGAGCTCGATGGGCTTGTCGTTCGCGAGCCGCTCCACGATCGACGCGATCGCGGTCGCGGGCACGCGCAGCGCGCGCAGCATCTCCCACTGCTCCGCCGGCATCCCGTGGCAGGAGATCGGTCGATAGACCTGCTCTTCGACGTCGACGAGCCACGTCACGCTGTGATCGGTCCCGAGCGCCTCGGCGGTGCGTTGGCAGAGGCGCTCGAGCAGAACCGGGGTTTCGATGGAGGAGATGAGGTCGTGTCCGAGCCGCGCCAACGCGGTCGCGCTCTGCGCTTCCGCGGTGAGCGCGTGCGCCGCTTCCTCGCGCAGGATCGCCGTCGTGAGCACGCGTGCCAGCGCCTCCAGGCATTCGACCTCGGGCGTGGCACAGGGCCGCGGCCGCGTGGTGAAGGCGAGGAGCAATCCGACGCGGCGCTGTCGGCCGTCGATCGGGACGGAGATCCCGCTCCCGGCGCGATGGCGCGCGAGCAGGGGCATCGGTCGAAAGCGCGTTTCAATTGCGAGATCGTCGCTCGCAACCGCGCCGTGCTCGAGCGCGTACTCCGCCTGCGAGCCCCGCTCGATGACGACGGTGCGGCCGACGACGCCGTTTTGCCACCCGACGCCGCTGCGCACGCAGAGCGTCTTGCCGGGCGTCTCGACGTCGAGCACCGCGGCGAGCTCGAACCCGAACATCTCCGCGACGACGGCGACGGCGCGGTCCATGAGCTCGCGGGTGCTCGTCCCGCCGAGCGCGAGCTGTCCGAAGCGCGCCACTGCCTCCTGGCGCAGCGCGTGCGCGTCGAGCGCCATCCGGCTCTGGAAGTCGCGCCGCCGCATCCGTTCCGCCATCACCGCGCCGACGACGACCAGCGCCGCAGAGCCGCCGAGCATCAGAAGATTGCAAGTGAAGAGCGGGACGTCGGCGATCGGACCCGTCGCCACCATCGCCACACCGTAGCTGCCGACGAGCGCCGTCGAGACGAGGAGCGCGGCGAGCGGCGTCCACGGCAATAGCAGCGAGACGCCGAGCAGGATGACGATCAGCCCCGCGTAATACGGGTTCGACTCGCGCCCGGTGACGAGGGTGACCGCGTTCACGTCGATACCGACCGCGATCGGTACCGACACGCCGAGGAGCAGAGGGAACCGCCGCCCGACGGGTGTCGAGACGAGGCCGAAGATCGTGAGGATCGAGACCCACGAGACGAGCCGCCACGTCACGAACGTCGTCGCGTGCGTTGGGAAGACGACAGTATCGAGGTAAGCGAAGACCGGGATCAACGCGAGCGCGCACGCCGCGGTAACATGCGCCGCGCGCGCCATCGTGACCCGCTGCTCCTCCCGGTAGCGCTCAGATTCGTAATGCGAAGTGGCATGCCGCATCGGACATGCTCGAAAGCAGCAAGGTCCATGCCCGGTGCGGCGGCGAGCGCCGCGTTGCGCGTGACGGCGGTGGGCAAGCGCGCCAGCGGTCGCAGCGCTCGCGCATGGACGGCGGTGCTGCCACTCCATCGGCGCAGCGTCCGAAATCTACCGGCGGCTAATCGGCGTCCTCATTGAAATAGCGCCGCCGCCAGCGCCCGTCGCGCTCCGTCGGCGGCGGCGGTCGACGCTCGCGGCCGCGCTCGAAGATGCGCAGCGCGTGCCGCATCCAGTCGCCGAACATGCGGATCGGCTCCTCGAACGGCTGCTCGAAGTCGCGCCGCGACGGCAGCAACCCGGGCCGCTCGACACACGCGACACGCGGCTCGGTGCCGGCGACGAACGCCTCGCGAATCGCGTACGGACATTCGGCCGCCGGCAGGAGCCCGCTAGCGGGATCGACGTCGCGAAAGACGATGCCCTGCGGCACGGTGAAGGCGCGCGCCGGCTGTACGCGCAAGACGGAACGCATGACCGCCGCCCATACCTCGAGGGCGGTCGCCGCCGACGAGAGCCGCAGCGGCCGGCCGTCGTCGAAGCCGACCCACGCCGCACCGAGCAGCGACGGCGTGTAGCCGACGAACCACGCATCGCGGTACTCGCTCGTGGTGCCGGTCTTCCCGGCGAGCGGCCCGCGGAAGCCGCGATCGCGGAGCGCGCGTGCGGTGCCGCGGTCGACGACGCCTTCGAGGAGATGGTGGACGAGATAGGTCGCGCGTGCGTCGGCGCCTCCGGTCGGCGCGACCTCGGCATGAAAGAGAACGGTGCCATCTGCCGCCTTGATGCCGCGGACGAGCGTCGGCGCGACGATCGAGCCACCGCGCGGGAAGACGGTGTAGCTTGCCGCGAGCTCGACGAGACTCGTCTCGGCGACGCCGAGCGCGAGCGCGGGTACCTGCGGCAGGTCGCCGCGCCAGCCGCACGCGGCCGCGGTGCGCGCGACCGCGTCGATCCCGACCTGCTGCGAGATCCGCACCGTCGGCACGTTCAGCGACTTCTCGATCGCCGTGCGCACCGTCACGGGGCCGCGAAAGCGCTCGTCGTAGTTCTCCGGCTGCCAGGTGTCGGCGCCGACTTGCAGCACGAGCGGGCTGTCGTCGAGGATGGTCGATGGCGTCACCGCGTCGGGCGCGTCTTGAAACGCGGCCAGATACACGAACGGCTTGAAGGTCGACCCGGCTTGCCGCCGCGCCGTCACGGCACGATCGAACGGGCTGCGCGCGAAATCGCGGCCGCCGACGAGCGCGCGCACGGCGCCGTCGTCCGGATCGAGGACGACGAACGCCGCCTCGAGCTCCGTCTTGCGGTCGCGCAGCCAACGATGCCCGGCCTCGAGCGCGGCAATCGCGTCGCCGACACCGCGCTCGGCGGCGCGCTGCACGCTCGGATCGAGCGTGGTGTAGACGTCGAGGCGGCGGCGGAGGAGCGCCCCTTCGCCGAGCCGAGACTCGACGTCGCGCCGCACCTGCTCGAGGAAGTACAGTCCCTCGACCGGCGGCGCGGCCTTGCCGCGCACCGCGAACGGCGCGCGCCGCTCCGCCTCCTCCGCCGCAGCGTCGAGAAAGCCGGCGCGCAGCATGCGGTGTAGCACCGCGTTGCGGCGCCGCCGGGCGCGGTCGGGCGCGCGCAGCGGCGAGCTCGCGTTCGGCGCGCGGATGATGCCGGCGATCGTCGCCGCCTCGCCGACGGTCAAGTCGGCGGCGCGCTTGTCGAAGAACGTGCGCGCCGCCTCGCCGATGCCGACGACGTTCGTCGCGCCGGCGCGGCCGAGGTAGACCTCGTTCAGATACAGCTCGAGGATCGCGTCCTTCGAGAGCCGACGCTCGATCACGAGCGCGAGCAGCGCCTCCTGCAGCTTGCGGGTCAGCGTGCGGCGCGGCGTGAGAAAGAAGCTGCGTGCGAGCTGTTGCGTCAGCGTGCTCGCGCCCTCGGCGGCGCGTTGCGCGTGCAGGTCGACCCACAGCGCGCGGGCGATGCCGCGGACGTCGAGACCGTGGTGATCGTAGAAGCGCACGTCCTCGGCGGCGAGCACCGCCTGGCGCACGTGCATCGGGATCTCGGCGAGGCGGACGGGACGCCGCCGCTCCCACGCGCCGTTCCACGTCACGTCGAGCGGCGCCGGCTCGAGCGTCGCGTGTGCGCGGCGCGTACCGCTCGCGACGTCGACGATCGCGCGCACGGTCGTGCCGTCGAGGTCGAGGCGCGCGCGGCGCTCGGGCAGGTCGCCGTCGACGTCGGGGAACGCGCGCAGCCGGACCTCGAGCGCACCCGCGCCGCGCCGCCACGTTCCCGGCGCGGCGAGCTCGCGATCGTTCCGATACCCGCGATCGTCGAGCCGCTGCTGTACGACGCCGACGTCGAGGCCGGCGACGATCGGAAACGGCGCCGCGAAGAACCGCGAGTGCGCGTGGCCGCCGTCACCACCGAGGCGCTCGGCGACGCGACGATCGAGGCGCACGACGTACCACCCGAGCACTGCCGCCGCGCCGAGCGTCATCGCAACCAGCAACCGGCGCCTCACGGCTCATTGTGTATCGCGCGACGATGGTTGCCTAGCGTGTGCTCATCGAATAGTCAGCGGCCTCCTATGTCGAATTCCAATGTCGCGACGATCTCCGCGCCGATGCGAACGATTCTCGTTGTCGACGACAACGAGGACGTGCGTGACGCCATGATGGCGGCGCTGCGCGTCGCCGGCTACGAGGCCGAAGGCGCCGAGAACGGTCTCGTCGCGTTGCGGCGGTTGCGCGATGAGGGGCTGCGCCCGGGGCTCATTCTCCTCGACCTCATGATGCCGGAGATGGACGGCCTCGAGTTCCGCGAGCAGCAGCTGCGCTACGCGGAGCTGGCCAAGATCCCCGTCGTGATCGTCTCCGCTTTCGGCCGACAGACGGCGGTGCGGGCACTCGGCGTCTCCGACTACCTGGCGAAGCCGATCGACTTCCAGCGGCTCCTCGACGTGGTGGCGCAGTACTGCGCGAGCTGAGGGCGCGTCACGAAAGAGAATGCCCCCGGCTGTGCCGAGCCGGGGGGTGAGACCGTAGGTCAGCTCTCCAGCGGCACCCTGACCTACGGCGTGTCAGCCGCTCTCAGTGCGATCGGCAGACGCCGCTTCAGCTGCCGCTCACGCGCCAGAGCGTCCACGCGCAGGCGAGCGCCGCGCCGGCGACCACGGGGATCACCGGCGCGTGTACGAACCCGATGAGCATGATCGCGCTGGTCAGCGCGGATGCGACGACGATGTTGTTCTTCACGTCGAGCCTCGTGCGCGCAACGAGGGATGGCATCATGGTGAGTCCCCTCATCACGCGACCATCTTCGAGCCGCTGTGGATCGCGAAGTCCGGATAGCCGTGGGCGCCCATCTCGGGCCCGTCGAGACCTTCCATCTCGGTCTCGGCGCTGACGCGGATCGGCGTGATCAGGTTGCTCACCTTGAACCACACGTACGCCATCGTGAAGGCGAAGACCGCGAGCACGATGCAGTCGATCCCCTGCATGAAGAACTGCGACCAGTCGCCGTAGAGGAGACCGCGCACGCCGTCAGAGCCGTACGCTTTCACGAACTCGTCACGGACGACGCCGTTCCAGCCCGCGCCGTACTCGCCGGTCGCGAAGATGCCGACGGAGAGCACGCCCCAGAGGCCGTTGACGCCGTGAACCGAGATCGCGCCCACGCAGTCGTCGACGCCTCGCGCTTCGAAGAAGAACACGCTGTAGACGACCAGCACGCCCGCGATGGCGCCGATCGCCCCCGCACCGATCGGATTGACGAACGCGCACGGCGCC